>Ga0209254_10006135_pt1 | contig 11073 bp, 8 predicted proteins | sample FrelakmetDIP11DI_FD_187148 | JGI IMG/M metagenome (GOLD analysis project Ga0209254, IMG submission 187148) | Freshwater lake sediment microbial communities from the University of Notre Dame, USA, for methane emissions studies - DIP11 DI (SPAdes)... | ecosystem: Environmental > Aquatic >... | reverse complement strand
GGCCCCGACGCTGAATGAGATCGCGGCCATCACTGCGCAAATCTGCAACGTATCCTTGCCGCGCCTGCACGTGCCGGTATGGCCCGTGTACGCGGCGGGCGCGCTCTGTGAGATCGCGTGTGTGCCGTTCGGTATCGACCCGCCCCTGCACCGACGCAGGGTGGGCTTCTTCACGCATCACCGGGAATTCGACATCGGCAAGGCGCGGCGCCTCCTCGGCTTTGCGCCCCGAGTTACCGTGCGGGACGGCATCGAACGCACGGTGCGCTGGTACGCGGCCTACGGCTACATGGAGTCGCCGTCGCGTGGCTAGCGGCAGCCCACGCGTCCTCGTCGTCGCGGACCACCTCGGCTATCCGGGGGGCGTGGTGCACGGCGTGACGACCTATTTCCTGGAGGTCCTGCCGGCACTCGTGCGTGCCGGCGTGGACCTGACGGTCTGCTACCTGCGGGAGCCGCATCCAGCGGCCGAGTCGCTGCGTGCGCAAGGGATTGAGCCGATCTTCCTGTCGGCAGCGCGTGTCAATCCGTTCGTCGGTCTGCGGGTCGTGGCGATGGCGCGCCAAACGGGTGCCACGGTCCTGCACGCTATGGGGATCAAGGCCACCCTGATGGCGCGGCTGGCGACGCGCATGGTGCCGGCGCGGACCATTCTGCACCTGCACGACCTGCTCGAACCGGGCCCCGTGGTCGGCCGGCTGCAGCGGACTTTCGCCCGGCCGACCGACATGGCGATCTGCGTGGCGCGCGCGGCGGTCCCGATCGCCGTCGAGTGTTACAACGTCCGTCCGGAGCGCGTACGCGTGATCCACAATGGCATTCGCCTGGAGCTCTATCATCGTGTGCAGATGGACGCCCGGGTACGGCTGCGTGGCGAGCTGGGCGTCGACGAACAAACGCGGGTGTTGCTCCTAGTCGGACGCATGCATCCGATCAAGGGACACCGCACGATGCTCCGCATGCTGCCGGGCATTGTTCGTCGGTGTCCTGACGCCGTGCTTTGGCTGGCCGGTGACGGGCCCGAGCGACCGGCGTGCGAAGCGCTGGTGGGCGACCTCGGGTTGCAGCAACGAGTTCGATTCCTCGGGCAACGCCGCGACGTGCCTGAGTTGCTCGCCGCAAGCGACCTCGTCGTCGTTCCCTCGCAGCTGGAGGGGTTGCCAATCGCGGCCATCGAAGCACACGCTGCGGGACGACCGGTCGTTGGCTTTGGCGTCGGCGGCGTTGGGGAAGTCGTCCAGGACGGGATTTCCGGTCACGTCGTGGGAGCCGCTGACGAGGCGGCGTTCATCGCGGCTGCGGCGGCGCTGCTGATGGATGATCGTGGCCGTGCCGAGTTCGGTACGGCTGCTCGACGACTCGCCGAGCGGTTCAGCCTCGATGAGCACGTGCGGCAGTTGATTCGCTGCTATCAGGACATCGCCGTGACTCGCGACGCTCGAACCGCGCGTATCGTCAATGGATCGAAGGAGAAGACCTAGATGGGAGTGGCCAAGACGCTCAAGGATGTCTGGCAGAAGCATGAATCCGAGGTGCGCGGGCTGTTCAACGGCGCATTCCCGGAATTCGTGACCTCATCGAGGCCAAGCGACGTCCTGCCAGGTATCCCGGTCTTCTGCTATCACCTCGTCGAGCCTGAGCAATTCGAGATGGACCTGGCGTACCTCGCTCGCAATGGCTATCAGACGATACGCGGCCAGGACTTGATCGAATTCCTGTGCGGGGCGAGGAGCGTGCCCGAGAGGTCGGTGCTGCTCACCTTCGACGACGGCCCGGCCAATTTCTTCCAGGTGGCATTCCCGTTGCTGGTGCGCTTCAAGGCTCGCGCGACGGCTTTCATTGCGCCCAGCCTGCATGCTGATGCGGAAGCAGAGAGCGAGAGCGAGGCGCGGCCGATGACCTGGGAGGAAATCCGCCGTATCCACGAATCGGGCCTCGTGGAATTCCAGTCGCACACCCTGGAGAGCCGTTTCGTGCCGAAGTGGCCGATGCCTGCTCCGTTGTCCGGCTGCCGTTGGTCGTTGGAGTCGCGCCGCCGCGGGACGCCGTTGCCGCTGCGCGAGGATCTCGCACGCTCGCGCGAGGTCCTCGAGCAGCGCTTACCGGGGGTCGTAGTGAATCAGCTCGCGTTCCCCATGTACATCGGGACGGCGGAGGCCGTGGAGGCCGCGCGGGCCGTCGGAATGCAGGCGTGCTATTGGGGACTGCGGCCGGGACGAGCGCTCAACGGCGCCGGGGACTCTCCGTACCAGATCAGCCGCTTGAGCGACGAGTTCCTCAGGCGACTGCCCGGCAGTGGGCGCCTGTCGCTGCGCGACCTGTTGGGTGAACGCACGCACCGCATCCAGTCAGCCCGGGAATGGCGGCGTCGCCACGCCGAGTGATCGCAGGTTGGGCATCTTCGCATCGCGCTGGTTTCGGCTTGCCGTCTCCCTCGGGCTCCTGACGGCAGTTGTCTGGCTCGCGGACTGGCGCTCCATCTGGTCGGTGCTGCGGGAGGTCGACGGACGCTGGGTCTGGTGCGCATTCATGCTCGGCTTGCTCGACCGAGCGGTGCTCACGTACCGGTGGAAGGTGCTTCTGGACGTGCGCGGCCTCGACCTGAGATTCGCGAAGCTGCTGCGGTTGCAGTTGGCGGCCAACCTGCTTGGGTCGTTCCTGCCGAGCTCGCTGGGCGTGGACGCGATTCGCATTGCGGCGCTGTGTCGGTCGGGTCTTCCCGCCACGGAAGTCGTCGCGACCACGCTCCTGGACCGCGCGAGCATCGTCGTCGGCACCTTGGTGTTTGGCTCCATCACCATGCTCGCCCTGGCGGGCACCCGCCTGCCGGCCAACCTGTTCTTGTCGGTCCTACTCGCGACTGGGGCGGTCGTCGCGGTGTGCCTCGTCGCCTTGCTTCCAGGCGTCCGAAAATGGGGCGGGGCGTCCCTGCTGCCATGGCTGCCCGCAAGGATCCGTGACCGGGTCGCCGAAGTGGCGCGCGCCACGCTGGCCTACCGGCATGAACCCGCCACGCTGCTTTGGATATCGGCCGTCACGGTCGCGATCTTCATGATTCGCCTGTGTTTCGCCAAGATGGTGGTGCTCGCCTGCGGCGCAGACGTCGCGTTCATGGACCTGCTGTTGGTGATCCCCATCCTCTGGATCGTGGTGATGCTGCCGATCACCGTTGGCGGCATCGGCTTGCAAGAGGCCGGATACGTCGCGCTGATGGGCGTGTTCGGGATCACGCCGGCGATCGCGGTCAGCATGTCGATTATTGAGCACGTGGTGAATCGGGCCGTGTCCCTGCCGGGCGCTTTCTTCCTAGGGGACGTCACCGGTGCCACGTCCCCCGACGCGTCCCCGTAGGCGCGTCGAATCAATTCCCGAGGGCCAAATCCGTTTCCCTGACGAGCGTCAGCGGCGCGTTGGGCGGAATCTTCATCGGCAGCACGCCCATCAGGGCCCGCTCAAGCATCGGCGCAAGGGTGCGCATGTACGTCGCCGTGATGTGGTTGTCGTCGCGGTAGATCATCACGTTGCCGGCGGCGGGGAAGCAGGTCGTCGCATCGCAGAAGTAGTCGCTTAGATCCACCAGGTGGACGTTGGACGGCAAATCGGGCAAGCGTTCGGCCGGATTGTGCTCCGCCAGCATGGTCTTTCGGGGTCGCGAACAGCGTGCCGCCGCGGGACCGAAAACCTCGACACATTCCGCCACCGCGAAATTGAGGTACGGTGTGTCCCGCACCGCAACGACCTGCACGCCGGACTCGCCGAGCTTCTGCCACATGCGCGTGAATCCGTCCGGGACGATCTCGATTCCGTCGCCGCCGTAGGTGGCCGTCGTGAAAAGCACGGCCGGAGGATCGCTCTTCAAGCGTGCCAGGACCCGCGCTTTCCAGCGTTCACAGCCTGGGTAAGCCTCGCCATACTTCGATGCAGGGGACAGTGCGAACCGGCACATGTCCTTGAGGTACGTGATGATGCGCCAGTCGTGGCGTCCGGCGAGCACCTGCAGCGCAGGGAGCCAGTGTGTCGAGTGCGATCCACCGACCAGCGCGATCGTCGTGCGCGCGCTTTGCTGGCCGTACGTGCACGAGAAAATGTCCTCCCGTCGCTCGCTTGCGTGGCGGGGCTGAATCCTGGTTCGAGCCCACGCGCCCCCGGGTAGCGCAGATCGTCCTGGGCGATAGGCACCTGAGTTGCGAAGTGGATGCGCCCCGAGCGCTCGAGATGCCCGAGCATGGTCCGCGTCATCAGGAAGCCGGTGACGACGAAGAACACGTCCACGCCACCCGAGACCTGGCCGAGCCAGATGTGTTAGGCGGCGACCAGCAGTGCCGCTACGGCGCGCAGCCCCTGGATCTCTGGGCGGCAATTCTCGCGCGTCGTCATCGAGTCATTCGCCGGCGAGCCGCTGTGCGACGGCCTCTCGCGTCGGAATCAGCCGCTCGGCATTGCGTGCGTAGATCTTCTCGAGCACCTCGCCAGGCAGGTCGAGGCCGTAGATGCGCCAGCGTCCCTGGTTCTGCGCGCCCCACATCGGGTACTCGACGTACTCGTTGCTCGTTTCCAGGAACTCGAAATAGCTCTGGAACAGCCGCTCCGGCGTCCAGCCGGGCTGCTGCGCGACGAGACCGTAGCCACCGTCCGTGCCGAACACGATGCGGTCCTGGTAGCGGATGAAGAAGTCCCGGGCGGTGACCGGCTGCCGGCCAAGCGCGTGCACCACTGCGGCGATGTCCACGTAGTAGTTCGGATAGCGGTCGAGCAGAGCGGCCGCCTGGGCAAGGTCGTCTTCCTGCATGCCGAGGTGGGCACCGATGAAATTCGTCCCAGGATGGCGAGCCAGCAGCCGCTCGCGCTGGGCGAACAGGTCCTCGCGCGACGGCGGCTTGCCGTAACGGCTCCATTTGGGGTTGCCGAGAATCTCCTCGTAGCGTTCATTGTGTGCATCGGCCGGATGGAAGAAGGCTTCCGGGTCCCCCGTGTGAATGAGCACCGGCATGCCGAGTTCGCCGGCCCGGGTCCAGATCGGGTCGAGACGCGGGTCGTCGACGGCCAGCAGGCGACCGTCCTGGTCGAACTGGTCCATGCCCAGCGACTTGCTGATCTTGACACCCTGTGCGCCGAGACGGGCGGCCTCCTCCAGCCAGCGCACCTGCGCGGCGACGCCTGCCTCGAGGCCATCCGGGTCGGCCACGGCAGCCGCCCAGACAGGCTTCACGAACAGGATGAAGCGATCCGGATAGCGGGCGGCGAACGTGGAGGCGGCCTGCTTGAACATATGCGGCAACCCACCCAGGTCGACGATCTTCGCGACGCCCGCGGCATCCATTGCTTGTACGAGCCGCTCCGGCGTGATGTCTGCGATCTGCGACTCAAGGTGCCAGTGGATGTCGATCACCGGATGCGCCGCGCGCGGCACCGTCTCCCGTGGCACCACCAGAACGGACTCCGGCTGAGAGCGGCCGAGGCGGATGTCCGTACCGAGCAGGATTGCCGCGCTGTCGCCGAGGCGGTCCAGGCTGAAGACGCCCTGGTTGGGATAGCGCTGGACAAACTCGCGCGCACCCAGGGCGGCGATGACCGCCAGGACGACGGCCGCCCATGCGAGCAGACCACGCTTATTGCGTCGCGCTGCGAGCCACGCGCCCACGGCCAACAGCAGGAGAACGACCGCGAGTGCCGCGATCCGCTTGGGCGAGAGCTCTCCTGCAACGCGTTCCACGATACCGGCAGCCGAGCTTGTGCGGGCGGCGGTGACCAGGACTAGCCCGAGCGACAACCTGAGTGCGGTCCGAACGGATCGATGCGAGTTGGAGTGATGCTTCATGCCGAAACCAGCCGTAGGCAACCCTGGGGACCATATTGGGACGTTCGGGCCCCAATGCACAAAGTCTACTATGACTCTCGTCGAAGACCTGAACACGGGTCACTGTTGCGGGAACTCGCGCTGTTCTCGGGCACCGGAAAACGACCGGCAGCGCCGAGCGTCTGCGGTCCCCGGCTCGCGCGTTCCAGGCTTCCGCGTGGCTGCCCCGGATCTAGTTGGCCGAGGTTGTTGGTTCGCTCGCCAGTGACGCCTCTGCCAACGGCGCACGCTCTGGTGAGGCGCGTCACGGAATGTCCGTCTGGCAGCGCTATCATTTACAAGATTTCGGGTATTGATATCGCTGGGGAGACGCGTGCATGGTCGAATCGACGGCCGCCAACGGCCACACACCACACGACTGGCGCATCATGGCGGCACTGCTGGTCGCCGGGGTTGCGCGATGGGTCTTTGGCGAACTGTGCCAGGCGAACGACCCGAAGTGGGAAGGCACCGAGGGGTACCTGGCCCACAGCCTGTGCATCGCCGATCACGGCGGCGTGCTCGGCTGTCTGAAGCAGAGTTTTGCCGGGGGTTTCCCGGTCGTCGAGCGGCATCTGCTCTACATGCTGATGCTGGCATCGTTCGGGTCGCTGGCGGCAATGCAGCCGCTTCCTGCCTGTTGGGTCAGCTACCGCGACCCGGGCACACGCTCCCGGTTCATCGTCTACGAGGCCGAATCGGGCTCGGACTCAAGGCGGCCCATGGTCGCTCCCTCAATTGGACAGCAAGCTTGCCTCATGTCGGGAAACCTACACCGCTAAGGAGACCACTAGATGCTGCAGGGCATGCCGGCATTTGCATACCACTTTGTCGAGGTTGCTCCTCAGGGTGCAGCCGCCTTGGCTGCGACACTTGCGGTCTTCGCATCCTTCGTGGCGACCGGACGACTCACTGGCTCCAAGGACCCATCGTTGGCTGCGCTTCTTGGATGGTCCATCATCTACTTGTTCGCGCTGGTCTCAAGTCTTCTTGGTATCGGCGATCTTCGGCTCCCGCTCGGGGTGCTGCTCTTGTTGACGGTCGCGGCACTGATCTTCCGCGCAAGATTGCCGCTCCAGGCTACGCCGCCTTGGTGGTCACTGCTGCTCGCGATTCCGGTCCTGTTGCTCGGTTCGCTCATGCCGTCGCTGTACTGGGACAGCTACATGCACTGGTTGCCGAACGCATTGTATATGTTTCGGTTCGACCATTTTCCCGCTGTCCCGCTAACGGATCTCCCGTCCGTGCACCCAACTTACCCGCCGGCCATACCTCTCCTGATCTACTTCGTAAGTAAGCTTACCGGGCAATTCGCCGAGGCGGCCGGCCCTTTAATAAGTGCGTCCTTGTCTATAGCCGCTGTTGCGTGTGTCAATAGGCTGCTGCACAGGGATCTGTCGCCAGATCTGACAGTAGTCCTCACGTCCAAACGTGGCCGCGCGGTCGTCTTCAGCTTCGCGTTCTGTGCAGTCATTCTGCTCAATCCAGCGATAAAGTGGGTTCACTTTTGGTCGGCGCTTGCAGATCCCGCCATTGCTGTGGTCGTGCTCGTCACCATAGCGACCTGGTGCAGGTTACTTGTGGACGCGCAGGCGAATTGTCCATCCACTAGCGATTCGGCGGGAAAGCGTTACACGGCATTCGATTTTCGTTCCGCCGAGGTGCCGACGTTTCTGCTTTTGGGCGTACTAATTGCTGGACTGAAGCACAGCGGCTGGCAGACGGCCATTGTCATCGTGTCTACGGGCATGTTCATTGGCATCGCTCACCGCCTTCCGACGCACCGGTGGCTTCTTCCCGGGCTGGCCGTGCTTGTGGGCAGTGTCGTCTCGACTGCAATCTGGAGACAATACCTCCAGATCTTCCTTCCCGTTGCGGACCAGTTCTCCGTGCTTCCCTTCAGTGCTTGGCGGTTCGACATGTTGGGCCGGCTGTTGCGCGCATTTTGGGTCGACGCGGTTACATACCGTTGGTATTACGGGCTACTACTGATCGTAATTGTGGTCGGTCTCGCCCGACTCGCGAGGCAATCAACGAAGCCTACGCAAGCTGGGCTAATGCTCAGCTTTGCCGCAGTTGCAACGCTGGCACACGTGGCCTGCCTGATAGCAGCCTACTTGGGAACGGGATTCGAGGAATGGGAAATTGCTCGAGCAGCTTCGCTGCAGCGATACACAACGCACTTCGGGTTTGCAGCGTGCGCCGTCGGTCTCAGCGTCGCTTCAATGCGACTTGTGCCGATACTGCTGGGAAATTCTGCGGGAGTCCGTTCAACGACGTTCGTCGCCGGCGCCGCCGTGCTGCTAATCCTTTTCATATGGAAATTGATTTATCCGACATTGAGCTTAGCAAAACATTATTACCCGACGCGGGTCGCAGCGCGTGCCGCTGCAATTCAGGTACTGGAACTCACGACGCCGAAAGAGAGCATCGCCTTGATTGGCGAAGACTGGTCGGTGCACATGGCCAATTATGAGGCATGGGCACACTTCTCCGAGGAACGGCGTCCGAGAGTTGTTGCTAGAGACCTTGCCTTCACTCCGGCTCACAAATCTCTTGCAGTCTCGCGCCTGAATCAATGGATGAGTGATCCAGGAATTGACCGTATCTTTGTGCTGAACGCAGAGGGTTTGGCGGCCGCGCTCGGACTTGAGCCGGTCCCTTATCAAGTGTGGGACCGAGACGAAAGGAAATGGACTGTTCTCCCGATCCGCGGGCCATAAGCTGGGCGCTTGGTGTGGAGAACTGCCAGCGTTCTCGCTGGCGCGGTGCCACGTCGCTACACGGTGAGCGCCTACGACGGCGCCACGCCGCCCAAAAAGTCGCCGTAGTCCGGTTTCGTCAGCGTGACTACACCGGTCGCCGCGGCGAATCAGAGTCAGGATATCGGCAGCGTGGGCATCCCTGGCTCCTACAGTGAGAGCGGCGGCGTGCACGCGGCGCGCAGCGCCGGTGCCGGTGTTCAGGGCAGCGCCGACTCGTTCCGCTTCGCGTGGCGGCCGCTCACGGGCGACGGCTAGATCACGGCGCGCGTGGCGAGCCAGAGCAACAGCGCGTTGTGGGCGAAGGCGGGAGTGATGCTGCGCGAGCAGTTAGAACGCGAGCTCGCTCGGGACCGTCGTGTTTGACAATGTATCTCGGTCACCCTGACGGCTGGCGCGCTCGGTAGGTGAACCTCGGTTGAACCGGCCCGGCGTCAGGTGTGCACGGTCCGCTGCAGCTTCTGGCGTGCAGTGCTGAGGCTGCCCGGCACAAAGTCGATCCGGACCGGGACCATATGCGGCGCGAGCCGCGAACGGCAGTGGACGCGAATGCTCCGCAAGGCCTCCCTCTCGTCCATTGCACTGGTCAATGCGACCGTGGCAGCGACGACCTGTCCCATGATGGGATTGGCGGCTCCGGTGACGACGGCTTCCCTGACGAAATCGAGCTCGAGAATGACTTGCTCAACCTCCGCTGGCGAGACCTTCTCGCCACCGACGTTGATCCGGTCGCTGCTGCGCCCGCGGAAGCGGATCCACTCGCCGTCGACGTCGACGAGGTCGCCGGTGCAGTACCAGCCGTCCGCGTCCACCGGTGATGGCGCGTTCAGGTAACCGAGAATCGCGCCTTCGCTGCGCAGGTAAAGCACACCGTCGATCACTTTCGTTTCCATGCCGTCGCCGCCCAACTTCAGCCACAGGCTGTCGTTGTCGCGGGACGCACTGCGCGGTGAGCCTGTTTCCGTCGTGCCGTATTTCTGGCTGATGCGACAACTGGGAAATCGGTCGTTCAGCAGCCGGAGCGTGCGCGGATCCATGGGTTCCGAGCCGTACGTGATGATCTTCAGGCTCGACAGGTCCCGCTCGCCGTCGCCTCCGGCCAGGCAGAGCAGGCGCAGGAACGTGGGCGACGCCGAGAGCACCTCGACCTTCGCCTCCTCGATCAGCCGGCTTATCGCAGGCGGCGAGCGGTCACGTGTCACCACCACGGTCCCACCATTGGCCAGCGTGTAGAAGAGCGTATCGAGGCCGGCGACATGGTCGAACAGCAGGAACGCCAGCGTGCGAAAGCTCTTGCCGGGCCGCGCGAACTTGCCAAGGAAACGGTGCAGGCTTTGCAGTGCCGCCTTAGGCCGCCCGGTCGAGCCCGAGGTGAACAGGACGATTCCGGCATCCCCGGTCGTTTGCAATGCGGTCAGCAACGGGTGAGAGTCGGGCTGTCCAGGCAACGCGGCCCAGTTCCATCGACCGAGCGGGTCGATGTCGAGCACTCCGGTTGCATGACAGTCGGCGAGCAGGGAGCCGGGATCGCGATCGCGCGGCAACATGGCCACCGCCGTCTTCGCGGCGAGCAGCGCGCACAGCGCTGCCACGGATTGGAGAGAATAGTCCGCGCGCAGTGCGACGACGCGTCCTGGCCAGGCTCCCAAGGCGACGATACGGTCGCGCGCCGAGTCGACTTCACGCAGCAGGTCGGCGTAGCTGAACGAGGTGCCGTCGCAGACCAGGCATTCGCGATCGCCCTGGCACCGAAGCCTGTCGAGGAACGCCGCGAAACGATCGGTCGCGCCGTCAGTTAATTCCGCCAAGGTAGATGGTTTGGCCGGTGATGAAGTCGCTGTCGCGGGACACGAAGAAGTCGATGACATTGCTGATGTCCCGGTGCTCGCCCATGCGTCGGATCGCCTGTGTGCCGATGAGTGCGTCCATCTTTCGCTTTGGCACGGCGCGAATGAGGTCGGTCATCACCGGCGTCGGGCCAACCGCGTTGACGGTGATGTTGAAGGGGGCCAACTCCCGGGCCGCAACGCGCGTGAGCGATTCCACGGCGGCCTTGGATGCGGCATAGCCTGCCTCGCCTTCGAGATTCAATGGCGTGGCGACGGTCGCGAAATTGACGATCCGGCCGTAGCGTTCGGCCATCATTACCTTGGCGCATTCGCGCATGGTGACGAAGGTACCGAACACGTTGGTCGCAAAGATCCGTTGCAACGTGCTCAACGGCGTCAGCGTGAGATGGTTCATCGCCGCGATACCGGCGTTGTTGATCAGCACGGTGATCCGGCCGAACTGCTGCCGGACGGCGCGGATCATCTCAACCATGGCGCGCTCGTCGGTCACGTCGGCCTCATAGTGGAAGTAGTTCGCGGGTTTCGCCCCCTCGAACTCGCCGCGGCTGCAGCCTGCAACGATACAGCCCTTCGCGAGGTAGTGGTCGACGAGGTGGCGCCCAATTCCCTTGCGGGTGCCGGTGAT
>Ga0209254_10006134_pt1 | contig 11073 bp, 6 predicted proteins | sample FrelakmetDIP11DI_FD_187148 | JGI IMG/M metagenome (GOLD analysis project Ga0209254, IMG submission 187148) | Freshwater lake sediment microbial communities from the University of Notre Dame, USA, for methane emissions studies - DIP11 DI (SPAdes)... | ecosystem: Environmental > Aquatic >... | reverse complement strand
TGCGCCCGGCCCAGGTCCGGAACCTCCGGCGCCAACTCCGGTCCCAGGCCCTGCACCAGAGCCGCCCAAACCACAATTCGCGTATCATCCACCGGGGGTTCTGCTTGAAAAGGATGCGGGCCGCGGCCGCCTCGCGGATCGCTTCGTCTATCTGCCCGGCATTATTTTTCCACTAAAGCTCGGCGACGACCTCTTTCCGCACATGAACTCCCAGATCTGGGGCTTCGGCGGCGGCGGCTGGGGTGGCAAAGGCGCGCGCGGCGGCAGCGAGAGCGACCGTCGCAACTACGATCCCATGCAGCAGCAGGATAACTATTGCGAGGTGCGGGGCTGGTCCATGCCTCTATGCCCGGCCGGTGCCGGCCACCAGGGACAGGACATCCGCCCGCCGACGTTCAGGGATAACGCATGGGACGCTGTCGCTGTCGTCGATGGAACGATCACCAGCGTCACGAAGAACACCACCGTTCAACTGAAGGGCAAGGACGGAACAGACTACTACTACCTTCATATGCATCCGCGTTCGATCAGGGTGAAGGTTGGGCAGACCGTCAAGCAGGGTCAGGTGCTCGGCAAAGTGTCGAAGTACATGAACGGCTCGCCATCAACGAGCCTGCATCTGCACTTTCAAGCGCGACAGACCATCAAGGCCGGCACGAAAACGATTTCGACATATGTCCCCGTGTTCACCTCCCTCGTCGCAGCGCTGCGACGGGACAAGGGCCTCGATCCCGGTATTGGCCCCGATGGGACGCTGGTCGTCGATGCCACCTACGAGATCGGCGCGGCGCCTCCGCAGCCTCAGCCCGTGCCTGAGCCACAACCTCAGCCGCAACCCGAGCCGCAGCCATCACCCGAGCCCCCACCGGCTCCAGAACCGGCACCGGCACCGGCTCCTGAGCCCTTGCCGCAACCGTCACCGGAACCCGCACCCACGCCGGAACCCGCACCCGAGCCAGAACCTGCGCCGGCTCCCGGGCCACCTCCTGAACCTGCACCTGAACCTGCTCCTGCACCCCAGCCCGAGCCCGCGCCACAACCGTCGCCGGAACCTGCGCCAACTCCCGAGCCCGCGCCAGCTCCCGAGCCAGCACCCGAACCCACGCCTGCTCCTGCACCGCAGCCCGGGCCGGCACCCGAACCGGCTCCAGCCCCACAACCAGTTCCCGCTCCTGAACCGGCTCCTGAACCGGCCCCCGCGCCACAACCCGCTCCCGAACCTGCCCCCGCCCCCGAACCCGAAAAGGGTTGGTGGCAATGGATGAAAGACGGCATCTCGGGCTGGTGGTCTTGGTGGCGCGGCACATGATGCGTGCTCGATGAGGTGATGACATGACATTCCGCCCCGCGTTGCTCCTCGCGGCACTCTTCACAGCCTTGACCATCTCGGCTCCCGCCGGGGCGCAGAAGGCTGACTATGATCGTCTGAAGAATCTTCTTGAAGACAAGTTCAAGCCCGACGCCCCCTCGAAATCCTCGTCGTCGGGGACTGGCAACCGTTCTCCCGCACCTGCTCCCGCTGGAAAAGATGACTTCGAATATGTGACGCCCGACACGGACGCGCTGAAGAAACAGCGCGGCGACGGCAAGCAAGACGGCTGGCTCGGCACGCTCAAGAAGAAGGTCTGGGGCAGGTCATCGTCTCTCGTTCCCTTCAGTTCACCGGCAGCGGCCGCGCCGTTGAACGGCGCCGGACGCTCCGACGACTTACCCTCTGATGTTATTCCTGCAGGGGGCGGCGGCGACGCCCCGGCCCCTGCCGTGCCGGTTGCCAAAAAGAACAGCTACCTTATCCAGCTGAAGCCCGAGGTCACGGAAGAGCAGATTCAAGCCCTCCTCAAAAAGTACGACCTGAAGATCACAAAGGTCATTGGCGCGCTCGGCGTCATCACGGTCGAACAGATCAATCCCGTGGAAGTCGCGCCGTCGCTGGAAAGCGCTGCTCCACAGCACAAGCTCGAAATCATCCTCGATCCACCGCTGGTGAAAGCCCTGCGCAGCGAACCTTCCGTCGATGCCGCGTTCGTCGACAGCCTGATCGGCACGAAAGGACTGCCCAAACCCGCAGGCGCCGAGATCAGGGTTGGCGAAAAATCCTATGCCTGGCGCTGGCAGCCGGGTGAAACTCCGGACGGAAACTGGGGCCTGAAAGCGATCCGCATGCCGGCCATGTGGTCGCTGATCGATCGTCACCGCGCCGCCAATCCCGGTGCAACGCGGCCCCGCATCGGCATCATCGACGTCGGCTTCACCGAAAATCCCAACGTCAAATACACGCTCGCGCGAGGTGCGTTCCGCCCGCCTCTTGTTCGCCCGGACTGCGAGACGAACCACGGCACCCATGTCGCGGGCATCATCGGAGCAAAGCAGGGAGCCGCGCCCGGCATCGACGGAATAGTGCCGGACGCGGACCTGGAGGCCGTCGCTATCGCCGCGGAATTCATCGGCGAACGTGACAACCTCGATGCGGACCTGAGCTGGCAGGCGCAGGCGATGCTCTTCTCCGACGTGCTGTCGAACACGATGATCTATCTGACGAGCAATTTGAAACAGGCCAGCAATCTGCGCGTGCTGAACGTGAGCCTCGCCTACAATTTCGTGGCGCGTGGCGTCCTCGGAGATGCCGACCCCGACAGCGTGGAAGGTCTGAAACTTCACATCGCGGATCAGGCAAGCGTCATTCGGACCATGGCGCGCCTCGTGGAGAACGACGTTCTATTCGTCGTCGCTGCAGGAAACGACAGCGAAGCACTTGCCAAGCCGCTCGATGCGCGATGGGCGTCGCCCTTTGCATGGGCCGGCACCTATGCATGGACGACCGGCGAACCGGTGCGCAACATCATCGTTGTCGAAGCCACGGGACGTGACGGAAAGCGCGCAAGCTTTTCCAACATCGGCGGGCACGTCTCAGCTCCGGGCGTTGATATCATGAGCACGCTGGGCAGCACCACGTCGCCATTTGGCGTCTGCTCCGGAACGTCCCAGGCGGCGCCCCACGTCGCCGCCCTCGCCGGGCTTCTCTTCGAGCTGGCTCCGGAGAAGTCGCCGGCCGGGATCATCGCTGCATTGAAGAGCAGCGGCATTCCCGCTCCTAATAACGACGCCCGCGCCCCGCTCGTCGATGCCATCGCCGCTGCTGCGGAAGTCTCTGAGAAGGCGCGCTCCCGTCTCGCAGATCTCGACGGCAATGGCAGCGTCGACGCCGATGACGTGCGCACGTTCGTGAAGAGCCTAATGGCCATCGAAACGGCGGCGGCGACCGAGGCCGCATTCACCGAGGACCTGAACGGCGATGGGATCGTGGATGATAACGAATGCCATTTCCCCCGCATCGATCTCAACGGCGATGGCGAGGCCAGCGTCCGGGAAGTGAAAGGCGCGCGAGTCGCGTTCGTCAAATCCGACATTGCGCCGATCGAGACGGCGTGGTCGGGTGCGGCCGACGCCCTGAAAGCAATTTTCTCCGAGACCGGCCTCAGCGCGCGCATTGCCCACAGCCTTGTTGCCGCCAGGGATGAAGCCAGCGCCAGCCCAGCCGCCAAGTGCCGCCGCAAGGATGGCGCGTTAATCGCCGCTCTCAACAACACACCCGGCGGCACGCCACCACAGGCTGCGGCACCGGGCACAATTCCGGGCGCCGTTCCGGGCGGAGAAACGGCGGTCATCGCAGCCGGTGGACCTGTGACGGACGCTGCCAGCGTGACGGCGGCCGCTCCCGGCAGCGACGTGCGGGCCGAGGTTTCCAAGGGCGTCGAGGACCTCAAGAAAGCGAACCCAGATCTCAAGGTAGTCATCAACCCGGCGACGGGCCTACCGAGCAGTATTTCGGGCTTCAAACCCGATGCGACCTCCATTGCCGCAGGCGCACGCCCGGCCGAACAATCCGAAGAGGCGACCCGTCGCATCGTCGAGACGTTCCTTGAAACGAGCGGAATCACGGCCGCTCTGCCCGCCAAGGGCAAGAAAGCGGAACTGAAATACACCGGCCGCCGCCAAGATCCCGACTTCCCCGGACGCTACATTGCGAGCGTCGAACAGCGGGTCAACGGCGTGAAGGTTTTTGGCTCATCGGCTCGCCTCACAGTCGAGAACACACTCGGCGTCACGAAGTACCAAGGGGCAACATCGGCAGCCCAAATCGACACGACCGTCCCGGACATCACTGAGAGCGCCGCCACAGCCGCGGCCCGTTCGCGTCTGGCGGAGCTTCTGAAAGGCTCCGGCACGGGTGCCGCCCCGCCCCTGCCCATGGGACCCAATGCGGCGACGGCGCCTGCGAGCGCGGAGGTCATCGTCTTCGATCCGGCGCTCATGCGCGCCCGCATCAGCGGCGGAGCCCGCCTCGCCTGGCTCGTCTCGATCGACAGCTTCCGGCTTTTCGTTGATGCCAAGACCGGCGACGTGTTCCACTTCTACCGCGACAAGCCGACCGGTCTCATCCGGCGCATTTACGACTTCTCCAATCCCACCGACACAGCCGCCATCGTCGATGAAAACGGAAAGGTCCGAAGTCAGACACTGCCGGATGATGCCGAGGAGGCCTTCCGCTACACCGGTGCCGTTCGCGACTTTTTCTACCTCGTGTTCGGCCGCAATAGCTTCGACGACAACGACAACGATGGCCCCAACGGCGGAGCCCCGCTCGAGTCCTTCGTACGCTACGGAACCGTTCGTAACGCGTATTGGTGCCCCTCGAAGTCCTACTACTGCCCAAAGCAGAATGTGATGGTCTTCGGTCCCGGCTACGCGGGCGCGGTCGATATCGTTGCGCACGAACTCGTCCACGGGATCATTCAATACGAAGCCAACCTCGTCTATTCTGACGAGCCCGGCGCGGTAAACGAAAGCATCGCTGACATTTTCGGGGCACTTATCGAATTCTACGCGAAGTCCGGAAATGCCAACTGGCTTCTCGGCGAAGATGCACCGGGGTTCACGCCGGATCGTCCGCTGCGCTCGCTGGCAGATCCAAATCTCACGTCACCCGATGGCACCTCGCTTTTCGACAAGGCGCAGCCATTCTCCAGTTCCAACCGCGGCCAACCGGATCACTACGGCGATGTCGTATCGCCCAATGATCAGATCTGCGCGACGACGTGGCTCAACGACAACGGATGCGTGCATTTCAACAGCGGCATCCTCAACAAATTCGCCTATCTGATAGCCGAAGGAGGAACGCATCGCGGCACCACGGTGAAACCTCTCGGGCGCCACAAGCTCGCGCACCTCACCTACCGCACGCTCACGGCGAACCTGAACCAGACGGCAACGCTCACCGAAGCCGCCGAAGGGTTTCTCCAATCCTGCCTCGATCTCACGCAGAAGAAGGGCGCCGGCTTTACGGAACAGGACTGCGACCAGGTTCTCGCAGCTCAGCAGGCCGTCGGCCTCGTGTACGGCAACTCATGAGTTGATGACGGCAGCAGCCGGTTTACGCCGGCTGCGCGACCACACCCGACTGCACGATCATCTTGAGCATGACGGCGGCGCCGCACTGCTTTGAGACGGCGTTTCCATCCCAGACGTTGTCAGCGACGAACTTGCCCCGCGTATAATGGTTGGAGAAGCTCCAAAGATAGGGCGTGTTGATCTTGTAGAGAAGCCGTGAGCGCCAGCCGTTGTAGGCCTCCCAGCGGTAGAGCATTCGCGCCAGATCCCAGTCGGTGAGATCGGCAAACTTATCATACCGCAAAGCATCGACCGCGCTGGAGTGCCAATCGGTCGGCGGGTTCCACGCCACGGGCCGGCCCCTTGGAATTTGCACCGTTCGCGCCCTCAGTGGGTCGCCGTTGTGCAGATGCTTGTTGAAGTCAAAGGCACATTCCATGCCGTGAATGATGCCGACGAAATACCAGGGGACACAAATCTCGTCCTCGATCTTCTGGTAACGCTCGCGCCGGGCGGGATCGGCAAGCTTGTCGGTGTACCACTTGACTTGGGAGATCCTGTCCGGACGGACTTCGCACGTCCGGAAGAGTTCGCGATACCCATCCGCCACGTCTTCGAACTTCGGAGCTCTTACGACGGGCGCGGCGCCGGGCGGCCCCGCCTCCTCGGGTGTTTCGCGCGGCATCTTTTCCGCTTGCAGCACCTTGCCGAGGAGAAGGCTCGCCTCCTCTTTCAGATCTTCCGCTGCATCGGCCTTTTCAACCGGCGCTGTAGCAATTGTCTGATCGAGGCTGTCAAGGAAATCGACAATGGCAGGCATCGTGACGGTATAGTCGTCCGAAAGGCTCTCTGGCCCGACGGACATGCGCGGCACCGAAAGACCCAGTTTTTGGGCGGAAAGCGTAAGCCGGCCAAGTTCACCCCAGATGGGAGACACAGGTCCGGCACCGGGCAGAGCATCCTGCGAAAGCGCCCGCTCAGTTCCAATGAGCGGCACTGTGCATGCCGCGAACGTACCGCCGATGAACGTCCGCCGATCGCATGAAACACGTTGGACCATGTTCGCGAATTCCCCCTCGAAACACGGAAATGACCGGAACCGATCGATGGAGTATGCCACCGCTTGGCGAACCCGCCCAGCCCGTTGGACGGTGGCGTCAGCCGAGCGTGACACCACACGATCGCGGCCAGCCAAGCCCCTCCACAGTGCTGGCTTTCGGCCGGTACTCGCAACCGATCCAGTCCTGATATCCACTGGCGTCGATGGCGCGGAAGACCGCGGCATAATCGACATCGCCGCGAGCGGGCTCGCTGCGGTCGGGAGGACTGGCGCACTGGTAATGCCGAGTAATGGACCCGAACTCCGTAATGGCTGAGATCACATCGCCTTGCATGCGGTGACGATGATAGATGTCGAATTGAAGGCCCAGATTGGGAGCCGCAACCTCCTGGATGATGGCGCGCGCCTCTTCCGTCTTGGTCAGGAAGTAGCCCGGCATATCGAACGTGTTTATGGGCTCGATCAGAATATCGACGCCTTCACCCCTGGCCCACTCCGCCGCGAGCGAGAGGTTCTTCAGATAAACGGCGCGATCGGTCCCATGCTGTTCCAGGGCCGCCATTGCATGGAGACGGGTGCATCCCAGCGCCTCCGCATAGCGCAATGCCAGATCGGCCCCGGCAGCAAACTCGTCCTCCCGCCCCTTGAGCGCGGTGATGCCTCGTTCGCCCTCGTCCCAATGGCCCGGCGGCAGATTGAAAAGAACGACCTGAAGGCCATTGTCGTCGGCACGTGAACGAATCTCGCTAGCATCGAATGCGTACGGAAACAGAAACTCGACACCTTTGAACCCTGCTTTCGCCGCGGCCTCAAACCGGTCGAGAAAAGGAACTTCAGTGAAAAGCAGGCTGAGATTGGCGGCAAAGCGGGGCATGGTTCACACTCAATCCATCGCAGGTTTCGTGCGGCGCAGGCGCTTCACATCACCACGTTTGCCTTTAGCATCAAGACGCCGGGTGCGCGATGCCTTGGACGGCTTCGTCGCTATACGCTTCTTGGGCACGTGAAGAGCTTGCCGGATGAGCTCAGCCAGCCGCGCGCGTGCATCTTCACGGTTGCGCTCCTGCGTGCGAAACCGCTCGGCGCGAATGACCAGAACGCCCTCGTCCGTAACGCGCCGCCCGGCCAAAGCCAGCAGACGGTCGCGCACCGCGACTGGCAACGAACCGTGCCGCACGTCATAGCGAAGCTCCACCGCCGTCGAGACCTTGTTGACGTTCTGACCACCGGGACCGGAGGCGCGCACGAAACGCTCCTCGATATCCCGCTCGTCCAGGGTCATAGTGTCAGTGATACGCAAGCTTGAACTCTCAGCTGACGGCACCGCACTCAGCGCGCACCGAAATCCCAATAGTCGTTCCGGAAATAGAGTAACGGCTCGCCATCGGTGCGAAAACAGCCGTCGATCACCCGGCCGATGAAAATCGAGTGTGTCGAGAATTGATGCTCATCGAGCAGTTCGCAGTCCAGGCTCGCCAGCGATCCCGCAAGAACAGGTGCGCCGGTCTTGAGCGCCGTCCACTCCGCGCCACCCAGGAACCGCTGTTCGCCCGAATAATTTCCCTTTCCCGAAAACCGCTCGGCGAGTGACTGGTGTTCGCGGGCAAGGATGTTGACCGAAAACGCCTTCGACGCGAGGATGACAGCGTGTGTGCCGGACCGCCTCTGCACGCAGACGAGGACGGTGGGTGGGTTGTCAGAAAGCGATGAGAACGCCGTAGCAGTCAGCCCAGCGCGCGCACCAGGAGGGCCAGCCGCGATAATCGTGACGGCACCCGCCTGATGGCGCATGAGGGCCCGGTAGCGGGACGCGTCCATCGGGGGCGTTGCTCCTGTGTGTATGACGAAACCGGTACGGTCGTTTTGTACGAACCGATTGCCGAACGGATCGGCCACCGTCAACTCAAAACCATCCCTTGAGATCGCGCACGATCTCTCGCGCGGCATTGCGCCCGGGCAGCCCCGTCACCCCGCCGCCCGGATGGGCGCCCGAACCGCAAAGGTAAAGACCGGGAATGGGCATGCGGTAGTCGGCATATCCCAGCACAGGCCGCAGCGAGAACAGCTGATCGAGCGAAAGCTGGCCATGGAAGATGTCGCCATCGATCAGGCCGAACCGGTTTTCCAGATCGAGCGGGGACAAAATCTGCATCCCCAGAATTGAAGGACCGAAATTCGGCGCATGACGCGTGACGGTCTCGACGACGATGCGGGCAAACCGCTCTTTCTCCGCCGGATCCTCCCATGAGCGGCCATCGGGAAGCTTAGGGGCCACGTGCTGGACGAAGAGCGAGGCCACATGCTGTCCGGGTGGCGCGAGTGTCGTATCCAGAACCGAGGGAATGAGCATTTCCACGACAGGTTCGCGGGCCCAGCCCTCGCGCTTTGCATCGAGGAAGGCACGCTCCATGTAATCCATGGTCGGCGCGATCACGATGCCCGATCCGTGATGCGCCTGGGGTTCTGAACCCGGACGCGCGGTAAACTCCGGCAGCGTGCCAAGCGCGACATTCATGCGAAACGTCGCCGAACCCGTTTTGATGTGCGTGAACCGTTGCCATAGTTGCTGGTCCACATCCCCGGCACGCACAAGATCGCGGAAGAGAAGCTTTGGCCCCACATTCGCAGCCACGGCCCGGGCGCGAACGATCTCTCCACTCTTCAACTCGATCCCGGTGACCCGGCTACTCTCGACCACCACGCGGGCAACCGGAGCATCCACGCGGATCACTGCTCCCGCACTTTCGGCGGACCGGGCCATCGCCTGCGTGATCGCACCCATGCCACCGACGGCGTGCCCCCAGACACCCGTTTTGCCGTTCACCTCACCGAAGCAATGGTGGAGCAGGACATAGGCCGTCCCCGGAGTCGACGGCGCCGCATACGATCCCACGATGCCGTCGAACGCGAAGAGCGCTTTGACGTGCTCGTTTTCGAACCAGGGATCAAGAAAATCCGCGGCACTTTTTGTGAAGAGATCGACGAGAAGCCGCTGATCCTCGATGGCAAGACCGAGCACACGGCGGCCAATGGCGCCGCCCTTGATCAGTTCCACCAGACCGCCTCCGGCGTTCGGCGGCGTCTTCCGCGTCAGGTCGCGCAGGATGCCCGCCGCACGCTCCAGCGCCGCGTCGTACTCGGGATACCGCGCTGCATCACGCGCCGAAAACTTCGAAATCTCGGCCTGCTTGGCTTCCATCCCATAGGGCCAGAAGAACGCCCGCTTCCCGTCGATCGGCATGAAGTTGGCAGCAGGCCGCTCAATGATTGAGAGTCCGTGCGACTTGAGATCGAGATCGCCGATGACACCGGCATCCAGAAGACTGACCGTGTAGGAGGCGACGGAGTTGCGAAAACCCGGATAAAACTCTTCCGTAAGGGCTGCGCCCCCGGCGACGGGGTTCTTTTCAAGCACAATGGGGGAGAGCCCCGCGCGGGCCAGATAAGCCGCGGCCGTCAACCCGTTATGACCGCCCCCGATGATCGCAACATCGTATGTCGCGCCGGCCTGCTTGTTTCCGCCCGTCAACACTCGCACCCCCTGCACAGCGGGCAACCATTCTCGCCAGATCGACCTTTAAGCCAGCGGGTTCAGCCAGTCACCGCCAGTCACCGCCGTACCCGTTGAAGAAGCGCCGCCTGTCAGCGCCTCGCAGAGTCGGACCGGTCTTCGGTCTTGCGGTGACGGCGCTCACTCCGGCGCTGTTCTGGGTTGCGCTCGGCGCAGGCAAACTACTCGGCCGCCACGCGCGACTTCGGCTGCACCTCAGCCATGTAGTCGTTGAGAAGCAGTTCACACAACTTGCCCGGGGTGTACGTGTGCTGGCCGATCTCGCGCACAGGCGTGATCTCAGCGGCCGTACCGGTGATGAACACCTCCGAGAACGAACCCAATTCCTCAGGCATAATCGTGCGTTCCACGACCTTGATCCCACGGCGTTTGGCCAGTTCGATCACGGTCTGCCGCGTGATGCCGTTGAGAAAACAGTCGGGCGTGGGGGTATGGAGCGCACCATCCTTCGCGAAGAACATGTTCGCGCCGGTACACTCCGCGACGTGCCCGCGGTAGTCGAGCATCATCGCGTCAGCATACCCGGCGCGTTCCGCCCGATGCTTTTCGATGGTGCAGATCATATAGAGGCCAGTCGCCTTCGCCTTGGAAGGAATTGTTGCGGGGTCTGGCCGCCGGTAGGTCGCAAGTCCGACGCGAATGCCCCTCAAACGCTCTGCCATATCGAAGTAGGAACCCCAGTTCCAAGCCGCGACGGCCAGATGAATTTTGCTATTTTGCGCAGAGACGCCCATCTGCTCGCTGCCACGCCATGCGATGGGGCGAATGTAGCCGTCGGTCAGGTTGTTGGCCTGGAGCGTCTCGCGGCAAGCTTGATCGATTTCGTCGGCCGAGTACGGGATCTCGAAGTCGAGCATCCGCCCGCTCTCGATGAGCCGGTTCGTATGCTCACGAAGCTTGAAGATTTCCCCGCCGTAGGAGCGCTCGCCCTCGAACACCGCGCTGGCATAGTGCAGGGCGTGGGTGAGGACATGAACCTGCGCCTCGCGCCACGCCACGAGCTTGCCGTCGAACCAGATGAAACCATCGCGGTCGTGATAGGGGACGAGATCGG
>Ga0209254_10006133_pt1 | contig 11075 bp, 7 predicted proteins | sample FrelakmetDIP11DI_FD_187148 | JGI IMG/M metagenome (GOLD analysis project Ga0209254, IMG submission 187148) | Freshwater lake sediment microbial communities from the University of Notre Dame, USA, for methane emissions studies - DIP11 DI (SPAdes)... | ecosystem: Environmental > Aquatic >... | reverse complement strand
TCCGAGCGTATAAAATGCATTACCCCTGTATATTTTTTCCTGTGAATCCAATTCATTCCATTTAATCGCTGGACTATTCTTACACCCCTGCTGCGGGCGCGATAAACCTCGAATAATCTCCTGGTTCCGCCATTAATAAGCAAGGCATCGAAATCTCTTTCTGCAGGACAATGATGGGATTTAACACCTAATCCGGCAAGAGCCCCAATTAACCGGTTTTGGAAATTAGGCGGACCACTAATACCGGAAAGTTCCGGCAGGATACAAATTGTGTTGATGGGATTCTTTTGCATGCCTTGCAATTCAGGACATATCCATATCTTTTTTGTGAAATTCCACCAGGGCTTTTACGATCTTTGCGGCAGCTTTCCCATCACCAAAGGGATTTTCAAAACCGGGCAGATTGCCTGGAAACTCCATATTATCCAGGATTCTGTGCGCTTCATTCACGATTAGATTGATATCAGTGCCAACCAGCCGCAAGATACCTGCAGTCACACCCTCCGGCCTTTCGGTAACTTCCCTGAGCACCAGTGTTGGAATGCCCATCGCAGTCGCTTCCTCCTGTATACCACCGGAATCTGTAAGAATCAGTGATGCTTTCTTCATGATATGAACCAGGGTAAGATAATCAAGCGGATCGACCAGTGTGACATTCTTTATCCCGCTGAGGGATCGGTATACCGGTTCCTGCACGTTGGGATTCAGGTGAACAGGATAAAGAAACTGGACAGAATCGCCATAGGATTTTGACAACAACAAGACAGCCTGACAAATCTCCTCAAGCGGTTGACCAAAATTTTCCCGCCTGTGAGCAGTTATTAAAACCAGCCGCTTACCTGATTCACCAATCCATAAATCCTTAAGGAGCTGCCTGGCAGCCCGGGGCATCTCCAAGAAAAGCATCGCTTGCAAGGCATCCACCACTGGATTGCCGGTGATTATTATATTCGATGGCTGGATACCTTCTCGAAGTAAATTATCCCGGTTCAAGGTCGTCGGCGCAAAATGCAAATCTGCAATCACACCAGCAATACGCCTGTTGATTTCCTCCGGAAAAGGCTGCCATTTATCGTGGGTACGCAAACCGGCTTCAACATGCCCCACTCTTACGTGATGATAGTATGCCAGTAAGGCTGCTGTCATAACAGTAGTTGTATCGCCCTGGATGATAATCCAATCCGGATTAAAATCTATGAAAACAGGGTTTAAATCGACCAGAATTTCAGCAGTTAAATTACTTAGCTCCTGTCCCGGCTGCATGATATTAAGATCGTAATCCGGTGATATGTGGAATAAATCAAGCACCTGATCCAGCATCTGGCGGTGTTGTGCGGTAACACATACCCGGGAAATGATTTCTGGCTCTGCAACCAGCCTTAAAACCACCGGTGCCATTTTTACTGCCTCAGGACGCGTCCCGAATATGCTCAATACCTTAATACTCATACGCTCATCCGCAGTACAAATTAATTCCTATACGCATCTCTGGTTACTTTTCCCCCGGAAAATCGTCACTTCCCAGATGATAGATATGGAAAGGACTCCTGGTCCATTCTTCCCCGGTCCAGCCATTTACAGCATCGATGATCAATCTCGCTTTCGTTAAATCCTTTAGATCCGATGGAACCAGATCTACCAGGGATGTATGCCCTACCAGGAAAACAATCAATTCAGCATTTTGCAAAACATCTGGAAAACTGGCAGCAGATTTTAATCCTTCAATCTCCTCCCCTGGCCTGAATGGGTCGTAAACAGCCACAGCGGCACCCTTTGCCATCAATAAATGGGCAATCTGAACGGCAGGGCTTTCCCGCATATCATCAACCCCAGCCTTGTAAGCAAGTCCCAGCAAGGCAATATTCATTCCTTGTAAATCGGCACCGACAACCCTTTGGATTAACTGAATAACATACTCTGGCTGGGAATCATTCACTAACCTGGCCGTGGTAATCAGTTTTGACAGGTCTGGTGCGGCTTCAACAAGGAACCACGGATCAACACTTATACAATGCCCTCCTACGCCAATTCCAGGTTTCAGGATATTTACCCGGGGATGTAAATTAGCAATATCAATCGCCTCCCAAACATTCACTCCAAACCGGTCTGCGAGGCGGGAAAATTCATTTGCTATAGCAATATTGACATCTCTGTATGTATTTTCCATGAGTTTAATCATTTCGGCAGTCGCGGCATTTGTCAGGATGATATTCCCTTTTACAAAAATCCGGTAAAGGTCTTTCCCTGTTTGCGCTGATTTCTCATCGATACCACCGATCACGCGGGCATTTTCAATTAATTCACGCAGTATTTGCCCGGGGAGGACTCTTTCAGGAGAGTAAGCCAAATAGATATCCTGGCCCACTTTTAATCCAGTGCTTTCCAGAATAGGTGCAATAATTTTCTCAGTCGTCCCCGGCGGAGAAGTGGATTCAAGCACAACCAGGTTACCGGGCCGTAAAAAGGGAACGATGGATTCTGTGGCAGCAATCACAAAACTAAGATCGGCACGTTTGCCTTCACGAAATGGTGTTGGAACGGCAATAATGAAAGCGTCCGCAGTTTCTGGTTTATGTTTTACAATTAAATTACCTGACTCTAACGCTGACTGTACCAGGGTTCTTAAACCCGGTTCTTGAATGTGCAGCTGTCCTTCCTGCAAACCGTTGACAACCTGGGGATTTATATCGACTCCTACTACATTTACCCCATTCATGGAGAAAGTACTGGCAGTCGGCAGTCCGATGTAACCCAATCCGAGAACACAAATCTTCTTGAAATCCAATAGTATTCCCTCAATATAAGATGGTATTTCCTTATTATCCCATAACTAACTACCCTTGCGAAGGATGAGGCTTGCTTCAAGGAATTGGTCAGGTTATACTCATATTATGAAAAAGAAACTCTTGATCGTTACTCCAAACAAGAGTTTTGGGGATCTCCTGAAGACCAATCTGGAGATGAGTGAGTTTTATACCGAATTGGTCTATTCAAGCGATGCTGCTCTGGGCATAAAAGATATAAACCTCGTCATCCTGGATGCCGATATTAATGATCCATCCATGGAATTCCTGTTCACCAGGCTGTTGGAAAAAGAACCGGGGATGGGCATACTCGTAATCCACTCGCTGGATCAATCCATTGAGTTGTCAGTCCGTCCAGAAACATCCTACAAGGCTATCAGCCGGCCTTTTGATTTCCCCACCCTATTACTTGCCATTCAGGAAATTCTCAAACCGGAAGCTTTTCCAGAAACAGGGTCTGAGACAGGTACAGATGATAAACAGGATGTTATTTCAATCGATGAGATTTCTCAACCCGCGGCTGCCTGGTTTGATGATCCGGCAATTGTCCGGGAAAGACTAAAAACCTCCATCTTCTCTCCCCTTATCAGGGAAGCTGTATTAATTTCATCGGATCAAATTCTGGGACTAACCTGGGATGCTGATGAGCAGACCATTCTGGCGCTGCAGGAAACAATTCATCATCACCTGAATTGGATTAACAAGAATTCTTTGATTAAAAATTTCAGGATTGGTGACGTTGAGTATATCCTTCATACAACCCCCCTATCAGCCGTTGCAGGTATCCTCGGGATCTTTTTTGACCCGGCCATAAAATTCAGCCAGGCATCTGTCATGACAAGAATATATGCTGCCCGAATTCTGCAAGAACAAACCAACCCATACCTTCCTGGTGGATTCATAGACGATCAAAATGTACAAGCCGGGATACCCACGGGCACGCAACAATTATTCATTCCAAAAACGATGGAGTCAACCCTGGATTCCAATCAAAATCCGGGGGTAATCTTGAATCAGGTTGAGCAATCCACTCCGTACCATTCCTCCGTGCCCGGATTGGTTACACTGGAGGGTGAACATCAATCCCAATCGAAGGAATCGACCCGGCCGGATACCCAATCCGGGGAAGGCATCCCCCAGCAATGGATTCCAGAGATGATACAATCCTCTGCAACAAGTACCCATGAGCAGGAGATCGTCTACCCATGGGAGGTGAATCAAAGGGCTGCAAGCAGTTCTGGGAACAATCCGATATTGAAGCCTGATTACGCGGGAGCAAATGCTATCAGTACAGGTAATTTTCCTGATGGTAATATTACTGAAGCTTTTGATTCAAATGTTCGGGACCTTCCATCTTTTGAAGACACACAACCTGTCGATTTAAAATACAAATCTGAATTGGATATTCCGCCTGTTAACCCCTCTATTGCTCCAATAAATCCAGCAGAAATGGTTGAATACTCATTTCTGATGATCTCCAACAATCCGGAAATTCGAATGGTTGGTGATATTGAGGAAATCGTTGGTGAGGAAATCCTTGATATCTGCCAGGAAAATGGCTGGAACCTGCTGATCCTGATTGTTCATTCGGACTATTTACAAATCACCATCGGTGTACCCTCCACCATGCCACCGGGAGTAATCATCAGGATATTCAGGGAGAAAACAACTAAAAGAATTATTGAGAGCTTTGAAGAAATCGATGCGAATATTGTATCAGGGGATTTTTGGGTAAAAGGGTACCTGGTAACGAATGGAACAGAAACCGAAATTTAACCGGGTATCGTGGTATTTTTAAACTCCCTGTCAATGATTAAGGCATGAGTTTTTAATTGGATACTAACAAATACTCCAGATACCTCCCGGGAAAATTCGACTATTAGAGCAATCTACAGGAATATTAAATATGCCGCCAACACTTTATCTCATCGATGGTCATGCTCTGGTTTACCGCACTTATTACGCCCTATCGGCAACACCCACCGGGAACCTCAAAACCTCAAAAGGAGAACCCACATCCGGTATTTTTGGATTCGCCAATGTTCTTCTAAGCCTTCTGGAGAAAGAAAATCCACAATATCTGGCTATAGCTTTCGACACTGGAAAAACATTTCGCGACGAACTCTTCCCTGCTTACAAAGCCACCCGGGAGAAGATGCCTGAAGATCTACGACCCCAGTTGAAGCGTATTCGCGAAATGGTTGATGCCTTTAATATACCTCGGCTGGAAATCGAAGGGTTTGAAGCAGATGATGTCCTTGGCAGTATAACCAGTCAGGCAGTCAAGGATGGATTTGGAGTAAAAATCCTTACCGGAGACCGGGATTTGCTTCAACTAGCAGGGGAGAGAATCATCATAAATTTGCCCGGAAGCAAGCTTTCAGAATCACATGACTACCATTATGAAGATGTTAAAGAATATATTGGAGTTAAACCTGAGCAAATCATAGACTATAAAGGGTTGGCCGGGGATACATCAGATAACATACCCGGGATATCCGGCGTTGGACATAAAACAGCTGTCAGTTTATTAGAGACTTATTCCAATCTGGAAGATATTTATAATCACCTGGAAGTGCTTCCCTCCCGCATTCGCAATAAATTGGAAGGCAGCCGTGAAATTGCCGAGCTTAGTAAAACCCTGGCAACAATCCGGCTGGATGTTCCAATTTCGCTCAACCTTGAGAATGCAAATACTAAACACATAGATTTAAAGGGAGGGCTGGCCTTATTTAATGAATTAGAATTTCGCTCACTGATTCCGCGAATAAATAAACTGGCAGATAAACCCCGATCTTTGATTCAAGAATCACAACCTACCCTATTTAAGGATAATATAACCATAACAGTCTCGCAATCTGGTTACCAACCTGGTTTTGAAATTATTGACAACCCAGAAAGTCTCAGGGCACTTACAGAAAAAATAAACACCGCCAAGGTAATCTCGATTGATACTGAGACAACATCAACCGACCCTATGGTCGCCAGGCTGGTAGGAATATCCATTTCCATTGCGGAAAATGAAGCATACTATATCCCCACCGGGCATTTAACGGGGGAACCTCAACTCGACCTTTCAATGGTACTGGGCGCATTAAAGCCTGCCTTTACGGACCAAAACAAGTTCCGGATTGGGCATAACCAGAAGTACGATGGACTCGTATTAAAGCAGCACGGCCTGGATATGCGAACCTATTCATTCGATACGATGATTGCTCAATGGCTGATCGACCCTGCTTCCAGGCACTTCGGCTTGAAAGATATGGCCGCCAGCTATCTGAACATTCAGATGACTGAGATAGAAGAATTAATTGGCAAAGGCAAGACACAAATAAGTATGGCGCAGGTTCCTGTTACAACAGCTGCTCCATACGCTGCCGCAGATGCAGAAGTAACCCTGAGATTAATGCCATTACTTAAATCCGGGCTGGAAAAAGTGAATGCACTAAAACTGATCAATGAGATCGAAATGCCCCTTATCCCAATCCTTATCGATATGGAACAAAAAGGTATCGCCATAAATGCGCCTTTCTTTGGCGAGATGTCTCATTCCCTTTCTGGGCGGATGTTTGAAATTGAAAATGAGGTATTTAAAACCGTAGGTTACCAATTTAATATAAATTCCACACAACAGTTATCCAAGGCTCTCTTTGAAACTTTAAAATTAGAGCCTCCGGATCGCCGGAATCGAACTTCCAGCGGTCATTTTTCAACATCTGCAAGCATCCTGGAGGATATCAGATTTCAACATGAAGCAGTTAATTTGCTTTTGGAATATCGCGAACTTGCCAAGCTTCAATCCACCTACCTGGAAAGCCTGCCAAGACAAATCAACCCCGCTACAGGACGTATCCATACCTCATTTAACCAAACCGGTTCGGTAACAGGCAGATTGGCATCTTCTGACCCGAACCTGCAAAACATTCCAACCCGGACAGAATTAGGCAAAAAAGTTCGCCAGGGGTTTGTTTCCGGGGATGGACAAGTATTTCTCTCTATTGATTATTCTCAGATCGAACTCAGGATTGTGGCACATATGTCCGGGGATGAGGCAATGTTGGAGGCATTCCGCACAGGCCAGGACATCCATGCAGCAACTGCATCAGCCATATTCAACATCCCAATTGAGAACATCACCAAAGAGCAACGCAGACATGCAAAAGCGATTAATTTTGGGCTGATTTACGGGATGAGTGCCTTTGGTTTGAGCCGCAGCTCTGGTTTAACCCTTGGTGAATCTGAGGATTTTGTAAAAGCATATTTTCAACAATTCCCTATGGTAAAGAACTTCCTTGACAAGCTGCGGATTACTGCAGGCCAGCAAGGATATGTGGAAACGCTGCTTGGAAGGCGGAGATATTTCCCCAATTTACAAAAACAATCTCCAAACCAGTTTCGGCAGCGTGAGGAAAGGGAGGCAATTAATGCACCCATACAAGGCACTGCAGCGGATATCCTGAAAATCGCCATGATACGGGTTCCGGCAGCCCTTGCTGAACATGGATTAACCGCTGATCTCCTTCTTCAGGTACATGATGAACTATTATTTGAGGTTCCATTACAGGAACTTCACCAAACGGTACGAATTATGCAATCAATCATGGAAAAGGCGTATCCTCTTTGCATACCCCTTACAACCGAAACCAGTTTTGGAGAAGATTGGGGTAATTTGAAGCCTTTTTCGCTAGAGGAGGGCAATAATTTATCCTGAACGATTGAGATGATGCCGATCATCTCGGGGAGAAGAGAGACCATTGCGTTTACAATTGATCATCCCAGCTTTGGTAATATCAGGCTTTGCCATCTTGTTGTTTTTAAGCATGTGGCAACGAAAATCACAAAGTGTCAGAATGGGATACAAACCCGTTGAAGAATTCTCAGCACAGGGAGGGTGTTCGATATGGTTATTATTTGCAGTTTTTTTGGGTTATATCCTGTGGGTTCTCTATAGTGGATTAAATCCTTGACTGCTGTCGAACAACAACAATTCTCAAAAACCAGTGATAGGATCTTCAAGGTTTTTTTATACGTCCTAATGGCGTATCTGGTTCAAATAGTAAACTATTTATGATTTAAAAATAGCTGGATATCAATTAAATGAATGAAATAGAACTGATTCAATCTGCTCAGCAAGGTGATTTGGATGCATTCAATCATCTGGTTTTGGTTTATCAGGATATAGCCTATAATGTCGCCTTCCGCATCCTGGCTGACAAGCACAATGCAGATGATGCTGTGCAAAATGCATTTATTTCTGCATTCCACAACATTAATAAATTCCGCGGAGGTTCTATCCGGGCCTGGATTTTAAGAATTGTCACCAATTCCTGTTATGACGAATTACGCCGCAGGAAACGCCAACCAACCACGCCGCTTGATCCAATTAATTCAGACGGGGAAGAAATGGATTCACCACAGTGGATGGTTGACAATTCCCCCACTCCGGAGGAAACATTTGAGTCAACCGAACTTGAAAGAGCAATCCAGGATTGCCTTAATGACCTCCCCGAAGACTTCAGAGCGATGATCGTCTTGATTGATATTCAAGGATTGGATTATCAGGAAACCTCACAGGTTTTAAATTCACCACTTGGCACTATCAAAAGCCGCTTAGCACGTTCCCGAAAAAAAATGCGCGATTGTTTACAGACAGTTCAGGAACTTTTACCCAGTCAATTTCGTCTTGAGGGGGAAGGAGTATGATGAGTGTAAATGTTACGCCAGATGAATGGGAAATGGTATCTGCATACCTGGATGATCAGCTGCCCGCCGCGGAGAAATTAATAATCGAGCAGCAACTTGGTCTACGGCCAGAGCTGCAATCAGCTTACCATGAATTACGCCGGCTAAAATTTGCATTCAAGAGTCTACCACCCAAAAAAGCTCCTCGAAATTACACCCTTAGCCCGAAAGAAAAAAAAGAAAAAACATCCATTTTCCAAATGCTGGTTCCAGCCTTCGGTTTTAGTTCGGCAGTTGCTGCAATCCTCCTTGCAATCACGATTTTTTTTCAGATCACTCCATCAGGCAGTATGGTCTCACAGGCACCTGAGCCAGCCATGATGGCAGCAGAGCAGGAATCCGGACAGAGTAAGACAGCACCCGGCACCCAGCCACAAATTATTACCTGGGGAAGTCCTGGCGGAGTTGGTTTTGGCGGAGGGGGCAGCGGTCCGGCATATGGCATCGGTGGAGGAGCACCGGCCGCCGCGGTTGAACAGCAAACTATGGATGATGCAGCAAAAATTGCGGGGAGCCAGGACCTCACTGCAAAATCCCTTCCAACCGGCGAACCGACCATTATTGAAAAACAGGTCCCCGAGCAGGATGTCCCGCCGCTCCCTGTTGAACAAAATGACCTTATTTCCGGAATTCGTCCAGCAGAACAGCGCGGAAAAATCCTGTCCACCCCGCCTGGACAACCAACAATTTCCCCGGAATCATCAGACGCTTCCGGGAGGTTAAACTTTTCAGCGCTTCAAATCTTGTTGGTCATCCTGACAATTGTTTTTGGATTAAGCGCATTTTTCCTTCACAGAAAAGGAAAAATGTGAATCAACGCACGATTCGATATTGTCCTTTTTGCGGAACATCCCTTCAAAATCATAACTCCTCATTGGAGGAACAAACCAGATGCATGCAGTGCGGGTGGGTTTATTTTTCTGATCCAAAAGTAGCTGTGGCTGTTTTCATACAACAACATGGGAAAATATTATTAACCTGCCGCAAAAACAATCCACTCAGCGGATTCTGGAGCCTTCCTGCCGGTTTTATGAATGCCAATGAAGATCCTCAAGAAGCTGCTATCCGGGAGTGCCTGGAAGAAACCGGTTTAATAGTTGGGATCACATCCTTATTGGGTATTTTTTCAGGCCGGGAACATCCCCGGGGTGCAGATTTATTACTCGTGTACCGGGGGAAAATTCTAGGCGGGAATCTGTATGCAGGAGATGATGCCGATCATGCGGCCTTTTTTAACTTAAAGGAACTTCCACCACTCGCCTTTAAAACAACTGCCAGGATCATTGAGCAATTCCGTGACGATAAATCCTGAGTTATTCCTTATGTTAGAATTAGATTGTGGCAATTTTGTTCTGGTTATTAAGCCTGCATGACCAAGGGAACAATTAAATTGGCAAAAGCAAAAACCACTGCAACAAAAAGACGCACCAACCGGCCCAGACAGAGCAGATCCAGGTTGGTTGGTTCAACCAAACAGCCCTCAAGTCGTACCACCACCTCGAAAGGGAAGAGTAACCCCATTAAGGTTAACTTCAATAAAATCTCTCCAGAAAGATGGATGGATTTCAGCGGCATTATCCTGGTGGTGGTTGGATTATTATCCCTTTTAAGCCTGATCTCACAGGAACAAGGTCAGCTCACAGGCTGGTGGGTCCAAACCCTAAAACAGGGTTTTGGATTGGGCGCCTTCTTATTACCAGTCTCGTTGATGGTTATTGGCGCCTGGCTTATATTCCGAAATTTAGACATCACCCCTGTTATTTCGGCAGAAAGAATATTCGGAATCATCTTGATTTTTTTTAATTTACTGACCATCTTTCACCTCGTTATCAACGGAAATTTCAATCAAGCAGAACTTGGACAGGGAGGTGGTTATGTTGGCGCCTTTTTTAAGTTGGTCCTGGTTCAGGCAACCGGATTATTCGGCTCAATCATCGCCCTGATTGCCTGGCTATTAATCGGAATAATCTTTGCATTCGATATATCTATCCCGGATTTTTACCGTTCTGTGGGCTCAATTTTTCAAAGGGGAAAAACGAAAACATCATCACTTCTTTCAAATTCCAAAGACTCCGTTCCTTCCTACTACGATCAGGAAGAAGGTGAATCATCCGGGGAATTACCAAAGGATTTCCACCCGATTCGTAACCTTTCCATATTAACCAGGAAGAAAAAGGTCGGTGACGAAAGAACTGCTCCAAAAGCAAAACCAGGATTACCCGATATGCCTGTTCCGGAATTTGATGGAAGCAATGAGTTTACATCCGGTACCGGAACATCAGCACCTGACCAATCATGGATTCTGCCTGCTATGGAGAAGATTTTGGATCCTGCAGCACCGGTAGCCAGGCAGGCAAATCTGGATATGCAAAATGCCAGGGTGATAGAAGATACCCTGGCCTCATTTGGTGTACCCGCCCATGTCGTAGAGATCCACCGTGGGCCAACCATCACCCAATATGGAATAGAACCAGACTTCATCGAAACCCGGACAGGTCGAACACGAGTGCGGGTCAGTAAAATTACCTC
>Ga0209254_10006132_pt1 | contig 11077 bp, 9 predicted proteins | sample FrelakmetDIP11DI_FD_187148 | JGI IMG/M metagenome (GOLD analysis project Ga0209254, IMG submission 187148) | Freshwater lake sediment microbial communities from the University of Notre Dame, USA, for methane emissions studies - DIP11 DI (SPAdes)... | ecosystem: Environmental > Aquatic >... | reverse complement strand
CCGCTGGGTGCCGGAGCGATCCGGGCTGGCCTGCCCGGTCATGGACTTTTCAGCTCTGATGCTTGCCACCTCCAATTATCGAAATCTTTCCCCGGCTTTTTTTTGAAAAAGCATGCCGCTTGTCAAAAACAACGACCTGTGCTAGCAAATGACTTGCGCTATGATTCCGTGAAGAAAGGAAATCCAAGAATGGCAGAAGTTGTCCCTTTTCGGGGGCTGCGTTACAATCTTGAAAAAATCCCGGATTTGAACCTTCTGGTGACGCCACCCTATGATGTGATCTCCCCTGCAGAGCAGAAGGCTTTTCACCAATTGAATCCCTACAACATGATTCATTTGGAGCTGGGTCTGCGTGATCCGGGAGACAACGCGCAGCATAATCCTCATACCCGGGCGGCCGAGTACCTCCAGACCTGGCAAAAGCAACGCATCCTGATCCGCGAATCCGAGCCGGTCATCTATTGCTATACGCTCAGCTTTTCGCTCGCTCCCGACGTCCGGCAAACCCGTTACGGGTTCATCTGTGCACTGCGCCTGGAAGATTTCCGCACCGGTGGTGTGCGCCCCCATGAAAAGACTTTCCGCGCGGTCAAAGAGGAGCGGTTGCAACTGATGCTTGCCTGCCATGCGGACCTGAGCCCCATCTTTGCGCTCTACGATGATCCGGCGCGGGTGATTGACCACCACCTGCAGCAGGGCCGTGAATCCGAACCCAGCATGGCTTTCCGGGATGCGGAGGGTATGGAGCATCGACTCTGGAGAGTTTCGGACCCCAAGGTTCTTCGCCAGGTGCGGGCTCTGATGCTGGACAAGCCGATTTTTATTGCCGATGGTCATCATCGCTACGAGACCGCGCTGGCCTATCGGGATCTGCAGAGGGAGCTCCTTTCTGGAGCCGGCAAGCTGGCCTCCTTTGAATACGTCATGATCTATCTGTCCAACATGAACCAGAGCGGCGTCACCATCTTGCCCACGCACCGTATGCTGCGTCATCTGGGATCCTGGCAACCGGAACCATTTCTAGCCCAGGCCGAGCAGTTTTTTGAATGCTCCAGTTTCGCGGCCGGCGTTTTGGCTCCGGGAGAGGTCCCCCAGGCTTGGCGGGAAGCCGTGGGCCGAGGCGAAAAGGATAAAGAGACGCGGATCGGATTTTACTCCCGTGACAACAGTCAATTCTATGCTCTAAAAGCCAAACGGGACGCCATTTCCGCCTATCTCTCCACGCAGGACCTGCCCCGGCTGCTTCATCATCTGGATGTGGTCGTGGTGGATCAGATTATTTTGCGCCGCCTGATGGGGCTTTCGGAAAGTTTCCTGGCGGACGAAAACAACATCCACTTCCGGCACGACTGGTCGGATGCGCTGACCCAGCTCCAGTCAGGCTATTACGATGCCGGTTTTTTCATCAATCCGACGCGGATTGAGCAGGTTCGGGAAGTGGCCAGCGCGGGTTTGATCATGCCGCATAAGTCCACGTATTTCTATCCGAAAGTGATGAGTGGCCTGGTCATCAATCCCCTCCCGCCCGGGGAAGAGATGCTTTGGTGACACTGAACCGTGCTGACCTGTGACGGACTGTTTGGCGGGAAACTCATCTTCTATCAGCACCAACAGGGCTATCGATTCTCCCTTGACGCCTTGTTGCTGGCCAGTCTGGCCGGGGTGGGGAGAGAGGACGGGGTGTTTGATCTGGGGACCGGCTGTGGGGTGATTCCGATTATCCTCGCCTACCGTGACCTGGGACGCAGATTGATCGGGCTGGAAATCCAGCCGCCGCTGGTGGAAGTGGCGCAGATGAATGTGGCCGTCAATGGTTTCGGCGAGAGGGTTCAAATCCTCGAGATGGATTTCCGTGAGGTGGCTGAGCATTTCGAACCCGCTGTCGCCGATGTGGTCGTCAGTAACCCTCCATACCGGCGGCTCAACACCGGCCGCATCAATCCCAATCGCCAGCGAGCGGTGGCTCGCCATGAATTGACCGGATCGGTCGAGGATGTGTTCCTGGCAGGGAAATACCTGCTTCGGGATGGCGGGCGGTTGGCGCTGATCTATCCAGCCACCAGGCTGCCACATTTAATGAGGGTGGCAAGAGATTGCGGATTCAGTGCCAAGCGGCTGAGGCTCATTTATTCGGACCAAACGAGCCCCGCCCGCCTGCTGGTTCTGGAGTGCCGCAAGGCAGGGGGGGAAGAACTTGTTGTGGAACCACCGCTGACTATTTATCAACCGGATGGCAGCTACACTGAAGCCGTCCAGGCCTTGTACGCCGAGTAGCATGGCGACTGCTTGATGTTATCAGAACCACGAAGGACACGAAGATCACGAAGATGAATGATTCCAACCTACCGTTGTTCTTCGTGTACTTCGTGCTCTTCGTGGTTTCATAGGGAAAAACGCAGTAGCATCGGTTTTATTAGTCAGGAAGAAAGGGAGAAAATCATGGATTTAGGGCTACAGGGAAAAGTGGCCTTGGTGGCCGGTGGCAGTCAAGGGTTGGGCAAGGCGGTCGCTACGGAACTGAGCCGGGAGGGGGCAAAAATTGTTATTTGTGCCCTGGATGACCCCGAGCTTCCCCGCGCGGTTGAAGAAATCAGCGCTCTCACTGGAGGGGAGATCATTGGCATTGCGGCTGACCTGACCAGGGCGGAAGACGCCATGAATTTTGTGCGCAGGGGATTGGAACACTACGGTACGGTGGACATTTTGGTGAACAACTCGGGCGGGCCTCCCGCTAAGACTTTCCTCGAAATCGATGATGATCTCTGGTACCATGGAGTCCGTTTGAATTTGATGAGCACCATCATCATGACCCGGGAAGCCGTTCCCGAGATGATGAAGAAGCGCTGGGGGCGGATCATCAACATGACCTCGATTGCGGTCAAACAACCCATCGATGGCCTTATTTTGTCCAACACAATCCGTTCCGGGGTGATCGGATTGGCCAAGACCCTGGCCAATGAGCTGGCCCCTTATAATATCACGGTTAACAATGTATGCCCCGGTTATACCATGACCGAGCGGGTGCGGACCCTCGCCATTGCCACGGCGGAAAAGCAGGGTACGACACCGGAGGCAGTGATCAAGGGCTGGGAGTCTTCCGTGCCGATGGGGCGGCTCGGGACACCGGAAGAATTTGCCGCGCTGGTCACCTTCCTGGCTTCCGAGCGCACCGGGTACATCACCGGTGCATCCATACAGATCGACGGGGGGTATTACAGGGGGATTTTTTAGCTGAGGACGGAAAATGTCGCACACTGCCTATATTCGTTCAGTAGGGCGCTTTCTACCGGAACGGCGACTCACCAACCAGGACCTGGAAAAAATGGTCGACACCACCGATGAGTGGATTCTCAGCCGCACGGGTATTCGGGAACGACGCATCCTGGAACCGGGTCTGGGCAATTCCTACATGGCCATTCGCGCCGCCAGAGATTGCCTGGAACGGGCCGGAGTGGAAGCCGCCGAGGTCGATGCCATTATCGTGGGCACCGTGACGCCGGACATGTTTTTCCCGTCCACTGCCTGCCTGGTGCAAAAGGGGATCGGGGCAAGCAAAGCTTGGGGCTTTGATCTTTCGGCCGGTTGTTCGGCGTTTGTTTTTTCGCTGACCACCGCGGCGCAACTGATTGAATCGGGACGCTACCAGAAGGTTCTGGCCATCGGCAGTGATGTCATGAGCAGTATCCTCGACTATGAGGACCGGAACACTTGCGTGCTGTTCGGGGATGGCGCTGGTGCGGTGCTGGTTGAAGCTTGTCCGGAACCCGGCTTCGGCATTCTCGATTTCATCCAGCGCATTGACGGGACCGGAGAAGAGTATCTACACATGAAGGCCGGCGGGAGCCGGAAACCGCCGAGCATTGAAACCGTGCAGCGCAAGGAGCACTATGTTTACCAGGAGGGGCGCCAGGTATTCAAATATGCAGTAACCGAGATGGCCGAAGTCTCCGCACGGATACTAGAACGAAACGGCCTGACCGGAGATGATGTCAAGCTTTTCATCCCACATCAGGCCAACCTGCGCATCATCGATGCCTGCGCCAAGCGGATGGGATTGAACCCGGAAAAAGTGGTCATCAACATCGATCGCTACGCGAACACCACTGCCGGCACCATCCCGCTCTGCCTCTATGACGCCCTTGTGGAGCGCAAACAGCTGGAGAAGGGCGATATCCTGATCATATCCGCATTTGGCGCCGGTTTTGCCTGGGGCAGCATTTTAGTGCGCTGGTGGGAATGAACCGCTAGCGTTCCTCACCCGGGCTTCCCGCTCGATTCACCAACACTTCCCAGCGCTGGTCCACCTGGCGTTGAAAATCCGCCACTTGTTCCACCCTCATCTTTCTGAAGCGCGCTTGCAGCTCCAGGTATTCTTCGACTGGCCGCTTGCGATTGCTGCGTGCCATGCTCAAGCTCTTCCCGGTCAGCCGGAACACCCCATGGTCAATCTCGTAGAGCACCACAACAGCGGATTCCACCGCAAGGCGGCCGATCTTCACCGTATCCTTGGCGGGATACCCCCAGCCGGCGGGACACGGTATGAAAAGATGCACAAATCGCGTCCCGGTAATGGACTTGGCCTTCACGAACTTGTTGTACAGGTCGCCCGGATAGGAAGAACAGGCCGTGGCCAGGTAAGCCGGGTTGTGGGCTTCCATGATCCGGGTGAAGTCCTTCTTCGGCTGTTCCTTGGGAACCACCGGGGTGGTGGTGGTGACGGCGCCGCTGGGTGTTGCGCTGGAGCGCTGCACCCCGGTGTTCATATAGGCTTCATTGTCGTAGCAGAGATAGATGAAGTTGGTTTGTCGCTCTGCCGCTCCGCTCAAGGCCTGAATCCCCATGTCGAAGGTCCCGCCGTCACCGGCAATGGCGAGAACCGTATAATCCTCGCGGCCGGTGGCCTTGAGCCCTGCCACCAGGCCGGCAGCGGAAGCCGCGGTGCTGGCAAAGGTGTTGTTCACGGCAGTGACAGCGACAGGTGTTCTTGGGTAAATGCCATGTAGTATGGTCAGGCAGCAGGCCGGCAGCGTGACAATGGTCTTGGGCCCCAAGGCTTTCAATATGTAGCGGTAGGCGATAGGTAACCCACACCCGGCGCAGGTGCGGGTGCCGGGCAGGATATATTCCCGTTCGGGAAGATCGATAATGGCCGTGGACATGATGGTTTCCTTCTAATGAACTCTAAAGACCGGAGCCCAACCAGCGGGGGTGCTCCTGGGGCTTGTGATGCGCTATCGCCTCCCGGGTTTCTTCTGCGGCTTCCAAAAAATCCGTCGGTTTGACGTCTTTTCCCCCGAGTCCGACGATGTAATTAAGAATAACCGGACGATGACCGTTATTGCTGAAAAGCGCTGCCTTGAGCTCAGTGCTCAGAGCACCCTCATAGCCATAACTGATAGCTTTCTCCACAACAACAATGCCTTGTGCACGCTGCACGGCATGGGCCAGAATTTTCCCCGGAAAAGGCCGGAAAACCCTTAGACCAACAACGCCCGCCGAGATACCCCTGGCGCGCAGGAGATCCACGGTTTCCGTGATTTCACTGGCGAGAGATCCCATGGTGACAAAGAGCAAATCGGCGTCTTCGGTCTGATAACGATAAAGAGGATCTTCATAGGAACGGCCGAAAGCTGAGGCGAAATCCTTTCCGGCTCCGGCAATCAGCGGTAGAGCACCCTCCAGCGTTTCCTGCAGCCGGCGCCGGAACCCCATATAGCTGGGACACACCCGACCGTCTCCATCGGCCAGGGGATCGCTCATCACCACGGGATTGATGTTGACCGGGAGTTCCGGGTTCAAGCTGTAGGGCAACTCAAAACCCGGCAAGAAAGCATCCACTTCCTCCTGGGAGGGAACCGCGACCGGCATCATCGTGTGTGAGAGTCTGAAGCCATCGAAGCAAACCATGACCGGAACCAGGAGTTGCTCGGCCACCTTGTAGGCGAGGATCACCTGGTCCAGAACTTCCTGGTTGTTCATGCAATAAAACTGCATCCAGCCGGTATCTCTTTGGGAAATCGTGTCCTGCATATCATTTAAAATGGTCCAGGGGGCGCCCAGACCGCGGTTTGCCACCGGCATGACAATGGGGGTGCGCGCCCCCGCCGCCCAGTGCAGCTGTTCGTGCATGTAGGCCAGTCCGTTGGAGGCAGTGGCGGTGAAAACGCGGGCACCCACCAGCGATGCTGAAATGCAGATCCCCAGTGCGGAATGTTCGCTCTCTACGCGCACAAACTCCGCTTTCAATTCGCCGCGCTCGACATATTCCGAGAGAATCTCCGGGATCTTGGACTGTGGGGTGATTGGATAGGCGGCGATGACCTGCACCCGGCACAGCTTGGCAGCCAGTGCCGCGGCTTGATTACCGGTTAAAATGAGCGTCGTTTCCATAGGTCCCATTCTCGTTCGGGTTGGTTCGCGTTAGGGTGATCCTGCTTACCTGTCCGGTCAATCAAGATACTAACCCGCATCAGCGGGTCTTTGGAAATGAAAAAACGCCACAATCTCTTCCACCTCCATGTTGTGGTCATGAGGATCAGGCGCTGATTCACAGTGGCCGTTCACCTTACGGGAGAATCAGCCGGAAGGAGCCGAAGACGCAGGCGAGTGAAAATGCGGAGCCTGTTATCCATGGGAGGCAGAGATCAGAGGATCAAATCTCAGAAATTCGTGTACCAGACCGGGTGCGGAAGCATCAAAAGAATCGAGAGCAAATGCCCATTCACCGGTTCGAACCGGCGCCGGCAAATGCTCTCGCAACACCTGATCACCGGGTGATTATCTTTTGCTGATCCGTTTGGAAGCTTTCAGGGGGTTGATTTTGGCCTGCTGCTGACTCTGGGCTTCCAGTTTAATATGCGTCGCGAAATTACAATGCCCCGCTTTCCACTTCACCACGGGATTCGGATAGCTGCCACAGAACCTGCCGGTTGGCAGATCCATGATCCGAGCACATCCCGCGCATTGTTCCACGACCGGGTAACAGGAACCCCCGTTATACCCACAGCCAGCTTTCGTCATGAAGGCGCAATCATTTCCCGCCTTCAGGGTTGAACAAATCATAGCAATTACCTCCAAGTTGAATTTTTTATTTCTCCAATGTCCAAAATTTGTGGAATAGTAACCAAAAAATTTTCACTGTCAATACCTTTCGGGTTTTGATTGGTGCAGAACAAATTGCCCAAGGCTTTCCTGAGAAGGGGCTGTGATGATCCAGAAAATAGGCGAGATGTTAGTCAATGAGGGGCTGGTTACTCTCGAACAGCTCAACCAGGCTTTGGAAGCACAGCAGCAGAGCGGCGACTTGCTGGGGAGCATTTTGATTCGGCTGGGCTTTGTCGAAGAGAGTGTGATGGTGGAGTTTCTCAGCAAACAGTTTCAGTTACCGGCTGTAGACCCCATGAAGCTCAGCATCGAAAAGGACGTCCTGGATCTTCTGCCAACCAAGCTCGTGCAGAAATTTCAAGTGATTCCCATCGCCATCCTGGACAATACCCTGAATGTGGCCATGGTTGATCCGCGCAACCTTTTTATTATCGATGACATCCGTTTCCTCACCCGTAAGAATGTGCGGGTAAACGTCGCACCGGACAGTTCCATAAGAAAAATCATCGACCAGCACTATTCAAGCGGCGAAAGTATTCAGGCGTTCATGGGGCAAATGCGGGATGAATTCAGCGTCGAAGTCGTTGAATCCCGTGATGAATCGGATCTGGCCTCGCTTGAAATCGCAGCCGAGCAGGCGCCCGTGGTCAAGCTGGTGAACCTCATTATGATGGATGCGGTCCGCAAGCAGGCCAGTGATATCCACATCGAACCGTATGAAAAAATGATCCGGGTCCGTTTTCGCATTGACGGCGTGCTCTATGAAATCATGCGGCCGCCGTTGCAGCTGAGGAATGCCATCATTTCCAGGGTCAAGATAATGAGCCGCATGGATATTGCCGAGCGCCGCCTACCCCAGGATGGGCGGATCAAGCTGAAAATCGGGGTACGCGAAATCGACTTTCGGGTATCGGTGCTCCCGACGCTTTTTGGAGAAAAAGTGGTGCTGCGGTTGCTCGATAAATCGAGTCTGCAGTTGGACATGACCAAACTCGGTTTTGAAGAGAGTCAGTTGCAGCATATTCACGATGCTATTTACAGTCCCTATGGAATGGTGCTGGTGACCGGACCCACGGGAAGCGGAAAAACCACCACACTGTACAGCGCACTTGCTGAGCTGAACAAAGTGGGTCAAAATATTTCCACAGCGGAAGATCCGGTGGAATATAATCTGCCCGGCATCAACCAGCTGCAGATCCATGAAATTATCGGTCTTAATTTTGCCACGGCACTGCGGGCCTTTTTGCGCCAGGATCCTGATATCATAATGGTCGGTGAAGTTCGCGATTTTGAAACGGCGGAGGTGGCCATCAAGGCGGCACTGACCGGGCATCTGGTGCTCAGCACCCTCCACACCAACGACGCTCCGAGCTCCATCAATCGCCTTCTGAACATGGGGGTTGAGCCGTTCCTGGTCTCTTCGGCAATCAATTTGATTCTCGCACAACGACTGGTGCGGCGCATCTGCAGCGAATGCCGAGCGGAGGAAAAGGCTCCTCCCGAGGCATTGCTGGCGATGGGGGTTCTCGAAGAGGAGCTGAATGACTTTGTTCCCTACTACGGCAGGGGCTGTCCGACCTGCAACAATACCGGATATCGTGGGCGGACTGCACTCTACGAGGTGATGCCGATGTCTGAGGAAATTCGCGAACTGGCTCTGGTTTCGGCTTCGGCAAGAGACATCCGGCGGGAAGCGATCCAGAAGGGAATGATCAGCCTGAGACGCAGTGGGATCAATAAATTGAAACAGGGGGTCACCTCGATGGAGGAGGTTGTCCGGACGTCCGCGAGGGATGTGATTTGAGGTGATGGGACGGAGGCTGATGCGCAGATGGGGTAATGCATGGCGCATGAAACGGGACCGATGAAGTGGGCCGATCTGGATTCTGTCTGAGCAGCGAGGTAGAGGAATGCCGATTTACGTATGGAAAGCCATTGATCGACAGGGGGTTCAGCGCAAGGGAGAGATTGAGGGCGAGAACCAGGCCATTGCGCGCCAGATGCTCCTCAGACAAAACCTCAGGATCCAGAACCTGAAGCCTAAGCCCAAGGATCTTCTGGAATATCTCCCCTTCCTCAGGACCAGAATTAAAGAAAAGGATCTGGTGGTATTTAGCCGCCAGTTTTCCACCATGATTGATGCCGGTGTGCCTATCGTTCAATGTTTGGACATCTTGCTTCAACAGGAGAGTAACCGGTCCTTCAAACTGGTTATCAAACAGGTCAAGGGGGCAGTTGAAGCCGGGGCCACCTTCTCTGAGGCGCTGAAGCATCATCCGAAGGTCTTTGATGCGCTGTTCGTCAACCTGGTGGCAGCCGGTGAAATGGCAGGCATGCTCGATGTCACGTTGAATCGACTTTCCGCTTATATAGAAAAAGTGGCCAAACTAAAGAAAAAGATTCGCAGCGCCATGACCTATCCTGCGGTGGTGGTGGGAATTGCGATCATCGTCATCGCCGTGATTTTGACCTACGTGATCCCGGTCTTTGCCCAGCTGTTTCGGGACGCCGGCACAAGCCTTCCGACCCTCACGCTGGTGATCCTTTCCATCAGTGACTTCAGCCGAAGATACTTCCACTGGCTGATTCTGGGGTGCATTTTGCTGGTTTTTCTCATCCACCGCTTCCGCAAAACATCAACAGGGCGCGATTGGACAGATCGCCTTCTGCTGCGCCTGCCGGTTTTTGGCATCCTGCTGCGCAAGGCTGCCATTGCCCGCTTCACTCGTACTCTGGCCACCATGCTCAGCAGCGGGGTGCCCATTTTGGAAAGTCTGGACATTGTTGCCACGACCGCCGGCAATATGGTTATTGAGAAGGGATTGCGCAAGGCTCGGGCATCCATTGCCGACGGGCATGCAGTCGCTGAACCCCTGTCCCAAAACAAGATATTCCCGCCGATGGTGGTACAAATGATTGCCGTGGGAGAAGCCACGGGGGCCCTGGACGAGATGCTTGCCAAGATCGCTGATTTCTATGATGAAGAGGTAGATATTGCAGTGGATGCCCTGACTTCCTTGCTGGAACCCCTCCTGATTGTCTTTCTTGGCATAACTATCGGAGGATTGCTGGTAGCCATGTATCTTCCCATCTTTCAACTGGCCGATGTGGTCGCACGAGGTCGTTGAAATGGTTCAAGTCTCGCTAACGACCGCCAATCAACAAGAGGAACTGGATTTTAAGGTTTTTGCGTTGGGCCGAAAGATCCAGAGCGTTCTCCTGTTCCGCCTGTTATTGGCGATGTTTTCTCTGTTGTTAACCGTCCTGGTGCAAAGCCGCCGCGGCACTGACTTACTGTCAGTTCATTTGCAACCGCTGTATTTCTTCTCGGGCAGTCTCTTTCTGTTTACCATTTTGGCTGCTTTGGTCCTCGACCGGGTGCGCAACCTAAAACGGTTTGCCTATGGGCAGATCGTCTTCGATGTGCTGGCTGTCACCACGCTGGTTTATCTTTCGGGTGGCGTGGACAGCATCTTTTCTGTTCTCTACATGCCCGTGATCATCAGCGGCGCCGTTCTGCAGCTGCGAAAGGGGTCTCTTTGGGCTGCTGCGCTCTGCAGTCTCTGTTACGGGCTGTTGCTGGATTTTCAGTTTCTGGGTTGGGTGAAACCCCTGCAGATTGTGAGTCACGCCACCCGGATCGGGGATAGCGCCACCTTCTTTCACACTCTGGCCATGAGTATTGCGTCCTTCTTTGTGGTGGCCTATGTGAGCGGGCACATGGCGGAGGAAGCCGAGAAATCCAGCCAGCGCGTCCGCGAACAGAAGCGAGATTTGGAACGGCTTGAGATGCTCAATCGCAATATTGTCCAGAGTATGAACAGTGGGCTGCTCAGTATCGATCCACAAGGCATCATTCAGTATTCCAACCGGCATGCGCAGGAGATTGTGGAACTTGGAGAGGATCGGCTTGCGGGTCGCCCCATTGATGAATTTTTCCCTGATCTGGAAGATTCCCTGCCGCTCTTGAAAG
>Ga0209254_10006131_pt1 | contig 11077 bp, 9 predicted proteins | sample FrelakmetDIP11DI_FD_187148 | JGI IMG/M metagenome (GOLD analysis project Ga0209254, IMG submission 187148) | Freshwater lake sediment microbial communities from the University of Notre Dame, USA, for methane emissions studies - DIP11 DI (SPAdes)... | ecosystem: Environmental > Aquatic >... | reverse complement strand
GATGAGGACCGCGTCGGCTCCCGAGGAGCGCACGGCCCGGCGCACCGTGTTGACGTCCGCGAGCTCGCCCTCCGGCAGCAGGCTGTGGCCGGGTCGGGCCTTGACCCCCCGCGCCCGCAGGGCAGCTACGAAGCTGTCCTCATAAGCGCGGCGCACCGTCTCTTGGGCGGCCACCCCGAGCACCAGCACGTCCTTGACCGGGCTTGGGGTGCGGCCGGGCTCGACCCAGGTGGTCTCCAGCCGCCCAGGGGCGCAGGCGGCCACCCCCAGGACGAGGAACGACAGGGCGGCGGCACGCAAGGCTCGGGGCATGGATGGCGGGCGGGGTCAGTAGGGTCGGGGATCAGAGTTTGAAGTCTCGGGTGCACAGGGGCAAGGACGGACGCCTCCCCGAGTGCCTCGGCCCACACCCCCCGAGGCCGTGCGATGGAGGGGGTCAGGACGCCCCGGCGGACTTGGGGTGGCTGTCCGCGGCGTACTCGAAGGCGTCGGAGAACATGTGCTCGCGGCTGAGCCCCCGGGACTCGAAGGCGACCCGGCCGGCCTCGACCATCACCGGCGGGCCGCTCATGTAGACGTCGAATCCGCTTAAGCTCGGGTGGTCCTCCGCCACGGCCTCATGGACATAGCCTCGCCGCCCTTTCCAGTCCGGGTCGGGCTCAGACAGGACCGGGGTGTAGTGGAAGTTGGCGTGCTCCCGGGCCCAGGTCACCGGGAGCTCAGGCAGGTACAGGTCGCGGCGGGAGCGCGCCCCCCAGTAGAGGTGGATGGGGCGCTCGATCCCCACGTGGAAGGCGTGCTCGATCATGCCCTTCAGCGGCGCGAAGCCGGTGCCGCCGCCCATCAGGATCAGGGGTCGGTCCGAATCCTCCCGCAGGAAGAAGGTGCCGAGCGGCGCCTGGATGCGCAGGATGGTGCGCTCCTTCATGCTGTCGAAGACATAGTCCGTGAACTCCCCCCGGGGCACGTGACGCACATGGAGCTCGATCAGCGCGTCGTCGTGGGGGGCATTGGCGATGGAGAAGGCCCGCTTGCGCCCGTCTCGCAGGATGAAGTCCAGGTATTGGCCGGCGAAGAACTGCAGACGCTGACCCTCCGGCAACTTCAGGTAGAGCCGCACCACGTCGTGATTGAGAGCTTCCTTGCGGACCACCCGGCAGGGCAGGGTGCGCACCTCGATGGCCCCCACGGATTCGACCTCAGTCACGCCGAGGGTCAGGTCCGTCGCGGGAACCGCCTGACAGGCGAGGCAGGTGCCGGCGGGTTTGCCCTCGAGGGCATCGGTCTTACCGCTCGGGTAGTCCACCTGGCCGGAGATCAGCTGGGCCGCGCAGGACCCGCAGGTGCCGTTGCGGCACCCGTAGGGCAGGCCGATCCCCTGGCGCAGGGCCGCCGCCAGCAGGGTCTCTCCTGGCTCGACGGTGAAGCGGTGCTCTCCAGGCTCGGTGCGGATCTGAAAGCTCATGAGGGTCCTGAAATCTCCGGGTCTGTCCGATCGGGGCTTGCCAATCGGGCACTGCCCCCGCAGCTTGCGGGTCACGACTCCAGGTCGAGCACCGAGGCGGTATGTTGATTATCGGCTGTGGATATGTGGGCGAGCGTCTGGCCCGCCAATACCTGGATCGAGACAGGCCCGTCCAGGGCCTGGTTCGGTCCTCCGAGGGCCTGGCGCGGCTTGCCGCCCTCGGGATCCCGGGCATCCGCAAGGACCTGGCCAGCGATGACCTCGGGGACCTGCCCCTCGACGGGGCCCAGGTCTTCCATCTGGCACCGCCCCCCGGTCGCGGGGTTGAGGATACGCACACGCGCCGGCTGGTGGCGGCCCTAGGCCGGGCCGGCCAGCCCATGCGAATCGTGTATGTCAGCACCACGGGCGTCTACGGTGACTGCCAGGGGGCCTGGGTGGACGAGTCCTGGCCGATCCAGCCCGCCGCGGACCGCTCCCGCCGCCGCTGGGATGCGGAGCAGACTCTGCGCCGCTGGAGCCTGGAAACGGGCGGGGATTTGGTGATCCTGCGGGTGGCCGGGATCTACGGTCCGGATCGACTACCCCTGGAGCGCATCCGACAAGGCGTGCCACTGGTGCGGCCCGAGGAGGCACCCTTCACGAACCGAATCCACGCGGTAGACCTGGTGGCGGCGCTTGAGGCGGCCATGGAGCGCGGACTGAGCGGGGGCGTCTACAACGCCTGCGACGGCCACCCGTGCACCATGACGGACTATTTCCTCGCGGTCGCGGCTGCGGCCGGTCTGCCGCGCCCGCCCCTGATCTCGCTTGCCGAGGCCTCGGGGCAGCTCTCGGAGGGCATGCTCTCCTATCTCGCGGAATCCCGTCGACTCTCCAACCGCAAGCTGATCGAGGAGCTGGGTCTCAGCCTGCGCTTCCCGACCCTGGCCGATGGCCTGCGGGACCTGGCCGAGTTAGCGACCTGGGGGACTGGCTCATCCCCGCCTTGACTGGGCCGGTTGGAAGGGCTGGAATGCCCTCGGTCGCGGCAGAGTCCGGTCATTCGCCCAGCGCCGACTTACGCTCGATTCAATGAACGCCGACGTTTTCACCTGTCCTTAAGGAGAATCCCCACGATGAGAAGCCCACGACGCGCCCTGTCCCGAGCGGGCGCCCTGCTGATCGCCGGATTGCTGTCGACCGCTGTAGTAGCGCTGGACGAGGGCAACTTCAGCTACAAGTCCACCAAGGACCTCTTCGAAATCTGCTCGGTGCAGGGCGAGGGTGAGGGCGCCATCCAGGCGCAGCTCGCCTGCCGCGCATTCATCGCCGCGACGGTCCAGTACCACGACGCGGTGAGCGACCGCAAGAAGATGAAGCGTCTCATCTGTTATTCGCCCAGTGCGACCCTCGAAGACGGTCGCACGGCCTTCGTCGGTTGGGCCAAGCGCAACGTGAACGACGCGAAGCGCATGGGCGAGCCGGCCGTCAAAGGTGTGGTGCGGGCCCTGGCCGAGGCCTCTCCCTGCAAGTGAGACGGTCGCGAAGACCGCGGCTGGAGCCCGGGCGGCAGGCTCGCTCGGGACTCAATCCCAGACACATCCGATTGGAGTATGAATCCATGAAAGTCATAGCCATTTCCTTGCTCGCCGCCGCTTTCGCCATGACCCTCGTGGGCTGCGGCGATACCTCCCGCTCCCGGGTCGCCAGCGGTACCGCCATGGGTGCGGCCTCTGGGGCCATCATCGGCTCCTTTAGCGCCAACGCCGGCAGGGGCGCCCTTATCGGCGCCGGCGTCGGTGCCCTGGGTGGCGTGCTGGCGGACGAGCACCAGCGCGGCAGTTTCAGCAACTGAGCCGTTGCGGCGGTCCCCCGCGCCGGGGATCGCCGCCGCGGGATCGTTCGAGAAGGCGGGCTTCCAGGTCCTTGGCGACCCTTGATGGACGCCGATACCTCGACCGAAGTCATCTAATTGTCACACCTTTTTTCGCCCGCCGCGGTTGACGCATCCGTTTCCTTCCACTAGCTTTCGCCCTGTTTCCAGCGTGGCCAGACGTCAGGGTTCCGATCGACCGACCTAGCACCCGCCCATCGCCCCTCCGGAGCACCACCGGGGCATGTCCCAGGGACCTGACGTGTTCGCCCGCCGCCCGCCATCACCGTGGCGTCTCGGCACAGTCAGACTGGAGATCCGCCCCATTCGTATCACTCCGAGGCAGGCGTCACAGGGTCTGTGCCGGGTTCGCGCCTTCCTATCGGGCTCCGCCCCCCAGGTCGATCAAACCTTCGGCGGTCCGGTTGCCGTCTTCCCTGTCCGGCGAGTGGGCTTGTGCGTTGGCCCCTCGGCGGGTTTCGACCGATCAACGCACAAGAGCCTGAGAGACAGCGATGAGGATTTACGTAGGTAACCTGGCGTACAGCGTCACCGATGAGGATTTGCGGGAGGCCTTTGGCGAATACGGCGAGTTGGCGAGCGCCGAGGTCATCATGGACAAGTTTTCCGGGCAGTCCAAGGGCTTCGGCTTCGTGGACATGCCCAATAACTCCGAGGCGGACACGGCCATCAAAGAGTTGAACGAGTCCATGTTGAAGGGGCGCAAGCTCACGGTGAACGAGGCGCGCCCGCGCTCCGAGCAGCAGCGTCCCCGTGGTGGGGGCGGCGGCTACGGTGGGGGTGGCGGCGGCGGTGGTGGCTGGGGGGGCGGCGGCGGAAGGGACCGAAACGGCGGCGGCCGCTACTGAGTCCGGGCCGGCTGGGGTTGGCCTCGGTCTTCGCGTCAGTCGATACCGAGGTCGCCCCAGAGGTCATCCACCCGGCGCTTGACCGCCTCATCCATACGGATGGGGTGACCCCACTCGCGCGTCGTCTCGCCTGGCCACTTGTTGGTGGCGTCAAAACCGATCTTGGATCCCAGACCCGAGACGGGTGAGGCGAAGTCCAGATAGTCGATCGGGGTGTTCTCGATCACCACCGTATCGCGCGCGGGGTCCATGCGTGTGGTCATGGCCCAAATCACGTCCTTCCAGTCCCGGGTGCACACGTCGTCATCCACCACGATGACGAATTTCGTATACATGAACTGTCGCAAGAAAGACCAGACCCCCATCATCACGCGCTTGGCGTGACCCGGGTACTGCTTCCGCATGCTCACCACGGCGAGCCGATAGGAGCAGCCCTCAGGCGGTAGATAGAAATCCTGGATCTCCGGGAACTGCTTCTGGAGCAAGGGCACGAAGACCTCGTTCAGCGCCACACCCAGGATCGCGGGCTCGTCCGGCGGGCGCCCCGTGTAGGTGCTGTGGTAGATGGGGTCCCGGCGTTGGGTGAGACGCTCGATGGTGAAGACCGGGAAGCGGTCCACCTCGTTGTAATAGCCGGTGTGATCGCCGAAGGGGCCCTCGGGGGCCAGGTCGTCCGGGTAGATGTGACCCTCCAGCACGATCTCCGCGGTGGCGGGGATCTGCAGGTCCGAGCCCAGACAGGCGGCGAGCTCGGTACGGCTGCCCCGCAGGAGCCCGGCGAAGGCATACTCGGAGAGACTGTCCGGTACCGGAGTGACCGCCGCCAGGATGGTGGCCGGGTCGGCCCCCAGGGCCACCGCCACCGGGAAGGGCTGGCCCGGATTCGCCCGTTGGAAGTCCCGAAAGTCGAGTGCACCGCCCCGGTGGGCGAGCCAGCGCATGACGACCCTGTTGCGCCCCAGGACCTGCATCCGGTAGATGCCCAGATTCTGCCGCGGCTTCTCCGGCCCCTTGGTGATCACCAGACCCCAGGTGATGAGCCGTGCCGCGTCGCCCGGCCAGCAGTGCTGGATGGGGAGTCTCCCTAGATCCACCTGTTCCCCTTCGAAGACCTGCTCCTGGCAGGGGGCGCCGCGCCGAACCTTAGGGGCCATGTCCAGCACCTTCTTGAAGATGGGAAGGGTCCTCCAGGCTTCCTTCATGCCGCGGGGCGGGTCCGGCTCCTTGAGAAAGGCCAGGAGCTTGCCCACCTCCCGCAGGGCCGCCACCGACTCCTCCCCCATCCCCAGGGCCACCCGCTCGGGTGTGCCGAACAGGTTGCCGAGCAGCGGGATCGCCGACCCCTTGGGACGCTCGAACAGCAAGGCCGGACCGCCCCGACGGAGCGTCCGGTCGCAGATCTCGGTGATCTCCAGGTAAGGGTCCACCTCGACCCGAACGCGCTTGAGCTCACCCCGCTGCTCGAGCTGGTCGATGAAGTCCCGTAGGTCCGCGTATTTCATGGTTTGCAAGGAGTCACTCGGGAGTATCGGTGAGAGCGTTGGGTTCTGGACGGAGGAGTACCTTCCATGCCTCCCTCAGGCCCCCGGGCGGGTCCGGCCCCGCCAGGAAGGCCAGGAGCTTGCCCACCTCCCGCTGGCCGCCACCGACTCCCGACCCATTCCCAGGGTCACCCGCTCTGGGATACCGCAGGGCCAAGCGCTTGCCGAGTCATTCCCTGATCGAGGGGCGCGCTTCCAGGCGGCTCACTTTCTGGCCCGCAGGATCGGCGGTTCTTGCCCCGGGGAGCTTACCGTAGGGGCGAACACCTGTTCACGGGCGCCTTGGCAAGGTGTATGCGGGGGCGTGCAATGTTAGGATCCTCGTTCGGACTCGCCGACTCATAAGGGAGGTGGGAGATGCCAACGCGTACGAGGGAGCCAGGGTATCCTAAGGTGCCATTAGGTTCGAGCAAACCGATACTCCTATTCCTGAGGCTGATGCTCTGCGTCTTTGCTTTCAACGGTGCCCCCCTCCATGCGGATCCTCCCGCCACGCCCCACAAGGCTGGCGACTTGGCCTTCTGGGAGGAGATCGCGTTCTGGGAAACCATCAAGAACAGCAAGGACCCATCTGAATTCCAGGCCTACCTGGATGCTTATCCCAACGGACGCTTTGCGCGTCTCGCCGAGCTACGCATCAAGACCCTGAAGGGCGAGGCCGACCCTGAGTCGGCGGGGGAGACCGCGCCATCCCCGAAGGATCTTGGCGAAGTCCCCAGGGGGACGGAAACAACCGGTGAATCCGGCGGTTCCGGCCAGCCGGCGGAGCCACAGGCCGGCGCGGGCGCGATGCCCCCGGGAGGCACCTTCCAGGACTGTGAAGATTGCCCCCCGATGGTTGCAGTGCCAGAGGGGACCTACCTGATGGGCTCCGATCTGCATCGCCCGAACGAGAAGCCGCGACATGAGGTCCGCTTCGCCCGGCCATTCGCGATCGGTGTCCATGAGGTGACGATCGGTGAGTGGGACGCCTGTCTCCGCGAGGGCGGATGTCGCTTCAGCCCGCCGTCGGCTGGCGACGGCCGCCTCCCGGCCAGCAACCTGAGCTGGGACGACACCCAGGAGTACCTGGCCTGGCTCTCAAAGAAGACTGGCAAGGGCTACCGGTTACCGACCGAGGCAGAGTGGGAATATGCCGCCAGCGGTGGGCGAACGACCGCCTTTTGGTGGGGCGATGCCGTCGGCACCGGCAATGCGAACTGCAGCGACTGTGGAGGCCCCTGGGGTGGAAAGGCACCCGCACCGGTCGGATCCTTCGCACCCAATCCATTCGGACTCTACGACGTCCACGGGAATCTCTGGGAGTGGACCATGGACTGTGTGAACAGCTCCTATACGGGCGCACCCGCGAACGGTTCCGCCTGGCTTCGCGGAGATTGCATCGCTCGCATTTTGCGCGGGGGCAGCTGGAAGCTGGAGTCCGATTACATGCGCCTCACCCGACGGAATCACTACGACCAGGACGTCCGCTACTATCTGCATGGTTTCCGGGTCGCCCGCTCGCTGCCTTGAAGTCTGGGCGAACCGGAAGGGTCCGCGTGGCCGATCCAATTCGTTCGAACGGGCGTGTGCGGCGCCCGGATCCTGCCGAGGCCCCCTTCCCAACGGTTACCGCGAAAGTCGCGCCGCAGGCGCTCCCAATCTCCCTCGCCCTCCGGGAGACGGTCGGGGTGAGGGAAACGGGCATGGCGCCTGCGCCTTTCATGGTCCGGGGTGGCGCGGTGGCCATGGCCGTTTTAGCTAGGGCACGGTGATCGTGATCCGCTCCGACATGACCGGCGGTGTGTGGGGGATGTGGTTGGCATCACCCAGAAGCAACTGCAGCGTGTGCTGGCCCGGGGGCAGGACGATGTGGTACTCGGTCTGGCCCCGGCCGAAATGGACATAGTTGTCGGTTGCCGGTATCGGCTGATCCAGCGGCGGTAGCTCGGTGTCGATCAACAGGTGATGATGCCCGGTGTGGGGTTTATCCACGCCGGCCGGCGCGGTGCCCATCCCGTGCAGGCCGAACAAGACGACGAAGTCGCCCCCCGGTATCACCTCACCCTCGTTCGGCCAGATGATATAGGCGAAGGCGTCCTCCGGGGCCTCCGTCGGTCCACCCTTCATGCTGGGCGCATCCGGCGCCAAGGAGCCCACACCCTCCTTCGACTCGAGCAGCTTGCCGTAGACAAAACCCATCTGCCCGCTATCGAGCCTCACCTGATGCCAGTTTCCACCCACCGCGCTGCCGATTACGCGGACCTGTTTGCCCTGCTTCAGGTAGCCGATCTTCTGGGAGTTCGTGGTCGGCGCCGCCCTGACGTTCGCGTTTTCGGTCGCCTGATACAGGTTGCCCTGATCTTGCGCGCTTAGAGGCAAGGACCAGGAGAGTGCGGCCAGGGATAAAGCGATGAGATTGCGTTTCACGGTATTGGCTCCTTTGGTCGTTCTCGTTGGTGGTATCGGCGGCTGAAGTCAGGCCTTCGCGTCGTCCGTGGCGTTTGGTCGAAGCGCAGCCGATTGGGCCAGCCTCCTGTCGCGACCGACATTCGGCTCCTGACACCCAAACACCAGTATGGCCGGCCCGGCATTCACAATAACATTACAATGCCTGCGTTATTGCGCGTAATCGAGCGCCCTCTGGAGCCCCAACAAACGCTCGTCGTCGGGGTTCATCTTCAGGCCCGTCTCGATCATGCGCCGTGCATCGTCGATTGCCCCTTGGCGCAGTAGGCCGTCGGCCGAAAGGAACAACCTGTTTGCGGCGTTGATGCGGCCGATCTGCACGAGGCGTTGCTTGGCCTCCCTGTGCTCGGGGTCTAAATCGAGGATCCTGCTGTAGCTCTCGAAGGCGTTATCTTTCGGAGGTTCGGTCAAGCGACCGGCCTTCCATTGGCCCTCGGCCCGGCGCAGCAACGCCTCGATCGCCTGCGGACCATCGGTTTTCGGTTCCACCCCGCGGGTAAGCTCCGTCCGCTCGGCCTTTGGAGACGGCGGCGCTCCATCGGGCGCATCCTGCGCCTGTGGTAGGGTCACCGGGGGAAGACTGGACTCTTGCAGCTCAGGGTTCCCGCCAGTGGTTGCCGCGGTATCGAGACCCTGAGCCGCTGCGGTGGGGCCCTTAGCGACTGACCGAGGCGCGGCCGGCGCCACGGCGTCGCGCGGACCCAGTCCGCGATAGCCGACATAGCCACCGATCGCCGCCAAGACCGCGATAGCCACGAACAGGGTCGCCAGACTGAAGCGGCGCTTTGGCGCGGGCGATGGCTGAGCATCGACCTCCGACGGGAGAGTCCGGCGACTTGGCGTTCGCTCCGGGCCCCGCGGCAGAACCACCGTCTCATCGGTGTACTCAGAAGACCCCGGCGCTCGGTCCTCGTGCGCGATCTCGTCAAGGACCCGCAACAAGGCCTCGGCGGACGGCAGCCGATCCTCCGGCCTCTTGGCCAGCAGGCCGTCGATGACGGGCTGGAGGCGGCGCAGGTTCTCGGGAAGCCTGGGAATTGGGTCCGTCGCGTGCTTGAGTGCCAACGCAAAGGGGTCCTGGGCGGAATAAGGCAAACTGCCGGTCAGCATCTGCCACAAGAGGACGCCGAGGCTGTAGAGATCCGAGCGGTTGTCGACCTCGAGTCCCAGGCTCTGCTCAGGACTCATGTGCCCAACGCTTCCGAACATCATGCCGGTAGAGGTGAGTTTGGTCTCGCTTCCGACTGTCTTGGCGATGCCGAAGTCCGTCAAGACCGGGGCGCCATTGTCGGTGAACAAGACATTGCCTGGCTTGATGTCCCGATGCACGATGCCCCGTGCGTGGGCATAGCCGAGGGCATCGGCCAGGCGCCTCAAGACATGCAGGGTGCGCTCGAGCGGCAGTCCCTCATGGATCTTGTCCCTCAGGGTACCGCCCGGCAGATAGGTCATGGACAGATAATGGATGCCGCCCGCGGCGCCGATGTCGTAGACCGTGACGATATTCGGGTGGGAGAGCTTGGCGATCAGACGCCCCTCGTTCAGGAAGCGCCTGCAAAAATCCGCGTCGGCAACCAGGGCCTGTTTCATGATCTTTAGGGCCACGTAGCGAGAGAGTGACTCCTGCTCCGCCAGGTAAACGGTTGCCATCCCACCCTCACCAAGTATGGATTGGGTCCTGTAACCCCCGACCTGAGGAAACTGCGGCCGTTCTATGTCCACCTTGCGAGCTCCGTGCCTTGAGGCTGCGCACCCTTGGATCCCCATGAGCAGGAATCCGCAACGCGTATGGATTCAAAGAGTACGTGGTAACGGCTGGCAGTGCCAACGGCGGCGCTCCGGCCGGGTCGCGTGCTCGTTCGCTTCTCGCCTATCGACCTGATATGTCTCGCCGCTCACTGCGCGGCTCCTTGCGCCCTCTATGGGAGCAGGGGGCCGCTCGCGGCGATCCTTCATAATCTCTCAGGCCTCGGACAGCGCGCGCCGAACCGCGGCCTCCACGGTGTAGAAGAACCGGTTGGCCCCGAGCTTGCGATAGAGGCCCGAGCGCTTCATCACTTCGCGGACCGGTCCCTTGACGTCGGCGATGTAGAGCCGGATTCCGCGGTCGAGGAACTCCTCGGCCACCTCCTGGAGCACCGCATCGGCGGTCGAGTCCAGGTCGTTAATGCTCCCCGCCTCGAGGACGACCGCCTTCAGCCGGTCGCCTTGGGCCTCACGGATTGCTCGCAGCGTTTCCTTAATGAACTCGGCGTTCGCGAAATAGAAGGAGGCGTCGATACGCAGCACCACGATCCCCTCGTGGGTCTCCGCCAGTGGGAAGTCGCGCACGTTGCGGTAGATCTGCGTGCCGGGCAGACGGCCGAGTATTGCCGCCGGCGGGCGGGTGTTCAGCGTGATGAACAACAGCACGGAGGCGATCACGCCGATGAGCACGCCGGACTGGATGCCGATCAGCAACGTCGCCAGGAAGGTGGTCCCGAGCACCAGACCCTCGCTGCGCTTGGTGCGCAGGATGCGGCGGATCTCCCGCTGGTCGATCAGCCCACTGACCGCCATGAGGATGATGGCGCCCAGGGCCGCGCTGGGCAGGTAGTAGAACAGCGGGGTGAAGAACAGCAAGGCCAGCGCCATTGCGAGAGCCGCGACGATGGAGGCAACCCCGGTGCGGGCCCCGGCGCGCGCATTCACCGCCGAGCGGGAGAGGCCGCCGCTCACCGGGTAGGCCGAGGTCAGGCCCGAACCCATGTTCGCCAGTCCCACCGCCCATAGCTCCTGGTCTGGGCGAAGGGTGTAGCGCCCCTTGGCCGCCAGTGCCTTACCGACGGAGATGGTCTGCATGAAGCCCACGAGACTCAGGGTGACTGCCAGCGGAAGCAGGGGTTGGAGCTCCGTGAGG
>Ga0209254_10006130_pt1 | contig 11077 bp, 7 predicted proteins | sample FrelakmetDIP11DI_FD_187148 | JGI IMG/M metagenome (GOLD analysis project Ga0209254, IMG submission 187148) | Freshwater lake sediment microbial communities from the University of Notre Dame, USA, for methane emissions studies - DIP11 DI (SPAdes)... | ecosystem: Environmental > Aquatic >... | reverse complement strand
CAACTGCGGTTTCTAGGTTGAAACGACAGGGGGCATTTCCGGCCTTTCCTGGTGAGGCTGTGCCTTTCCCCATCCCCCCGCACCAATTTGCAGCACACCCTCACGACCATGCACTGCAGGTGAGCGCATCGCGTGCATCGTACCTGGCTGAATCCTGCCAACCCCCTGAAATGATTGCGTTGTAACGTCCTGGCACAGACTCTGCTGACGGACAGGGACGAGGAGCCACCATGTCTGTCGTTTCATCTGTCTGTTGTTATTGCGGAACCGGTTGCGGGGTGCTGATCGAGGCGGACGCCGGAAAGATTACCGGCGTGCGGGGCGATCCTGCGCATCCGGCCAACCTCGGCAAGCTGTGCACCAAGGGGACGACGCTTGCCCTGTCGGCGCAGGCGTCCGGCCGTGCGCTGTATCCCGAACTGCGTGCCGACAAGGCGTCGCCGCGCCAGCGCGTGAGCTGGGAGGCGGCGCTGGATCATGCGGTCGAGCGCTTTGCCGCGATCATTCGCGAGCATGGGCCGGACGCGGTGGGCTTTTATATTTCGGGCCAGTTGCTCACCGAGGATTACTACGTCTTCAACAAGCTCGCCAAGGGCCTGATCGGCACCAATAACGTCGATACCAATTCGCGCCTGTGCATGTCGAGCGCGGTGTCCGGCTACAAGGCCACGCTGGGGGCGGATGCGCCGCCGGGCTGTTACGACGATATCGACCATGCCGGCACGCTGTTCATTGCCGGGTCGAACACGGCGTTTGCGCATCCCATCCTGTTTCGCCGGATCGAGGCTGCGCGCAAGGCCAACCCCAACCAGAAATTGATCGTGGTGGACCCGCGGCGCACCGATACCGCGGTGGAAGCCGACCTGCACCTGGCGATTTTGCCGGGCACGGATGTGGCGCTGCATCACGCCATGCTGAACGTGATGCTGTGGGAAGAACTGATCGACCGCGACTACATCGCCTCCCACACCGAAGGTTGGGAAAATCTGCGCGAAACCGTGCGCGAATACACGCCGGAAAAGGTGGCCACGATCTGTGGCGTGCCGGCTGCCGATATCATCCAGGCCGCGCGCTGGTTCGCCGCCGGGCCGACGCTGTCCTTGTATTGCCAGGGGCTGAATCAATCGACCTGCGGCGTGGACAAGAACGCGACGCTGATCAACCTGCATCTCGCCACCGGCCACATCGGCAAACCCGGGGCGGCGCCGCTGTCGCTCACCGGGCAGCCCAATGCGATGGGCGGACGTGAAGTGGGCGGCATGGCGCATCTGCTGTCGGCGCATCGCGACATGAGCAACCCCGAGCACCGCGCCGAAGTCGCCCGGCTGTGGGGCGTGGATAGCGTGCCCGACCAGCCTGGCAAGACGGCGCTGGAAATGTTCGAGGCGCTGCGCAACGGGGAAATCAAGGCGCTGTGGATTTCCTGCACCAACCCGGCGCAATCCTTGCCCAACCAGACGCTGGTGCAGGCGGCCTTGCGGGCTGCGGAATTCGTGGTGGTGCAGGAAGCCTTTGCCGATACTGAAACCGTGCAGTTCGCCGACCTGTTGTTGCCCGCTGCCACCTGGGGCGAGTGCGACGGCACGATGACCAACTCGGAACGGCGCATTTCGCTGATGCGCGCGGCAGTTCCGCCTCCGGGCGAGGCTCGCCCCGATTGCCGGGCGGTGGTCGAATTTGCATGGAAGCTGGGCGATGCGCTGGGGCGCGATGGCAGAAGGCTGTTCCCCTACACCTGCCCCGAAGACGTGTTCAACGAACATCGTGAATCCACCCGTGGCCGCGATCTCGACATCACCGGCCTGAGCTATGCCCTGCTCGACGCCAGCCCACAGCAATGGCCGCTGCCGGAAGGCTGCAACACAGGCAAGGCGCGCCTGTATGAAGACGGCGTATTTCCGACCGGCCAGGGCCGGGCGCATTTTTACAATGCGCCGTATCGGCCGACAGCCGAGCCGATCAACGCGCAATTCCCATTGCATCTGAATACCGGCCGGCTGCGCGACCAGTGGCATGGCATGAGCCGTACCGGGCTGGTGTCACGGCTCTATGCCCACGTCGAGGAGCCGCTGCTGTCGATGAATAACCAGGACATGCAACGCCGCCAGTTGTGCGACGGTGACCTGGTACGGGTGAAAAGCCGCCGTGGCAGCCTCGTCATCAAGGTGCAGGCCAGCAAGCAACAGCGCGGCGGCCAGGTCTTCATCCCCATGCACTGGGGCGGTCGCTTCATGGCCGGGATGGGCGTCAATGTCCTGACGCTCGATGCCTTCGACCCGGTTTCCCGGCAGCCCGAACTCAAACACACCGTGGTGCAGGTGGAAAAGGTCGGCCTTGCCTATCGACGGACGATCATGCGGCGGGGCGATGGCGCCGAGTTGCTGCGGCTCGCGCAGTCCTTTATCGGCCGGTTCGATTACGCCACAGTCGGGCTCACCGGGCGTGACAACTGTGTGCTGGTTTTCGAGACGGCGAACGAAGGCCCGCTGCCCCTGTCGCTGGTGCTGGAAATGGATGGTGCGTTCGGGCTGGATGACCCGCTGCTGACCATGAACTACCAGGACGCCCGCCGCGGCATCTGGAAAAAGGTGCGGGTGGATGATGGCGTGATCACCGGCGCCCGGCTCTCGGGTGAAACGGCCGCACGCGACTGGATCAAGAATCTGATCGCCGAAGGTGCTTCGGCCAAGGAGGTGCGTAACTGGCTGCTGGCGCCGGTCGAGCAGCCACCGGAAGGAAGGGCGGGGCGGGGACGCGTCATTTGCAATTGCCTCAATGTGGCCGAGTCCGACATCGTCGCTGCGATTGCCGCGGGCGCCGACCTGGCAGAACTGCAGGCCACGCTGAAATGCGGTACCGACTGCGGTTCCTGCGTGCCGGAACTGAAACGGCTGGTCGCCGCGAACCGGGTGGCGGCATGAACTACGCGACCCACATTCGCCAGATCGAGGCCGGCGATGGTCTGGACTTTGTCGAAGCGCGTGCCTTGGGCGCGGCGCTGCTTGACGGCGGCGTGCCGGAACTGGAAACGGCAGCTTTCATCGTCGCGTTCAACCAGCACGATCCGGGTCTGGATGCATGGCTTGGTCTGCACGCGGCGCTGGCCGAGCGCCTGCCTGATATTGTTGCACCGCCCGGTCTTTACCGTACTGTCGTGTTGCCCTGCTATCACGGAGTGCGCACGCATCCGCACTTCACCCCGCTGCTGGCCCTGCTGCTTAAAAGCTTCGGCATTCCGGTGCTGATCCATGGCGTGCTCGAAGGCGGAGGCGGGACGGCTGCAGCCTACGTGCTGCGCGAGCTGGGCATCATGCCGTGCAGCACCACGGCGCAGGTCAATGCCGGTTTGCGTGACGATGGGCTGGCATTTGCACCGGTGGCATTGTTGAGCCCCGGGCTGGCTTCCTTGCTGGCGCTGCGTGGGCGGCTGGGGATCGATGGCTGGATGACGCGGCTGGCGGCGCTGGCCGATGTGCTGGGCGAGCGCTCAGTGCGGGTGACGCCGGTGCTGTCCGGGGTGGAAATGGCGTCGACGCAAGTCGTGCTGGAAGCTCTCGGCGGGCATGCCCTGCTGCTGCAGGGCTGCGAGGGCGAAGCGTTTGCCGATCCGCTCCTGCGGCCGGATATGGTGCTGGTGCAGGACGGACAGGGATTGCAGGTGTATGAGGCGCAATCGACCGTGTCTGCCCCGGTCAATCTGCCGGCAGCAGATGCGCGGGCCACCGGTGCCTGGATCGACAAGCTCATGCGCGATCACCTGCCGCTGCCCTTGCCGATCCGCAACCAGCTGGCGGTGTGCCTGCATGCAGCCGGCTATACCGAAGACCTCAACCAGGCACGGGCCATCACCGCGATCAGCGGGTTCGGTCGGGTGGCTGCGTAGGTTTCGGTGCACCCTGTGCGATTCGGCACTGTGATGGTGCGCAATGCGCCGAGTCGCTCCAGGAGAGATCTTCTAAACCTTTTATAAACAAGGCATTTGCCTAGTCATTGCGGCTTGGCACAATGATTGCTGACTTTGATGTAAGGGCGCAGCGGCGCCCGCAAGTAGATGGCAGACCGAATGCAACGGCGTATCTCGGTCATCACTTTTAGTCTTTCGTTTGGAGTGGTGAGATGGATATGAGTACGCCCACGGGACGTGGTCCCAAAATGAAACTGGTGATGGTCGGCAACGGCATGGCCGGCGTGCGCACGCTGGAAGAGTTGCTGAAGCTCGCGCCCGATCTCTACGACATCACCGTCTTTGGCGCCGAGCCACATCCCAATTACAACCGCATCCTGCTGTCACCCGTGCTCGCCGGCGAGCAGACGGTCTCCGACATCGTGCTGAACCCGCTCGACTGGTACCGCGAAAACCACATCACCCTGCACATGGGCAAGAAGGTGGTGAAGATCGATCGTAGTGCGCGTGCGGTCGAAACCGAAGACGGCACCCGCGCCGAATATGACCGCCTGCTGCTTGCCACCGGTTCCAACCCATTCATCCTGCCGGTACCGGGTACCGATCTCGAAGGCGTCATCAGCTTCCGCGACATCGCAGACGTTGATGCGATGATCCGCGCCTCCAGCCAGTACCAGCACGCGGTCGTCATTGGCGGCGGCCTGCTGGGCCTGGAAGCCGCCAATGGTTTGATGAAGCGCGGCATGGACGTGAGCGTGGTGCATATCGCGCCGTGGCTGATGGAGCGCCAGCTCGACGAGCCCGCCGCACGCTTGCTGCAGAAGAGCCTGGAAGCCAAGGGCATGAAGTTTTTGCTGCAAAAGCAGACGGCGGAACTCGTTTCAAGCCCCTCTCCCGCAAGCGGGAGAGGGGTGGGGGAGAGGGCGGGTGTAGACGCTCAGCCTTCTGCATCGCAGACACCCCCATCCCCAGCCCTTCCCCCGCTTGCGGGAGAAGGGGGTCGGGTGGTCGCGGTCAAATTCAAGGACGGCGAGTCCGTCCCCGCCGATCTGGTGGTGATGGCGGTCGGCATCCGTCCCAACACCGAACTCGCTGAGTCCTCAGGCTTGCACTGCAATCGCGGCATCGTCGTCAACGACACGATGCAGACCTTCGATCCGCGCATTTATTCCATTGGTGAATGCGCTGCGCATCGTGGCATCGCCTACGGTCTGGTCGCGCCCTTGTTCGAGCAGGCCAAAGTCTGCGCCAACCATCTGGCGCAGCACGGCATCGGACGCTACCAAGGCTCGATTACTTCGACCAAGCTCAAGGTTACCGGGATTGATCTTTTCTCGGCGGGCGATTTCACCGGCGGCGAGGGCACCGAAGCCATCCTGTATTCCGACCCCATCGGCGGCGTCTACAAGAAGCTTGTCATCAAGGACAACAAGCTGGTCGGCGGCGTGATGTACGGCGACACCGTGGATGGCGCCTGGTACTTCTCGCTGTTGCGCGACGGCAAGAATGTCAGCGAGCTGCGCGACCATTTGATGTTCGGACAGGATCATTGCGGCAACCTCGGGCACGGCGGTATCAACAAAGCCGCCAGCATGACCGACGACATGGAAGTGTGCGGCTGCAACGGCGTGTGCAAGGGCGATATCGTCAAGGCGATTCGCGAGAAGGGGCTGTTCACGCTGGAAGACGTACGCAAGCACACGAAAGCTTCTTCATCGTGCGGCTCGTGCACCGGCCTGGTCGAGCAGATTCTGGCGGTGACCGCGGGCGGTGATTATTCGGCCACGCCGAAAACCAAGTCGATGTGCGGCTGCACCGACCACACCCACGAAGAAGCGCGTGAGGCGATCCGGCAGAACAAGCTGCTGACGATTCCGCAGGTGATGGCTTTCATGGAATGGCGCACGCCCAACGGCTGCGCCAGCTGCCGCCCGGCGCTCAACTATTACCTGATCTCGACCTGGCCGGGCGAGGCGGAGGACGATCCACAGTCGCGCTTCATCAACGAACGCGCCCACGCCAACATCCAGAAGGACGGCACCTATTCTGTGATCCCGCGCATGTGGGGCGGCAACACAACGCCGTCCGAGCTGCGCCGCATCGCCGATGTCGCAGACAAATACAGTATTCCCACAGTGCATGTCACCGGCGGCCAGCGCATCGACCTACTCGGGGTGAAGAAGGAAGACCTGCCGAAAGTGTGGGCCGATCTCGACATGCCGTCGGGTCACGCCTACGGCAAGGCGCTGCGCACGGTGAAGACCTGCGTCGGCAGCGAGTGGTGCCGCTTCGGCACGCAGGACTCGACCCAGATGGGCATCGACCTGGAAAAGGCCTTCTTCAAGATGTGGGCGCCGCACAAGGTCAAGCTCGCGGTGTCGGGTTGTCCGCGCAACTGCGCCGAGGTCGCGATCAAGGACGTCGGCATCATCGGCGTCGATTCCGGCTGGGAGATTTACGTCGGCGGCAACGGCGGCATCAAGACCGAAGTCGCGCAGTTTCTGGTCAAGGTCAAGACCGCCGAGGAAGTACTGGAATACTCCGGCGCGTTCCTCCAACTTTATCGAGAAGAGGCCCGCTACCTCGACCGCACCGTGCATTACCTTGACCGCGTCGGGCTGGACTACGTGAAGAACAAAATCCTCGACGCCGCCGACAACCGCCGCGCGCTATACGAGCGCCTGATGTTCGCGTTGTCGGTCGAACGCGATCCGTGGATGGAGCGTGCGAAGGAAGGCAAGTTGAAACACGAATTCGAAACCGTCGCCGCATAACGCAAAGGAACCGACATGAATCAATGGACCGACATCCTGGATGTGAACGACATCCCCAAGCTGGGCGCACGTGTGGTGCGTCACGGCAATCTCGACATCGCCGTGTTCCGTAACGCCGACGACGAAATCTTTGCACTGGAAGACCGCTGTCCGCACAAGGGCGGGCCGTTGTCGCAGGGCATCGTGCACGGTAAAAAAGTCACCTGCCCACTGCACGGCTGGAACATCGAACTTGAATCCGGCTGCGCGGTGGCGCCGGATCAGGGTTGCGCCCGCGAATTTCCAGTCAAGGTCGAAGGCGGCCGGGTGTGGCTGGACCTGGCCGCAGTCGACCGTGCCGCGGCCTGATTCCGGCTGTATCATGGGATACGCACCAGTCCGGTGCGCACATGGGTGTAGGTGCGCCATGACGGGACATGGTCGTGTGCCATCCATCGCCCTGCCGAAGGCAAGCCCTTGATCTGATTGAATCTGTCCGACCTGGCACAGAGGCTGCTCAGTAGAAGGCGAGCGCCTCAAACGACCGCCAGATGGCGGGGCGCCAAACGGAGACTGACATGAAGATCGATTGCGGACAGTATCCGCTGATGGGGGGCTATGACGAACTGCTCGAGGCGCCCGGCAAACCCAGACCGGGCGCGGAAGGCCTGTGTGAATTTTTTGCCGGCCTGTCCGGTGACGAACTCGATGCCCGCCATCGCGCGGTCGATGCAGCGATCATGGCGGCGGGGATTACCTTCACCGTGTATTCCGAGGCCGGCAACATCGACCGCGCCTGGCCTTTCGACGTAGTGCCGCGCATCATCCATAAAGACGAATGGGACCGTATCGAGGCCGGGCTCGGGCAGCGGCTGAAAGCGCTCAACCTCTTCATCGACGACATCTACCACGAGCAGAAGATCGTGAAGGACGGGGTATTCCCCGCCGAGGTGCTGGCTGATTCGAAGAATTTCCGCGCGGCCTGCGTCGGCGCGAATCCGCCGTTCGGCGTGTGGGCACATATCTGCGGCACTGATCTGGTGCGCGATGGCGACGGCACCTTCTATGTGCTGGAAGACAATCTGCGCGTACCGTCCGGCGTGTCCTACATGCTGGAAAACCGCCAGTTGATGAAGCGGCTGTTTCCTGAACTGTTCGCGCGCTACGACGTGCTGCCGGTCGACGACTACACGGCGCAGCTCTGCGACATGCTGGCTGCGCTTTCGCCGCGTCCCGGCGAGCGGCCGGAGATCGCCGTGCTCACCCCGGGGATCTTCAATTCGGCCTATTTCGAGCATTCGTATCTGGCGCAGCAGATGGGGGCCTACCTGGTCGAGGGCTCGGATCTGGTGGTGCTGGACGACGACTGCGTCTACATGAACACGGTCGAGGGCCTGACCCGGCTCGATGTGATCTACCGCCGCATCGACGACGACTTCATCGACCCCGAGGTGTTCCGTGCCGATTCTGCGCTCGGCGTGCCCGGTCTGATGCGTGCCTGGAAAAAGGGCAATATCGGCATCGCCAACGCGCCGGGTGCCGGTGTGGCCGACGACAAGGTGGTATATGCCTTTGTGCCTGACATGATTCGCTACTACCTCGGCGAGGATGCGATCCTGCCCAACGTGCCGAGCTATCTGTGCATGTATGAAGACGACCGCGAGTATGTGCTGGCAAACCTCGACAAGCTGGTGGTGAAGCCGGCCAACGAATCGGGCGGATACGGCATGCTGGTGGGGCCCAAATCGACGCCGGACGAGCAGGCGACATTTGCCAAGCTGATCCTTGAAAATCCGCGCAACTACATGGCGCAGCCGACCCTGTCGCTGTCCACGGTGCCGACGCTCTGTGAGGACGCGATCGAGCCGCGCCACGTCGACCTGCGCCCGTTCATCCTGCAATCGAAAGACTGTTACGTCACGCACGGCGGCCTCACCCGGGTCGCGCTTCGGCGGGGGTCGCTGGTGGTCAACTCCTCACAGGGCGGCGGCAGCAAGGACACCTGGATCGTAAGGGGGGCACTCTGATGCTGGCCAGAGTTGGGGAAAGTCTCTACTGGATGGCGCGATATCTCGAACGCGCCGAGGACACCGCCCGTCTGATCAACGCTACCACCATGCTGCTGATGGACATGCCGCGCGGCGCCAGTTTCGGCTGGGAAGGCCTGCTCAAGGTGGTGGGCCTGGACGAAGCCTTTCACAAGCTGTACGACGAGGCGAGCGAAACCGCGGTGATGAGCTTTCTCATCCAGGACGAGCGCAACCCTTCGTCCATCTTCGCCTGCGTCCGCCACGCCCGCGAAAACACCCGCACTTTCCGCGAAGTGCTGCCGCGTGAATCGTGGGAGTGGGTCAACGAGCTGTATCTGTACACCAGCACCCATCAGGCCAGCGCGCTCGACCGCCGCAAGCGCTACGAGGTGCTGACCGAGATCATCCGCCGCCGCCAGGCGGTGGTCGGGCTGCTCTCCGGCACCATGAGCCGCGACGAGGGCTTCCAGTTCATGCGGCTGGGCCGCAACGTCGAGCGGGCCGACATGACGACGCGGGTGCTCGACGTCAGCTATGCCATCAACCTGCCGTACCAGAACAGCCAGTATTACGACCTCATCTGGATGAGCGTGCTGCACGCCCTGTCGGCGCACCAGATGTACCGGCGGCACGTCGGCGTGCATGCGCGCGGCCACAAGGTGCTGGCCTTCCTGCTGAACGATCTGCTGTTTCCACGCAGCGTGCGCCACTGCCTGCATGAAATCCAGTTCGCGCTGGATGAACTACCGGGCGCCGAGCCGATGCGACGGCTGCAGGGCATGCTGAACCTGGTGGATCGGGCCGATTACCACAGTCTGGCGACGGACGGACTGCACGAATTCTGCGACGACATCCAGGTGCGACTTGCCGATCTCAACGCGGTCATCGCGCAGACCTATTTCCGCGCCGTGGATCCGCAAAAAATGTCCCAAACCCTGTTCAAGTTGGCCTGACCATGACGTATTCGCTTAGTTTTCCCCGCGCCGGCGACAAGAAAAACTCGCCGGAATTCCAGGACTATCTCGGCGCGCTGCTCGAAGAGCGCGACCGCATCGGGCTCACCGACTGCATTCGCCAGATCGACGCGCTGATGATTACCGTCGAGCCCAGCCATTCGGTCGCCTATGTCGCCGAACTGTGCGTGATGACGCCGTATCACTATCTGGTCACGCTGGAGTCCGAGGCGCACTACACCCACATCCTGCGCATCGACATGAGCGCCCCCGACATCCTGGTGCGTGAGGTGAAGGACCCCAACGTGCGCGGCATCTTCAGGAGCCTCAACGAGGTCTACCCCATCGGTGCGGTCAAACCCAACTCGCGCTACATGGGCGAGGTGCTGCGTGTCACCGACCCGCACGCCGTGGTCGCCATGCAGAAGGCGCGCGACATCCGCTTCTTCAACCAGGAGCAGATCCGCAAGCTGGAACTGCCGGGCAACATGGCGGTGGTGAAGCCCAGCCCCTACACGCACAACATCGTCGCCTACTGGGAGCGACCCGAATCCGACATCCGCGTCTACGCGCTCGGCTGGAGCAGCATCCGCGAAGACATGCAGGCCGCCTATGAAGCCGCCAAGGCGACGCAGAAAAGGCTCGGCATCGACGAGATGCTGCTGCCGATCGACCACCTCGCCACGCGCATCTACAGCCAGAACCGCGAAGCGGCGATCCTCGAATACCTGACCCTGTCGAGCTATTACTACTGGGGCTCGTACGATATCGCCGACCAGAACTCCTCGACCAACGTCACCAAGAGCGTGCACTACGCCAACGAACTCGTGTGCCCGGCCAAGGTGTTCACCGCGGCCAATCATCCGTACTTCATGAACCATCTGCTGACCGAATCGCCGACCGAAGCCTTCGTCCGCAACTTTGGTCCGCGCCTGCATCACATCGCGGTGGCGGTGAAGGATGGCGAAACCGCCGACATGGCCAATATCGACTACGTCGTCCGGTCGCTGCGCGACTGCGGGCAGAACTTCCTGCTCGACGTCATCGGTTCGAAGGAAGAAGGCTTGAAGCAGATTTTCTCCAGTGCGTCGGAGTACTCCTCGCTCATCATCGAATACGTCCAGCGCTTCGGCGGCTTCGAGGGATTTTTCACCAAGGACAACGTCGCCGAACTCACGCACGCGGCCGGCGTGGAAGAAAGCCTGCGGGCGCTGCAGGAAGAAGCGCAGGCGTAAAGCGCGCCGTCGCAGCCGGGTATCGATCCAACGGCGGTGACGTTTCCTGAATGCGCCTGCAGATCAACGGCAGCGATGTCGCCGGCCGGGATGGAAATCGGGTGACAAATAAAACGGGGCACTGCTCGCGCAACGCCCCGTTCGGTGGTTCCGGCTCCGATTACTTCACTGCGGGCGCGGCGGGCGCGGCGGGCGCGGCGGG
>Ga0209254_10006129_pt1 | contig 11077 bp, 9 predicted proteins | sample FrelakmetDIP11DI_FD_187148 | JGI IMG/M metagenome (GOLD analysis project Ga0209254, IMG submission 187148) | Freshwater lake sediment microbial communities from the University of Notre Dame, USA, for methane emissions studies - DIP11 DI (SPAdes)... | ecosystem: Environmental > Aquatic >... | reverse complement strand
CGGCGTGGTGGTGGTCTCCGGCGAGGAGACGGTGCTCAATGAGCAGGAGGGCGAGTACTTCCTCAACTACGAGCTGGGCTCCATCTCCGGACTTAAGTACAACGACGTCAACGCTAACGGGGTCCTCGATGAAGGTATCGACACCCCGTGGGATGGGTCGGATATCCCGATCACCGTCATGTTGTACAAGGACGGCGTCCAGATCGACTCCGACGTCATCGACAGCGCTGACGGCAAGTACGAGTTCTCCGACCTGGAGCCCGGTGTCTATGAGGTCACCGAGTTGATACCGGAGGGCAAGGACATCAAGACCAAGGCTGACACCACGATAGGGGTCACCGTCGTTTCCGGTGGGAACGAGGTGATCGAACAGGTCTTCCTGAACTACATCGAAGCGGCGGCCCCGGTCATCATCGTACCTCCCGTGCAACCCGCACCACAGCAACTGCCGCAGACCGGCATGAACATGCTGCCGCTGGTGCTGGCTGCGGGAGTACTCATGCTCCTGGGATTGATTGCCCTCATGCTTGGGTTGATCCGCTTCCGCATGACCTCCTAAACAAAGGAACGCATAAAGGGCCCCCCGCGGGGGGCCCTTTCCTTTTCGTTCCCTACCCTATCGAGACCTTTCCTTTATCAGTTCGTACAGCTCGTTGCGGTGGAACTGGTTGAAGTCGTAAAAGCCGCGGACGACGTCGAAGCGGGCAAGTTGTGCTCCTCCCTCGCAGAGCTGCAGGGTCTTCGCATCCCTCCAGTATTTCTCCACGTAGTAATCGGTCACGTACCCATAAGATCCCATCATCTCCATGGCGCGATTGATGGCCCTTATGGCAGCGTCGCAGCAGAATACCTTGGCGGTACTGGCCCGGGAGAGCATGTCCGGCGATGCTCCCTCTCCGTAGGTCTCGGGGCGGTCGTAGATGTAGGCGGCGTTGATATAGGCATCCCTGCCCACCTGGATGTCGATGGCGATATCCGCCAGCAGTGTGGCACAGACGGTATGCTGCCGGATGGGCTTCCCGGCCGCTATCCTGTCTGTAGTGAAAGCCAGGACCTCATCGAGGGTTCCCTGCGCCATCCCTATGGCCAGCCCGCCCGAGTACAGGCGCGCGAAGGTGAGGTTGTCGCGCAGAAGTTCCGCGTCTTTCCCTGGGCCAGCAGCCCTCCACGCCTCCGGTACACGGACGTCCTTCAGTTCGATATCACCTTCGCGGGCACCCCGCAGACCCGACTTGTCCCTGAACCCGGTGAAGCTCAGGCCATCCACCGTGTTCTCGAGGTAGATCAACGCGATGCCCTCTTCCCCCAGTCCGGGATCTGTGCTTGCCACGACGCAGTATGCGCCGGCCAGGCCCGCGTTAACGAGCCAGACCTTGGATCCGTTGAGCGACCATTCCCCACCTTTATTTGAGGCACTGCAGCCTATCCTGGTGCCCAGCATATTCGGGTTCTCGATGTCGCTTCCGGCGTCCGGTTCGCTCAACCCGAAACACCCCAGATACACCTTGTCCTCCTGCAGGAATTTGGGGGCAAAATGCTCCAGCACGGCCTTGTTGCCGGCCGCTATCGCCGGCCTCATGGCCAGGATACTGCCGGCCAGCGTGCAGAAGAGCGATGCGTCTCCCCTACCGATCTCCTCCGCCAGGAGCGATGTCGTCAAGGCCGACGTCAGCCCCATCCCGCCGTATTCCTCCGGCAGAAACCCTCCCTGCAAACCCAGGGGAAGCAGCTTGCGCTGCATCTCCTCCACCAGCTTGAAGTCTGAACGCGTATTCCCATCCAGCTCCCTGCGTACGGGCATGATCTGTTCCTCCACGAAATCACGCGTGGAGTTGAGCAGCAGCTTGTCCGAGGAGCTCAAGAGGTCCTGTACGAACCTGTTCTCCTTACGCTCTGTAGAGACCTGTGCCATGTTACCTATCCTTCCTGCCGGTCCGACCGGCGAATCCTCCTTCTCCTGCCTGAGCCCTTCACCTTCACCGGTTCATACTTTTCTCGTCTCCTGCATGCTCTCGTAGAGGTTGTTCTCGTAGAACTGGTCGTATTCGTAATAACCGCGGGCAACGTCCATCTTCCCCAGCTGCACACCACCTTCCCACAGCTGGATGATCTTGTTGTCCCGCCAGTATTTCTCGACGTTATAGTCGGTGGCGTAACCGTAGCTGCCCATCAGTTCCATGGCCTGGTTGGTGGCCTTCACCGCCATATCGCAGCAGAAGACCTTGGCCACCGTGGACCTGGAGAGCATGAATTTCGAGGTACGCGAACCGTAGGTTTCCGGGTTGTCGTACATGTAAGCGGCGTTTACGTAGGAATCCCGGCCCACCTGTATACCGATGGCGATATCCGCAAGGATGTTGGCGGCAACGGTGTGCTGGCGTATGGGCTTACCCGCGACCTTGCGGTCCCGCGTGAAGGCCAGAGCCTCGTCGAAGGCACCCTGGGCTATCCCCACCGCCCACGCTGCGCTGAAGAGGCGCGCGAAGATGAGGTTGTCGTGGAGGAGTTCCGCGTCCTTTCCAGGTCCTGCAGCGCGGTATTCCTTGGGAACGCGCACGTTGTCGAAGTAGAAATCGCCCTCATGGCTGCCCCGGAAACCGACTTTGTCCTCGAACCTGCCAAAGCTGTAGCCCTCGATGGGAACAGGCACGTAGATAAGGGCTATGCCGTCGTCGCCCAGGGAGGGATCGGTATTGCAGACCACGCAGTAAACGTCTGAGTCGCCGGAATTGGTCGGCCAGACCTTGGCACCGTTGATGACCCATTCGTCCCCGTCCAGTTCGGCGCGGGTGTGTATCCCCTTACCTTTCATGTCCAGGTTCTCGATGTTACAGCCCCCCGAGGGCTCGGTCATAGCAAAGCAGGCTACGTAGGGTTCACTCCCGACGAAGCGCGGCGCGAAATCTTCCAGCAGAGTCTTGTTTCCCGAAAAGACCGCCGGCCGGAAGGCCCAGGTGCCGCCCCCCAGGGGGGCTATGCATGCCGGTTCGCTCCTCCCGAACTCGTCCAGGATCACGCAGTAGGTCAGGGCAGAGGTCAGGTTCCAACCGCCGTATTCAGGCGGCAGGAAGGCGCCCTGGAAGCCCAGGCCCACCAGTTTCCTCTCTACTTCCCTCATCAGTTCCCAATCGCCACGCGTGCTGGCTTCCAGCTCCTTGCGGATGGGCATGATCTCCCGCTCGATGAAGTCCTTGATCAACCCGACGAGAAACCTGTCTCCGGGACTGACCAGCTCGTGCATGAACCGGTTGTCCCTGATCTCGATGGAGACCTCTTCCATACTCCCTACCCCCTTTTCGCATGTGTGATGAATATAACTCCTCCAGCTTTTCACGAAATCCTTGTCGATATAGCGGCCAGTCAGGATGCCCTCACGATGCGAAGGCGTTATTCCCCATTTCAAGGCCGATCCCGTTCGCGCTTGTAGGGCACTCCCTTGCCCTTCTTTCCCTGTTTAACCTTGGTGGGGGGAGGCATGGTCTTGCGCGTGCGCTTGAAGGCAGCGAGCCAGGAATCCCCCTTCTTTCCCTCCCCCATTACTTCCTCCAGCTGCCGCCCCTCCCGGCGAATATTCGAATGCTCGAAAATCATTCCTTGGTGATCTCCGCAAGCGTTCTCTTGCCACTAATCACTCTCGGGAGTGAGTACATATAAGACAGACGATGGCCCGGTCTCAGACCAATCCACCCTGGCCCTTTTGCCCTCCATCGCCTCGTAGAAGGCCGCCAGCCTGCCGGCCATGAAGTGCTCGCTGTAGGTATTGTCCACCCAGACCCTGAGCGTTCCTCCCGAGGTATGCTCAACGTCCGTCGCCAGCCCCTGCCCGTAGAGCGGGAGCAGGGAGAGCATCTCCTGCAGCATGTCGCCACGCGCCTCCTCCGATGGCTTGGTCAAGCCCAGGTCCTCCAGCATCTTTAGGGTGTAATCCCGCTCCGCGTCGACGATGATGGGGATGACCTCATCCCCCAACTCGCGAATGAGCTCGCGAGCCACCAGGGGCAGAGCGTGTCCCTCCCAGTCGAGCATACGTATGCCACGCCTCTTGTCGATGATCAGGCCTTCGTCCTCACGCCATTCCATGTGCCTGATGTCCAGGGGGACGCCGCAGCGCGGGCAACGGTGATGGCGGTAGTCACCCTCTTTCAACGGCGAGAACTCCGCTTCCAGGCGTGAGGACAGCTCCGGCTTCGACTCGGTGACCTCCACCCGCAGCAGGTATTCTCCGTTCTCCTTTTTCCAGAAAGGGCGCAGGGGCCTTCCCTCCAGGGCCTCGAAGGCCCCCACGACCACCGCGGCCATGAGGTCAAGGTCCCAGGGGTTGCGCATGCGCGCTACCCCATACTTCCCGGCATGGTATTCGACCGTTCGTGAACTGGCCGTCCCCGTCATCCACGCCATGTTGTTGAAGAAACGCACGGCACCGTGTTTGAAGGGAGGGATGCGCAGGGTCATGCGTATTGCCTGCGACTGCAGCAGGGCCGCGATGACGATGCGCGCGGAGTTGCGTTCCGCCTCGAAGAAGATGCGGTTGACCGGGAAGCCCAGCCCCTCCGAGATGCGCTTCCTCAACTCGGGCAGCAGGTCCGCTTCGAAGAAGACCTGCCTGATGCGCGCGTCCCCCCTGCTGACAATGGTGCCGTTGGGCATCCAGCGGTTCATGCGCGTCACGATCTTAGGAACGCCGCAGACCTTACAGCGGCTGTATTGCATGTCTCCCCCCTGCATCGAAGCATACGAAGCCGTACTTATTCTAAACCAGATGTTCACTTCGGCTCAACCAAGCGCATATTAAGTCATCTATGTCTGGGTTCTACACAAGAGGATCTGAACGCAAGGGCGTTGTCGCACTTATCCCCCACCGAGGAATGGTGCGCGGACTTTCGTGACTGGAACGGCTTCATCCCTCCGCGTGGAGTTCAACGCGCTTAGGCGGGAATTGCCACCCATTTCAACCGATCCTTTCCGATCCATCCTTGCTCCTCTCGGGTCCCTCTCCCGATTCTTCGACAACATTCGCCCGATATATTATCCTTGCTACGATTCCGCCCCTTGCGCCGATGCATTATCATGTTCTCAGTCCTGTATTCTTTAGTACTGTCTTTGATTAAAAGCAGACGGAGAAGTGATATGAAGGCGCGATGGATGTTTATCATGGGGGCGGCCGGATTGGGCGCGACCGCTCTGCTTGCCCGCAAGCGTAATTGCTCGGTATCCATGCACCCGGAGGACTGGCTCGGCCTGGATGAAGGAGACACCCACCGGCGTTACCGCAGCTGGCCCCATGCCGTTCATCACCTCAAAGAACTCGCTCTGCTGCAGGGGCAGGTTGCCTCACTATACTTGCTGCGGCCCATCACGCCTGCTTTTCGAGAACAGATAATGCTCGTCACCGCCGTCTGCGACGACTGCCCCGGGTGAATCAGCGCGCATAGCGCGTTCGGGCGGAACGCGGGGCTTACCACAGAGCAGATTAGAAACCTGCGCAGGTTGGACCTGGAGAAGCTCGAAAGCCGTGAATACGCCGCCCTCAACTGGGTAAGGCACTTCCTGACCTGCCGCGACGGAGTGCCGTACGAGATCGAGGAGGCGTTCGAGACAACGTTCACTACAAGGGAACAGCTATATATCAAGGCCTCCTTGAAGAGCATGTTCTGCGTCAATCTCTTTCTCAGCACCGTATTGCAGGGAGAGATGGGCTCCAGGGTCGTGTCCTGGCTGGAGAAGTCCCTGGGGGATGCGAAACTCCGCAAGGAACGCCTCTTGCAGGGGAAAGCGGGATCTGAGCCGGCATCGTTGATGGACAACCTCCCGGAGGATATAAGTTACCACGCGGGACATATGTGGGTGAGGCAAGACGGCACCATCGGACTCACCTACTACGCCCAGGACCAGCTGGGTGAGATCGTGTTCGTCGAGGTTTCCGAGGCCGGGGCCGAGATAAGAGCGGGTGAAGCCTTCGGAACCATCGAGTCGATCAAGTCGGTGTCCGAGCTTTATGCCCCGGTTAGCGGCATCATCGAGGAGATCAACCTTGAAGCCCTGGAAGCTCCGGAGCTCATCAACCAGGCACCATACGGGGCCGGATGGATCGCCAGGGTCGAGCTCTCTGAAGTTGGCCAACCGGCAGCCCTCCTCTCGGCTCGCGAGTATCATGATCTCATCTGCGGCGAATAGTGGTGAGTCACGCTGAGTCTTGGGGCTTGGCATCAAGTTAGGCTGTTTTCGAGCAGTGACGGCCCCGGAACCATGATTTCCCTGCAAGATGGTATAATCTCATCTGCAAGGCTATGCGGGTAATACGGGGACAATACAGAGCAAGGTAACCATAAGCATTTGTGCTTCATGCTACCGGTCAACGCATACCCGAGCAGCGTTTGTAAGGCTATCTTGATGATGTACAGCGTTGCATGAGCGGGTGGAAAACAGCTATGGACCTTAAAGTCACCGTCCTCGGCAGTTCCGGTGGTTATGCCGGCCCCAGCCGGGCCTGCAGCGGTTACCTCCTGCAGAACGGCGAGGGCAGCCTCGTCCTGGACCTGGGAGCCGGTGCCCTCTCCAACCTCCTGAAGTACGTACCTGCCGACAAAGTTGGCGGTCTTGCCCTCACGCATATGCACTACGACCATTACGTGGATATCTACGGGCTCTGTACCGCCAGGAGGTTCTGGGAGCACGATTTACCGCCTTTACTACTGCTCGCCCCATCAAATGCGCCCGAGGTGATAAAGAGCCCCCTGCAGGAGAGCAGCAGGGATGAGTTCATGCGCTGTCTCGATTTGCACGAGGTGCGCCCTGGAGCCATATATACAATCGCCGGTTTCGAGATCACCGCTCTGCCCGCCGAACACATGGTGATCGGCTCTTTTATATACAGGTTGGTGTATGACGGTAAGACGATCTGCTACTCGGGCGATACGGACCTCTGCGAGACCCTCATCGAGCAAGCCCGGGACGCGGACCTCTTCATCTGCGAGGCCACCTTCACCAGCCAGGTGCCGGAAAAGATGCATGGACATCTCTATGCCGCAGAGGCAGGCAGGGCTGCGTCAGAGGCGGGCGTGGGCATGTTGATGCTCACCCACCTGTGGCCGACCCTCAGCGAGGAACGTGCGCTGCAGGACGCCAGGTCCGAGTATAACGGGCGGTGCGAGATCGCCATGGAAGGTCATGCCATCGATCTGTGATCGAGATTAGATATATGGGGTTACGATAATACGTTTGAAGCGAAGGGCTGAAGATGGGTTCTTTCGTTGCCGCTAAACCGCAGATATTGAGGACCAGACTATACCCCCCCAGGCTGCCCGAGATCGTGACCCGCCAGAGGCTCCTCATGGAGCTCGAGAAGGCGAGATCGGCCAAGCTCGCGGTCATCGTGGCTGGAGCCGGCTATGGCAAGAGCACCCTGGCAGCGGAGTTCCTGCATGCATCGGGGAGCCCTTTCGTCTGGTATCAACTGGAGGAAACCGATTCCGACCTCTCGGTTTTTCTTTCCTATATAGTCGCCGGGCTGAGGAACATACACACGGATTTCGGCGAGAAGACCCTCTCCCACCTGGGGTCGGTCTCAAACGTCGCGGAGCAGAGCCGTGCCATCCTCTCTACCTTTATCGGGGAGTTGGACAAGCTAGTCGCGGAGGAGCTCTTCATCGCCCTGGACGACTTCCACCTGGTAAACGAGAGTGGCCAGATCACCGAGGCCATGGAGTTCCTCCTTGACCACATGCTCCCCAACCTCCACTTCATCATCATATCCCGCTCCACCCCATCTTTGTCCCTTACGCGGCTTAAGGCCCGCAGGGAACTGCTGGAATTCAAAGAGAGCGACCTTTCCTTCACCCCCGCAGAGACCACGGAGCTGTTCGAAGACGTCCTTGCCATGCCCCTGACGGAGCGGTTCATCGCGGCCCTCCTGGATTCCACCGAGGGTTGGATATCAGGGCTGGTCCTCTTCTATCTTGCCAACAAAGGCAAGACCTTGAACGAGCTGGAAAAAAGCTTCAACGGATCCGGGACGTCCCTTTACATCTTCGAGTACCTTTCCAAGGCTGTCTACGAGAACCAGCCCGAGCACGTGAAGGAATTCGTCACCAGGACCTCCATCTTGTCCCGCCTCAACCCCCGGTTCTGCGACGAGCTGCTCGGCACCAAGAGTTCAAGTGAAATCCTTTCCCGCCTCATGGGTGAGCGCCTTTTCACCATAGCCCTCGATAATCAGGGAGAGTGGTACCGCTACCATTTTGGCCTGCAGGCATTCCTGCACAATGCCCTGCTCGAAATCCTCACCCCCGATGAGATCAAGGACCTCCACCTCCATGCCGCATTGATCTGGGACAAGCACGGTGAGCCCGAGCAGGCGTTTCATCACTATATGGAGGCGGAGGATTACCGAACGGCGGCTGAGGTCCTGGAGGGCATAATCGCCGAGCTGGTGCGCGACAGCAGGATCTCCTTTTTAGACCGACAGCTTTCGCGCCTGCCGGACAGTGTCCTTGCGGAGCATCCCCGGCTGCTGCTGCAGAAGGCTCAGATAGCGGCGATGCTGGGAGATTACGATGCGGCCATTACCGCGGCGAGCAAGTCGAGTCTTGCCTTCAAGAAGTCGGGTGACGCGGAAGGAGAGGCCCAGTCGCTGCTCTTCTCCGCGGCCTATCATTTCTCCATCGCGGAACCGGAAGATGCCGACCGCTTGATCTCGAGGGTAAGGGAGATCGCGCCGCCGTCCTCGGAGCTGACCTGGGATGCTAGGGCACTCGAAAGCGCTATCCGTGCCGGTGCGGGAGATGACGACGCGGCTGACCAACTCGTAGAAGAAGCCTTCGGGAACGCCGGGGAAATCAGATCCATCAGGACCCGGGCCCGGGTGCTGAACTGGTGCGGCCTGGCATCGTTCCTGCAGGGCCGATTCAATAAAGCCCTCACGGCGTTTCGCGATGCTGATGCTCTTCTTGAAGGAGCTGGACCCAGCGCGACCAGGGCCTTTGTCTATGCCCTACTATCGCGCACATACGCGTACCTGGGCCGGCTGCAAGAGGCCAGGGAAACGGCGGAACGGGGGGTGCTACTCGGCGAGAGCCTCGGTTTCACGCCCATGAGCTGTCTCTGCCAGGCAGCCGGAGCGGTCGCTTCGGCCTATTCCGGAGACCTTACAACCACGCTTGATGACGTGACCGCCGCGGCGCCGCAGTGTCTCGGTTACAAGACCATTGGCGAGGTCTGGTATGCGCAATGGTTCCTCGGCGAAGCCTGCATATTACTCGGAGATGATGATTCCGCGCATCAGCACCTCAAGATGTTCGAACAGATGGCGGGAAAACTCCCGTGGGTCCCCCCGCTCAACAAAATTGCCATGGCCGCCTGTTTGTTCTGTAGCTCAGGTGTCGAGAAGGCGGCGGAAGAGATCCAGAGCATCCTGCAGTCCCCGCAGCAAAGAGCGGGTATCGTTTGCTCCCTTGCTCGCTCCCTGTTGTTCAGGTTGCAGTCACAGGGGGACAAGCAGGCGGAAGCCCGTGATGCCCTGGAAACCTATATCCAGGAGTTCGGGGATGATATCGTATTGTTGAACCTCACGACCGATGCGGAATACTTGCTGCCTGTTTTTACGGGCTTCTTCGCCGAGGGCAGGCACCTGGAGTTCATGGATCGGGTGTTCTCCCTGGCGGGAGCCGCATCCCTACCCTTACTGCGGCAACTGCAGCAAAGTAAGATACGGGAGGTCAAGGTAAAAGCGCAAGACCTTGCTCAGAGGTATATGCGAGAGTCCACCGAGCCCCTGGCCATCAGCATGCTCGGGGCCTTCGAGATCAGCCAGGGAGAACGCATTCTCACCGCCGGGGACTGGAAGAGCAAAAAAGCCCTCACCGCCTTCAAGTACCTGGCCGCCCACCGTGGGGAGGGTTTTGTCCCCCGGGACGTGCTCATGGAGCTGCTTTGGCCCGAGACCCCGCTCGAGTCTGCACAGGGCAGTTTGAACGCGGCCCTCACCGCGGTCAGAAAGACCCTGGAGCCCGGGGCCAGCCGCGGGGTGTCCTCCTACCTCATCTCCAAGGGAGATGCCCTACGCCTGGAGCTTGGCCCGAGGGGCATTTCGGACCTCGAACTCTTCCGCGACCTGCTCTCCCAAGCCGTGAATGCCAAGGAGAGAGGTGATTTCGATCTCTATTTCCAGGCTCTGAATGGGGCGGCCGACCTCTATACGGGGGACTTCTGCTCCGAGGACCTTTACGAGGACTGGTGCTCGCAGAAGCGTGAATCGCTCCTGGCCGATTACGTGAACGTCCTGGTGGACCTCGCCACCGAGCATCTGAGACGTGGAGAAGGAGAGCTTGCCCTGGCCTGCCTGGAACGGGCTGTCTCCAAGGACCCCGGCCGTGAAGAACTCTACCGCAAACAGATGACCATCTGCTCTCAAGTGGGACACCGCGCCGGGGTGGAAAAGACCTACCAGCGCTGCACCGCCTACCTCATGGACACCTACGAGGTGACTCCCTCCTCCGAGACCACCGAGCTCTACCACAGGCTCAGGCAGCAATAACCACAGCTCAAGGACTCTCCTATCCGTCCTCATGAGCCCCCACGCCCCCCCTCTTTTATAAAAAAACAGCAATTTTCTTAAGAAAGCCCCGGATTCAGTCATTCTTCATTCGCTATTAAGCGCGGGTTAATTGCCCCCCCCTATGCTGGGGCTAAGAAGAGACAAGAAAGACCCCCCGCAAAAGACCACTCGATCCGAAAGGAAGACTTGTGAAAAGGAGCATCAAGCCCAAGGGGGCAGCAGCGAGAGAGGGGAGGTGTGAGTGATGTTGATCATGTGGGGTCTGATAAATCTGTACATTATCGTTTTCTTTTCCATCATGGGGCTTGTGGGCGCGGGATATCTGGTCGGCTTCGCGGTGCGGCGCGTGCGCTCCCGCAAGCTGGTACCCCAGAGCTCACGGCCCGCGGGCGTGCGGCGCGCCTATACGGAAGACGCGTTGAAGGCAGCGTAAGGTTCGGGTATTAGCAAGGGATCGGGTATCAGGTAAGGAGGTGTAGATGATGATTACAGGAGATTTCACCGGGGTTCTCTACGCGGTGATCG
>Ga0209254_10006128_pt1 | contig 11079 bp, 11 predicted proteins | sample FrelakmetDIP11DI_FD_187148 | JGI IMG/M metagenome (GOLD analysis project Ga0209254, IMG submission 187148) | Freshwater lake sediment microbial communities from the University of Notre Dame, USA, for methane emissions studies - DIP11 DI (SPAdes)... | ecosystem: Environmental > Aquatic >... | reverse complement strand
CAGAAGGTAAGCACGCGCTTGGGGCTTGTTTGCTCACGACAGTAGCGCAATGCGGCAGCAACCAGCGTGCCGGTGGACGACCCCCCAAGTATTCCTTCTTTTTGCAACAGCTCCCGACCTGCCAGCAAGCTTTCCCTGTCGGGGATGGAATAGGCCTGATGGACGCGGGTAAAGTCACTGATGGTGGGAAGGAAATCCTCACCGATACCCTCCACCGCCCAGCTGCTGCTCTTGGCCGACAGAACCCCTTCATTAATGTACCTGGCGAGGATCGAGCCCACCGGGTCGGCCAATACCAGCTCCAGCTGTGGCGCCTCACGGGCAAAATACCGGGATAAACCGGTGATGGTTCCGCTTGAGCCTACACCCAACACGATGGCGTCCAGCTGACCGCCCATTTGCCGCCAGATTTCCGGGCCGGTAACTTCTTCGTGCGCCTTCGGGTTGGAGGGATTACCAAACTGGTTGATGAAATATGCGCCGTCAATCTCGCTGGCCAGGCGCTTTGCCAGGTCCTGGTAATATTCCGGATGCCCTTTGGCCACATCTGAGCGGGTGAGCACCACTTCTGCCCCCATCGCCTTCAGGTTGGATATCTTTTCGCGGCTCATCTTGTCCGGTATCACCAACAGCAGGCGATAGCCTTTTTGTGCAGCTACCAGCGCCAGGACCAGTCCCGTGTTGCCAGCCGTACCTTCCACCAGGGTGGCTCCCGGTTTGATCAAGCCGGCCGCCTCGGCATCTTCGATCATGCGCAAGCCGATACGATCCTTGATGGATGCGCCGGGATTCTGGCTCTCCAGCTTGATAAACAGCTCACACGGCCCGGTTTCCAGGTGATTGATCCGGACAATCGGGGTGTTTCCGATCAGCTGCAGTACATTGTCGAAAACTTCCATTATCGGCTGGTCTCCTGGTTTGCTTTGCAGGGAGGAGGGATGGTTGGGGGTGGTCCACACCGGACGGAAGTATAACCGTCCAGGCCAGTTGGCTTACAAAAAAACGGCCGGGGCAAATACCCGGCCGTCTGGTTATGCAAAATTCCCTGGATCAGCTCACGCTGGCGTCCATGATCCGAGCCAGCTGGTCCTTGGCCCAAAGCTTTTCCTTCTTTAGCTTGATCAGCGCCAGGTCTTCCATGGGCGCCACGCCAACTTCTGCAGCAGTCACTATCTTATCCAGTTCCTGGTGCTTGTTAAAATACCGCAGAAACTCGTCGTTCTCTTTCATCAACTTTTCCATCTTTTCCTGGCGGTTTTCAAACATTGCAGTCCTCCGGTTCAAAAGCAGTAAACCACCGCGACGGCTCCACAACCGGGGTTGGGCGCGTGAGTCGCAGCAATTGTTTGCTTGGGTTTTGTTAAAGGGGTGGAACGAAATTCAACTGAATACGTGCGTTGGATTAGCGCCAAAACAGGCATCATCCGCGAACTACGTTATGAAGAGGATAGACCATGGTCTTGCGTCCAAGATAACGCAAAAATTCGCCTGCGGCAACCACGAGAAACAACCAGGGATTTCAAGCCAACCAGCATCCGGATTGTGCAATTCCAGGTTATGTTCCGGCCTGGCGCTGCGCCGGTCAATTGTCCAGCAGGATCACGTCTACGCGGCGATTCTTGCTGCGGCCTTCATCGGTTTCATTGGTCGCGATGGGAAAGTCTTCGCCCATGCCAACTGCAAGGATGCGCGCGGAATCCACTCCCAGCGCTACCAGTGCGCCCTGCACCGAATTGGCCCGAAACTCCGACAGCTTGAGGTTAGCCGCTGCCTCACCCACTGCATCCGTGTGCCCTTCTATACGGATTTTCTTTTCAGGCTCGCTTTGCAGCAGGTCCACGACTTCCACGAGGCTGGTCTCGGCCTCCGGCTTCAGTTCAGCCTGCCCGGTTTCAAACAGTACGTCACCCAGGGTCACCACGACTCCGCTTTCGGTCTGGCGCAGTTGCAGGTTTTCCAGTTGGCGGCGCAAAGACTGTGCCTGTTCGGAGGCGAGATTTGCTTCCTGCCGGGCCAGTTTGGCGGCGTTGGCGCTGGACTCGGCCAGGGCCTTGGCCTGGTCTGCCTCTTCCTGGGCCTGCTGCGCAGTCTTGGCTGATAGCGCTTCTCTTTGCTGCGCTTCTTCAGCCTGCAACTGCGACCGCTCTGCTTCTTCCGCGGTCGCCTGTGACATCATCCGGGCACGCTCCGCCTCGAGTCGCGCACGATCCGCTTCCATTTTGCTGGCGCGCACCAGGATGGCGCTGTGTTCATCCTCGTTTGCCCTGAGTTCGGCCTCAGACTGCTCGGCCTGGGCTACGGCACGTGCAATCTGGATGCGCCTGTCCGCCATGTAAACCAGGTGAATTCGCTGGGTCTTGTCTCCGCTTGCTGTTTCCGCTGCACGCACCGAGCGTTCTGCTTCTGCCACGGCCAGGGGCGCATAGGCCACGAGCACCGTATCAGCCTGCAGTTCATCCATCTGGGCTCGCACCTGTTCCAGCGCGAGGTCTTTTTTCGGGCTGCTGGCACACGCCACCAGGGCAACACTTATCAGGGCCGCTGCGACTATTTTGACGGTGCGCATCTTCATTGATATGCCTCGCCAAACGTATTCTCAAAGTCTTCCTTCAGGATTTCATTTTGCCGCGCCAACTCGGCGACCTGTCCGCGAAGAATCGCGCCGCGAGTCTTTTCAATCGCCAGGCTGGCGTTGACTTCCGACTGCTCAAGCAGGTAGTCCACCTTGTCGTACTCCTTGAAATCCATGCCTTTCTGGGCCTCGGCCAGTTTCTCGCGGGCAAACCGCAATTCAACCGGGGCGTGCTGCTCTGCGCCTGCTTTTACAGCCTCTTGTATAGCCTGGTTTGCAGCAGCAAATGCATCAGGTTTTGGCTTCTCGGTGGCACAACCGGCCAGGGTCAGCAGCAAAAGAAATGCAAGTAAGTTTCGCATCGTGGTGACTAGCTCGTTGGACAGGTGCATGGATTATGACTGATACGGGGAATGAAGTTAATCCCCGTATTTTTGAATGACCTGCCGGATGGCGCCGAAAATACTCCGTCCATCCTCACCCAGCATCTCGATCTCGATGGTATCCCCGAAGCTCATGAACGGTGTTTCAGCCTTACCGCTCTGTATGATCTCCAGTACGCGCTTTTCCGCGAGGCAGGAAGCCCCGAGGCCGGCATCCTGGTTGGCAACAGTGCCCGAACCCACGATTGTCCCTGCCACCAGCGGCCGGGTTTTTGCAGCGTGCGCAATCAGCTGCGAAAAATTGAACTGCATGTCCTGGCCGGCTTCGGGCTGGCCAAACAATTGCCCATTCAGCGTGGAACGTAGTGGCAGATGTACCTTGCTGTCTTGCCAGTGGCCGCCCAGTTCATCCGGCGTCACCAGGACCGGGGACAAGGCAGAGCGCGGCTTGGAGTGCAGGAAGCCAAAACCCTTCGCCAATTCGTCCGGAATCAGGTTGCGCAGGCTGACGTCATTGATCAGGCCGATCAACTGGATGTGGTCAGCGGCGGCGCCGGGCGTTACGCCCATCGCAACATCGTCTGTCACCACCACGACTTCTGCTTCAAAATCGATTCCATATGCTTCACTCGCAACCAAAACGGGATCATGCGGGCCAAGGAACCCTGCAGAGGTCGCCTGGTACATGAGCGGGTCATGGTAGAAGGAGGCCGGAACCTCAGCTCCCCGTGCCTTCCGCACGCGCTCGACGTGAGGCAGATAGGCACTGCCGTCAACGAATTCATATGCGCGGGGAAACGGCGAGGCAAGGTCGTGCATGTGCAAAACAGCGGCATCCGCTGCCGCACCAGCATTTAGTGCCTCGGAAAGTGCGTTCAGCCTGGGTGCGGCAATGGACCAGTTATCCATGGCGTGCTGCAAGGTCGGAGCAATGCCTGCGGCAGTAACAAAGTGCGTCAGGTTGCGATTGACCAAAATCAGGGTGCCATCGCGGCCCGCGGATTTCAAAGATGCCAGTTTCATAGTCTGTTCTTTTACTCCCGGGTCTGCCAGGAATCAACGTAGCCAGCCCATTCGATAGCGTTTGCACCAACGTCAATATCAAGGGAGTCGCGCGTGTCGATCATGACGGCAACTTCTTCGGTGCCCGCGGCCTTCTGCTGGAATGCGTTTTGCAAAGCCTTGGGGTGCGGCCCATGGGTAAATCCAACCGGATGAAAGCTGATCATGCCCGGATGAATATTATCGCGGCTGAAGAATTCACCCTGGTGGTAAAAAATGACTTCATCATAGTCGTCATTGTTATGAAAAAACGGAACTTTGAGTGCACCCGGATCGGTTTCAAAGGGGCGCGGCACAAAAGTGCACACCACGAATCCGTTCGCCACGAACGTCGTATGCGCGGACGGGGGCAGATGATAGCGATGGCTCATAAGCGGGCGGATGTCGCGCCAATTGATGCGCGCCGGGCACAGATCTCCTTTCCAACCCACTGCATCCAGCGGATTGAACGGGAACCTGATGCTGGAGAAGTTCCCGCGGCTTTTTACCCGGACCAGCCACTCGGCCTCGTCCTGCTGCTCCAGGAATGCCTCGTCAATGGCGGGTGCATCCAGCATGGCGGCATCGAATATGGCATTGGGACCGAGCAGGCCTTTGTCCGGTAATGCATAAGCCGAGTTACTTGCTTCGATCAGCAGCATGCGCACCGGGGAGTCACTTTCAATCCGCCACATGGTGCTGCGTGGCAAAACGATGTAATCACCTTCGCGGAATTCCAGGTGCCCATAGTCACAGAACAAGTGTCCTTCGCCGCTGTGAATGAACAGGAGTTCGTCACCATCGGCATTGCGCACCAGGTGGTCCATGGACCGGTTCATTTCCCAGATGCGCAAACGCACGTGGTGGTTTTGTAGCAGATTGCTCGCGTCCCAGGGCGAAGCACCAAATTCCTTCAGCAAGGTCGTGTCGAATGCGCGCGGCCGCAACTCGCCCTCAAACTCTATCCATCGCGTCGGGGCGTGCCGGTGATACATGTGGCTTGCCGGACCGAAAAAGCCTTCCCTCCCAAGCTCGCGTTCAAACGTGCCTGGCGGAAAATCACAATGCGCCTGCCGGGAGGTCGTGCCTGCAATTCGCGGGTGAGAAATCCAGTTCTTGGCCATCTGCTTACTCCCCTAGAGCACGCCGCGGCGTGCCTGGTCCAGTTCGATAGAATCAAACAAAGCCTGAAAGTTGCCTTCGCCAAAGCCGGTATTGCCCTTGCGCTGGATAATCTCGAAAAAGATAGGCCCAATAGTTGCTTCAGTGAAAATTTGCAGTAAGAGTTTTTTCTTGGTTTCATCATCAGCATCCAGCAGGATGCTGTTTTTCTTCATGCGCTCCTTATCCTCGCCGTGACCGGGAATTCTCTGGTCGAGGACTTCGAAATAGGTATCGGGCGTATGGAGGAATTTAATCCCCGCTGCCCGCATGCCTTCGACGGTTGCATAGATATCCTGGGTGTACAGGGCAATATGCTGAATGCCTTCGCCGTGATACAAGTCCAGGTATTCATTGATCTGGCTGGTGGTGTCAGATGATTCGTTGATGGGAATGCTGATCATGCCATTGGGCGCGGTCATGGCGCGTGAACGCAAGCCCGTCTGGCGGCCGCGTATATCAAAATACCGGGCTTCGTAAAAACCGAACAAGCGAGTGTAATAATCTGCCCACTCGTCCATGTTGCCGTTATAAACATTATGCGTGAGGTGGTCGATGAATCCGAGACCGAAACCCCGCGGGTTCAGGTCGCAACCCGGCGGAGGCACATATTCTGCGTTGAACGGACTGCCGTTAATGGTATCGACCAGGTACAACACCGAACCGCCCACTCCTTCGATGCGGGGACATTCCATGGCACTGCCACGGATATCATTCAATGGCCTGGCTCCCCTGGCCACGGTTGCGGCGTAGGCTGCATGCCGGTCCGCGACACGCAGGGCGAAACCAGTGCAGCATGGCCCATGCTTTCGGGCAAATTCCTCTGCAAATGAGCCTTTTTCCTCGTTTACCAGGAAATTAGCGCCACCCTGGCGATAGAACGTGATGTCCCTGTCCTGGTGCCGCCCGATGTTGCTGAATCCCATGCGGGTAAACAAGGTGTGCAGCATTGCGGGATCGGGTGCTGCGAACTCAGCAAATTCAAAACCTTCCACCCCCAGAGGGTTGGCATGCTGTTCAGTCATTTTCGGATCTCCCCGACTCAAGTAGTCCAGACCAAGTCAAACTTGCGCGATTCAGACATATTAGTTACATTTGTAACCATTATCAAGCGACCTGAGAGATCCACATGGAAATGGCCAGCAAAGAGCAGCCGATCGAGAAATTGGGTCCCGGGGGCACATTCGACCTTGAGGATTTCCTGCCCTATCGCCTGTCACTGTTGAGTAACACGGTAAGCCAGGGCATTGCCCAGATTTATCAGCAAGACCACCAGATCAGCATCCCGGAATGGCGTGTCATGGCAGTACTGGGGCGCTATCCCGGCTTAACTGCCAGCCAGGTCTGCGAGCGCACCGTGATGGACAAAGTAACCGTCAGCAGGGCTGTGAAAATGCTGCTGGACAAGCAACTCGTGCAGCGCCTCACCCACGCCGATGATCGTCGCAAGCGGCCTTTGCAGGTAACACACCCGCAGGGTCACAAACTGCTGGAGGAAATCATTCCGTTTGCACTGGACTACCAGGCAGAGCTACTTGAGTCACTGACGCCCGGCGAATGGCAGCTTCTCGATGGATTGATTGCCAAGTTGTTGAATGCCTCTGCCATGCTGAATAACCTGCGCAACGAGCAAAAAAAAGACCGGGAGAGTTAACCTCCCGGCCCAATCCGCCCCGACAGAAGGGAACACGGGGCGTCTCGTTGGGGGCCCGCCGGCACAGGGATTGTGAAGAAGCGGACCCAAGGAGCCTTTATTATCGGAGGGTTCGAACGCAAGCTCCGAACAAGGCCGACGGGCTAGCCAGTGCCGTCACCGCGCACTCTGTTGCGGCTTTCCGCGAGCTGCTTGTTCAGGAACGTATGGATGGATTCCAGGCGTAGTGCATTGAAGCGATTCATCGTGACCTCCTTGTCATCGAAATCGAACTTTTGGGTGCTGCATCTGCTGACGCAGGCCACTTAGCAATGCAACATCAATGCCAAAGTCGCAGCAGATTCTCTGCATATAGCGATAAATCATTGTAATTATTTATTAAATAGACTTGCTCAGGTACACTTCTTTGCACCAGAACCCCTTTCAGGGAGGGCCGTTGAAGTGACAAAAAACGTCATCTTCTGCACACTTTCCAGACATTTTTCTCCCCCTCACGCAGCGCAGCCCCCACCGCTTACAGTCCTGCCCTTGGACCGGCTTCATCTGGACGCGATAAGCATTCTTGCTAAGCATTTTGCTTGCCCCCGCGCCACCGTTCTGCTATAAATCGTCGGCTTTTTTGGGTCTTCACCGACCCTGGGCAACGAGCGGTGTGTCCCGCGGCTGGCAACAACCCGGGTCTACACACCAAATACGCACACGTACCGCAACGGTTCAGAGGGGTGCCCTTTACGGGTCTCTGCAACGGGTACGTGGAGGACCAACCCCGGAATTCAGTGGCTTGCCGCCGCTGCCTTCCTTTTTAAAGAGGAACTATTCATGGCAAACGTTACCATGCGCCAGATGCTTGAAGCCGGCGTGCATTTCGGCCACCAAACGCGTTACTGGAACCCAAAGATGGCGCCGTACATTTTTGGCGCGCGGGGCAAGATTCACATCATCAACCTGGAAAAGTCCCTGCCCCTGCTGAACGACGCGATGAATTTCATCAGCAAGCTCGCCGCCAGGCGCGGCACCATCATGTTCGTAGGCACCAAGCGGGCTGCCAGCATGCCGATTCAGGAAGCCGCAAACCGTTGTGGCATGCCCTACGTTTCGCATCGCTGGCTGGGTGGCATGCTGACCAACTTCCGCACCATCAAGGCTTCGGTCAAGCGCCTGAAGGAACTGGAAGAGATGAGCGCAAACAACGGATTCGAGCACCTGGTCAAGAAAGAGGTGCTGCAACTGACCCGTGAGAAGACCAAGCTGGAAAAGAGCCTTGGCGGGATCAAGGAGATGAAGGGTTTGCCTGACGCATTGTTTGTCATAGACGTCAGCCACGAAGACATAGCGGTCAAGGAAGCCAACTCACTGGGCATTCCCGTGATTGCCATCGTTGACACCAACTGCTCACCGGACAATGTTGAATACATGATTCCCGGCAATGACGATGCCATTCGATCCATTCGCCTCTATGTGCAACTGGCCGCAGAGGCCGTGCTGGAAGGCCGCGCGTCATCACCCCAGGTCGAGATGGATGACGAATTTGTCGAACTGGACGAAGACGGCAACCCGATAAGGCACAAAGCCCCGAAAGCGGCAGACTCCCATGCGCCCGCGAAGAAAAAAATGTCCAAGAAAGTTACTGCCAAGGCCGTGACTTCCCCTGCGGCTCGCGCTGATACGGAAATTCCAGCAGTGGAAGCAGTAGCTGAACCTGAACAGGCAGCAGACGTGGAAGCCATGGCGCAGCAGGACCAGGAAGTAGCTGAGCCGGCCGCGGACGTGGAAGCCGCAGCGCAGCAGGATGAACCCGCAGCGAAGGATGCCGAACAGCCCAAGGAAGCCACGGCTGCTCCTGCAAAGGTTGTGGCAAAGAAGAAAGTCGCAAAGAAAAAGACGGCCAAGAAAGAAGAATAGCCTGACCCGGAACTACGGATCATGAGAAAACCGGGGCCTGCGGGCCCTGGTAGCAATGAACAGACAGACTAGAGGTAATCCCCATGGCAGTAACTGCCGCACAAGTTAAAGAGCTGCGCGACCGTACCGGCGCCGGCATGATGGAATGCAAGAAAGCATTGGTTGAAACCGCTGGCGACATGGACGCTGCAATTGACCAGCTGCGTAAGTCCGGATTGGCGCAGGCCGACAAGAAGGCCAGCCGCGTGGCCGCTGAAGGCAAGATTGCGCTGGCCGTGTCCGCGGATGGAAAGCAGGCGGTAATGGTCGAGGTGAATTGCGAGACTGACTTCGTCGCCAAGGACGGAAACTTCAACGCATTTGCCGATGCGGTGGCAGCCAACGCGCTGCAGCATGGTTCTCCTGACGTGGCAGCGCTGATGCTCACCAGCCTGGATGGTTCCACCGTTGAAGAAGCACGCCAGGCCCTGGTGGCCAAGATCGGAGAAAACGTCCAGGTACGGCGTTTCGAAAGCAAGTCAACTGACGGGTTTCTCGGGTCCTATATCCATTCCGGAAAGATTGGCGTGCTGGTAGAACTCGCTGGCGGCAGCACGGAACTGGCCCGGGACCTGGCCATGCATGTAGCCGCCCTCAATCCGAAATATGTGGCCGAGCAGGATGTACCGGCGGAATTCATCGCCAAGGAAAAGGAAATCCTGGTTGCGCGGGCTGAACAGGAAAATGAGTTGGCAACGGCAGAAGGCAAAGGCAAATCCATCGACATCATTGAGAAAAAAGTTGCTGGCCAATTGCGCAAGAATTTGGCTGGGATCACGCTTCACGGCCAGCCGTTCGTCAAGGATGGCGACGTGCAGGTAGCCAAACTGCTGGAGCAGAACAAAGCCAAAGTCGTTGGCTTCTGCCGCCTTGCAGTTGGCGAAGGTATTGAGAAACAGGAATCCAATTTTGCTGACGAAGTCATGCAACAGGTGAGAGGTGGCTGAAGAAGCCTACCGCAGAATCCTGCTGAAGCTCAGCGGCGAAGCGCTGCTGGGTGAAGAAGACTATGGCATTGATCCCAATATGATATTGCGGATCGCCAAGGAAATAGCTGAAGTCAACCGCAGCGGGGTACAGACCACCGTCGTCATTGGTGGGGGGAACATATTTCGCGGTGCAGGCCTGGCGGAATCCGGGATAGACCGGGTAACCGGCGATCATATGGGCATGCTGGCAACCGTGATGAACGCCCTGGCGCTGCAAGACGCCCTGGAAAGCATTGGCACCGATGCCCGGGTTATGTCAGCCGTCTCGGTGCATGACGTTTGCGAGGACTACATCCGGCGGCGTGCCATACGTCACCTGGAAAAAGGCCGTGTTGTCGTGTGCGCCGGCGGTACAGGAAATCCCTTTTTCACCACCGACACTGCCGCAGCATTGCGCGCCATAGAAGTCGGCGCTGATATCGTGCTCAAGGCCACCAAGGTTGACGGGGTTTACTCCTCGGACCCGGCGAAACACTCCGACGCCGTATTCTATTCCGCGCTCAGTTACGATCGCGTCATCGAAAACAAGCTTGGTGTCATGGATGCCAACGCCATCGTTTTGTGCCGCGACCAGGGTATGCCCATCCGTGTATTCAATGTATACGAAGAAGGCAACCTGATGCGCATTGTTCAGGGCGAGCCCATAGGCACCCTGGTTTCCTGAATAACGCTTCGCTCCGCCACGCCAGGCTCCGCGCCAACGCCATTCCGACACCCGTTTTGATACCTGATAGAATTCCACGGATGTGCAAGGCAGAATAATTGTTCTGTCCACCGCGCAACAGGAGGATTGCATGCTCGCCGAAATCAAGAAAGACACCCGAACCCGAATGGGTAAAAGCCTGGAGGCGCTGCGCCATGAACTGGCCAAGATCCGCACTGGCAGGGCACACCCCAGTTTGCTGGAACACATTCACGTCGATTATTACGGCAGCCATGTTCCCATCAGCCAGGCCGCGAATGTCACGGTCGATGATGCCCGGACCCTTGCGGTTACCCCGTGGGACAAGAACATGGTGCAGGTAATTGAAAAGGCCATCATGACCTCCGACCTCGGACTCAACCCGATGACAGCCGGCAGCGTGATACGGATTCCTCTTCCGCCGCTGACCAAAGAGCGCCGATTGGAACTTGGAAAAGTCGTCCATCATGAAGGCGAAAACGCAAAAATCGCGATTCGAAACATCCGCCGGGATGCCAATAACACCATCAAGGAATTGCTCAAGGAAAAGGAGATTTCCGAGGATGATGAGCGGCGGGCCGTGATTGAGATCCAGCAGATTACCGATGAATCGGTCACCAAGGCAGACGCGGTGGTTGCGGAAAAAGAGAAGGAAC
>Ga0209254_10006127_pt1 | contig 11080 bp, 13 predicted proteins | sample FrelakmetDIP11DI_FD_187148 | JGI IMG/M metagenome (GOLD analysis project Ga0209254, IMG submission 187148) | Freshwater lake sediment microbial communities from the University of Notre Dame, USA, for methane emissions studies - DIP11 DI (SPAdes)... | ecosystem: Environmental > Aquatic >... | reverse complement strand
CGAGGCTCGCGCCGCCCGCGTCCAGAACCGTGAAGCCGGCACGCAGGGCGCGCTCGAGCCCGGTTCGGTAGGCGCGGTCGTTCTCGGGGGTAAGGTCGGCGGCGGCGAGCGTGCCCGCACCGCCGTGGACGGCAATCGCATGCATGTCGGAGTCCTCGAGTCGGTGCCGGGCGATGGCTGCGGTGTCTGGCCGGCGGCAGCTTATCATCGGCCACCCCGAGTCATCCCGAGGCACGCGTGACAACGCAGGACAGGCAGGCGCTCGCCCGCGAGCTTCGCGCGTTGTATCCGGCGCTCGACGGTTTGGGCGAGGCGGCGCTCGCGGACCTGCTCGGGCGCGTGCAGGAACTGCGAGTAGCGGCCGGTACGCCGATGTTCGGCGAGGGTTCGCCGTGCAGGCAGTTTCCGCTGGTGCTCGAAGGTTCGATCCGCGTTTCAAAGTGCAGCGAAGGGCGCGAGCTGCCGCTCTATCGCGTCGCGGCCGGGGAGAGCTGCGTGCTGACCAGCGGCTGCCTGGTAGGCTCGCGCGATTACCCGGCGACTGGCGTCGTGGAACAGGATGCGCGGCTCGTGGTGCTCCCCCGAGCCGTGTTCGACGAGCTGATGGCGACGCACCCGCCGTTCCGGCAGTACGTGTTCGCGCTGTTCGCCGACCGGCTCGCGGAACTGATGGCGCTCGTCGAAGCGGTCGCCTTCCACCGGCTCGACCGCCGCCTCGCCGCGACGCTGCTCGGACGAGGCCGCGTGGTCTCGATGACGCACCAGCAGCTCGCTGACGAGCTCGGCAGCGTGCGCGAGATCGTCACCCGCCTGCTGCGCGGCTTCGCCGACCAGGGGCTGGTGCGCCTGACGCGCGGCGCCATCGAAGTGCTCGATGCCGCTGCCCTGCGCCGCGTGGCGGAGGGCAGCTGAGCCTCGGTGACCAGGGTTACAGACTCTCCCGGCGCCGCCCCGTAGCATGCGGGTTGAGGTCGGATCTTCCCGGCCCCCGAAACATCAGCCGAGAGGACACAAACATGACCGTCAACGTCGGTGGAATCGACCGGATCCTGCGCATCGCCGCCGGGCTCGCAGTGCTGTCGCTGTTCTTCGTACTCGAGGGCAATGCGCGCTACTGGGCGCTCGTCGGCTTCGTGCCGCTGTTCACCGGCATCTTCCGCTACTGCCCCGCCTACTCGCTGATCGGGCTCAATACCTGCCCGATGAAGCGCGGCTGACCCGCGGACCTCAGCCGAGCGCGCTCGACGCCCAGCGCACCAGTGCATCGGTGCCCATCGCGCCCGGCTGGCGCGCGACCTCGCGCCCGCCCTTGAACACGATCAGCGTCGGAATGCTGCGGATGCCGTAGCGAGCGGCGACCTGCTGCGCCACGTCGGTGTTGAGCTTGGCAAATCGAGCGGCCGGCTCCATCCGCTGCGCCGCCTCCTCGAATGCGGGCGCCATCGTGCGACAGGGCCCGCACCACGGCGCCCAGAAATCCACGACCACAGGCAGGTCGCCCTGCGCGACGTGACGGTCGAAATTGTGATCGGTGAGCTCGACGGGATGGCCGTCGAACAGCGGCGTGTGGCAGGCCGGGCAGCGCGGACCGTCTCCGAGGCGATCGGCGGGCACGCGCACGAGGCCGTCGCAGTGCTGGCAGGCGACACGGTGCTTGTCCGTCATGGAGACTCCGGGGCGGAATGGGCGATCCACTCACGATGGGGGCGCCGGGGCGGGGCGCAAGGCCTAAGGTTCACCCCTTGTCGGGCGGCGGACCGTCACCATAAGTAGGGGATATCGACGAGGCGTCGCCCGCGGGACGGGCGTTAGAGTACGGCCATGCGCTACAAAGATTACTACCAGGTGATGGGGGTGCCGCGCACCGCGAGCCAGGACGAAATCAAGCGCGCCTACCGCAAGCTCGCCCGCAAGTACCACCCGGACGTCAGCAAGGAGAAGGACGCCGAGGAGAAGTTCAAGGAGCTTCAGGAGGCAAACGAGGTCCTGAAGGACCCGGAGAAGCGCGGAGCCTACGATCAGCTCGGTCCGGACTGGCGGCCAGGCCAGGACTTCCGCCCGCCGCCCGACTGGGGCAAGGGCTTCGAATACTCACGCGAGGCACCGGGAGAGGGTCGTGGCGAGTACAGCGATTTCTTCTCCGAGCTGTTCGGCTCCCGCAGCCCGTTCGGCGCCGCGCAGGGCGCGGATCGCGCACGTCGCGGATTCTCCGCCGCGGGGCAGGACCACGTCGCCCGTATCGAGATCGATCTCGAGGACGCCTTCGGTGGCGGCACCCGCACGATCGAGCTGCGCACGCCGGAGCTGACCGCCGACGGTCACGTGCTCGTCAAACCACGCACGCTGCGCGTCTCGATCCCGGCCGGCGTGACCGACGGCCAGCAGATCCGGCTCGCGGGCCAGGGCAGCCCGGGACTCGGCGGCGGGCCGTCGGGCGACCTGCTGCTCGAGATCAACATCCGTCCGCATGCGCGCTTCCGGCTCGAGGGTCGTGACATCCTGCTCACACTGCCGGTGGCCCCGTGGGAGGCCGCACTTGGCGAGGCGGTGTCGGTGCCGACGCTCGGTGGCCCGGTGGAGATGAAGCTGCCCGCCGGCGCGCGCGCCGGCCAGACGCTCAGGCTGCGGGGCCGGGGCCTGCCGGGGCAACCGCCTGGGGACCAGCGGGTGATGCTCAAGATCGTGTTGCCGCCCGACTCCCCGCGGTCGCGGCAGCTCTTCGAACAGATGAAACGCGAGGTCCCGTTCGACCCGCGCACCCCCTCCGGTCAATGAGGCTGCCGCGATGACGACGCTCGACCGCATCCTGGAAGGCACGCCGCTCGACGAGTCCACCTGGATCGAGGTCGGCGATTTCTGTGCGTGGCTCAGCGTCGAGCGGCACTGGGTGGCGAGCCTCGTCGAGGCGGGCGTGCTCGAGCCGCGCGGCGAAGTGCCGGAGTGCTGGTCGTTCCCTGCGAGTGACCTCCAGCGCGTACGCGCCACGGCACGGCTGGTGCACGACCTCGACGTGAACCTGGCGGGAGCCGCGGTGATCCTCGACCTGCTCGAGGAGCGGCGGCGCCTCACCCGCAGGCTTGCGCTGCTGGAGCGACTGATCGAGGAGTGATCGCGCGGGTGCGCGGCAGTCGCCGCGCGCTCGCTCAGCCGCGCAAGACCGGCGGCGGCGAGTGCAGCAGCTTCTGCACCTGCTTCACCACGGCCACGTCCACGTACGGCTTCTCGATGAAATCCGTGGCGCCCTCGCGGATGGCGGCGACGGCGGTCGGCACGTCGGACTCGTCGGCAAGCAGGATCACCGGCACGTCGTTGCCGGCGCTGCGCAGGCGCCGCAGCAGCTCGAGTCCCGACATGCCGGGCAGCAGCAGCTCGACGATCAGGCAGCCCAGGGGCCGGCCGTTGGCGGCGAGCAGGTAGCTCTCGGCGCTGTCGTAGGTCGAGACGTCGATGCCGAGCCCCTGCAGCAGCGTGCGCAGCCCGTTCCGTGCGACCGGATCGGGATCGATGACTCCGACTACGGGGAGAGCATCGTGCTGGGCGGGCGAATGTTGCATAAGTTTGGCGCGACCACAGGCCAAGCCAGTTCAGTGCAGGCCGCTGGGAGGATCATTTGCGGTGAACTGCGCTGCGGTCCGTGGTCGCATGCAACGCAGTGTTCCCGGCGCCAAAAAGCCGGAGAATCGTGATTTATACCTAAAATTTCCTGAACGGCAGCGGTTCCGAAGAAGTGCTGCGCCGCAGTAATTCAGGCCTCGGGACGCTCCACCTCGAGCACCATGCGCACGAGGTGCGCGAGCGAGTGCGCTTCCATCTTCTCCATGACGCGCGCGCGATGGATCTCGACGGTGCGCTGGCTGAGGTTGAGGTCACCCGCGATCACCTTGTTCGCCTTGCCCGCCACGACGAGGTCGAGCACCTCGCGCTCGCGTGGCGTGAGCGACTCGAGTCGCTTGCGGATCATGTTGCGCTCGGCAAGCATGCGGCGGCTGCCCGCGTCCTTGTCGAGCGCCTGGTTGATGCGGTCGAGCAGGTCCTGGTCGCGGAACGGCTTCTGGATGAAGTCAACGGCGCCGGCCTGCATGGCCTCGACCGCCATCGGCACGTCGCCGTGGCCGGTGATGAAGATGATCGGCAGGATCGAGTGCCGCTCGTTCAGTTTCACCTGCAGCTCGAGGCCGCTCATGCCCGGCATGCGGATGTCGAGCACCAGGCAGCCGGGACGGTCGTCGCGGTCGGCGTCGAGGAAGTCCTGGCCCGACTCGAACACCTCGACCGGGAGTCCTACGGACTTGAGCAGCAGGCGCAGCGAGTCGCGCACTGCCGCGTCGTCATCCACCACGAACACCGTGGGCTTCTGTTCCTTGATCACGCGTCATTCCCCCGTCGTCACTGCCGGCGATACCGGCAAAGTGAAGTGAAACTTTACGCCGCAGTCATCATTGGGAGTGTGCCACAGCCGCCCCCCGTGGGCGCGCACGATCGAGCGGCTGATGGCGAGCCCGAGGCCCGTGCCGCTGGCCTTGGTCGTGAAAAACGGGTTGAACAGGTGTTCAGTCGCCTCCGGCGCGAGGCCCGTGCCGCGATCCGCAACGGTGATCTCGACCTCGCCGTCCGCGTCCATGCGCGTGCTCAGCACCACCTCGCGACGGTCCTCGGGTGCCTCGGACATCGCGTCGATCGCGTTGCGCACGAGGTTCAGGACCACCTGCTGCAGCTGGATCGGATCGGCGTAGACCGTGGGCAGCGGCTCCTCGCATTCGAGTCGCAGGCGGATGTTGTGCAGGCGTGCGTCGGTCTCGGCGAGCATGCTCAGGTCCTCGAGCAGGCGCGCGCAGTGGACCGGCTCGCGCTTCACCTCGCGGTTCTTGACGAAGTTGCGCAGCCGCCGGATCACCTCGCCCGCCCGCAGCGCTTGCGCGTTGATCTGTTCGAGCGCGGCAAGCACGTCTCCGGGATCCGACTCGGGCTGGGCCATCAGCCGCTGGCTCGCCCGTGCGTAGGTTGCGATCGCGGACAGCGGCTGGTTGATCTCGTGCGCGAGGCCCGCGGCCATCTCGCCCATGGTCGAGAGCCGGCTGAAGTGCGTGAGGCGCTCCTGCAGCACGCGTGCGTCGTCCTCGGCGCGGCGCCGGTCGGTGATGTCGTGGATGGTGCCGATGTACTTCACGATCCCGCCGTCCTCGTCGATCACCGCCTGTGCGAGGTGATGGAGGTGCCGGACCGACCCGTCGCGCAGCACAACCTGGTACTCGATGTCGAGCGGCGACTTGCCCGAGTCCATGCGCACGAACGCCTCCGCGACCCGCTTGCGGTCGGCCGCGTGGACCCAGCGACCGAGATACTCCTCGCGAACGATGTACGGATCGCCGGGCTCGACTCCGAGGATGCGGTGCAGCTGCGGTGAGTAGTAGTCGTGCCCCCCCTGCTCGGGGTGGATCACGTAGTTGCCGAGATTGGCCAGCTCCTGCGCGAGGCGCAGCTCCGCCTCGCTGCGACGCAACTGCTCCTCGGATTCCTTGCGTGCCGTGATGTCGTGCAGGAAACCGACGAAGCGCGGCGGCTGCGCTCCGCTCACCTCGCCGACCGACAGGTCGCAGGGGAACACGCTGCCGTCCTTGCGACGTGCCCAGACTTCGCGCCCCTTGCCAATGATGCGTCGCTCGCCGGTTTCCATGTACCGGTGCATGTAGCCGTCGTGCGCGCTCTGGTGCGGCTCGGGCATCAGGATGGAGACGTTCCGGCCGATGACTTCCTCAGGCGTATAGCCGAACAGCTTCTGCGCTCTCAGGCTGAACTCCTCGATCGCGCCGCGGTGGTCGATGACGATGATGGCGTCCACTGCCGCGTCGAGGATGGCGCGGTACTCGGGTCCCTTCTGGGACCGGGGTCGGCGCGCTGCGGCGCCGCGGACTGCCGGGGTGTGCTTGCTCGACATCTTGGGCGCGTGCCGGATACGGAGCCCGCAATGCTATGTGAACCCGGCGGGCAGGACTAGGTATTTACCGATGGATCCGCTTGCCGACAGTGCGAATCCCCTCCCCGGGGGCGAGGGAGGAAAATACAGTCGTAGCCCGGCGGGTCCGCCGGGCCGGTTGGTGACTGCCGGGGAGACCCCGAGGAGGGAGCCATGAGACTGACGCGTTGGGAGCCGTTCCGCGAGATGGACGAACTGCTGAAAGGCTTCTCGCCGTTCCTGGGCCGCATGCCGATGGCCCGTCCGGACGAGGGGATGAAGGAGTTCATGCCGCTCGCCGACATCGTCGAGCGCGAGAAGGAGTACCTGATCAAGGTGGATCTGCCCGAGGTCCGCAAGGAGGACGTCAAGGTCCTCTTCGACGACGGTGTGCTCAGCATCAAGGGCGAGCGCAAGGTCGAGAAGGACGAGAAGGGCGACAAGGTGCATCGCACCGAGCGTTTCTACGGGATGTTCGAGCGCAGCTTCGTGCTGCCCGAGGACGTGGACGTGAAGACGATCCGCGCCGAGTCCAAGGAGGGCGTGCTGACGGTTCACCTGCCCAGGGTGGCTGTCGAGAAGGCCCGTCCGCTCGCGATCACGATCCAGTGACGTGCCCGTGACGTAAAAGGGCGGCCGGGGCGCGGCCTGCGGCTGCGCCCCGGGCCGGGCCGCTCAGTGCGGATGCCCGGTGTGTTCCCCGTGTTGCTGGCCCTGCGTCGCCTGTCCATGGCCCGCGTGGCGCGTGCCATGCCAGAGGGCATTGCCCGCAGTCCACAGCCCGAAGCCGAGCAGCAGGGCGCCGGCCACGTTGCGCAGGGTGGCGCGTGAGGCGAGCGAGCGTGCGATCCGCTCGAAGGCCAGCGTCGCGGTGACCATGGAGGGCAGCGTGCCGAGGCCGAACGCGAGCATGACTGCGGCGCCCAGGGAGACGCTCGCCGTGGTGGCAGCGAGCAGCAGCATCGAATACGTCATGCCGCAGGGCAGCCAGCCCCAGGCGAGCCCCAGGCCGATGGCCCCGCCGAGTCCTCCGCTGCGGCCCTGACGGCCGGCCCACGGGACAATCCGGCGCCAGAGTCCCGAGCCCGCGGACTCGAGCGGATCGAGCAGTCGCCACCCGAACAGCAGTCGCGCGGCCGCGGCCAGCATGATCAGTCCTGCCACCACGCGGAACGCGATCGACAACGGCGCCACGTCCACGGCCTTCAGCAGGGTCCGGCCGAGCAGTCCGGCGATCGCGCCGGCGATCGCGTAGCTCGTGATCCGCGACAGGTTGTAGGCGAGGGCGAGCGCGACTCTCGTGCCCGTGGAGCCCTGCGGGCTGCGCATCGCGAGCGCGCCCGCGATGCCGCCGCACATGCCGATGCAGTGGCCGCTCGCGGCGAGACCCGCGACCAGTGCCGCGGCAAGGCTCAGCGATCCTGCCTCCGGACCCATCATTTCTGTTCCTCAGGGGATGTCGGGTCGGGCTTCGTGTCGGCAGGCGGGCCGGGCCGGGTGTCGTCCTCCAATACGGACCAGCCGGGGCTGTCGAGGTCGTCGAACTGCCCGTCGCCGGTCGCCCAGAAGAAAGCCCAGAGCCCGAAGGCCACCAACACCAGTCCGAGCGGAATCATGACGTAGAGAATCTCCATCTCAGGCGGTCTCCGGCTCGCGCGCTGCCGGCCACTGCGGGCGTCGCTGCGGCGTCGATCCGCGCGACAGCCGCATGGCGTTCAGCACGACCACGACCGAGCTCAGCGACATGCCGATGGCCGCGAGCCACGGCGGTACGTAGCCGAGCGCCGCGAGGGGCAGTGCCGCAAGGTTGTAGGCGATGGACCAGGTCAGGTTCTGGCGGATCACGCGCTGCGTGCGCCGCGCGAGGTCGACCGTGTGCGGCAGATCTTCGAGCGAGTCGCGCACGAGGATCAGGTCGGCGCTTGTCTGGGCCAGCGCGGAGCCTCGACCCATCGCGATGGCTACGTCCGCGCCGCGCAGCAGCGGCGCGTCGTTGATGCCGTCGCCTACGGCCACCACCACGGTGCCGCCGGCCTGCAGCGCCTTGAGCCGCCCGAGCTTGTCCTGCGGGGCGAGGCGTGCCGAGTGACGCTCGATGCCGCAGCGTGCTGCGATGCGCGCCACGGCGGAGGCCTCGTCGCCGCTCACGATCTCGGAGGGCAGGCCGAGGGCCGCGAGGCCCGCCACGCAGTCCTGTGCCTCCGGGCGCAGCGGATCGGTCAGGCGGAACGCCGCGAGCAGGCCCGAGGCATCGCCCAGGTACACCCAGCTCTCGCCCGTGCCGTCGCCTTCGGCGGGCGCCGGCGCCGGGTCGGCCGTCGAGCCGCCCGTGTACAGGGCCTCCGTGTACGCGCGCGTGCCGATCCTGAGTCGCCGCCCGTCGAGCCGCCCCTCGAGGCCCTGACCGGCGTGCACCACCGCCTCGCTGGCCGGGCCGGCCGGCGCTGCGGAGCCCGCGAACGCGCGCGCGATCGGGTGCTCCGACAGCTGTTCGAGCGACCCGGCCCACGCCAGCGCCTGGGACGCCGTGACTGCGCCGCAGGTGCGCACGTCCTCGACGCGGACCAGTCCCCTGGTGAGCGTGCCGGTCTTGTCCCAAAGCACGTGCGTCGCTTTCGACAGCATCTCGATGGCGTCGGTGTGCGCCACCAGGATCCCCCGTCGGGCGAGCGCGGCCGTGGTCGCGGCGAGTGCCGTGGGCGTGGCCAGCGACAACGCACAGGGACAGGTGACCACCAGCACGGCGAGCGTCGCGGAAAACGCGCGCGAGGGATCCACGTACCACCACACGGCGAACACGATGGCCGCGCCCACGAGGATGCGGCTTAGGAACCACGCGGCCGCCCGGTCGGCGGCGCGGGCGAGACGCGGGCGTTCGGCCTGGGCGCGCTCGAGCAGCGCGACGATGCCCGAGAGCACGGTGTTGCCGGCGACCGCCGTGACCTGCACGCGCAGCGGCGCGCCCAGGTTGTGGGTGCCCTGGTGGACGCGTGCGCCGGGCGGCTTGGCCACGGCGGTGGATTCACCCGTGAGCATGGACTCGTCCACGCGCCCCTCGCCCCCGAGCACCAGTCCGTCCGCCGCCAGCACCTCGCCGGAGCGCACGATGAGTTCGTCGCCGATCGCGAGTTCGACGGCCTGCACGTCCTCGGCCACGCCAGATCGCACGCGCCGCGCGGTGGCGGGCGCGAGGCGGGCGAGGGCATCGGCCACGCTGCCGGCACGGTGGCGCGCGATCATCTCGACGTAGCGGCCGAGGCCGAGGAAGAACACGAACATCGTCACCGAGTCGAAGTACACCTCGCCCCGGCCGGTGAGGGCGTTCCACACGCTCGCGACGAACGCGAGGACGATGCCGATGCTCACCGGCACGTCCATGCTCACGCTGCGTGCGCGCAGCGCGTGCCAGGCGCCCTGGTAGAACGGCCAGCCCGAATAGAGCGCGACCGGGATCGACACCAGCATGCTCACGAGCCGCATGTACTCGCGCATGTCGGCGTCCATGCCGCGCGCCTCGCCGAAGTACAGCGGCACGGCGAACATCATCACCTGCATGTTGCCGAAGCCCGCCACCGCGAGGCGCTTGAGCGCGCTGCGCCGCTCGAGTAGCGCCACCTGCTCGGAGTGCTCGCCGGCGAGGGGATGCGGCCGCAGTCCCACGTGCTCGAGCACGCGCAGCAGGTCGCCGAGCCGGACCTTGCCTGGGTCCCACACGAGCCGGGCGCGGGCGGTGGCGGGATTGACGCTGACGTCGAGCACGCCGCTCTGCAGGCTGAGCGCCTTGTCGGCAAGCCAGCTGCAGGCCGCGCAGCGCAGGCCCTCGAGCAGCACGGTGATCGAGCGCGCGCCATCCGGCTCGGCACGGGTGAGACGCTCGACCAGCTCGGGCCTGTCGTAGGCGGCCCAGCGGTCGGGACGGGGCGGCTCGTCGGCGCGGCTACTCGAGGTATCCCGGTAGCGGTAGTAATCGCCGAGGCCCGCGCCGGTGATGAACTCTGCGACGGCCTTGCAGCCGTGGCAGCAGACGGGCTCGTCGCGGTCGGCGACCCGTGCGCGGACCTCGACTCCGCGCGGGATGGGCTCGCCGCAATGGAAGCAGGGCGCGCCGGGCGCGCTCATGGCTCCGGCGTGTCCGGATCCTTGCCCGCGGCCTCGAGCCGCTCCTGGGCCTCGTCTCCGCACACCATCGTGACGCCATCCTTGAAGCAGTCCTTGCGGACGAGCATATCGGGACGGGTCACGGCCAGGTACAGGGTGGTGAAGCCGCCGATCACCGCCGCGGCCGGGGGCACGATCAGGAGCCAGGGCCACATCTGGCGGTACCACGGACGGACGGTCGGGTCGGTCATGGGCGGAGGGTATCAGTCTGTCGGTGCGATGAAACGCGCCTTGCCGCTGGCCGTGAGCTGCGGGTCGTCCACGGCCTCGAGCGACAGGATGACATCCATGCCTCCCTGCAGTTCGCCGCGCGGGACACGGATCCGCACCGGCACGCTCTGCACGGCGCCCGGCGCGACCCAGACGGTTGGGCCGATGTAGTCGGCCTCGATGCCGGCCAGCCCGCTGGCCGTGATGCGGAACTCGTGCGCCTCGCGGTCCTTGTTCAGGATCTTGACGTTGTAGACGTTCTCGATCCGCCCGTCGGGCCGCTCGCGGTAGAGCGCGTTGCGGTCGCGGATCACGTCGATCCCGACCACGTTTCGGCCGGAGAGCGTCACCGCGAAGCCGGCGACGAGCAGGGCGAGCAGGGTGGCGTAGACCATCGTGCGGGGCCGCAGCACGCGCTTGCGCTTGCCCTCGAGGCCGCTCTGCGTGTCGTAGCGGATCAGGCCGCGCGGGTAGCCCACCTTTTCCATGACCTCGTCGCAGGCGTCGATGCAGGCCGCGCAGGCGATGCACTCGTACTGCAGGCCCTGGCGGATGTCGATGCCCGTGGGGCAGACCTGCACGCACAGGGTGCAGTCCACGCAGTCGCCGAGCCCCTTCGCCCTGGGGTCGGTGCCCTTCTTGCGAGCGCCGCGAGGTTCGCCGCGTCCTTCGTCGTAGGTGATGATCAGCGTGTCGCGGTCGAACATCGCGCTCTGGAAGCGCGCGTACGGGCACATGTACTTGCAGACCTGCTCGCGC
>Ga0209254_10006126_pt1 | contig 11080 bp, 8 predicted proteins | sample FrelakmetDIP11DI_FD_187148 | JGI IMG/M metagenome (GOLD analysis project Ga0209254, IMG submission 187148) | Freshwater lake sediment microbial communities from the University of Notre Dame, USA, for methane emissions studies - DIP11 DI (SPAdes)... | ecosystem: Environmental > Aquatic >... | reverse complement strand
CTTCACGAACCTTACGCACGATCACCTGGATTATCATCATACATTCAACAACTATCTTCAGGTGAAAAAGAGCTTTTTCGATTCACTTTCTGCAGATGCATTTGCCCTGACAAACAGCGATGATAAAAATGGGAAGGTCATGATCCAGAACTGCGATGCCAGGAAATATTCATATTCCATCAGGGGTATTGCTGATTTCCGTTGCAGTGTGATGGAACAGGACTTTAACGGGATGGACCTGCGAATCCAGGGTGAAGAGGTCTGGACAAGATTTATTGGTGATTTTAATGCTTCAAATATTCTGGCTGTCTTTGCAGCATCCGAATTGCTGGGAGGCAGCAGGAAAGAGATTCTGACAATACTCAGTGATATGCGCCCGGTGCCGGGCAGACTTGAGTCAGTAGAAACTCTCTCCGGAATAACCGGACTGGTCGATTATGCCCATACCCCTGACGCATTGCTGAATGTTATATCAGCAATAAACAAAATCCTTCCTGAAGGACGGCAGCTGATCACTGTTGTAGGTGCCGGTGGTGACAGGGACCGTACTAAACGCCCTGAAATGGCAGCAATCTCTGCTGAAGGCAGTTCAAAAGTCATACTTACTTCCGATAATCCGCGTACTGAGGACCCTGAAAAAATACTTGATGATATGGAGTCGGGAATAACACCCGATCTAAGGAGAAAGATGCTAAGGATACGCGACCGCCGTGAGGCAATAAGAACTGCTGTGATGCTTGCAGGTAAAGGCGACGTGGTCCTGGTTGCTGGCAAAGGTCATGAAAATTACCAGGAGATCAACGGTAAGAGAAATCACTTCGACGACAGGGAAGAACTGAAAGCTGCTCTTCTCCTGAAATATATAAAATAGGATATGCTCTATTATCTTTTTAGATATCTGAATGAATTCAATGTCCCGGGGGCAGGGATGTTCAATTATATCTCTTTCAGATCGGCAATGGCAGTTATTACCTCCCTGATAATCTCACTTCTTATAGGAAAGCGAATAATAAGATACCTTCAGATAAAGCAGGTTGGTGAAGTAATAAGGGATCTCGGTCTTGAGGGTCAGTATCAGAAAAAAGGGACGCCATCGATGGGCGGTATTATAATTCTTGCATCAATAGTGGTACCTGTTCTTCTTTTTGCAAAGCTGCATAATGTTTACGTTATACTTATGCTCCTGACAACCATCTGGTTAGGTTTTATCGGTTTTATAGATGATTATATAAAAATCTTCAGGAAAAACAAGGAGGGTCTTGCAGGAAGATTCAAAATTGCCGGACAGATTATTCTTGGACTGATAGTCGGGATGACCCTTTATTTCAGCGATGATGTGATTATTATGGAAAAAGTAGCTGTTTCGGAACTGACAGCCCGCGAGAGAATAGAGCTTCTGGATCCGACGCAGCCGTATTTTGACAACAGCCAGGTTTCAATGGAGCGCAAGTCGACAAAGACTACAATTCCATTTGTCAAGAACAACGAATTCAATTACTCGTGGCTGGTAGGTTTCATTCCTGAAAGGATAAGGGTGCCATTTACATGGCTGGTTTTTGTGGTAATAGTCATCTTCATTGTGACTGCGGTTTCCAACGGGGCAAACCTTACTGACGGACTCGACGGACTGGCTACCGGGACTTCGGCAATAATAGGAACGGCCCTCGGTATTCTGGCCTATTTATCGAGTAATGTAATTTATGCTAATTATCTGAATATAATGTATATACCGCAAAGTGAAGAGCTGGTTATATTCGCCAGTGCTTTAATTGGTGCAACAATTGGCTTCCTCTGGTATAACTCTTTCCCTGCACAGGTCTTCATGGGAGATACCGGCAGCCTTGCTCTTGGCGGGATAATCGCTGTTTTTGCAATTGTAATAAGGAAAGAGCTTCTCATACCGATCCTTTGCGGGATATTTCTGGTCGAAGCTTTATCGGTAGTGGTCCAGGTATCATACTTCAAAAGGACCAAAAGAAAATACGGTGAGGGAAGGAGAATTTTCAGGATGGCACCATTGCACCATCATTTCCAGAAGAAAGGATACACTGAGCCAAAGATTGTCACACGGTTCTGGATTGTGGCAATAATTCTTGCAGTAATAAGTATTGTGACTCTTAAGATCAGATAGGGTATGAAGAAGATTGTAATAATCGGGGCGGGAGAGAGCGGAACTGGTTCAGCAATACTTGCACAGAAACAGGGTTTCGATGTTTTTGTTTCCGATAAAGGTGCGATCAAACAGAAATATAAGGAGATACTTGATAAAAAAATGATCAGATGGGAAGAGGGGATGCATACTGAAGAGGAAATTTTCACAGCCGGTGAGGTGATCAAAAGTCCCGGCGTACGTGATGATGCCCCGCTGATAATAAAGCTTCATGAAAAAGGGATTCCTGTTATCTCGGAGATTGAATTTGCTGGAAGATATGCAACAGGGGTAAAAATCTGTGTAACAGGCAGTAACGGGAAGACAACCGTAACAAATCTTATCCGCCACATTCTTGAAAAGGCAGGTAAGAAAGTGGCTATGACCGGGAATGTTGGTAACAGCTTTGCACTGGCAGTTGCCGAAGGTCAGAGCGACTATTATGTTATTGAACTGAGCAGTTTCCAGCTCGATGGGATGTATTCCTTCAGGGCGGATATAGCTGTTCTCATGAACATAACTCCCGACCACCTCGACAGGTATGATTATAACCTTCAGAACTATATAGATTCGAAATTCAGGATTACGCAGAACCAGACCAAAACCGACTTTTTAATTTTCTGGGCCGACGATCCCATTATCAGGAGAGAACTGGAAAAGAAGGAATATGGGATGACTCTTCTTCCATTCTCAGCCGATTCAGTAGAGGGGATGACAGCCTATATTGAAAACAGTGAAATAATCATTGATTACCATACTAAAACCAACCTTATGACCATTCATGATCTTGCATTAAAAGGCCGTCACAACATTTTCAATTCGATGGCCGCGGCAATTGCAGCTAAAGTACTGACTATCCGGAAGGAAGTAATAAGGGAGAGTCTGGCTGATTTTCAGGGAGTTGAGCACCGGTTGGAACCTGTAATCACAGTTTGCGGTATTAACTTCATAAATGATTCAAAGGGCACAAATGTTAATTCAACCTGGTACGCTCTTGAATGTATGGAGACGGAAATTATTTGGATAGCCGGAGGTATCGACAAGGGAAACGATTATTCTGAGCTTTTCCCTATTGTAAAACAAAAAGTGAAGGCTATTGTCTGCCTTGGCAAGGATAATAAAAAGATTGTCGATGCCTTTCAGGATAAGGTTCCGACAATAGTTGAGACTTCATCGATGGAGGAGGCAGTAAGGTCGTCATACTATCTGGCAAAGAAGGGTCAGACAGTATTGTTATCCCCGGCCTGTGCAAGTTTTGACCTATTCAGTAACTATGAGGATCGGGGACGTCAGTTCAAGCAGGCAGTAAGAAATCTTTAACAGAAATGGATATGCAACAGGGCTGGCTTACAAAAACATTTAAAGGTGACAGGATCATATGGGGGCTTGTGGTCCTTTTTATGATCTATTCATTGCTTGCCGTATACAGCTCTTCAGTAAGTGTTGCATACATGAAGCATGGGGGAAATACAACATATTTTCTCAGAAGCCAGTTTATTATGCTTTTACTGAGTCTGGGAATCATAGTTGTGGTACACTATCTTCCTTATAAAATATATTCATCACTGGCAGGTCTTATTCTGCTTTTTTCGGTAGGGCTCCTGATTCTTACATTTGCAATAGGAGCGAGGATTAATGAAGCTGTCCGTACAATTGAAATCCCGGGCACAGGTTTCCGGCTTCAGACTTCCGATGTGGCAAAGGTTGCCCTTGTCCTTTATCTTGCAAGAGAGCTTTCGAGGTTCCAGGGAGAACTTAAGAATTTCATGCTGGTATCCAAGAACCTCATGCTGCCTGTGGCAGTGATATGTGCCCTTATCATGCCTGAAAACCTCTCAACAGCACTCATGGTTTTTGGTATAAGCCTGATCATAATGTTTATAGGCAGGGTGCCTGTAAAATATCTTCTGGCATACGTGGGAATTGCAGTTCTGGTGATCAGTTTGTTCATATCGGCGCTTCTTTTGTTTACTGATGACAGCAGGGTTCCGACCTGGGAAAAAAGATGGAAAGCCCACTTTTCAAAAAATGTGGATGACGATGCCAATTACCAGTCAAACCAGGCTAAGATTGCCATTTCTACCGGCGGGCTTTTTGGGAAGGCTCCGGGGAACAGTACTCAGAGGAACATGCTTCCTCAATCGAATTCCGATTTCATCTTTGCGATCATAATTGAGGAATATGGATTATTGTTCGGCGCAATTCCGCTTATTCTGGCTTACATGATATTGCTGTTCAGAGGTATCACAATAGTGAAAAAATGCGAGACAGCCTTCCCTGCCTACCTGGTTATCGGACTTATTGTCATGATAACCGTCCAGGCCATGATCAATATGCTTGTAGCTGTCGGGATCTTTCCGGTGACAGGACAGACTCTCCCTATGGTGAGCTGGGGAAGAACTTCGGTCCTGGTGATGAGCTTTTCCATCGGTGCCATTCTGAGTGTAAGCAGGGTTGTGAACGCAAGAATTAAGAAGGAAGAACTGCCGGAAGAGGAAAAAACTGATGAGGGAGAAAAAATATATGAACCTGCAAAAGCATAGAAGGATTATTATCAGCGGAGGAGGAACCGGGGGACACGTTTTCCCGGCAATCTCCATTGCTGATGCTTTGAGAAGAATCGATCCTTCTGTTGAAATTCTTTTTGTGGGAGCTGAAGGCAGGATGGAAATGGAAAAAGTGCCTGCAGCAGGTTACAATATTGTAGGATTGCCGGTTGCCGGGATCGACCGGAAAAATATACTCAGGAATATTTCAGTATTATTTAAACTTATAAAAAGCCTCAGGCTGGCTGGAAAAACCCTGAAAGAATTTAATCCGGATGTTGTGGTGGGTGTCGGAGGTTATGCAAGCGCCCCGGTAATGCGGCAGGCGGAAAGAATGGGCATACCTGTTCTCATTCAGGAACAGAACAGCACGGCAGGTATTACAAATAAGATGCTGGCAAAAAAGGCATCTGCCATCTGTGTTGCCTACGACGGGATGGAAAAAGATTTTCCTGCCGGTAAAATTATTAAGACAGGCAACCCTGTTCGTCAGAACCTTGACAACCTTAAGAACTTAAGGGCAGAAGCGCTGAGGTATTTCAATCTTAAAAAAGAGTTTCCTGTGATCCTTATACTCGGAGGGTCGCTGGGTGCAGGAAGTATAAACAGAAATATTTCCGGGAACATCAATGTTGCAAAGGATTCGGAATGCCAGTGGTTATGGCAGACAGGTAAATCATATTTTGAGAACGTGCGTAAGCTTGTAAGTGAGTTGCCGGTCGAAAATATAACTGTTCATCCATTTATCGAAAGAATGGATATGGCCTATGCAGCTGCCGATGTAATTATCTCAAGGGCAGGTGCGGGAACCATTTCTGAACTCTGCCTTGTCGGGAAACCGGTGATACTGGTCCCGTCGCCAAATGTTGCAGAGGACCACCAGACAAGGAACGCAACAGCACTTGCCGAGAAGGAAGCTGCAATAATTATTCCCGAAAATAAGGCAGGAATAATACTTGCAACCGAAGCTATAAAACTTGTATCAGATAAAACCAAAAAGAAAATACTGTCGGAGAATATTTCACGGATGGCGGAACGCGATTCAGATATGCGGATAGCCAGGGAAGTCCTAAAGCTGGTAAGATAATGATTGATCTTAAAAATACTGAAGGAATATATTTTGTCGGGATCGGAGGTATCGGCATGAGCGCCCTTGCCAGGTATTTTGCTTATGGAGGATATAAGATTGGTGGTTATGACAGGTCAGAAACAGATATTACGAGAAGCCTGGCTGAAATTGGCGCTCAAATCACCTATGATGACAAAATTGAGAATCTTCCCGGTTTTTTCACTGACATCTCACACAAGGAACAGGTTATTGTTGTTTATACCCCTGCGATCCCATCCGGGAACAGTGTCATTTCATTTTTCAGAAATAATGACTACCGGTCGTACAAAAGATCTGAAATCCTCGGCGAGATCTCATCTAATACTGATACACTGGCTGTTGCAGGGACGCATGGTAAAACCACTGTATCCACAATGACAGCCCACCTTCTGAAGCAGTCGCATGTGGATTGCTCCGCTTTCCTGGGAGGTATTTCGAAGAACTATGATACCAACCTGCTTCTGGGAGAAGGACATTACACTGTAATTGAGGCTGATGAGTTTGACAGGTCGTTCCTGAGGCTTAATCCTCTGATAGCAGTTGTGACGTCGGTTGATGCAGATCACCTTGACATATATGGCGATCATCCTTCAATGATTAAAGCATATAATGAATTCTGCAGAAAGATCAGAAAAGGCGGGAAATTGTTCGTGAACTATGCTATCAGGAACCTCATCGATGTTCCGGATTGGTCTGCAGGTTACACTTACGGATCAGATCCGGATTCTGATTTCAGATATTTTGATGTAGAACACCATGATGGTTACTACAGGTTTAATCTTAAAACACCGGGAGGTATTATCAGTGACCTTCATTTTCCTTTTCCGGGGATAATAAACATCGAGAATCTGACTGCTGCCATTGCTGTTGCCATAAACTGCGGAGTTACTGAACAGGAAATAAGGAAAGCAATAATTCTTTTTCAGGGGGTAAGGAGGCGTTTTGATATCAGGGTAAATATTCCCGGACTTACATACATCGATGATTATGCTCATCATCCCGAGGAGATCAGGGCTTTCATAACCTGTGTGAAGGAATATTTCGCCGGAAGAAAAATTACAGGGATCTTCCAGCCTCATCTTTATTCAAGGACACGCGATCATGCTGAAGGATTTGCGGCCATACTGGATGAGCTCGATGAAACAATTCTACTTCCCGTTTATCCTGCCCGTGAGGAACCTATACCGGGAGTGACCTCTGAAATCATATTCGACAGGATGAAATCAGGGCGGAAACGGCTGATGAGAATGGAAGATATTCCTGACATTCTTGATATCAGCGAAACAGATGTACTGCTGACGATCGGGGCTGGCGATATTGATAAGCTTGTTCGTCCGATTGAAGAGAAGATTAATGCAAGTGCCAGATGATAAGGAGACTATTAAGGATATTATTGCTTGCTCCGACATTATACCTTATTATAATGCCGGTATATTTTTCTCACTGGCACCATTTAAAACCTTGCAGCGGGATCAGCATTACAATTGTTGATTCTGCCCAATATCATTTTGTAACCAGAAGGGATATTCAGAACACCATTATAAGCAACAGCGGGAACATCCTTGGCAGGCCTTTAAAGGAGATCAGTATTGATGAAATTGAAAACATAATGAGCAGGTACAGGGAGCTGAAAACTGCCGAAGCAGTGTTTGAGATTGACGGCACTCTTCATATTTATGCTGATCAGCGAACCCCTGTGATGAGAGTGATGCCCAATGAAGGTGGTGATTATTATATTGATGTTGAAGGAGTAGTGGTAAGAAGAAGGAACCTGTACACGCCCAGGTTACATATCGTCGGAGGAAATATTAACATTAGCCAGCCGATGCTTAACGGAGTGAGTGTCCTTGATACAAGTATTAAGAATTCTATACTTAAAGACATTTATTACCTGGTAAAATATATTAACGGCGACAGTTTCTGGTCGGCACAGATTGATCAGATATTTGTTGACAGAAAGGATGAGATCGATCTTATCCCCAGGGTAGGCAACCACACAGTTCACCTTGGAAGCGCCGAGAATTATGAAGGGAAACTAAGGAATCTGCAGGCCTTCTATGACAAAGTGCTTCCTGAGGTGGGATGGAACAAATATTCTACTATAAATCTGGCATTTAAGGACCAGATAGTATGCAAACGAAGATAACAGAAAAACAATATATCAGACTATGAACAAAAAGGAACAGTATTTAGCAGCAATCGACATCGGAACCACAAAAATTGTGGCTATTGTCGGCAGAAAAAGCGAGAATGGAAAAATTGAGGTTCTCGGCCTTAGCAAAGCTCCTTCAAAAGGAGTAAAAAGAGGTGTTGTTCAGAATATAGAGGAGACAGTAAATGCCATACAGGCGACAGTTGATGATGTCCAGAAATTATCAGGCATTGTTTTCTCAGAGGTCTTTGTTGGCATAGCGGGGCAGCATATACGAAGCATTAAAACCCGTGGATCCAAAATGCGCGATAATTTTGATGATGAAATAAAGAAGGAGGAGGTTTTCCGGCTGATAGAGGATATGTATAAAATACATGTGGAAATGGGGGAGGAAATAATCCACGTGATCCCGCAGGTATTTATTATCGATAATGAGACCGGAATAAAGAATCCTATCGGTATCTGCGGCCATCAGCTTGAAGCCAATTTTCATATTGTGATTGGGCGCGTTGCTGCAGCAAAAAACATAGAAAGATGTGTGCAAAGGTCTGATCTGAACCTTAAAGATCTCATCCTTGAGCCTCTTGCATCGGCCGATGCTGTTCTGACAGAGGATGAGAAAGAAGCAGGTGTGGTGCTTATCGATATTGGCGGAGGTACCACTGACCTGGCAGTCTATTATGACAATATTATCAGGCACACTGCTGTGATCCCCTTCGGCGGGAACGTCATCACCAAGGATATCAAGGAGGGATGTGCAATACTCGAGCGACAAGCCGAACAATTGAAGATACAGTATGGCTCCGCACTCCGCGACATAGCTCCTGAAGACAAAGTAGTGGCTATTCCGGGGATCAGCGGAAGAAATCCGAAAGAGATCTCCTTCAAGAGCCTCTCAGGCATAATCCAGTGGAGAATGGAGGAGATAATTGATATTGTGAATTTTGAGATTCAGAATTCAGGGTATGCCGACAAGCTTGCTGCCGGAATGGTTATAACAGGGGGCGGAGCAATGCTGAAGCACCTGCCACAGCTGATGAAATTCAAAACAGCCATGGATGTAAGGATTGGATACCCGAATGAACATCTCTCAGGTTCCGGACGGAATGAAATCAACCAGCCTATGTATGCTACCGCAGTGGGATTGATCATCCGCGGATTCGAACACCTTGAAACTTATAAGAAGCCATTTAATGCCGGAAGAAAAGAGGATTTTATAAGAACACGGAAACCCGTCATGGAAATGGCAGAAGAGAAAATCACAGAAAATGTTGATAATGAACCTGATATTTCTCCGCAGGAGGAAAAAGTGCCTCTGACAGAGAGGATAAAGCAGATGCTTACAAAAATGTTCGAGGTTGAGGATCAGAAGATAAACTGAGCGTAAAATCATGGTATCCGTTAGGTAGATGCTGTTTGTTAACAATTTTAAATCCAACACAATGACAGACGATTTAATGAATTTTGATCTTCCGGTGGAAAAGTCTTCAATTATAAAGGTTGTAGGTATCGGCGGTGGTGGCAACAATGCTGTGAATCATATGTACGAGAGAGGCATAAAAGATGTAAACTTTGTGGTTTGCAATACCGATCATCAGGCTCTTGCACGAAGCCCGGTGCCCATAAAAGTCCAGCTTGGTGCATCCGTGACTGAAGGCCGTGGTGCCGGCAGCAAACCTGAAGTAGGACGCCAGGCAGCTGTTGAGAACATAAGGGAAGTTATGGAAGCCATATCGGGTAATACTAAAATGGTTTTTCTGACTACAGGTATGGGCGGCGGAACAGGAACTGGCGCAATCCCTGTCATAGCAAAAGCATGCAAGGAAGCAGGATTGCTTACAATTGCAGTGGTGACCATCCCTTTTAAATCGGAAGGGAAGATCCGCATCAGTTATGCAATTGAAGGTATTTCAGAACTGAGCAACCATGTCGATTCACTTCTTGTGATAAATAATGAGAAGCTCCGCGAGATCTATGGAGATCAGGGAGTCTCAACCGCATTCGCGAAAGCTGACGATATTCTTACAACTGCAGTAAAAGGAATAGCTGAAATAATTACCGTAGCCGGATATATCAATGTTGATTTTGCTGATGTCGAAACTGTGATGAAAGACTCAGGTGTTGCGATTATGGGGATGGGTTCGGCGTCGGGAGAGAACAGGGCGCTGAAGGCAATAGAAAACGCTCTTGCTTCACCTCTTCTGAATTCAAATGATATTACAGGAGCAAAAAGTATACTTGTAAATATATTGTCGGGTTCAGGTTCCAATGAACTTACTATGGATGAGCTCGGCGAGATTACCGATTATATGTATGAAACGGCCTCTGAGGATGCTCTGATAATAAGGGGACTTTCGCAGGATTCGAATCTCGGGGAGTATATCAGTGTCACGGTTGTTGCAACAGGATTTCCCGCCAATAGTATCTTCATACCATATAAAAAAATCAAACCAAAGAAAGTCGAGCTTCTGACAATGTCAAATCCTGTTCCGTCGCATGTTATTCCCGATAAGGGAGAAGATGTTTTTGCGGTTCATGAGAAGTCTTCCAGATCGGTGATCTCCACCATCGATGAAGATATCCAGGGTGAATTCGAATTCAACCTTGAGCATACAGGTGAGATAAATGAGCTCAGAGTGAGGGACCAGCAGGATGATATTGATGAGAAGGAAAAACGCGAAACCACACTTCAGAAAGTGAAGCACATGCAGGGCTTCTTTAAAAAGGAAGGATTGTCGAATAAGATAATTAAGGATAATATTGATGCTTTCGAGGATGTCCCGGCATATGTAAGAAGAAATATGTCACCGGAAGCAAAAGAGAAGGAGGGCAACAGCAAGATCTCAAAATTTACCTTATCGCTTGGTGAAGGCGATGAACCAGTTCTTCGGGAGAATAATGCATATCTCAACGATAACGTTGATTAGGATGCTACATCTATATACGTTTCATTTGTAGAGAGAGTGTATCAAAAGTCATTTTAACCACCCCGTCATGATCCTTCGGGCATGACACCCCTCCTTGAAAAGCTAATCTTTCATCACATTTATCTATGTACTTGATTGTTAATAACTTATGTGATTATGTTAATATAATACTTTGTATATCAAGCATATAAGTGTGTT
>Ga0209254_10006125_pt1 | contig 11081 bp, 8 predicted proteins | sample FrelakmetDIP11DI_FD_187148 | JGI IMG/M metagenome (GOLD analysis project Ga0209254, IMG submission 187148) | Freshwater lake sediment microbial communities from the University of Notre Dame, USA, for methane emissions studies - DIP11 DI (SPAdes)... | ecosystem: Environmental > Aquatic >... | reverse complement strand
AATCGCTACCAGGGTGTCGTGCCGCTCGCCGGCGCGTCGATGAGCGAGTGCCTGCGCGAATACTTCGAGAGCTCCGAGCAGCTGCCCACGCGGCTCTGGCTGCATGCGGATGGCGAGAACGTCGCCGGACTGTTGCTGCAACGATTGCCGGTCACCGCCAGGCCGACGGGGGTGCTGGAGTCGGGCGCCGGCACCGTGTCGGAGGACGAGGTCGAAGACGCATGGCGTCGTGTGCAGCTGGTGGCAGACACGGTCACCGGGGAGGAACTCGCCGAGCTCGACGACCAGAAGCTGCTGCATCGGCTGTTCAGTGAAGACGACGTGCGGATGTTCGAGTCGACCCCCGTGTTCTTCCGCTGCCGCTGCTCGCGCGAACGCGTCGAGAACATGTTGCGGGCACTGGGCCGCGACGAAGTCGACTCGATGGTCGAGGAATTCGGCCAGGTCGAGGTGCGTTGCGAATTCTGCAGCCGCACCTATCGCCTGGATGCGGTCGACTGCGTTGCGCTCTTCGCCGGGCCGGGTCCCGCTGCAACGGGCGTGCACTGACGTTCCCGACCCCTGCCGTCGCAGCCGGCAGGGGACTTTATGATGCGAAACAGTGAAAATGACGGCTGCGACTCCAGGAAAAGACATTGCCATGATGGCCGCGACTGCAGATAAATCCGTCACCCGCGGCACGCCTGCCGTTTCGTTCGAGTTCTTCCCGCCCAACGACGATGGCATGGAGCAGCTGCTCTGGGAGTCGATCCAGCGGCTCGCGCCGCTGCGGCCGCGGTTCGTTTCCGTGACCTACGGCGCCGACGGGTCCACGCGCGAACGCACCCACAATGTCGTTGCGCGCATACTCCGCGAGACCGCGTTGACCCCGGCGCCGCATCTCACCTGTGTCGGCGCGCCCGCCGGCGAGATTCTCGACATTGCACGCGGCTACTGGGACATGGGGGTGCGCCACCTCGTGGCGCTGCGCGGCGACATGCCGCCCGGCCAGGCGACGTACCGCCCGCATCCGGAGGGATTCGCGTACGCAGTCGACCTGGTGCGCGGGTTGCACAGCGTCGGCAACTTCGACATTTCGGTGGCGGCGTACCCGGAGGTGCACCCGGAGGCGCCGAGCGCGAAATTCGACCTCGACAACCTGCGCGCCAAGGTCGATGCGGGCGCCAGCCGGGCGATCACGCAATTCTTCTTCGACACCGACGTCTTCCTGCGCTTCCGCGACCAGTGCGCGGCGGCTGGCATCGCTGCCGAGATCGTGCCGGGCATCCTGCCGATCACGCGTTTCCCGCACATGCTGAGGTTCGCCAAGCGCTGTGGCACCAGCGTGCCGGACTGGCTCGTGCACCGCTTCGACGGGCTCGAGGACGATCCGGAAACGCGCCGGCTGATTGCGGCCAGCTGCGCGATCGAGCAGGTCAAGCGCCTGGAGCAGAACGGGGTAAGGGAGTTCCACTTCTACACGCTGAACCGCGCCGAGCTGACCGTGGCCATCTGCCATGCGCTCGGAGTTCGTGCGCCGGCCGGTCGCGCCGCCGCGATTGGGGTCTGAGCTCGCCTTGCGACCCACCCGCAACTGCAAATGTCCGTTTCTGCCGTCCGCTTCCGGGGAACTCCAGTGAACACCATGCGTCGCTCTTCGGTCGCGTCCGCGCTCGTCTGTGCAGCGGTTCTGGCAGGTTGCGCAGGCTCACCTCGGCCCACCCCGGCAGCAGCGACGGCAACCCAGGCTGCCGACACCTACGACCTCATCGTCCGCAACGGCACGCTCTTCGATGGCTCCGGCACGCCCGGACGGCGCGCGGATGTCGGCATTCGTGGTGACCGCGTCGCCTCGGTCGGCGACCTCTCCGGTGCCAGGGCGGCGACCGAGATCGACGCGAGCGGCAAGGCCGTCGCGCCTGGCTTCATCAACGTGCTGTCGTGGGCCAACCTCTCGCTGATCGCCGACGGCCGCGGCATGAGCGACCTCAAGCAAGGGGTCACGCTCGAGATCATGGGCGAGGGCGAGTCCGGCGGGCCGCTCAACGACGCGATGAAGGCCGACATCCTCCAGCACCAGGGCGACATCAGGTACCCGATCGACTGGACGACGCTCGGCGAGTTTCTCGATTCACTCGTGCGTCGTGGCATCGCGCCGAACGTGGCGTCGTTCGTCGGTGCGACGAGCGTGCGCGTGTTCGTGCTCGGTGAAGACGACCGGGATCCAACGCCGGCCGAGCTGGCTCGCATGCAGGACCTCGTGCGGCAGGCCATGCGCGAAGGCGCGCTTGGCGTCGGCAGTTCGCTGATCTATGCGCCGGCATTCTTTGCCGAGACGCCCGAACTGATCGCGCTCGCCAAAGCTGCTGCAGAGTCGGGCGGCGGGTACATCTCGCACGTGCGCAACGAAAGTTACGGGCTCGAGGCGGCGATCGACGAACTGATCGAGATCACACGTGCCGCGGGTGGACACGGCGAGGCGTACCACCTGAAGGCGGCCGGCGAGGCCAACTGGGGCAACATGGCGCGCGCGATCGCCAGGATCGAGGAGGCCCGCCGGCAGGGCGTGGCGGTGAGCGCGAACATGTACACCTACACCGCCGGATCGACCGGCCTCGATGCCGCGATGCCGTTGTGGGTGCAGGCCGGCGGACTCGAAGCCTGGGTCTCGCGGTTGAAGGATCCGCAGCAGCGTGCACGCGTGATCGCGGAAATCCGCAATCCGCCCGCCGGGGAGGAGAACCTCTTCCGCACGGCGGGTTCGCCCGATCGCGTGCTGTTCGTCGGCTTCAAGAACCCAGCACTCAAGCCGCTCACCGGCAAGACGCTCGCGGACGTGATGAAGATGCGGGGCACGAGCGCCGAGGACACGATCGTCGATCTCGTGATCGAGGACAACTCACGCGTGCAGGTGATCTATTTCCTGATGAGCGAGGACAACGTCAAGCTCGGGCTGTCGCAGCCGTGGGTCAGCCTCGGTTCCGACGCCGAAGCGCTGGCGCCGGAAGGCGTGTTCATGAAGTCGAGCACGCACCCGCGCGCGTACGGCAACTTCGCGCGCCTGCTGGGCAAGTACACGCGCGACGAGAAACTGATGCCGCTGGAGGAAGCGATTCGTCGCCTCACTCGGTTGCCCGCCTCGAACTGGAAACTGCAGGACCGCGGTTGCCTCGACGTGAACTGCTATGCGGACGTCGTCGTGTTCGACCCGGCGACCATCGCGGACAAGGCGACGTTCGATGCCCCGAAGCAGTACGCCGTGGGCATCGAGCACGTGCTGGTCAACGGCGTGCCGGTGATTCGGAACGGCGAGCACACGGGCGCAAAGCCTGGGCGAGTCGTCCGCGGGCCGGGCTATCGGCCTTGAACGCGCCTGCAGCATGACTGCCTGCGGCGAGTCATGTCTAGAATACGGCTGGCTTTGGTCGACTTCTCCTGGCTGGAAGGGTCCCTGAGTGACGAAATCACTGGCGGTCATGGCCGGCATCGGCGGCATCAATGCGGCGGGACGGAGTTCATCGCATCACGGTTACCGGCGCTCGATCATCGACGTCCTGGAGCCGGGCCTGACGGCCGGGACGATTCGCAGCCTGGCGGGCCTGATGGGCCTCAAGGGGCAGATCGACGCCGAAAAGCGCGACTACGTCCTCGAGCACACGCTGGTGCGTGGCCTCGAGCCGGAACTCCTCGACCCGAGGAACGTGGCGTGGAACTGCAAAGCCCGCGTGACACCCGGACAAGGGCCTGCCTCGTTCCTCGTATCGCAGCGAGACCTGCCCGATCGGCTGCCGGCAGGCTGGATTATTGGCGAGAGCGTCGCCGGTCGTGTTCGCATCAGTGTGCCGGAGGAGGCCGAAGTCTTCTTGCCCGTGACGCGGGCGCTGGAAGTCAGTGCCGCCGGCCAGCTTCCGACCGGTTTCGATCCCAAGGCGCTCTACCCGGGCCGCGGTCACCCCAGGGCGGTCCAGATCGCGCTCTTTGCAGCGAACGACGCGCTCGGTTCGCTGGGCATCGACTGGGGCACGCTGATGCAGCACGTGCCGCCGGACCGAGTCAGCGTGTACGCCGGCAGCGCCATGGGGCAGCTTGACCAGGAGGGCAATGGCGGTTTGCTCTCATCCCGCTACCGCGGCCTGCGACCCACGTCGAAGCAGGTGCCCATGGGTCTGGCACAGATGCCCGCGGACTTCGTCAACGCCTACCTGCTCGGCAGCGTCGGCCAGACGGGTCACAACATGGGCGCCTGCGCGACCTTCCTCTACAACCTTCGGCACGGGATGTTCGACATCGAATCCGGCCGATCACGTGTTGCCCTGGTCGGTGGTGCCGAGGCGCCGCTTTGCGCGGATGTGATCGAGGGCCTCGCGACGATGGGGGCCCTGGGAACGGACCAGGCGTTGCTCAACCTGGACCGGCGCAGGGGCGTGACTGAACCCGACCTCCGCCGCGCCTGCCGGCCCTTTGCCGAGAACAGCGGTTTCACCATCGCCGAGGGCGCGCAGTTCGTCGTGCTGCTCGACGACGCGCTTGCCGTCGAGCTCGGTGCGGTCATTTACGGCGCAGTAACCGATGTCCAGGTGCAGGCCGACGGCTACAAGAAGTCGATCTCGTCACCCGGCGTTGGCAACTACATTACGTTCGCCAAGGCCGTGGCTCGTGCGATGCGGGACTTTGGCGAGGAGTCGATACGCCACCGCAGTTTCGTGCAGGCGCACGGCACCGGCACTCCGCAGAACCGGACCACCGAGTCCCAGATCCTGAATCGGGTCGCCACCGCATTCGGCATAGAGAACTGGCCGGTGGCAGCAATCAAGTGCTTCGTGGGCCATACCATGGCGGCGGCAGGCGGTGATCAGCTCGCTTCGACTCTCGGCGTGTTCGAGCACGGCATCCTGCCCGGCATCGCGACGATCGACGAGGTTGCTGCCGACGTCGAACGCGATCACCTGCGGCTTTCACCAAGGCCACTAAGTCGCTCTCCCACGGACTGGGATGTGTCCTTCTTGAATTCCAAGGGCTTTGGCGGCAACAACGCCACCGCGACGATCATGTCGCCGGGGATCGCCTTGCAGCGGCTCGAGCAGCGGCACGGAGGTCGCGCGCTGGCAACATGGCGTCAACGCAATGAAGCTGTCGTACAGAAGGCCGTGGCCTGGGACCAGGCGTTGACCGAGGGAACCGCCAGGATCGTGTACCGATTCGATCACGAAGTCAGAAGCGAGAATCACGTTCGGATCGAGAACGGAATGATGTACATCGAAGGCCTGGCACCCATCTCGCTGCTCGATTGAGTCGGCGCCCTTGCCCCGTGACCGCAAGTGCCACCCGCACGGTCCTGGCGCTGCTGCCGCGCACCAGGCTGCCAATTGGCAACTCCACGCGCCTGCCTACCGCCTTTGCGCCGCGCTCGTATCCCGCACCGCCTTGAACTCCGTGCCCGGGTTCCACTGCGGCCACGCGCGCGAATGCGCGAGCTGCCCGGCCATCTGGTAGACGAGCGTGGCGTCCTGGGCCGCGCCGCTCAGGTCCCAGGTCGCGCTCCAGCGGTCGCAGGCCTGGTGGTAGCACTTAGCCGTGAATTCGGCGACCCAGCGGTCGCCGGCTTCGCGGCCGCCGTTGACGAGGTCGTGGCCGCCGCCGATACCCATCAACAGCAACGTGGGCACGCCACGCCTGGCGAACGGGAAGTGATCGGCACGGAAGGCGAGGCCACGTTCAGGCTTGGCGTCTGGCGTAACGACGCGGCCCTGGCCGGCGGCTTCCTGCGTCAGCAGTGAATCAAGCTCGTTCTGTCCGGCGCCGACCAGCACGATGTCCCGCGCGAGGCCGTTCGGCTGCAGCACGTCCATCGTGAAATTGGCGACGGTGGTCTCGAGCGGCAGCCATGGGTGGTCCGCGTAGTATTCGGATCCCAGTAACCCGCGTTCTTCGGCGGTCCATGCCGAGAACACGATCGTGCGGTCCGGACGCGGGCCTTGCTTGAATGCGCGCGCGATTTCGATCGCGCCGGCCATGCCGATGGCATCGTCGAGCGCGCCCGCGCGGAATCGCAGGCCGTTGGCGTCGGGCTCGCCGCCACCGTACGCGTCCCAGTGTCCACCGACCATGATGCTTTCGTTCGGATACCGCCCGCCGGTGATCTTGCCAATCACGTTGTGGCTGTCGATGCGAGCATGGGCGAGCGGGAAATCCGCCGCGAACGTCGAATCCCGCAACTCGATGGGTTGGAATGCCTTGCTGCGCGCACTCTTCTTCAGCACTTCGAAATCGAGGCCAGCGCCGCGCAGAATCTCGACCGCCGCGTCCCGATGCAGCCACGACTGCAGCAGCAGCTTTTCCTTCGCCGGATCGGCTCGCACGATGTCGTAGCCTTCGCCGTTCGGCGCGATCGCCGTGTTCCAGCCATACGCCGCGGCTTCCGTCTCGTGCACGATCAGCGCAGCGATCGCACCGCGCCGCGCCGCTTCCTCGTACTTGTACGTCCACCGCGCGTAGTAAGTGGCCGCTTTGCCGCCGAACTTGCCGTACGCGTCCTCACCCGGAACGGCTTCGAAGTCCGGGTCGTTGACGAGGTACACGGCAACCTTGCCGCGCAGGTCGACGTCCTTGTAGTCGTCCCAGCCGCGCTCCGGCGCGCTGACGCCATAGCCGACGAATACCAGCGGCGCATTCTCTATGCGCACGCGATCAACAGGACGCAGGGCGAGGGCGGCCATGTCCTGTTGCTGCACCAGCGCGCGCCGCGTGCTGGCCACGGTAACGCTCATGGACGCATCTGCCGGCACCTGCGTGCGCACGAGCGGCACGACCTGGACATAGGAGCCATCCGGTCCGGCCGGCTCGAGACCCACGGTCTTGAATTGCTCGACGAGGTAAGCGATGGTTTTCGTCTCGCCCGGCGTGCCCGGCGCGCGCCCTTCGAACTCGTCGGACGACAAAGTTCGCGTGATGTCCGACAGGCGCTGTGGGTCGATGAGGTACTTTCCGGGCACGTTCTTTACTGGCGCGTCCGTCGCCTGTTCGATCCTTTCCGGCGTCGCGGCCTGCATGACTGTCGAGGTCAGCAGCGGCAGGTTCAGCAGCGCCACGGTCAAGCGCAACACGATCTTCGTCATGCGTCGTAATCCTCGAGCCGCGCCTCGCGCAGCAGGCGCTGGTAGCGAATCGTGCTGTGCGGCCAGTTGTTGGTGATGGTGCCGTCGGCGAGCTTGTACCAGCTGGCGCCGGTGGTGGCCCACACCGACCTGGCGAGATCCTGCTGCAGGCTGCGGTTGTAGGCCTCCAGCACGTCGCGCTTGACGTCGATGCGCTTGACGCCTCGAGACTTCATTTTCGCAAGCGCGTCCAGGATGTAACCCACCTGCGCCTCGATCATGACCAGGATGCTGTTGTGACCCAGGTTGGTATTGGGGCCGTACAGCATGAAGAAATTCGGGAAGCCGGTGACCGTGACCCCGAGGTACGCACGCGCGCCCTTGGACCATTCCTGCTTCAGGTCGAGCCCGCCGCGGCCGGTGATCTGCATCGGGGCGAGGAAGTCGGTGCTCTTGAATCCCGTCGCGTAGATGATGACGTCGGCGGAATACCGCTGCCCCGTCCTTGAGCGCACGCCCTCCGGCTCGATGCGCTCGATGGCGTCCGTCACGAGTTCGACATTCGGCCGCGACAGCGCCGGGTAGTAATCGTCGTTGAACAGCACGCGTTTGGCGCCGATTGGATAGTCCGGCACGAGCTTCGCGCGCAGCGCGGGATCCTTGACCTGGCGGCGCAGGTGCGCGAGCGACTTCCAGCGCGCGAGCGCTTGCACTGGTTTCACCTGCTTCATCAGCGGCGTGAGCTGCATCTCGCCGAAGAAGAGCCACTGCGCGTCGTGGTACAGCCGGGCGAGACCGGGGAACCGTGTGAGCAACCGCTGCGTACGCGATGCATAGAGGCGGTCCTTGCGCGGCATCAGCCAGTTGGCCGAGCGCTGGAAAATCGTGAGCTTCGCCGCGAGCGGTGCGATCTGCGGCACGAACTGGACCGCGCTCGCGGCGTTGCCGATCACGGCAATGCGCTTGCCCGCAAGATCAACGGCATGGTCCCACTGCGCCGAATGAAACTGCGTGCCGGCGAAGGCGGACTGGCCGGCAATCGCCGGCGTGGACGGCCGATTGAGCTGCCCGACGCCCGCGATCACGAAGTCTGCGACGATCTCGGTGCCGTCCGCGCAAGCCAGCGCCCACGTGTTGCCGGTCTCGTCATACGCGATCCGCGTGACTTCTGCGTTGAAGCGGCAGTGCGGCAGCAAGCCGTGCTTGATGGCGAGTTCGGTCGAGTAACCGAGCAGCTCGGACTGCCAGGCGAAACGCCGGCTCCAGTCGGTCTTCTGCGCGAACGAGAAGCTGTACAGGAACGAGGGCGCGTCACAGGACGCACCGGGGTACGTGTTGTCGCGCCATGTGCCGCCGAGCGTGGCGGCCTTTTCGAGGATCACGAAATCGTGCAGGCCGGCCTGCTTGAGGCGCATTCCCATGCACAGGCCTGAATGCCCGGCGCCGATGATCGCGATGTGGGTGCGGCGTGCTTCCGTTGCCCTGGTCATGCAGTGTCCCCGTCTGGCGTCGTTTCGTGCTGGCAGCCCAAGCTTGCCGCCGTCAGCGCAACTCCGCCAGATAGGACGTTCCGCCGAGCGCGTACATCTGCCGCTGGATCCAGGCCTGTCGTTTCCTGACGTATGGCGACGGTGCCGCGACCTTGAAGCGCGTGGGAGCAGGCAGCACTGCCGCGAGCAGCGCCGCCTCCGAACGAGTCAGCTGCGCGGCGTCCTTGCGGAAGTAGCGGCGGCTGGCGGCCTGCACGCCGTACGTGCCACGCCCGAACTCGGCGATGTTCAGGTAGACCTCGAGGATGCGCTGCTTGCTCCAGAAGGTCTCGATCAGCACGGTAATGCCAGCCTCGAGACCCTTGCGGAACCAGCTCTGCCCGCGCCACAGGAAGATGTTCTTGGCGACCTGCTGCGAGATCGTGCTGGCGCCGCGCACGCGGCGGCCGCGTTCCCGGTCCGCCAGCGCCTTGTCGATCTGCTTGAAGTCGAACCCGCGGTGGTGGGGAAACTTCTGGTCCTCGGCGGCGATCACCGCGACGGCGGCGTACTTCGAGATCTGGTCCCAGTCGACCCAGTCGTGAGTGAAATCGTAGCCTTTCTCGCGCGAGAACAGCGCGCCCACGCGGTCCGTGAGCATGAAGGTCGTGAACGGTGGGTCGATCCAGCGGAACGCGACCACGGTGACCAGCGTCAGTGCCGCCCAGGCGAGCCCTGCGAACAGCAGGCCGCGCAGGATCCGGCCCGCCAGCCCGCGCCGACGTTTCGCCATGCGTGTTGCCCCGGAGAAGGGTGCGGAATGCTGCGTGGATTACTGCGCGGCGGTGACGCGTTTCGCGCTGACGACCTTGATCGGCTCGACCGGCACGTCGTCGTGCATGCCGCGACGGCCCGTCTTGACCTTGGCCATTGCGTCGACCACCGGCATGCCCTCGGAAACGCAGCCGAACACGGCGTAGCCGGCGCCGCCGCGACCCGGGTCGAGGCTGGAGTTGTCGACCAGGTTGATGAAGAACTGCGAGGTGGCGCTGTGCGGATCGTTGGTGCGCGCCATGGACAGCGTGCCGCGCCGGTTCTTGACGCCGTTGTCGGCTTCGTTCTTGATCGGCGCGCGCGTCGACTTCTGCTTCATGTCCTCGGTCATGCCGCCGCCCTGCACGACGAAGCCCGGGATCACGCGATGGAAGACGGTGCCGTCGAAATGACCGGCGTCCACGTAGTCGAGGAAGTTCTGCACCGTGACGGGTGCGTCCTTGTCGAAGAGTTCGATCGTGAACGCGCCGAGCGAAGTTTCGAATCGGATCATGGCTGCGTGACCTGCCTGCGGAAAGTGGAACGAAAGGGGGTGCGCATAGTGAACGGGCGGCGGCTCGATGTCACGTACCAGGGCGTCCCGGCCAGCGACCTGCGGTGCAGCGGTCAAGACCGGCCAGATCCTGCCGGGTCGTGACGTCGGCGAACCCCGCCGCACGCAGCAGTTCGCGTACGGCAAGGCCCTGCCGGTCGCCGTGCTCGACGACCAGCCAACCTCCTGGCGACAGGTGACCGCCCGCCGTGCCGGTGATCTCCCGCAATGCCTCGAGCCCGTCCGTTCCGCCGAACAACGCACCGTGCGGTTCGAAGCGGCGCACGGCTGGTTCGACGCGATCGTCGGATTCGGCGATGTACGGAGGATTGCTGGCGATCAGGTCGAACCGTTCCTCTGCGACCGGATCGAACCAGTTGCCCGTCCTGAACTGCACGTTGGCGAGGCCTAGTCGTTGCGCGTTGCGCCGCGCCACGGCGGTGGCCGCCGCGGAGATGTCCGTGCCAACGACCTTGGTGCGTGGCAGTTCGCTGGCAAGAGCCAGCGCAATCGCACCGCTGCCCGCAGCGAGGTCCAGCACCCGCGCGTCCCGGTCGCGCAGGAGGTGGGTCAGGGCGACTTCGACGACGAGTTCGGTCTCGGGTCGTGGAATGAGCACGTCCGGCGTGACCTCGAGCGGCAGCGACCAGAATTCCTTCTCGCCGAGGACGTAGGCCACCGGTTCGCCGTGCGAGCGCCGCGTGACATAGGCCTCATAGCGGTCCGTGGCTTCGCAGTCGAGGATGCGTTCCTCGGGGTGGGCCATGATCCAGGCGCGCGATTTGCCGAGCGCGGCGGCGAGCAGGATCTCGGCTTCGTGCCGTGGGTCGTCCGCGACCCGCGGCAGGCGCGCAATGCCTTCGTCGATCAGCCGGGAGACTTCGGTAGCCATGCGATGTGTGACCGGCGACCAGCGATCACTCCAGCTGCGCCAGCTGCTCCGCCTGCCATTCCTGCTGCAGCGGGCCGATCACGTCGGCGAGGGCGCCTTCCATGACCGAGGGCAGCTGGTACAGCGTCAGGTTGATGCGGTGGTCCGTCACGCGCCCCTGCGGATAGTTGTAGGTGCGGATCCGCTCGGAGCGGTCGCCCGTGCCCACCTGCAGCTTGCGCTCCTGCGCCTGCTGCGCCGTCTGCTTCTGCCGTTGCGCTTCCAGCAGGCGCGCCCGCAGC
>Ga0209254_10006124_pt1 | contig 11083 bp, 12 predicted proteins | sample FrelakmetDIP11DI_FD_187148 | JGI IMG/M metagenome (GOLD analysis project Ga0209254, IMG submission 187148) | Freshwater lake sediment microbial communities from the University of Notre Dame, USA, for methane emissions studies - DIP11 DI (SPAdes)... | ecosystem: Environmental > Aquatic >... | reverse complement strand
TTTGGATTAGGAATTCAGGAGTTGCTGATTATACTCGTCATTGCCCTTGTAATATTTGGCGCCGGCCGGTTGCCGGAAATCGGAAGAGATCTGGGAAAAGCCATCAAGGGGTTTAAGCGTGCGGTAACTGAAAATGATGAGATTGATGTGACACCAAAACAGGATGAAATTGAAAATAAGAAAAAGGGTGAATAACTAAAATTCATCCCGCCATCTATGGACATCAAGCCCCTGTCACTCTTTCTGCAGATTCAGGGGCTTTTTATTTACACTATCATGGTTTTATCTTTAAATGAAACCTTTTTCAAGCACTTACAAAGGCAGGGGTTACTTCGCTTCGTTAGCAATGACAGTTTTTTGACTTTTTACGATAGCATCGATAATTATTCATAGATATTTTTATATTGCCTGCCGGGCAAATTTAAGCTAATTGTAATAAATAAAAATGCCGTTACTACATGTCAAATAATTAAATATTTTTTATTGTTCAGGGGATATCGAAAGGAGAACTCATGAAGAAATTTGGAATATTGTGTGGAATGATAGCTGCGCTGCTTACTGGTTCAATTGCATTTTCCTCAGAACTGAAACCATCAGTGGTTCCGGAGCAGGGAGAGGCGCTTGTCGGTGAAAGGGAACTGGTACCCGATCCTTTAGAGAAATTTAATCGTGCCATGTTCACATTTAATGACAAGCTGTATGTCTATGTTTTAAAACCAACGACGCAGGGGTATAAATACATAGTACCGGAGCCCGGACGGGTGAGTGTTAGAAAATTTTTTGCAAACGTTGCGATGCCGGGGAGATTTGCCAACTGCTTGTTCCAGGGCAAACCAAAACAAGCAGGAATTGAGCTTTCACGTTTTGTTATTAATACAACAGCCGGTGTAGGCGGTTTTTTTGATCCGGCAAAATCCTACTGTAAAATGAAACCTTACGACGCAGACACTGATCAAACACTCGGGCACTATTGCATCGACCCTGGGTTTTACATTGTCTGGCCATTCTTCGGGCCATCAAGCGCGCGCGGAACTGCCGGCATGGCCGGGGACTTTCTTCTTGACCCGGTCACCTGGGTTTTAAATGATGGCTGGTTTTGGACTTATGCCGGAGTATGGGGATACCAAGTGGTTAACGAAACATCTCTCACACTCGGCACATACGAGGATATGAAAAAGATGGCTCTTGATCCTTATGTGGCGGTTAAAAACGCCTATAATGATAACCGGCAGAACCGGGTGAATAAATCCAGAGAATAGCACCAGAGAATAGATAGAATTAACTGATAGAGTCATTTATGAAGCAGGTGTCGGTGCCGACACCTGCTTTTCTTTTAGTTTTTTCAGCAGCTCCTGGTAAGATGAGCGCGCCAGGATTTCATTAAACTGGGTACGGTAATTTTTAACTAAGCTGACACCCTCGACTGAGATGTCATACACAAACCAGCGGCCATTCTTATTGAGCATCCAGTAGTTAACAGCAACCTCTGTATCCTGCCTGGTGAGAATTTTTGTCTCAACTAATGCATACTGGTCTTCAACGGCTTCTTTGCTGTACAGAATTTTTTCTCCCGCATAGCCCTCAATTTTATCCATATACGTATTTTCAAGAAGAACCGTAAATAATTTTACAAATTCCTTGTGCTCCTCCGGTTTGCGATCTTTCCAGTGTATCCCCAACGATCTTTTTGCCATTTCATTCCAATCAAATACTTCATTGCTCAGGTTCATGAGTATTTCCCGCCTCTTTGCCTTCATGGCAGGTGCTTTAAGAGTTTTATCGTTGAGGACATTCAGCACTTTGTCTATTGAGCCTTTTAGCTGATCGGTTGCCAGACCAGCACCTGCATCACCGGCTATAAACAACAGGGATAGTCCTAAAACCATGGTTTTCAATAAGCCCAGTACGTGTCTTGACTGTCTCATATCGCTTGTCTCTGACCACCATTTCATTATACGGTCTCCTGCTTGTGTATCGTTTGAAATTGTAATCGCGCCATAAGTATCTGGTTATTTTTTGTCTTCTATCTTGCCGAAAGCAAATTTAGAAATCAAATCCTCTATATCAACCGGGGGATGGGCTTCCCTTATTTTCCCGTTAGGTTTTATTATTATATCAGACGCCCCGGGTAGTACTGCCACGTATTTTTCACCAAGAAGTCCCTTTGTTTTAATGGAAAATATTGAATCGTCCTGCAATTGGACGCCGGCATGTACGTCCATCAGCGCGCGTGCTTTATAATCATTAAGGGTGAGGCTTTTCACCCGCCCTATTTCTATGCCGGCAATTTCAACCGGCGCACCCACCTTAAGCCCGCCAACATTGGGAAAATCAGCATACACCTGGTATCCCCGGGAACCTATAATTTCCATCTTTCCAAGCTTTATGGAGAGATATCCAAGGGCAAGAATGCCAGCCATTATAAACAATCCTACCAGTAACTCTAAATCAACTCGTCTCATTACTTTACTCCCTAACCCGGACAATCCGGAACCAAAGTTAACCGCAAAGACTAAAAAATAAACAAAGAAGATTGAATTTGGAACTCGATTCGACTGAGCTCATCGCAGGCAGGAACTCACAAAGGTAAAAACAAAAATATCCTGATTTCTTGAGTTCCAGATTTTTAATTTTTCTTTCCATTTTTGCAATATATTTAGTCTTAAGGGACTAAATATATTGTACCGGTCCTGTTGTGTCTCCACGGACAAACTGGTCAAAAATTGGGTTATGCTGCGCCTGTATTCCTTCCGGGCTGCCCTGCGCTATAATTTCCCCGGAATGGATCATTGCTATCTGCTGGACGATATTAAAAACCTTAGTCACTTCATGAGTGACAATTATACCGGTAAACTTAAGGCGCTGGTGGCATTGCTGAATATAGTCCAGTATGGTTTGCCCGATTATAGGGTCGAGCCCTGTTGTTGGTTCATCAAAGAGCATGATGGATGGGTCCATTGCCAGCGCCCGTGCCAGTGCTGCCCGTTTTCTCATGCCGCCGCTAAGCTCTGCCGGGAATTTATGCCCGTCATTCTTGAGACCCATGTGCTCAAGCTCATGCAGCACCCGTTCTCGAATCTGCGACTCGCTAAGCTTTGTCTTTTCGCGAAGCGGGAATGAGACATTGTCATAGACGGTGAAAGAATCAAACAGGGCCCCGCCCTGAAACAGAAAGCCGAACTGCTTCCGTATCTCAACGAGCTGTTTGCCGCGCAAATCGTTAATGTCGATACCGTTTATCAGCACTGTTCCCTGATCCGGTTTTATCAGACCCACAACATGCTTGAGCAGCACACTTTTACCAATACCGCTTCTTCCAATGAGCGCAAGCAGCCCGCCATTAGGAACGTTCAGGTTTATACCTTTCAATACCGGGGTACTGTTAAAATTCTTATATAGATTTTTAATCTCAATCATTATTACTTAGAACGAAACTGACGTGATAAAGTAGTCCCACACTAAAATAAGAACAGAGCAGATTACCACCGCCTGCGTGGTTGCCTTGCTCACACCTTTTGCACCAAACTCTGTTGTAAATCCCTTATAACAGCAGATCCAGGCTACAATGAGCCCAAAGCTCAGAGACTTGTAGATGCCGTGAAAAACATCCTTGCTTGACAGATACACGGTCATTTCTCCAAAATAAGTTCCGGAGCTAAGACCAAGAAGTTTAACGCCAACTACATATCCTCCCCATATACCAAGCACATCAAACATGGCTCCCAGCAGCGGAAAGCTCAAAACTGCTGCAACCACATTAGGTATTACTAAATATCGATACGGGTTGAGGGCCATTACCTCCAGAGCATCGATCTGCTCTGTGATCCGCATAATCCCGATCTCAGAGGTTAGCGCGGAACCGGCCCGGCCGGTTATCATGAGCGCTGAAATAACCGGCCCGATTTCTCTCACCAGGGATAATGCGACCGTCGGCCCCAGCATGGATTCACCGCCGAATTTACTCAGGGCATAAAACCCCTGCAGCCCGAGCACCATGCCGGTAAAGGCTCCGGTAAGCATCACGATAAGGGTTGATTTTACCCCGATAAAGCTCATCTGCTCGATGACGCGCCCCACTTTGAGCGGAGACGAGAATGTCCAGATGAGGGTTGTAAAGAGAAACAGCCCGTATCTTCCAAGCTGCTGCAATCCTGTAAGGGTATACCTGCCTAATGTTCTTATCCAGTTCATAATGCGGTAAAAGTTATATTAGTATGGTACATGACAGACAGATAAACGGAATGATATTAAAGTAAACCATTCATGGTTTCAACTAAAAACAACGTATAGCCAATAAAAATATGTCTGGATGCAAAATCTCCCGCAATTCCTGCACTTGAAAAATTGTCTCCGGGTATAAATTTATAATAATGAAATGCTAAAGAAAATATTATAGCTGAGTCCATTATACCATATAAACCGGATTTTTGTATAAAAGCAGCATGAAAAAGGGGCACCTATGACGACTACACAACGAATTAGTATCTATTTGTCAAACCCTGATGCAGAAGAAAAGTTTACCTGCACAGGTTTTTTTATTTCATTATTATGGTTATGGGCCCCTCCTGTCATTCCCGGTATTGGCTCTGCGTGTAAAAGCAAGCCCTTCACTCAAAGGTGACTGGCAGCACCTGCAATACAACATTAATCAACAGGGTATTCTTCTGTTTTATATACCAGACAAGGGTGCCGAGGCAGCAGCCTACAATGGTTGCTGCCTCTTTTTAAGCGGAGTTGTTAAATTCATGCAATTATCTGTTATTGCATCACATTACCAATTAATCCTTGACATTTATTTTTGCAAGCGCTATCAAACTCAATCTCATTTTAAAACTGGAGCAGCAGAATATAAGAGCTGCAAAGTTACGGCGTTATTTTTTTTAAACTCGCCAACGCGTTAACGCTTCATCCTTGAAGAGGTGAGTCCGGTGCATGATCTTTACTACTGGATTGCCCTGCGTACAGTTTTTGGCATTGGGAATATAAATTACAAGAATCTTATTGCTCATTTCGGGGGACCGGAGAAAGTCTTTCATGCGCGGCCCGATGAACTGGAACAGATTGAAGGGATCCCGGTCAGGGCTATTGCGGCCCTCAGGAATTTCAAACCTGACAAAACAATAGATAAAGAACTTGCTCTCATAGATAAACAAGCAATCACGGTGATTACGCTTAATGATGCAGCGTATCCGGATAGCTTAAAAAATATCTATGACCCCCCTCCGTTCCTGTATGTCAAGGGGGCGCTCAGCAGGCATGACGATACTGCGTTTGCGATAGTCGGCTCGCGTAATGCCAGCGAATATGGCATAACTGCAACAGAACGGATTAGCAGGGAACTCGCACTCCATGGACTTACCATCGTCAGCGGTATGGCCAGAGGCATCGACTCATGCGCCCACTACGGGGCACTGTCAGCCAAAGGAAGGACTATTGCGGTCCTCGGCTCTGGCATTGATGTTATCTATCCGCCGGAAAACAGGCGGCTGTATGAATCCATCACCGAGCATGGTGCAGTTATTTCTGAGTTGCCCATGGGCACTAAACCGAATGCCTATAACTTTCCTGCCCGTAACCGTATTATCAGCGGGCTGTCCATGGGCGTTCTCGTTGTTGAGGCAAGTCTGCACAGCGGGTCTCTTATAACAGCACAACTGGCTCTTGATCAGGGGCGTGATGTATTTGCCGTACCGGGCAACGTTCACTCCTACAAAAGCAAGGGAACGCACAAGCTGTTGAAAGACGGTGCCCGGCTGGTGGAAAGTGCTCAAGATATACTGGATGAAATCCGAGTCAACGGTTTAGTTACGGCGACGCGGCAGGAACGGGAGGATATTCATCTTGATTTGAGCAATGAGGTGCGTACCGTCTATACGCTGCTCAGTGAAGAACCGCTCCAGATAGATGAGATAATTTCAAAATCTGGTTTTACCAGCAGTCAGGTTTCAGCGCTGCTGCTGGAGTTGGAGCTGAACGGACTTATAAAACAGCTCCCGGGGAAACACTTTATTAAAACAATACCCGTTTGAAAGCTCTCAGCGGCAGTTCCCGGTTTCCGCTACCTATGCCGTGTGCTGAAAGCTCACTCTTAATGCGAGGCTAATAAATCCCTATGACAAAATCTCTCGTCATTGTCGAATCACCCACCAAAGCAAAAACTATTTCGCGATTTCTGGGCAAGGACTTTGAAGTTCATGCGTGTCTGGGACATATCCGCGCTCTCCCCAGCAAGCAGGGCTCAGTAGACATCGAGCACGACTTTGAGCCAAAGTATGAAATACTTCCCCAGAGCAAGAAATATCTGAAAGAGATATCCAAATCTCTTAAGCACTGCTCCACTATCTATCTTGCAACAGACCTTGATCGGGAGGGAGAGGCAATTGCCTGGCATCTTCTGTCAGCGTTGAAGCTTACCGCTGATGCAACGGGTGACAGCGCTACAGCTAAAAATAAGAGTTACGAAATACAGCGGATTACGTTTCATGAAATCACCAAAGACGCTATAGATGAGGCGCTGAAGAATCCCCGCAGCATCTATAAAACTCTGGTAGATGCCCAGCAGGCCCGCGTCGTGCTCGACTATCTGTTCGGGTTCAACCTGAGCCCCTTCCTCTGGAAAAAAATCCGCTATGGTTTGTCAGCCGGCCGCGTGCAGTCCGTTGCCCTGAGGATCATCTGCGAGCGGGAACGGGAGATCCGGGCATTTCTGGCAGAAGAGTACTGGAGCATTAAGGCCCAGTTATCGCCGGCGGCAGATAAAGAATCTGCTTACACCTTCGCTGCCCAGCTCATTCAGATGAACGGACAGAAGCTTGATAAAATGTCCATTGGTACTGAGCAGCAGGCCCGGGAGATAGTCCAGAGCCTGCAGGGCGCTCGGTACCAGGTAGATAAAATTCAGAAGAAGGAGATTAAAAGAAATCCCTCGCCGCCCTTTACCACCAGCACCCTGCAGCAGGAGGCTGCGCGGAAGCTTGGCTTCTCGGCAAAAAGGACCATGTCGGTAGCCCAGCGGCTCTATGAGGGAATCGATACGGGAAAAGGCACCATGGGTCTTATCACGTACATGCGGACTGACAGCGTACACCTGGCACCGGGCGCTGAGAAAGACATCCATGCTGCAATCGTAAAGTTGTACGGAAATGAGTTCGCACTGCAAGCACCGCGCGTTTTTCAGCAGAAATCAAGGAATGTGCAGGAGGCGCATGAAGCAATCCGTCCCACAGACTTCTCCCAGATACCTGAAACCATACAGAATGCGCTCAAACCTGATGAGTTTAAGCTCTATGATCTGATCTGGAAGCGCTCATTAGCCTGCCAGATGGCCCAGGCAATTTTAGACCAGACCTCGGTGGATATCACGGCACAGGACGTCTTTATCTTCAGGGCTACCGGCTCAATAGTCAGGTTCCCCGGTTTCATGCAGGTCTACATCGAAGGCAGGGATGAAGAAAACGGCAATGGAGAAGGCCTGCTGCCACCGCTTCAGGAAGGACAGGAGCTTAATCTTCTGGAACTTGTCCCGGAGCAGCATTTCACCCAGCCTCCTCCCCGCTATACCGAAGCATCCCTGGTTAAAGCGTTGGAGGAATATGGCATCGGTCGGCCATCAACCTACGCTACCATCATCAGCATCATTCAGGAGCGTGAGTATGTTAAGCTGGTCAATAAGCGTTTCCATCCGGAAGACATCGGCCTTATTGTCAACGACCTCCTGGTCAATCACTTCTCCAAATATGTTGACTATGAGTTTACCTCCCATCTGGAAGATGAACTTGACGAGATTGCCCGGGGCGAAAGCACCTGGAAGCCGGTGGTGCGCAATTTCTGGGAGCCGTTTATTTCCCTCATCAGGCAGAAGGAACAGGAGATACAGAAGTCTGACGTGACAACTGAAAAAACCGAAGAGTCCTGTCCAACCTGCGGAAAACCGCTGGTAATAAAACTGGGCAGGTTTGGCCGGTTCTATGCCTGCAGCGGCTACCCGGAATGCACGTATAAAAAATCCCTTAAAAATAATGGTGACGCTGCCGCGGCGGAACCGAAACTGACCGAGGAAAAATGTGAATTATGCGGCCAGCCCCTGGTGATAAAGGAGGGGCGGTACGGGGCATTTCTCGGCTGTTCGGCATATCCTGCCTGCAAATACATCCGCTCACTCAACAAGCCGGTGTCCCTTGAAATAAACTGTCCCCAATGCGGACAGGGAAAAGTGCAGGAAAAGAAGAGCCGCAAGGGCAAAATATTTTACAGCTGCGCAACGTATCCTAAATGCTCGTTTGCCTCCTGGGACAAGCCGATTGACGAAGCCTGCCCGCAGTGCGGATCACCCTATCTTGTGGAAAAAAAATCCAAACGGGATGGCGTGACTCTTAAGTGCCCTGATAAAGAGTGCAAATACAAAAGATCCATAGATGAACCGGGCGAAACGTAATCGGCGTTACGAAGTGGTGGAGATAGGGAGTTTGGGAGTGGTAGCTTGTTACCCTGCGACTTCTCAACTCCGCAACATCCAAACTCCGTAACGCTCCAACTCTTAAACTCGGTTTTTCTCCCCGTGAATCACTCCTCTCCAGTAATCCACATCATTGGTGCCGGTCTTGCCGGGTGTGAAGCTGCCTGGCAGGCGGCCCGCAGCGGCTGCCGCGTAGCCCTGTATGAAATGAAGCCCCTTCACTTTTCACCGGCACATACATCCCCGGACCTGGCCGAACTGGTGTGCAGCAATTCTTTTAAGTCAAATGATCGGGCCAATGCCAGCGGCCTGCTGAAGGAGGAGATGCGCTGCAGCGGGTCGCTGATAGTCGCGACGGCTGATAGTCACCGGATTCCTGCAGGCAATGCGCTGGCAGTTGATCGCACGCAATTTTCCCATACCATAACTGAGACTCTTCTACAGGAACAGAATATAACCATCATACGCAAAGAGGTGACCGAACTGCCTGCTGAAGATATAGTCATCATAGCAACCGGGCCGCTCACTGCAGACGCATTTACAAAGCATCTTAACCAGCTCATCGGGCATGATTTCCTTTTCTTCCACGACGCCATTGCCCCCATCATTGAAGCCGATTCTATAGATTTGGCAGCTGCGTTCAGGGCATCCCGCTATAATAAAGGCGCTGCAGACTATATTAACTGCCCGCTCTCACAGGAAGAGTACTATGGTTTTGTCAATGAACTGCTCGCTGCAGAAAAAATGCCGCTCAGAGAATTCGAAACACTGGTGCCCTACGAGGGGTGCATGCCCCTTGAAGTAATGGCATCCCGCGGAATAGAAACACTTGCTTTTGGCCCTATGAAGCCCGTAGGCCTGGTTGACCCGCGTACCGGCAAACAGCCGTATGCAGTCGTGCAGCTGCGCCAGGAAAATGAAGCGGGAACACTGTATAACATGGTTGGTTTTCAAACCCGTCTTAAATGGCCGCAGCAGAAGCGGGTTTTTTCTATGCTGCCAGGATTAGCCCGGGCAGTCTTTGCCCGTTACGGAAGCCTCCACAGAAATACCTACATTCACGCTCCTTCCCTGCTCCTGAAAACGCTCCAGTTAAAAAAGAATCCGCGCATTTTTTTTGCAGGCCAGATCACCGGCGTTGAAGGATATATAGAGTCTGCTGCTATGGGGCTTGTGGCAGGCATCCAGGCGAGCCGATTTGCCAGGGGCAAAAATCCAATAACTCCTCCGCAGACCACTCTGACAGGAGCTTTGCTTGCATACATAACCAGCCCCTTTTCCGCAAGCTTTCAGCCTATGAATGCTAATTTCGGCATCCTCCCCTCTCTTGAGGTGCCGGTGGGTAAAAAAGATCGTAAAATAAAATATGCAGAGCGGGCGCTGACGGCTATCAAAGAGTGGCAGGAGCGCCTCATGCATGAACAATAAACAGGCATCGGGGCACCGGGTTTACTTGTTATTATCTTTCGGGCAATTCACCTCTTCCCTCGCCTGAATACCAAGCATTGACTTGCTATTTCTCTCACTTGATTGTATTATCTTACACACTTTTTTTAAGAAAGGATTGTATGGGACTCTATACAGGATCAGCAAGTTATGTTCGATATAAGGTTGAAGGCGAACTGCATGGCAGCCTGAAGGAGACTGGGTTACTGCGTTTAAAAGAATGTTCTTTCAGGGAACTTGATGAACTCAGCGGCAGAGATAGAACAATTGGATGGGTTTCTGTGGAAAACATGGCTTCAATATTCTTTGATGACCTTCATTTTGCAAAAGATCCATACATAGCCGTTTCTTTGCGTATTGATACCCGGCGCATACCTCCGCTTACCTTAAAGGCGGCATTCCTGCGCGAAGAAATGAGCTATAAAAAGCATACCAATAAGGAACGGCTGTCAAGAAAAGAAAAAGACACGCTCAAAGAACAGGTAAAAAACCGCCTGATGAAAAAAGCCCTGCCGATACCGGTGCTGTATGATGTGTGCTGGAATACTGCAACGGGAATACTGCTCTTTTTTTCTACCAATAAAAAAGCCAATGCAGAGTTTATGGACTTCTTTTTGTCCACGTTTGAGCTGACACTGACCCCTTTGTTCCCGTATGAGCTGGCACAGATGGTCGGGGCCGGCAAAAAAGGAAAAATAAAGCTGGAAAAAGCTGTGAGCCCTTTTGCTGACAATAGCTGGTCAAAGATCAAGGCAATAATGTAAAGCTTCCGGCACGGAGCGGAGCTTGTGACCATTCTCCCGGTAACCATTAGTTATGAGCGCAGATACCGTAAAACAAAACAATCAGCTGGGCAGAGATTTTATCACCTACCTCTGTTATAAAAGTGATGAAAACGAAGGATTGTTTGAGATCACAGGCGCAAAGCGACTTCATCTGTGGGTTGGTGATAAAGTTATCCTGGCAGATGACAGCACCCCGCCCAATAGTATTATCTATTCCGGGGAATATTTTACCGGCGCTGATTTGAAGCAGGCCATCAGATCCGGCAAAAGGGTCAGCGAAGCACAGTTCAAGATAGAAATCGATGAAACTGCCTGCACTTTTATGATCCGCGGAGAGCGGTTTGATATTGTTAACCTCCGCATCCATTCATCAGATTCGGGTGCAGATGATAGCGAG
>Ga0209254_10006123_pt1 | contig 11083 bp, 7 predicted proteins | sample FrelakmetDIP11DI_FD_187148 | JGI IMG/M metagenome (GOLD analysis project Ga0209254, IMG submission 187148) | Freshwater lake sediment microbial communities from the University of Notre Dame, USA, for methane emissions studies - DIP11 DI (SPAdes)... | ecosystem: Environmental > Aquatic >... | reverse complement strand
CGCGGGAGTCCGCACAGCGCGAGAAAGGACGGGTTCGCATCGACGATCATCATGGTGTCGTCGCGAAGCAGCATGGCGTCGGCCGATGCATTGAAAATCGCCCGGTATTGCTCTTCACTGGCGCGCAGCCGGTCTTCGGTCGTCCTTCGCTCGGTGACATCGCGAGCAATCTGCAGGACATGCGGCTCGCCCCGATGCGTGAAGGGGATCGTGCGCATCTCGGTGAAGATGTGACGGCCATCCTTTCGAATGGCCTCCATCTCTGTCTTGATGGCTTCCCCGGCCAGTGCGCGGCGGACCATCTCTATGCGCGGACGGGAGTAACTCTCTGGATAGGGCAGACCCTCGAAGCCCCTTCCAATCACCTCGCTGCGCTCGAAACCGAAGATCGTCTTGTGGGCGGGATTGACGTCGACTCGCCGAAGTCGGCTGTCCCACAGCATCATCGCGTCGGCCGACGCGTTGAAGATCGCCCGGTACTGCTCTTCGCTGGCGCGCAGCGCCTGCTCCGCGAGCTTTGCATCGGTCGTGTCCCGCATGATGACCAGCGCATGCGCCCTGCCGTCGTACTGCATCGGCACGCCGCGTATCTCGACCTCGAACGTCGTGCCATCCCGCCGTCTGCTGCGCGCCTCGAGCAGACAGGACTCCCCCGCAATGATCCCGGGCAACAGCGCGTCGCAGCGGGCCTGCAACTCGTCGGGGATGAACTCGGACAGCCTTCGGCCGAGCACTTCCTCGCGCTGGTAACCGTGCATCGCCAGGAAGGCCGCGTTGACGTCGACGATGCGGTGCTGTGCGTCCTTCAGCATCATCCCGTCGACCGACGCATTGAAGATAGAGCGGTACTGCTCCTCGCTGGAGCGCAGCGCCAGCTCGCTGCGCTTGCGCTCCGTGATGTCGCGTGCAATGCCCAGCACGTGCGGCTGACCGCGGTGCTGGAACGGGATGACGCGCACCTCGAGGTCAAAAACGGCCCCGTCGCTGCGATAGCCGACCGTCTGCAGTTCGGCCACCTCGCCTTTCAGCGCCCGCGCCACCAGGGCCCTGCGCTCGTCGCGCAGCGGCTCGGGAACAAGCTCGTCGAGCGTCTTGCCGATCATCTCGTTACGGCGGCGGCCGTACATCCGCTCGTAGGCCGGGTTGACGTCGACCACACGGTGCTCGGCATCGAGCAGTTGCAGCGAGTCGGTCGCCGCTTGGAAAATCGAGCGGTACTGCTCTTCGCTCGCGCGCAGCGCTTCCTCCACCTGCTTTCGCTCGGTGATGTCGCGCGCGATGGCGAGCACGTGCGGCCGGTCCAGGTGCCGGAAGGGAATCGCGTGCACTTCGGTCAGGACGGTCGTGCCATCGCGACGAAGGGCCAGCAGCTCGGCGTGGCAGCTCTCGCCCGCCAGAGCGCGCCGCACCAGATCGAGACGCGGCTGTGCGTACTCCGGCGAGAACGGCGGCAGCTCGTAGCTCCGGCCGATGACTTCCTCGCGCTCCCAGCCGTACAGCTGCTGGTAGGCCAGGTTGACGTCGACACGGCGATACTGGCTGTCCCACAACACGAGCGCGTCGGCCGACGCATTGAAAATGGCGCGGTACTGCTCCTCGCTCGTCCGCAGCGCCGCCTCGGCGCGCTTTTGCTCCGTGATGTCCCGGCCCATGTAGAGCACGTGCGGCTGGCCGCGGTGCTGGATCGGAACGCCCCGCAACTCGATCTCATAGCGCGTCCCGTCGCGCCGCACGAGCGGCACTTCGAGCGCGATCGCTTCGCCGGCAAGCGCGCGCGCGTGCAGCGCCCGTATCGACGGCGCGACATCGGACGGATTGGCAACCACGTGGTCCAGCCCGAGCACCTCAGCCCGCGGCCAGCCGCTCATGCGTTCGTAGGTCGCATTCACGTCGACGATACGGAAGTCGGCGTCGCGCAACACGAGCGCGTCGGCCGAGGCATTGAAAATGGCGCGGTACTGCTGCTCGCTGGCGCTCAGCGCCTCCTCGGCGCGCCTGCGCTCGGTGATGTCCCGCGATAGGAACAGCGCATGCGGCTCCCCCAGGTGGCTGAAGGGAGTCGCCTGCACTTCTGTCAGGATGCGGACCCCATCCTTGCGGATCGTCTCCAGCTCTGCCCGGCAGCTTTCGCCCGCAAGGGCGCGCCGCACCAGCTCGAGCCGGGGTCGCTCGTATTCCTCCGAGAACCGCGGCGCCCCGTGGCCGCGCCCGATGACTTCTTCCCGTGTCCAGCCGTAGATCCGCGTGTAGGCGGGGTTGACGTCGACGCGCCGGCACTTGCTGTTCCACAGGATGGCGGCGTCGACGGAGGCGTTGAAGATCGCCCGGTACTGCTCCTCGCTGGAACGCAGTGCTTCCGCCGCCCGCCGGGCCTCGGTGATGTCCCGGACGAAGGCCAGCACGCGCCGCTGGCCGGTGATGACCGCGCGTTTCAGCGTCACGTCGTGCCACATCAGGTGTCCGTCGCGATGCCGCGCATGCCACTCGAAGCGGTGGGCCGTTGAACTCGCCTTGGCGCGTTCGATGTGCGCAATCGCTTCGACTTCGGTGTACGGCGGCACGTTCGCGCTGAATTCGCCCACGCGCATCTGCCTCAGCTGCTCGCGCGTGTAGCCGTACAGCTCGGTGGCCTTGGGGCTGATGTCCAGGATCGCCCCGCTCTCCCAGTCGTGAACGAAGATCGCATCCTCGCTGGCCTCGAAGATTGCCCGGTAGCTGGTCTCCGAAGCGGCCAGGGCCGCCGCGACGCGCTGCCGTTCGAGCTCGGCGGCGGCGCGCACCGCGAAGATCTTCAGCAGCGCCTCCGTCAGTTCCTGATCGGTGAGCGGCTTGCGATCGAGCGCGACGATGATGCCGAGTTGCTCGCCTGCATCATCGAGGATCGAATAACCGGCGTACGCATCGAAGCCCTGGGTCGCGAAGATCGTCCCGGGTGCGAACTCCGGGTTGACGCCACTGGGCACGAAGCGTGAAGCACGGCCGACGATGTGGCGGCACGGCGTCAGCGAAACGTCGTACTCCACGTTTCGCAGCGTACGCCCGCGATGCACCAGCGCGAGCGTCTGCATCCGCTGCTTCGAGCCATCGACGAATATGGCGATGAGTGCGGCCTCGCTGCCAAGGACCTGCGTGAGTCCCAGAGCGAGATCCTCGAACACGCGCCCGGCCTGCACGCTCGATACCGCCACCGCAGCAGCGGTCATGCGCGCGAGGACCTCGGACACCGCCTTCTGCTGCCCCGACTGCAGGCTGGTGTGGCTGCTGCGTGCGATCGAGTCGTCGTTCATCCAGGCTCGCTGGCAGGTTCGGTGGCTGGCAGTTTAGGTGTGCGGGTGCATGGCCACACGCGTTGTTACACAACTGAAACAGAGCGATACCGACGGCAACCAGAAGGCCCGATCAGACGGCCAGAAAGCCGCCTCAATCAACCGGCGGTACGTACATGTAACCCGCGCCGCGGATCGTCTGGATCGCGGTCGGATTGTCGGGATCCTTCTCGATCTTCCGACGCAGGCGCGCGATGCGGATGTCGATCGAGCGGTCGAACGGTTCCCACTCGCGGTTGCGAGTCAGCGTCAGCAGCTGGTCGCGCGTCAGCACCCGGTTCGGATGCTCGACGAATGTCTTCAGCAGGTCGAACTCCATTGCCGTGATCGCGACATCGCGCCCCTCGTCGTCGAAAAGCCGGCGCGCATCCAGATCGAGCGCGCAGCGGCCGATGCGCGGCCGCGCCCGCTGCGATACGGGGGCGGCCGCCTCTGCCTGCAGGCGTCGCAGCACGCTCTTCAGGCGGGCGCGCAGTTCGCGCGGGTCGAACGGCTTCGCAACGTAGTCGTCGGCGCCTAGCTCGAGACCGACGACGCGATCGACCACGCCGTCCGCGGCCGTCACCATGATGATCCCGACCTTGTAGCGCTCGCGCAGGAAGCGCGCGAGCGACAGGCCGTCCTCGCCGGGCAGCCCGACATCGAGCAGCACGACGTCCGGAACCTTGCGCTCGAGCGACGCGCGCATCTCCGCCCCGTTGGCGACACCGGTGGCGTCGTAATCGTGCGCGCCAAGGTACTCGACGAGCATGCGACGGACGTCGGCATCGTCATCGACCACCAGCACGCTCGCGCTTGCCACCGCAGCCTCTATCCACTCGTTCGGAGGCGCGAATTATGGGACGCGATTCGCGCGCCGTCGATACCGGCGGGCCACCTCGGCTACCGAGCGATACACAGTGATGCAGAACTGAAAGGCCGCGAATACGACGGTTGCCTAGAGTGCCACCCATCGACAACGCCGGCACCGCCGGATTGACTGGGAGAACGAACATGAACGCCCGGACACTGCCCCTTGAAGCGCAAGGCCAGGCCCTCGTCATCATGAACAGGGGCGTTGCCCGCATCAAGCGGACCTATGCGCCACAGATGCTGGCGCGCTTCACAGCTGCCAGCAATGACATCGCCTACGCAACCGACCGCGCCGCCGAGCTCGACGGCTGGGCGCGTCGGGCCGCCACCGCCAACGGCTTCGGTGATGCGCGGGCCGACGCACAGGTCATGCCGCAGGGCCTCGACGCCCATCGGCTGACGATCGAGGCCCGCTCCGAACGCAGTGCCAGCCTGGCGGCCATCCTCGCCACACTGGTCGCCTCCGTGGCCTCGGCCGTGCGTCGACTCCACGCTTCGTGGTCGATGGCGAGATCCGCACGCGCGACCTACCGGGCGCTCCGCCAGCTGGACCCACGCACGCTGCATGACCTCGGCCTGGATCGCAGCGAGATGCGCTCGGTGGCGGCCGAGATCGCCGGCGAATCCGATCGCACGCGCGTGCAGGCCCTGCGAACGCTCCGCGCCCTGTCCCTTTTCTAGCCCGTAGTTCAACCACAACAGTCAGGAGAGCATTCCCATGGAAGCCGTTGCAGAGTTCACTACCGAGGACGTCACAACCGAACACGCCGGCGCCGTCAGCGGCAGCGAGCGGAACCGTTACGCGAAGTGCATCGAGGTTTCGAAGCGGGTTCGCTGGGACATCGACCGCGACGTCATTCGCGGGCGAAGCTTCGACTTCGGCAAGAAGTTCCTGCCGGACGGCCTGTCGAAGCTCGACGAGCTCGCCTTCATCACTCCGGCCGAGCACCGCTTTCTCAGCCAGATCCAGGGGCGAACCTACGCCAACGTCTTCGGACTCGTCGAGCGCTTCATCGGCGCGAAGGTGCTCGAGATCAGCCGCGAGCACTGGCTCGGCGACCAGACGGCGATGGAAGCACTGGTCCGCTTCACGGACGAGGAGCTCAAGCATCAGGAGCTGTTTCGCCGTCTCGACGCGATGGCGGCCGAAGGCATGCCGGCTGGCTATCACTTCGTGCCACAACCGAACGAGGTTGCGGGCGTCGTGCTGGGCAAGTCGACCTGGGCTGTGCTTGGCCTGACGCTCGACATCGAGCTCTTTACCCAGGCGCACTATCGCGCCAGCATCGACCCCGATCCGGATCTCTCGCCCCTCTGGAAGGATGTGTTCCTGTTCCACTGGAAGGAAGAGTCGCAGCACGCCATCCTCGATGAGCTCGAGTGGAAGCGTGAGAGCGCGCGCCTGACACCGGCGGAGCGAGACGAGGCTGTCAACGACCTGATCGCGCTGGTGGCCGCCGTCGACGGGATCGTGCAGGCCCAGGCCCAGTCCGACACCGAGTACTTCGTGCTGCAGGCCGGCCGCTCGTTCACCGCACGGCAGCGCTCTGAAATCCACGCCACGCTGCTCGAGGCCTATCGCTGGCAGTACATCTTCTCCGGCGTGCAGGATGCACGCTTCCTGGAGGTGCTGGGCGGAATGATCACGCCGGCCCAGGGCGAGCGGATTCACGCGGCGCTCGGATCGATCGCCAGCCCGATGAGCTGAGCACGGCCACGTTCGGCGCCCCGATCAGCGGGCAACTGCGATCGGGGCGCCGAGCTTCGCAATCGGACCGGACAACGCGCGCGACAGTGCCGTCCAACTTTGTCGCGCACCAGCCTGACGCACACGGCGGGCCACAAGGAAATTCAAGCGATGGAAACCAGAAAACCCCATATCCGCAGCGTCGGCCAGGGACCTACGGTCGTACTGTTGCATTCGAGCGGAAGCTCTGGCCGTCAGTGGGACGGCCTCATGACCGCGCTGCAGTCGCGCTTCCGGCTGCATGCCGTCGATCTGCACGGGCATGGCTCGACCCCGGCGTGGATGGGCGCGCAACCCATGCGCCTCGAAGACGACCTGGCGCTGGTGCAGCCGCTGCTTGCGAGCGACACTCCGGTGCACCTGGTCGGACACTCCTACGGCGGCGCACTGGCGCTGAAGCTTGCGGCGCTGATGCCGGAGTGCATCGCGAGCGTCGCTGTCTACGAGCCCGTGCTCTTCCGGCTTCTGCTGGACTACCAGCCACGCGACCGCGCAACCACCGAAGTCCTGATCGCGGCGCAGTCGATCAGGAACTGGTTCGCGCTCGGTCACAGCGCGCGCGCGGCCCAGCGTTTCGTCGACTTCTGGTCGGATGACGGCGCATGGGCACGCCTTCCACCTGTACCGCAGCAGCTCATTGCCTCGCGCATCGGGTCCGTCATCGGGCACTTCAACGCGCTCTTCAGCGACTCGCTGACGCGGGAAGAGTTATCAAGACTCGCGATGCCAATCCTCTGCATGACGGGCGCACAGACACGCCCGGCCCCGCGCCGGATCGGTGAACTGCTGCGCTACGCGCTGCCGCGCGCCACGCATGAACACGTGGCCAACGCGGGACACATGGGGCCGGTCACTCGTGGCCAGGCAGTTGCATGGCGCATTGGTGCATTTCTGGACGCACAGGCGGTCACGTCACGCGAAGCGTTGCGAAGGGCGGCGTGACGTCCAGTTGGCGCGGCGTTCCGTCGGACGAGACTGTCGTGCGGTTTTGCGTCAAGCCATCGGCATGATGATCGATGCTGCAGTACGGGAAGCGCAGGCCGGCCGCACGCCGGAGCGTGCCCTTTTCGGATAGGCTGAGTGAGCGAGGCCGATCGCGCTTGCCCGTCTGGCGCTGAACGCGGACGGTGAACGGAAGCAGGCTGGCAAGGCGGCATGAGTCTGCCGGCTGCCCTGCCTTCGGCAGTTGTTATGGGCGCAGGCCCTCGCAGCGCGCGCCTCAATTCACTTCGCTAGCCTCGAAAGGATTCACCCCATGTCGATTGCCAAGTTCGCAGCAACCCTCGCCGGCAGCCTTGGTGTCGGGCTGGTCGTCACGGTGATGCTCATGACCGCCAAGGACGGCAATGCCGCTGCCCAGCAGACCCCACCGGCCTGTGTCTGTGCGCCGGCTACCTCGGCGGCATCAATCGGTACCAACCTTGTCCACTGCCAGTGCGGCGCCGCAACGTGCGTCGTGAGCGAACATTTCACCGGGCAGGCGAAGACCTACGCCCTCCAGTGCATCAAGTGAACGGACCGCCGCTTCGCCGGGTCGAACCGCACGACTCCAGCCGCAGGAGATGTGCACGTCGAGGCTGCACTCTGCAAGCACAGATGGCGCTGGTCACCAATGCCTTGGCGTAAGCTGCCGCGCGCTCGCGGCGGCCCGTTCTCACAGCAAAGGAACCGTCGCGGATCGAAGAGGCGACGGGGAAGGCATTGGGCGGACTGGACGTCATCGCGAGTAACGCTGCTCTCCATGCATGACCCGATCGAGACTTCAAGGACACACTTATGACCGGTGCCATCCTCGACTTCCCCGGTGGCTGGCCGGCAGCGCCGGAGCGCCCGGCGTAGGTCGGCCACGCGGCCATGGAGGGCCTCCTCCTGAGACGCCCGACCGCAGACATCCCGCAGCCGGCTTGGCCCCTACTCTTTCACCCGTCGCGCGTAGGAGCGGACCTCTCCCCAGTCGAGCTCGAAGTGATCGCGCGATTCATCTGCGGGCAGCCGGAGGCGGAAGGTCGCCGGCAACTTCTCCGCGATGTACTCACGGTGGCCGGCAGGGACGAACGTGAAGGTATCGATCAGGTCGATCCTCACCTGCATCGCCTCGCCCTCTGGTGTAACGCTGTAGCCGAACAGGCCATCCTCGAAGCGACCTGACAGCGGTGTACCCGCCGCTGCTGAGCGGACCGGTGGTTCAGCGCCGATGAGCCCCGGCATCAACTCGGTCAGCCATACGAAGCCCTTGCTGCTCAGAATGACAAGTCCGATGTCTTCACCGGGCAGGTAGGCAATCATCGTGCTGTGGCTGTCGACATTGCCACCGTGCCAGACCATCGCACGACCCAGGAAGTCGCGCGTCGAGAGACCAAAACCGTACGGCACCTGTGTTCCATCCACCAACGCGTTCGGCCGCGCGAGTCGGGACATCTTGGCGTTGCGGGAGGCAAGTACCAGGCGGACCCACTTCGTCAGCGACGCGGCACTTGCGCACAGCCCGCCATCGCCGATATAGGCGGCCGCGCTCGCATCAAGCGGAGTTGGCTTGCCCGCGCCCGACACGCCCGGCACGTACTGGTCGGGCCGCAGGCGATGGCAGGACACGATGCCCTCGAGACCCGCCGGTCGAAGCACAAGGTCAGTGAGGACCTTGTCGAACGGCTGGCCCGTCACCCGCTCGGCAATCAGCGCGAGCGCCTTGTAGTTGGTGTTGCTGTAGGCCCAACGTGTTCCGGGCGCGAACCGGCGCGGCGCGGCCGCGGCGAGCGCGACATAGGCGGCGATTGGCGTCGCGGCATCGTCGGCGAGCGAACGATAGCCCTCCAGCCAAAGGAAATCCGCCAAGCCCGACGTCTGCGAAAGCAGGTGCGAGACGCGAAGGTCCGGCTCGCCGGCAAACCATTCGGGCAGGTATTCCCCAACGGACGCATCGAGCCGCACTTTGCCCGCGTCGACGAGTGCCATGATCGCCGCTGCAGTGAACTGCTTGGAGATCGAGCCGAGAGGAAACACCGATGCTGCATCGGGTGCCGGTCCGCCCGCCCCCATTGAGCCGTAGCCCCGCTGCAGGAGGACTCTGTCGCCATGCAGGATCGTGACGTGCGCGGCCGGGATCCCTTCCTGCGCAACGAACGCACGCACCGCTGCGTCGGCCTTGTCGACATCCGGTTGTGCCAACGCTGCCTGGACGAGGCCCAGTCCCAGCAGGATGGACAGGGCAATCGCGTTCTTCACGCAAGCCACCCCATTGAACTGGTGAAGGAATGCGCAGCATACTGACACGGCCTGCCAGTTGCTTCCGCTAGAGAACCAGCGGCAGGGTCCACTGCATTGCGCCAGGCGGCTTGACGGCTCTTACGGCCAGGCGGACTTCAGGCTGCTGACGTCAGCGCGCGCCTGTTCGGCATCCCGGAACTCAAGGTACGTCAGGCACCGCGGGTCCGTTTGATACGCCTGGCAGCAGGTCCAGGCTTCGGCGTAGATCGTTTGCCCAGGTTCGACCTTCACCGCAAGCGAGGCCGCCTCGCTCTTGCTCGACTGCATGCCCTCAGCTTCAAAGCGTCGAAACGGAGGAACGCCTTCGACATCGACGAGGTGCTTTCCAGCCGCGGTCGCCCATTGGAGGAATTCACCTTTCTGAAGATCTCCGACGACCTGTTCGTCGACTTTCACCGTTGGCGCGAAGGGCGATTGGAAGGGAGACCATGGATCGATGGTGCGCTGGGCCAGACTACAGGGCGGGTCCATGCGTCGATAGATGACGATGGTCGATGACGAGTCGCCCGGCTGCGGATATGTGAGCACTGGGAGATCATGTTCCTTCATCCAGTTGCGGACGACGCCCGACACGGAACGGAACATGGGTACTTCTACGCTTCCGGTCTTCAGTGACCGGCCGTCGTCGCCGAAGACGACGATGAACACTCGCGCCTCCGCCCACCTCCAAGTGCCCAGTATGTGCCCCGAAGGAGCCACGCCCAGGACGCTGCCCTTGTCTCGGGTCCAGGGATAGACGAAGGCGCGGCCGGCGCCCAGGTTGTAATCGGGAACTCCCAACCGCTGAATGACTTCTTCGCGGCTCTGGCCTGGGACCACGGCCGCCCGGTTCGCTTCCCCTGCGACCCGGTCTCCATGAACAATGGGCGGATCGAGGTTCGGGATGGGTATGGGAACGCAGCCGGCGATTGCGACGATGCTCGCTGCAAGCAGACCGATCGGCGCGAAGGCAGTGCACTTCATTCGCTGCAACTCCAGTTGCAATCTAGGAACGACACGCACTTGCCGGTTGACACGCGTCAATGCGGCCGGGCAAGGCCGCTTGAAAGGGAATTGCAGCTTCTCATGGCAGAGATGTCCCCCATCGCGACCGCTCGCGCTCAGCTTTGAAAGCAACTCAACTCCGTCCCAGCGAGCCAGCTGGGCTGGCCCGCCCGGTCTTTGAACCGCAAGCGGGTCGCCGGTCGATGCCCTTTGCACACCCTCGATGGCCTGGCGGGCCGAGAGCGGCAGTCGGCACCCAGGTGCGTCAGCGCCGAGGTGACTCCGACGTCACGGCCGTCCGCCTTGGCGTATAGCCTGACACTCGACTTTCCCGGCAGGCGTACCCGGGAGCCGTCACGTCAGCTCTCAGAGAACTTCGCCCCTCGACCGATCGGATTCGTCACGGGCGACTTGACCCGGCCGTGCTTCTGCAGGACGCTTCACGTCTAGGTCAGGTGGCGTGATGGCACAAGGAAACGGTATGTCGGCCTCGGCGGCAGGAGTCCTTCCTCCAGATCCCGGATTCCGTCCAAGCAGGGGATCCTCGCTGAACCTGCTCCAGCGCGCGAAATGCTGCATGGCTGCCGTCGGCAGCGCCGTCCTTGCGGCCTGCGCTACGCCACCGCCCGCACCGCCGCTACACGACGATCTCTTCCAGGATCAGCTGTTTGCCAGGCCCGCGGTCGATGTCAGTCCAGAGCAGATTTTCGCCCTGAGCGATTCGATGAGGACCTATGTGCGGACGGAGATCCAGTCGCAATCCAGGTCGAACGGACACCAGCTCGGCCTGATCGACGCACTGCTGCGCAAAGGACAGTTGAAGCTCGACTATGACGCGACGGCCACGCGCAACGCGGCGGAGGCCTTCGACGCGCGCGCCGGCAACTGCCTGTCGCTGGTCATCATGACA
>Ga0209254_10006122_pt1 | contig 11084 bp, 10 predicted proteins | sample FrelakmetDIP11DI_FD_187148 | JGI IMG/M metagenome (GOLD analysis project Ga0209254, IMG submission 187148) | Freshwater lake sediment microbial communities from the University of Notre Dame, USA, for methane emissions studies - DIP11 DI (SPAdes)... | ecosystem: Environmental > Aquatic >... | reverse complement strand
TAGCTTTTCAAGCGATCGAGTCAGCCCTGGAAGATTCAGGAGGTCTACAGCCGCAAGCCTTATTTGTGGGCAACATGCTGGCGCCCCAACTTTCACGTCAAGCTCACCTGGGCGCCCTTTTAGCGGATTTCGCTGGTATGACAGGAATTGAAGCTACCACTGTGGAAGCTGGTGGCGCTTCCGGCGGCGCAGCAATCCGTGCTGGTTATCTAGCAATCGCATCAGGCATGGTCGATGTGGCATTGGTGGTAGGCATCGAGAAATTCTCCGACCAGATTGGCTCCGCAGTTGAAGCAGCCTCAGCAACTGGTGGGGATAGCGATTTTGAAGCCATTCAGGGTCTCACGCCCAATGCACAGGCAGCATTGCTCATGCGACGATACATGCACCAGTTCGATGTACCACGATTTGGTTTTGCTGGGTTTCCAATAATCGCCCACTCCAACGCCGCTAGCAACCCCTATGCCATGTTCCGCAAGCCAATCGACATTGCTGTTTATGAAAAAGTGGGCGTAGTGAGTGATCCAATGAACATGTTGGATGCAGCGCCTAATGGAGATGGAGCAGCTACACTGATATTGACCAACGAACGGTTGCTCCCCCTTGGTTTCCCACATCCACCAATATACATTTCGGGCTCCAGTGTAGTAACAGATGCGCTTGCACTCCACGATCGGCAGGATCCGATCGAATTTCGGTCGGCGCGAATCTCGGTACAGCGCGCTTGTAAGAAAGCACGGATTTCACCATTGCAGGTGGACCTGTTCGAGTTACACGACGCATTTTCGATCTATGCAGCCCTCTCCCTGGAAGCAGCTGGTTTTGCCCAAAAAGGAGAAGGGTGGAAGCTGGCTTCTAACAATCATCTGACTCTGCAAGGTCCGCTGCCGATCAGCACTTTTGGCGGATCGAAAGCGCGGGGAAATCCTGGCGGCGCCACAGGCATTTACCAGGCAGTAGAAGCCACACTTCAATTAAGGGGTCATGCAGGAAGCAACCAGGTACCCGATGCTCGCCGGGCACTGATCCAGTGCCTGGGTGGTCCTGCTTCCACTTCAATAACGCACATTCTGGAAGCGAGTACTTAGTGGGTGGATAACCATGATTAAATCGGTTGTAGCCCATTAAGAAACCAGTAATAATGAGTTGAGACCCTAAAGTTGATAGTTCCTGATAGGGTTTTTCTACTAAACTAGACTTTGAAAAAGAGTTGAATTGATTTATTGATATAAGGTAATCTGGAGAAGCATTATGGAAATCTCACGTCATTGGCGTTTACGAAAACAAAGGTACGCTTTAACCGGTGAAATATGCCCCCACTGTCAAGCCAGGATCTTTCCTCCGCGTGACATTTGCCCGGAATGCGGTAAAGAAGCCAAGAATCTGTACAACTTCAGCGGACGTGGAGAAGTCTACTCCTATACCACAGTATACGATCCACCTGCTGGATATGAAGAATATGCGCCCTACACTGTTGCGTTGGTCAAACTAGAAGAAGGACCTCTAATTACTGCTCAATTGACCGACCTGGGTGACCAGAAGGTCGAGATTGGCACACCAGTGGAGATGGTTACCAGAAAGCTAAGACAAGACGGAGATGAACGGGGGATGATTGTGTATGGGTATAAGTTCCGGCCAGTTTTAGAACGAGCCGTGGTGTAACAGAGACACTTAAATTCCATCAAAGAAGCCCTCTTTATTGATTAGAGGGCTTCTTTCATCCAGACGGTCTTAACAGGATTTGATATTAAAGGCAAGACAGTACCACCAATAATTTCTAGGGGGTTTGTGCGGCGTTCGCGGGGCATCGCAAAGCCAGGCTTCCTCGACATTCATCCCCAGTGGAGTAATTTGAACAGGTTCACCTTTTCCATTTTCTAACCGCTCTCAAAACGGATGGCTTCAGAAACTATGATGCAACTACCAACTTGTTCCACCACCATAAGGTGCGTATAGGTTGTATCGATCACTTAAATACTTTCCAAAAAACTTCAACTCGGAATTGACCCATCTAAAGATAAGGAGGATATTTGGTAACACGAAAAAAGGGGCTATCGATCATTGAGATAGCTCCTCGAAGCTGGTTCTGGGAAATAATCTGCTCGTTGTTTGAACACCTGGTAGATCTGGATCGCACCCCCAACCAAGGCAAAGATCGCTGTGACCCACGCCAGAGCGACTACATAACCGGGATTGGTAAAATTGAATATCAAGATAAGGCCAAATAGAATGCGAAGGGCTCTCATAATACCAGAGCCCCAACCCCCCTCTTGAAAGCAAGTTCAATAGCAGGATCCCAGTGATTAAACCCTGGATATCGATGAGCAAAACGATGAGAGGAAGAATTTCCGTTGCTTGGTTTCTAAAGCAGTTGCGGTCCTAGGTTTCTCTCCTTACTAGAAATTGTTTTATCCATTATAAGTTGACGAGCTCTTTTCATTGACTTCGTAGATCAATAGCAATCCACTTACAATTCGATAAAACACACAAGCATGGTTTAAGTTTGGAGCATACTCTCTCTACAAAATCATGCATAAAGGTTATTAAAATACTCAACCAGGAAATGAGACTGCACCTCGTCTGGCATGGCTTCGAGCAAGGTGTTAATAAACGCCATGTTTTCGGGTAGCGAATCACCTTGAATCCCTGCCAATGCCGCTGCATTCTCGAATAAAGTAGGATCGTTGGCAGCGATTAACTTATCTAGCTCTGCCTTGATGAGACTGGCGTCAATCTTGGGCATTAGCTTTACTTCATCAACGGTCTGGCGCAAAGCTGCCAAGAACTCTTCCACCCGTCCAACTGTTCCGTAGTGAACTGATACGTGAAGATTAGTAGGGGCATTTGGTTTATTAAACTGCGGCTGAATGGTCCATCCCTTGGCGCTCATCGCATCGGCAAGCTGGAACATGTTGAGAGTATCAGAGGTGAATGCAAACAGGCACATGTCCGGTTTTCCCATTACTTTCAGCTCCGGAATGGCATTGATCCCAGCAATCAAGCGTGCAGTGGCATCTTGCGTGGCTTTTACGATCTTCATGTAACCATCCTCGCCGAGGAAATTGAGCACTGCCCATGCACCAGCCAAGGGACCTCCGGATTTTGTGCTCAATATGGTGGTGTTTATCAAGGTATAACAAGTGGTGAGAGTGGAAGTATAGATCTGGAATCGCCGTAAGTCTTTATTCCGGTACATCACAACCGAGCACTGTTTAGGACAATAGCCAAACTTGTGCAAGTCAGTCGAAATCGAGGTAACTCCAGGCACTGTCCAATCGAACTCCGTTAGCTGGTAACCCATTTTACGCATAATAGATAAATGTATACCACCTACGCAAGCATCCACGTGACACAGTAAGCCCTTTTCCTGAGCTAAAGCAGCAATCTTGGGAATGGGATCAACCATTCCTTGAGAATAATTGGGAGCCGATCCAACCAGTATAATGGTGTTGGGGGTAATTGCATCTCGCATGGCACCCACATCGGCCAGGAATGTATTCGGGTCAAATGGCGTCATGACTACTTTAATGTCAAAGTATTTAGCTGCCTTATGGAAGGCATGGTGAGCGGTCTGGCAGAGGACCATCTCCGGTTCTTTGATCTCCGGTTTGTGGTAGCGAATCCAATCGCGAGCGGTCTTTATGGCTAGCATGATGCTCTCAGTTCCACCTGTGGTGACATGCCCAACCACGCCTTTATCACCTCGCAATAAGTTGATGACCGCCCGTACTATATCATTCTCCAATTTTAATAAGCTGGGAAAAGCGGTAGGATCCAGCGCGTTTTCTACCAGGTATGTCATGTAAGCCTGTTTGCCAATTTCCATGACATCCTCGCCAGGATCGTATACGTACGCATACATGCTCCCATCTTCCCACTTGGCATCCTGTGACTTTGCAACATTAAGAAATTTGAAGATTTCTTCAGGTGACTTGCCTTTCAAAGGTATTTCCATGGTTTGATTTCCTTGTTCTATGTGGGTCTTTTGATGTTTGCCTTACAATATGGACAATCCGCTGTTTCTGGTCCGGTCCATTGAACGGTTGAAACACTGATCGGACCACCACAATTTGGGCATAAAGAAGGCAGCCAAATTGAACGCTCATGGGTCAGCTGCTTTTCTTCTTTCTTTCGAGCGACATACAACTGTAACCCTCCCTGAACCAAGCCACTGATGGCAAGAACTACCAGGATTCCCGGCCACCACCAATCCTGCCAGGCAATAATTGCTAATCCCAGCAACCACACAGCAGCCTGGATATGCTTCCATGGTACAGGCAGCTCTTCTTCTTCGGTTTTTTTTGCTTTGTTATCAGGTTGCTCGCTACTCTCTGTCATAGAAGACTATCCTTTCTTATATGAATGATTTTTCCTCGAGCTTGATGGAATAAATTATCTATTACTCAGATCTATAGAATATTATCCCATACCGATATTCGTATGCCCAGATATTTTAGCCACCAGCTCCTTCATTATGTCTAGGGAGGGATCAATGCTTAATGAAATTGCCCCTTCAGGGCATGCAGGAATACAAAGGCCACATCCAATACACCGTTCATGAATTTCTGCACGATCGGTATTGATGGTTATTACCCGGTCACCACCATAGCATGCAGAGACACATTCTCCACAGCCCGTGCACTCGGAACCAATGATGACTTCCACTTCTGGCATCCGGTGATTGTAAATATCCCAATAGCGGTTTGGACCTTCCCGCAATAACAAGCGTACGTCACAGCAGCATTCACAGCAAAAGCAGATTGACAGCATACGCCGTTTATCGACGCGGAAGATTTCTGCTTCTGAGGGGATGTATAGAATGGTTGGAACTAATCCAGAATCGAGTGCACGCTGCAGATGATCTAATCCCTCATCAAGGCTCAATAATCTACCCAGCTCCTCAGGAATCCCTCTCGTTGCTGGACCTAAATGGAGGCAACCAATATTCCATGGATGACTTATGCATTTGAAAGCCGTTCGGCATGGGCAGGCTGACATGGAAAAGATACTATCTGCCTCGCTCAGAAGATGCTCAACAACTGCTCTGGGCAGTATCATCTGCGTTCCAACAGATATGGATTGGTTTATGGGAATAAACCAATTAGCATCGCTCCCTTCCTTTATCCATGTCTTTTGTAGTATTTGTCCGACTATCGGAAGTCGCATTGCCCAAATACCCGGCTTCAACCAGGTGTAAAAGCTCATGATTTTCTGCCAGGCTGGTGACCGATTCAGGTTTGCAATTTCTTTACGTCTCTGCTCTTCCATAATAATATCTCACAGTTTATTATAGCAGGAAGCCAGAGGACCTCTGTAGCAAGGGTGTTCAACAGCACTTCAATATAGGATCAAACGACAGGCTGCTTAAAGAAGGTGGCCCACGAACTTATTTAATAAATATACTTTGATAAATAATTCGTGTATTTTCATACTCAAGACTAGATTACAATCTGCATGGATTATCATTTATGGAAAACCAGGATACTTACATTTCTCGAACCTTAGGCTACATCCATAGTCTATCTGTAATGATCGGCAGTAGAGGCAGCTGCACTCCTCAGGTGAGGGCAGCTGGCGAATATATTTCTGATCAGCTCCGAAACCTGGGTTTACAATCCGTTCGCTCACAAAGGTTTAAAGCCATCGCTTCCACGTATAAACCTTATGCGTTGGCATTTTCCGTAGCCTTGATAGGATCGCTACTTGGGCTGATATTCGAGGGGCGAAGTACAATGGCTCTAGCAGCGTTCTTCAACATCCTAGGTTTCTGGGGGATGCTTGCTGAAACAGAATTTTCCACAAGCTGGATTCGTTGGATTCTGCCAAAATCAGAAAGCCAAAACATCATAGCCGTGGTTCCGCCTTCAGGGCACATTCGTAAGCGAGCTGTTTTGAGCGCACATCTGGACACCCACCGTACTCCGATATTCTACTCGAGCAGAAAATGGCACACATGGTTCAGCTCCCTGGTGAGCTTGACATTCATGAGCATGGTTTTAAGTGGTGTAGCATTTGTGGTAGCCACGCTTTTTGAATGGGGCTGGATGGGCTGGCTAGGTATAGTTTTGGTACCTATCCAAGCCTTCGCTTTAGCCCTCTGCCTCCATGCCGACTCAACTCCCTTCTCACCAGGCGCCAACGATAACGCATCTGGAGCAGGAGTAATACTGGGATTAGCCCAACGTCTGGTTGACCGGCCTCTGGAACATACCGAAGTCCACCTGGTTTTCACAGATTGCGAAGAATGCGGCGCTTATGGCATTCAAGCCTATATCAACGCTCACGCGTCCGAGCTGGGCAACGATGCTATCTATATCTTTCTCGATGAAGTAGGAAATGGAACCATTAAATATCTTACAGCCGATGGACTGGTTCTCAAGCACAAGACTCACCAACAGGCTCTTGAGCTCGCCGGAGTAGCATCTGCCGCTTGCCCTGGAATAAAGGTCTTCAAAGGTCAGGGGATTGCTTATACGGATGCTCTTCCGGCAACCAGGAAAGGCTTGATCGCTTTAACCATTTGTACTTTGCCCCCCCGTACCAGCGATAATGTCTCTCATTGGCACCAGATGTCCGATACTTACGAACACATAAATTCCACAGACATAGACAATGTACATCGATTCACCTGGAAAATCCTGGAACTGATTGACGGCCAGACGAGCGAACAGGTCAGCGAATAACAATGGAGGTGCGCGGTCCCACAGGGCTCGCAACAGCCACTTGCTCTCCCTTTCTTATACCTCCCAGATAGTCTTTTTCACCTGCGAAAGCTACCCAACCACTTAACACCATTGGCAAAGGTCCATAAGCGGTGATCCATTCTCCGTTGTATTTTCTGGCAATGTGCACGTGAGTCCCGGTTGCGTTTCCTCCCTCGCAGGAAGGGTGACCAATTGGATCATTCACTTCCACCCACATGCCGGATGGTATGCGCTCGGTATCTGCAACATGCAGGTAGAGCACACTCCACCCGGTTTGCTCGAAGCCATCTCCATCCAGGTCAATTACGACCGTGTTTCGAATCGATCGCACCACCAAGCCTTTGGCTGAGGCGGTCACCCAGGTGTAGGATACTACACACCTTGGCTCGCCAGTCACAGGTGCAAGGTCTAACGCTCCAGGTGAGCTACCGGTCTTCCAGGAAAGATGTGGACCACCGGTCAGGCTCCAACGCTCGCCTGCCCTGAAGGGTAGTTCCAAAGTGGGCTGCACCAGGTCGGTGTTGAATAAGGGTTCGATTTCTGCAGCCCTGCTCCATGGATCGCCAAACATCTGCTGATATAGGGTTAAGAAATTTTGTTGCCCATACAAAGCATCTCGCCACTGGTATTGCTTGTAGAGCTTGGCAAATAAATTCTGTACTGCCACTGTGCCAGGATTCAGCCCAGGATTCATTCTTGCAGAGCTTCCGTCCTGGAATGCCAACTTGGTGACAGTTCCTAAGCGCCAGCCATAGTAACCGACATTGAAGTGGGTAGCGGCTATGGCTAACTCCTTGTGAAGACCATTCCACCCAGATACATGGAATCCGATCGGGTAGTTGATTCGATCGGGGTCTACAGGTTGTCCTAAAACCCAACCAGAGCGATATTCCAACAAAGCCAGTAACAATCTCGGGTTGATGGAGTATTCCATAGCAACGCGCTGGATAATGTCTGCCCCAGAAGTCCATTGGTTGTTCACTCTTTCACTATAGTTGCTCAGGTATCCGCTAGATCGATCCACAAATTCTTGAATATCAAATTCCACTGCAGAGGGAGAATTGATCGCCTCACTGTCCGGTAATAATACACCCGGATAAGGTGTCTCGCCAACAGTGTTGGGGATTTTCAATAATTGACCAATGGGAATGAATACTTCGGCGGGAACAGGTTGTTCAGAAGTGATCTGCTCAGGTTCAACCCCAAACCGGCCTGCCAAAGCTGGCAGTGTGTCTCCAGAATGGACAGAATATTGGAATATACCCGGGGCAACAACTACCAGGCTTACAGTTGACTCAGAGAAAGAAGTGCTTTCAGGAGTAGCGGTATCCGATCCAATGATAGTTGTAGCCACGGGCGACCATGTGCCCTCTATCGCAGAAGTCGTGCTTAATGCGGTTCCAGAAGACTGGGCTGCCAGGGTAAGGCGTAAATCCCTGGCAGAAAGTTTAGTTGGTTTGGCTGTTCCTCGAGGATAATTGCACGCCAGGGCTAAGATCAGCAACAAAGAGAATAAAAGAAAAGGAGAATTCCGTTTCATTGCGGGTTTTTGATCTTTGGATATACAATGCTCATAAATTTGTCTGATTGAGCAAGCAGAATCCCTATAAATATGATCCCACAACCTACCAATTGAAGCGGAGCCAGTTTTTCGCCCAGTATCCACCACCCAAAAAGAGCTGCGAAGACGGCTTCCATGCTAAGGAGAATCGCTGCATCCGCTGGGGGTGCAACACGCTGACCGATCGCCTGGAGTGTATAACCCAGCCCCACGGAGATTATGCCAGTAAATACGACCACCCACCAATCCTGGATAAGTGCTGGTAAGGTATTCAGCTCGTAGTTTAATCCAATCACAATACTGACCATTCCACAAACCAGGTACTGGCCAATGGCAAGTCGTATCACTCCCACATCTTGCACGAATATACCGATGAAGATAACATGTAAAGCCCAGAACACCGAGCTCACCAGGACCAGTATATCTCCCGTATTCCAGCTCATCTTCCCGCCAGTGCTTAAGAGGTACAATCCCAGCGCAGATAGAAAAGCCGCAATCCAGATTAGGGGTTGCAGCTGCTTTCGCCAGGCTATAGCCAATATGAAAGGTATCCAGACCACGTATAAACCGGTGATGAAACCTGCATTTCCCGCCGTGGTGTACTTCAAGCCGACCTGCTGAAGCGCTGATCCACAAAACAGAAACATTCCTACTAAGAAAATCCTGAAGAGGTCCTTCTTATGAATCTCCCTATTTATCCTCAAGTCGGAGTTGTTCAATTTTCCCCACTTAGCAACCGGGACAAGAACTACTGCGCCCAATAAGAAACGGAATCCATTAAAAAGAAAAGGACCAATTTCTGCTGCGGCAATCCTTTGAACCACAAAAGCTATACCCCAAATCAAGGATACTGAAAATAATGCCAGGTCAGCCTTGAACCGTTCCTTGGGCATGGTCTGGTTGTCTGGCTGGGTTTTATCAAACGGTTCTATAGGGAGCATAACAGGGTTGATTATATGACAACGGGAATGATTATGCTGCGATAAGATCTAGTGCTTTATAGCAAGCGCCATCTGCCAACAAGATCCAGAGCAAATGAAAAATCTATCTCTCAAAATCCTTAGAGTATAATTATACAAACATGCGTACTCCACTCGTTGCCGGTAACTGGAAACTCAACAAAAACGTACCGGAATCTTGCAGGCTGGTGACTGACATGCTCCCGGGCTTACAGTCATTACCTGGGGTTGATATCGTGCTTTGCCCCCCATTCACTTCGTTAATGGTGGTTTCGATTTTATTAGAAGGCACCGGCATTTACCTGGGAGCCCAGAATATGTATTGGGAGAAAGAGGGTGCTTACACCGGTGAAATTTCTCCCTTGATGCTGAAAGACCTTTGCCAGTTCGTCATCCTGGGCCATTCTGAACGCAGAAAATACTTCAACGAGGCTGACCAGGATGTCAACCAGAAAGTGAAATCCGCTTTAGGTCATAATCTCACTCCAATCATATGCGTTGGAGAGACGCTGGAAGAAAATGAAGCTGGGAGAGCTACTGAGGTCATCATAAGACAGATAAAAGCTGGGCTGGCGGATGTAATACTCTCGGATCGTAACCAGCTCGTTATCGCCTACGAACCTGTATGGGCGATCGGGACTGGTCGTGCAGCGACTGCGGATGGTGTTGAGCTCATCATTCGGAATGTAATTCGCCCCGTTACAGCTGGCATACTTGGAGAAAGCATCGCCCAGGCAATGAGAGTGCTGTACGGCGGGTCAGTAAACGCGGGTAACGCGGCGGAATTCTTTCAAAAGCCAGAAGTTGATGGCGCCCTAGTGGGCGGAGCAAGTCTCAAGGTAGAAGATTTTGTGAGAATCGCCCAGTTTGCTTCACAGAAATAAAAGTATAAAAGCTCTCCTTATTTTGAAGGTAATTTATTTGGTTATTTAATTAAGGGTGGAAATATATAAGGAGTCAACAATACCGACAATTACTGAGATGATACAGCCATCCGGCTTGTTGAGCGCCTGGCGCGCTCCATTTCCTTCCCGATTGACCAGGACTGTGTCCCCGATGCCTGCATGAGTGTTGTCCAGCGCAAGAAAATCCCCCTCGGGTGGATCACCCGGTAGAGTCAAAGGCTGAACCACCAACAGACGCCGGTTTTTGTAATCCGGGTGGCTGATTGTGGTAACTACGGTGCCTACTACTTTTCCAAGAACCATAACTGTGATTTCAATTCAATAATATACATATGGCGGTCATGATTGGCTGATTTCAGGTATATTTGACTGAGCCTTCTTTGAGGGTGTAATCGAATTCATCATCGGGGCGCACAACATACTCATCTACAATACCTACAATGGCTAGATCGACAGGCACGAATTTGTGTTCCTGAAGCGCCAGTGCTGCCTCACGAGAGCGCACCAATACACAAAGATCGCCCGGTCCAGCTTGAACCACGTCTACCGCTACTTGCAGCGGACCGACTGGCTCTAATTGCTTGTCCAGAGGTTGCACAATAAGAAGCTTCATGCCCTTAAGATCTGGATATTTGATGGTGCAGATAGCTGTTCCTCGAACACGCCCAAGTAACATAACAAAATCCTACTTGAACCCAACATTTTGGAGAACTCGGTTAATGATGGTCTCCAATAACTTGGGGTCAACTGAATCGCCCAAACGAGCCAACACTGCTGCTCGCACTCTCTGGTGCGTGTCCTCGTTGCCAGTCTGGCCAGTAGTAGTCTCAGTGCTTCTCGCTGGGACGGGCTGGACGGAGGCATCTTGTATTGGAAACGAGGCGCTAGGGGAAGCCATTTTTGTAATATACGGACGTTCCGGGGCGCAAGGTGGCTGATCGTGCTCGCGTACCAG
>Ga0209254_10006121_pt1 | contig 11084 bp, 9 predicted proteins | sample FrelakmetDIP11DI_FD_187148 | JGI IMG/M metagenome (GOLD analysis project Ga0209254, IMG submission 187148) | Freshwater lake sediment microbial communities from the University of Notre Dame, USA, for methane emissions studies - DIP11 DI (SPAdes)... | ecosystem: Environmental > Aquatic >... | reverse complement strand
CGGGTGCATGCGGCTCAGGCTCCCCTGATTGGCATGCTGCGGCGCACCTGCAGTACCATCGCGCCCCTACCGTTACACTTGAAATCATTTGCCAGGGGGCGACCATGGCCGACCTCTTCGACAACCCGATGGGCACCGACGGCTTCGAGTTCGTGGAATACACGGCGCCCGACCCGGAGTTGCTGCGCACGCTGTTCGAGCGCATGGGCTTCCCCGTGGTCGCACGCCACCGCAGCAAGAACGTCACACTGCACCAGCAGGGAGACATCAACTTCATCATCAACGCCGAGCCGGACGGCTTCGGCCAGCGATTCGCCCAGCAGCACGGTCCGTCGGCCTGCGCGATGGGATTCCGCGTCCGGAACGCCGCGGCCGCGTTCGCGCGCGCCGTGGAGCTCGGCGCGACCCCCGTGAAGAGCCCGGTCGGCCCGATGGAACTCAACATCCCGGCGATCGAGGGCATCGGCGGCAGCATCATCTACCTCGTCGATCGCTACGGCGACCGCACGATCTACGACGTGGACTTTGTCCCGGTCGCGCAGCCCGCGTCGAACCGCGCCGCAGGTCTCGCCCTCATCGACCACCTCACGCACAACGTGCAGCGCGGCAACATGAACAAGTGGGCCGGCTTCTACGAGCGCCTGTTCAACTTCCGCGAGATCCGCTACTTCGACATCGAGGGCAAGAAGACCGGCCTCTTCAGCCGTGCGATGACCAGCCCTTGCGGAAAGATCCGCATACCGATCAACGAGTCGCAGGATGACAAGTCGCAGATTGAAGAGTACCTGCGCGAGTACCATGGCGAGGGGATCCAGCACATCGCGCTGTCGACCGAGGACATCTACACCACGGTGGACCGGCTGAGGCAGAACGGCATCGATTTCCAGGATTCCCCGGACACCTACTACGAGGGCGTCACGGCCCGCGTGCAGGGCCACCGCGAGTCGCTCGAGGAGCTGCAGCGGCGGCGCATCCTGATCGACGGCAGCGACAAGGACGGCATCCTGCTGCAGATCTTCACGAAGAACGTGATCGGCCCGATCTTCTTCGAGATCATCCAGCGCAAGGGCAACGAGGGATTCGGCGAAGGCAACTTCCGTGCGCTGTTCGAGTCGATCGAGCTCGACCAGGAACGCCGGGGGGTTATCTGAGGGCGCGGCGGTCGATCGGCGAAGGGCGGCAGGAGAGGACAGGGCGATGAAACGTTACATCCCGGTTTCGCGCGTCGAGGGTACCGCTTCGAAGCAGGCCCACTGCGACCTGCCGGAGGGCACCTACGAGCGCGAGATGAGCAAGGAGGGCTTCTTCGGACCGGCGGCGTTCTTCCACCACCGGCACCCGCCCACCGGCTGGACGGAGTTCACCGGACCGCTGCAGCCGCGGGCCTTCGACCTCGTGAAGCTGGCGACGGGTGCGGCGAGTCCGTGGTCGGCGCACGAGGTGCTCGTGAACGCGCACTGTCGCATCCGCTACTGGCGCCTGCCCGGCCGCATGCCGCGCCTCGCGCGCAACGCGGACGGCGACGAGCTCCTGTTCGTGCACGCGGGCGCGGGCGACCTCTACTGCGACTTCGGGCGCCTCGGTCTCGAGGCGGGGGACTACGTCGTGCTGCCGCGCGGCACGATGTGGCGCATCGAGAGCGCGGCGCCGCTCGACGTGCTCATGATCGAGGCCACCAACTCGAGCTACCAGCTACCCGAGAAGGGCCTGGTGGGCAACCACGCGATCTTCGACCCCGCGGTGCTCGACACGCCGCGGATCGACGCCGAGTTCCTGGCGCAGCAGTCGGACGATGTGCCGTGGCAGGTGGAGGTGAAGCGTCGCAACGCGCTGTCGCTGATCACCTATCCGTTCAACCCGCTCGATGCGGTGGGCTGGCACGGCGAGCTCGCGGTGGTGCGCCTGAACGTGCACCACCTTCGGCCGCTGATGAGCCACCGCTATCACCTGCCGCCCTCAGCTCACACCACCTTCCTCGCCAACCGCTTCGTCGTGTGCACCTTCGCGCCGCGGCCGTTCGAGACCGATCCGGGCGCGCTCAAGGTCCCGTTCTTCCACAACAACGACGACTACGACGAGGTGCTCTTCTATCACGCCGGCGACTTCTTCAGTCGCGACAACATCCACCCCGGCATGATGACTTTCCATCCGGGCGGCTTCACGCACGGGCCGCACCCGAAGGCGCTGACGCGCATGTTCCAGCAGACCAAGCCCGCCACGGACGAGTACGCGGTCATGATCGACACGCGCGACGCGCTCGACGTCGGCGCAGGCGCCGCACCGGTCGAGTGGACCGGCTACGTGGACAGCTGGAAGGGCCCGCCGTGAAGCTCGCTTCGCTGCGCAACGGCAGCCGCGACGGGCAGCTGCTGGTGGTGAGCCGCGATCTCGCGCGCGCGGTGCCGGTGCCGCACGTCGTGCCCACCCTGCAGGCGGCTCTCGACGACTGGCATCGTGTGCAGCCGCGGCTCGAGCAGGTGGCGCTCGAACTCGAGGAGGGCCGCGCGTCGGGCGGCTTTCCATTCCGGGCGACCCAGGTTCTGGCGCCGCTGCCCCGCGCGCACCACTGGGTGGACGGTTCGGCCTACGTCAACCACGTCGAGCTCGTGCGCAAGGCGCGCGGCGCCGAGATGCCGGCCACCTTCTGGACCGACCCGCTCGTCTACCAGGGCGGTTCCGACGACTTCCTCGCGCCCACGGCCGACGTGCCGCTGCCGAGCGAGGAGCACGGCATCGACCTCGAGGCCGAGGTGGCCGTGGTGACGGACGACGTGCCCATGGGCACCACCGCCGACGGTGCGCGAGATCACATCCGGCTGCTGATGCTGGTGAACGACTGGTCGCTGCGCAACCTCATTCCGGGCGAGCTCGCGAAGGGTTTCGGCTTCTACCAGTCGAAGCCCGCCACGGCCTTCTCGCCGGTGGCCGTCACGCCCGACGAGCTGGGCGACGCCTGGGACGGCGGCAAGGTGCTGCTGCCGCTCGTGTCGCACATCAACGGCAAGCTGTTCGGGCGTCCCGACGCCGGCGTGGACATGACCTTCGACTTCCCGCGGCTGATCGAGCACGTCACCGTGACGCGACGGCTCGGCGCGGGTGCCATCGTGGGTTCGGGAACGGTTTCGAACTATGATCGGTCCCGCGGCTCCTCGTGCCTCGCAGAGCGGCGCATGCTGGAGCAGCTCGAGCAGGGTCGTGCGATCACGCCGTTCCTGCGATTCGGGGACCGCGTGCGCATCGAGATGTTCGACCGGGATGGCCGGAGCATCTTCGGGGCGATCGACCAGCGGGTCGTGCCGGGACGCTGAGGCCCGCGCGACGCCAAGGGTGCAAGACGACATGTTCGGTAATCTCGAAGCGCTGCCTCCGGACCCGATCCTCGGTGTCACCGCTGCCTTCCGCCGCGATCCCGATCCCGGCAAGGTGGACCTCGGCGTGGGCGTGTACCGCGACGAGGGTGGCACCACGCCGGTGCCGGTCGCCGTGCGCGAGGCGGAGCGCGAACTTATCGCCACGCAGACGACAAAGACCTACGTCGGCCCGGCCGGCAACCTCGAGTTCAACGAGCGGATTGTGGCCCTGGCGCTCGGCCCGCTGACCAAAGGGCTTAAGGAGCGCACCGCGACCATCCAGACCGTTGGCGGCTGCGGTGCGTTGCGCATGGGCGCCGAGTTGCTGCACGCGGCGGCGCCCGGCGCCGTCGTGCACGTCAGCGAGCCGACCTGGGCGAACCACGAACCGCTGCTGGGCAATTCCGGCATCACCCTGCGACGCTATCCGTACTACGACCCGGCCACGCGTGCAGTGGCGTTCGAGCGGATGCTCGCCCGCCTTGATGGGGTGCCGGCCGGCGACGTGGTGCTGCTGCACGGCTGCTGCCACAACCCCACGGGCGTCGACCTCGATCCCGGGCAGTGGTCGGCGGTGGCTGACCTGCTCGAGCGGCGCCGCCTGGTGCCGTTCGTCGATCTGGCGTACCAGGGCTTCGGCGACGACCTCGAGACGGACGCGGCCGGCCTGCGCCTGCTCGCGTCGCGACTGCCGACGCTGCTGCTCGCCATCTCCTGCTCGAAGAATTTCGGCCTGTACCGGGAGCGCGTCGGCGCGCTGGCGGTGGTGGCTGAGAGCGCCGCGACCGCGCGTGCGCTCGCAACCCACCAGGCGCGCACCGGGCGGCGCATGTACTCGATGCCGCCCGACCACGGTGCCGCCGTTGCCGCGCGCGTCCTCGGCGATGCCAGCCTGCGCAGTTCATGGCAGGAGGAACTCGCTGCGATGGTCGCGCGCGTGAAGTCGCTGCGCCGCCTGCTCGCGGACCGGCTCTCCGCACGTCGTCCCGACCTCGATTTCGCGTGGCTGCCGCGGCAGCGGGGCATGTTCTCGCTGCTCGGCCTCGCGCCGCCCGCGATCGCCGCTCTGTGCGAAGTCGAGCACGTGTACATGACGCCGGACGGCCGCATCAACGTCGCGGGCGTGAGCGACGCCAACGTGGACCGGGTGGCCGACAGCATCGTCCGCGTGCTCGACCGGCGATGAAGCTCTGTCCGAAGCTGATCCTCGAAGGCACCCGCCTCACGCACAAGACGGACATCGCCTTCGCGCTGAACGAGCACCCGCGGGTCGTCGGGCCGCGCCGCTATCGATACCACTCGCCGCTGATCTCGGCGGAGTGGTGCGCCTTCACCAACGTTCCCTGGGGTCGCGGTCTGATCAACTTCGAGCCGCACGAAGAGGGACTGGCGATGGAGACCTACGCTACCTGGGTGCGGCTCTTCGAACTGCAGCGCTACTACTCCTGGATCGTGGACCGCTTCCACGTCTCGACGATCGTCTACCAGCGGCGGCTGCATCGCCGCGAGTTCGACTTCGGCTGGCTGGAAGAACGACTCTTGCCGCTCGGCTTCCGGCTGGTCCTGTGCACGCGCAGCCCCGAGTCGTTCGCGAAGGCCCGGGAGGAGCGCCTCAAGGTCTCGGGCAACCCGGGCCAGTATGACGACCTCGAGCCTTTCATCGCCGAGCAGGAAGACATGCGCTTCGAGGTGGGCCGATCGCTGCTGCCCTCGTTCGAGGTAGACGTCTCCGACGACGACGTGTCGGGCGCCGCCGATCGCATCGCGTCCTGGCTGGAGGCGACCGGAGGGCTCACGCTGGCCTAGGCGTGCACTAGCCGGATGCCGTCCCGTACGATAGAATCCGCGCCGCAGAGGGTCGAGGGTCGCCGGTAAATCGTTGATTCTCGGGGCTTCTGGCCGATCGGGCAGGCTCGACGTTCGGGCTTGGTCGGTGCGGCGGGAGATTCGCCAGAGAAATCCCCCGAGTGGGGATTTTTCGTTTGTGGGGGCCACCCGGAGGGGCCGCCTTCCACGATCAACGAATGGGCCGCTGGCCCATTTTTTATTTTCCCGCGCTTCGCAGGGACGGGACGATGCACAGGGACACTCTGGTCGCGCTGCTGCAGCCGGTGGTCGAGGACCTTGGCTATCGGCTGTGGGAACTGGAGTACGTGGCAGGCCGCGACGGCGCAGTCCTGCGGCTGTACATCGATGCGCCCGCCGGCATCACGGTCGACGATTGCGAGCGCGTGAGTCGGGCGGTGAGCGAGCGGCTCGACGCGGACGATCCGCTGCCCGGGCAGTACACCCTCGAGGTGTCGTCGCCCGGGATCGACCGGCCGCTCAGGACGGCAGCGCACTTCGCGCCGTACGTGGGCGAGACGGTGATCGTGGAGCTGGCACATCCGCTCGCGAGCAGGCGGCGCTTCAAGGGCCCGCTGGTTGCGGCCGGAGCGGAGACGATCGAGGTCGAGGTGGACGGTCGGCGCTTTGCGCTGCCGATCGGTGGAATTCGCAGGGCGCACCTGGCGCCGGACGATTGATCCCCGCAAGTCGGGAGGACGGCAGATGAACAAAGAGATCCTGATGGTCGTCGACGCGGTCTCCAACGAGAAGGGCGTCGACAAGGAAATCATCTTCGAGGCGCTAGAGGCGGCGCTCGCGTCGGCCACCCGCAAGAAGCACGGCGAGGAAATCGACGTGCGCGTCGCGATCAACCGCAAGACGGGCTCGTACGACACGTTCCGCCGGTGGAAGGTGTTCGCCGACGACTCGACCGAGCTCGAGTTCCCCGACCGGGAGCTGCGGCTCGAGGACGCGCTCGACATGGAGCCCGCGGCCGAGGCGGGCGGCTACGTCGAGACGCCGCTCGAGTCGGTGGCCTTCGGCCGGATTGCGGCGCAGACCGCCAAGCAGGTCATCGTTCAGAAGGTGCGTGAGGCCGAGCGCGCCCAAGTCGTGGACCAGTACAAGGGACGCGTCGGCCAGCTCGTCTCGGGCATCGTCAAGCGCGTCGACCGCAACGGCATCTTCGTGGACCTCGGCGGGACGGCCGAGGGCTTCATCTCGCGCGACCAGATGATCCCGCGCGAGCCGGTACGTACCCAGGATCGCATCAAGGCCTTCCTGAAGGACGTCCGCCCGGAGCCGCGTGGCCCGCAGCTGTTCCTCAGCCGTACGGCCCCGGAGTTCCTCATCGAGCTGTTCAAGCTCGAGGTGCCCGAGGTCGGCCAGGGTCTGATCAACATCCTGGGCGCCGCCCGCGACGCGGGCGCCCGCGCCAAGATCGCCGTGCGCAGCAACGACCCGCGCATCGACCCGGTAGGCGCCTGCGTCGGCATGCGCGGCTCGCGCGTGCAGGCCGTCTCGAACGAGATCGCCGGCGAGCGCGTGGACATCATCCCGTTCGACGAGAACCCGGCGCAGTTCGTGATCAACGCCATGGCGCCGGCCGAGGTGAGCTCGATCGTCATGGACGAGGACGCGCACAGCATGGACATCGCGGTCGCGGAGGAGAAGCTCTCGCAGGCCATCGGCCGCGGCGGGCAGAACATCCGGCTCGCGAGCGAACTGACCGGCTGGCGACTCAACATCATGAGCGAGCAGGCGGCCGAGGAGAAGAGCGACTCCGAGCAGAAGACGCTGCGCGAACTTTTCATGAAGCAGCTCGACGTGGACGAGGACGTGGCGGCCATCCTCGTTGGCGAAGGGTTCTCGAGCATCGAGGAGATCGCCTACGTGCCGCAGTCCGAGATCGCCGCGATCGATGAGTTCGACGAGGCCATCGTGCAGGAGCTGCGCAACCGGGCCCGCGACGTGCTGCTCACGCAGGCGATCGCGAGCGAGGAAACGATCGAGGGTGCGGCCCCGGCGGCCGACCTGCTCGAGGTCGAGGGCATGAGCGACGAGCTCGCGGGCGAACTCGCCCGCCACGGCATCGTCACTCGCGAGGACCTCGCCGACCAGGCGGTGGACGACCTGGCGGACATCCCCAACCTCGATCCCGAGCGCGCCGGGGAACTGATCCTCGCCGCGCGCAAGCACTGGTTCGAGCAGGCTCAGCAGGCCTGAGCGGAGGTCCCCCATGGCGGAAGTGACGGTCACCCAGTTCGCGGAGGTACTCAAGGTACCGGTCGATCGGCTGCTCACGCAGCTCGACGAGGCCGGTATCCGGGTCGCGGGTGCGGACGACATCATCAGCGACGAGGCCAAGATGGAGCTCCTCACGCACCTGCGCCGCGCGCACGGTCGCGAGCAGGATGCCGCCGCGCCGCGCAAGATCACGCTCCAGCGTAAGGCACAGCAGGAGATCAAGGTCGCCTCCTCGCTGGGTCGGGCCCGCACGGTCAACGTCGAGGTCCGAGCCAAGAAGACCTACCTCAACCGCACCGTGCTCGAGGAAGAGCAGCGGCAGCGCCAGGAAGAGGTCGACCGAGTGCGCCAGGCCGAGGAGGCCCAGCGCTTCGAGGCCGAGCGCCGCGAAACCGAGCAGCGCGATGCGGAGCGCCGGGATCGCGAGCGGCTCGAGGCCGACGCGCGCCGCCGGGTGGACGACGAGGTGCAGGCGCGTGCCGACGAGGAGGCGCGGCGCCAGGCCGAGGCGCGGCAGCGCGAGCACGCCGAGCGCGAGCGCATCGATACCGAACGCCGTGCGGCGGAGCCGGCCCAGCCGGCCACCCCGGCGGCGCCCAAACCCCGGGCGGCGGAGCCCGTCGACGAGCGCAAGGGCACCACCAAGTACGGTCGCCAGGAACTGCACGTCGGGGCTGGCGCCGGCGCCCGCTTCAAGAAGAAGCAGTCCGCGAATCGCTTCCGGCGCCAGGTGCACGTCAGCGTGGACGCGCGCGGCGGCGAGTTCGCGCAGCCCACGGCGCCGGTCAAGCGCGACGTGCAGCTGCCCGAGACGATCACGGTCGGCGAGCTCGCCAACCGCATGGCCGTCAAGGCGAACGAGGTCATCAAGACCATGATGAAGATGGGCGTGATGGCCACCATCAACCAGCCCATCGACCAGGACACAGCGCAGCTCGTCGTCGAGGAATTCGGGCACACGCCCGTGCGCCTCAAGGAAGATGAGTTCGAGGACCAGATCAAGGCGCAGGAGGGCGCGGTCGAGGCGCTGCCGCGACCGCCGGTGGTCACCATCATGGGCCACGTCGATCACGGCAAGACGTCGCTGCTCGACTACATCCGCCGCGCGAAGGTCGCCGCCGGCGAGGCGGGCGGCATCACCCAGCACATCGGCGCCTACCAGGTCGAGACGCCTAAGGGGCTGATCACCTTCATCGACACGCCCGGCCACGCCGCGTTCACCGCGATGCGCGCCCGCGGCGCCCACGTCACGGACATCGTCGTGCTGGTGGTCGCCGCCGACGACGGCGTGATGCCGCAGACGATCGAGGCGGTACAGCACGCCCGGGCCGCCGGCGTGGCGATCGTGGTTGCGGTCAACAAGATCGACAAGTACGGCTCCGACCCGGACCGGGTGCGCAACGACCTCGTCAAGCAGGAGGTCATCCCGGAGGAGTGGGGCGGCGACGTGATGTTCGTCAACGTCTCGGCCCACACCGGAGAGGGCATCGACAGGCTGCTCGAGTCGATTCTGCTGCAGGCCGAGGTGCTCGACCTGAAGGCGCCGGTCGACGGGCTCGCGGTGGGCGTCGTGCTCGAGTCCAGCATCGAGAAGGGCCGTGGCGCGGTGGCCACGGTGCTGGTCAAGCGCGGCACGCTCAAGGCCGGCGACCCGATCATCGCCGGCCAGGAGTTCGGTCGCGTGCGGGCGATGTTCGACGCGGCGGGCAAGCAGGTGCAGTCGGCGGGTCCGTCCTCGCCGGTCGCGGTGCTCGGCCTGTCGAACGCGCCGAACGCCGGTGACGACCTGATCGCGGTCGAGAGCGAGCGCAAGTCGCGCGAAGTCGCACTCTACCGGCAGGGGAAATACCGCGACGTCCGCCTCGCGAGCGCCACGAAGAAGGCCGAGGACGTGTTCTCGCAGATGGGCGAGCAGGCCAGCGCGAACATCCAGATCATCGTCAAGGCCGACGTGCAGGGCAGCGCCGAGGCGCTTCGCGACGCGCTCTCGAAGGTCGGCACCGAAGAGGTGGCCGTGAAGGTCATCGCGAGCGGCGTCGGCGGCATTACCGAGTCCGACGTGACGCTGGCGCTCGCCTCGAAGGCGCGCATCATCGGCTTCAACGTGCGCGCCGACAGCGCCGCCCGCGCGGCACTGAAGGACGGCGGGGTCGAGGTCAACTACTACAGCATCATCTACGAGGCGATCGACGACCTGAAGCTGGCCGTTTCGGGCATGCTCAAGCCGGAGATCAAGGAGCAGATCGTCGGTCTCGCCGAGGTGCGCGAGGTGTTCCGCTCGAGCAAGTTCGGCACCGTCGCGGGCTGCCTCGTGGTCGAGGGTGGCATCAAGCGCGGCAATCCGGTACGCGTGCTGCGCGACAACGTGGTGATCCACCAGGGCGAGCTCGACTCGCTGCGTCGCTTCAAGGACGACGTGGGTGAGGTCCGCGCCGGCACCGAGTGCGGCATCGGCGTGCGCAACTACAACGACATCCGCGCCGGCGACCAGATCGAGTGCTTCGCGAGGGTCGAGGTCGCGCGGACCGCGTGACCTGAGCGCCATGCCGCGTGAAATTCCGCGTGCGCGCCGCGTTGCCGAGCAGGTGCAGCGGGTGCTGGCCGACATGCTGCGCCGCGACGTGCGCGACCCGCGCCTCAAGCCGGTGACGGTCACGCACGTCAGGATGTCGCCGGACCTGTCGCACGCCTGGGTGCATTTCCAGCTGCTCACGGGGAATGCCCACGATCCCCTGCAGCAGGAGATCCTGGACGAGGCGGCCGGTTACCTGCGGGGTCCGCTCGGGCGGGCGTTGCGCCTCCGGATCGCGCCGCACATCCATTTCCAGCCCGACACCGAGCTCGAGCAGGGCCAGCGGCTCGACGAGATCATCACGAAGGCCGTGCGCGAGGACGCCGCACGGCATCCGACGGACGGCGAGACGCCCGAAGACGGCTCGCAGTGACGCGCCTCGCGGGCGAGCGGCCGCGGTGGCGGGTACTCGACGGCGTCGTCCTGCTCGACAAACCGACAGGTCCCGGCTCGACCACCGTTCTGCAGCATGTGCGCCGGCTGTTGCGGGCTGCGAAGGCGGGCCACGCGGGCACGCTCGATCCCATGGCGAGCGGCATGCTGCCGTTGTGCTTCGGACAGGCGACCAAGGCCTGCGGCGTGCTGCTGGGTTCCGCCAAGGCGTACCGCGCACAATTGCGTCTCGGTGCCGCGACCGATACCGGCGATGCCGAGGGTCGGATCGTGCGAACGGCCGCGGTGCCCGGGCTCGACCGGCCGCGGGTCGCCGCCGTCCTCGCGCCGATGGTCGGGAAGCAGCAGCAGCGGCCCCCGATGTACTCCGCGCTCAAGCATGAGGGCCGGCCGCTGTACGAGCTGGCCCGGCGGGGCGAGGAAGTCGAGCGGGCGCCCCGCGAGGTGACCCTCCACCGGCTCGAACTGATTGAGCTGCAGGACGACCGGCTCGAGTTCGAGGTGGTCTGTTCCAAGGGTACCTACGTCCGCGTGCTGGGTGAGGAGATCGCGGCTGCGCTCGGAACCGCGGGACACCTCTGTGCCCTGCGTCGCCTGTGGGTCGAGCCGTTCGATCCGGCCACCATGGTCACCTTCGAGACCGTCGAGTCGTGGGCGGCCGGCCTGCCCGGCGATGCCGAGCGCCCGGCCTGGCT
>Ga0209254_10006120_pt1 | contig 11085 bp, 9 predicted proteins | sample FrelakmetDIP11DI_FD_187148 | JGI IMG/M metagenome (GOLD analysis project Ga0209254, IMG submission 187148) | Freshwater lake sediment microbial communities from the University of Notre Dame, USA, for methane emissions studies - DIP11 DI (SPAdes)... | ecosystem: Environmental > Aquatic >... | reverse complement strand
GCCGGGGTTGGTGATGGCGTTCAGCGCGCGGGCGTGCTTGATGATGCCGCCGATATAGTGCAATGCGAAGTCGCTCAGGCCACCGTAACCGTCGCCGGCGAACAGGTTCTTGCCGTCCTTCCACACGCTCTGGTGCACGTGCATGCCGCTGCCGTTGTCGCCGACCACGGGCTTGGGCATGAAGGTTGCCGTCTTGCCATAGGCATGCGCCACGTTGTGGATGATGTATTTCTGCAGTTGCAGCCAGTCGGCACGCTGCACCAGGGTGCTGAACTTGGTGCCGATCTCGTTCTGCCCGGCGCCGGCCACCTCGTGGTGGTGCACTTCCACCGGGATGCCGACCTGCTCGAGCAGCAGGCACATCTCGGAGCGCATGTCCTGGAAGCTGTCCACAGGCGGCACCGGGAAATAGCCGCCCTTGACGGTGGGGCGGTGGCCCATGTTGCCGCCTTCGAGGTCCTTGTTGGTGGCCCAGGAGGCCTCTTCCGAGGTGATCTTGACCTGGCAGCCGTCCATGCCGATGTGCCAATGGACCTGGTCGAAGATGAAGAATTCGGGCTCGGGGCCGAAGTAGGCGGCGTCACCGATGCCGCTGCTCTTCAGGTACGCCTCGGCGCGCTTGGCCAGGGAGCGCGGGTCACGCTCGTAGGGCTTGCCGTCGCCGGGTTCGAGCACATCGCAGCTCAGGATGAGCGTCGGCTCCTCGAAGAAGGGGTCGAGATTGGCGGTATTGGGGTCGGGCATGAGCAGCATGTCGCTGGCCTCGATACCCTTCCAGCCTGCGATCGACGAGCCGTCGAAGGCGTGGCCGGAGATGAATTTGTCTTCGTCGAAGTGCGAAACAGGCACGGTCACGTGCTGTTCTTTGCCGCGGGTATCGGTGAAGCGGAAGTCGACGAATTTGACTTCGTTCTCCTTCACCATCTTCATGACGTCGGCAACGGTCTTTGCCATTCAAATCTCTCCTAGCGGGGCTCGTGGATTGGTTTCGGTCTTGGGCAGTGGCGGGGCAGGCCCCGACAGGATGCACGTCAATTTAGCAGAAACCATGCCGGCCTCCCGGCACGGTCAGGCCAGGCACCCACAGGCACTCGCATCGAGTCGGTGCGCACGAGTGCACCACTGTCGGGCTCAGGGGCCACGATCAACGCACCAGTTCGGGGCCCAAGCGGACGCCCGCATGCTCCAGGCCGGCGCGCAATGCAGCGTAGGCGTCCGCCGGATCGCCGGCGCTCTTGACGCCCAGTTCGATATGGCGACCCCATTCGGGATGGTCGACGCTGGGCAGGCTGAACACCTTGACGCCGGGGTGGCGCGCCTCGATGTCCTCCATCAGCGGGGTCAGGCTGGCCTCCATGGCGCCAAAGACGATGACCGAGCGCTCCACCGTGCGCGCGCCGCCGTGCAGGTGGGCGCAGCGGTGGTCGAGCACCCACTCGATCATCGGCCACGCCATCACCGGGAAGCCGGGCACGAAGTGCACGTGGCCGCACGAGAAGCCGGCGATCTTGTTGTAAGGATTGGGGATGATCGCGGCGCCGCGCGGGAACACCCCCATGTTCAGGCGGTGCACGTTGTCCTTGCGCTCGGGCTCGAATGGCTGGCCCTGTTCGGCCGCCACGTCGCGCATGCGCTCCAGGATCAAGGCCTGGGCTTCGGCGTGCAGTTCCAGCGGCACGCCCAGCGCAGCGGCGGCGCACTGGCGGGTATGGTCGTCGGGCGTGGCACCGATGCCGCCGCAGGAAAACACCAAGTCGCCGCCATCGAAGGCTTCGCGCAAGGCCTGGGTGATGCGCGGCCGGTCGTCGCCGACGTAGCGCGCCCACGACAGCATCAGCCCGCGGGCGGCCAGCAGTTCGATGACCTTGGCCAGGTGCTTGTCCTGGCGCTTGCCCGAGAGGATTTCGTCACCGACGATGATGAGACCGATATTCATGCGTTCACGCTCGATTCGACGAGGGCACTGGCGGCCGCGGACTCGGCGTTGCGCAGGCGTTGCAGTTCGGCCAGCGCGAAGTGCGCGAACCACAGGGCGGCAAAGGCGAACACCAGCGTGTAAAGCCACACCGAGACCAGCACCAGCACCGGCGCGAAGATCAGCGTGGCGGCACTCACTGCCCACATCATCGACGGCAGCGCACCGAGGCAGCCGCAGAAGGTGCCCATGGCCAGCAGCGCCCAGCGGTGGCGCCGCAGCACGAAGTGCCGCTCGGCCGGGCTGGCATGCGCGGCCAGCACGTCGAAGCCGAACACCTGGCACGTCAGCCAGCCCCAGATCAGCGGCGGCAGCACCAGCACCAGCGGCGGCACCAGCCACAGCGGCACGCTCAGCAGCAGCGCCAGCAGCGCCGCCACGGTGCAGGCCAGCGACCACAGCAGCCATTGCCACCACGCTGCGCCGCGCCGCCGTTCCAGGCCGGGGAAACGGCGTGCGGCGACAAGGTCGACGATGGCCGGCGTCATCAGCGTCGCCACCAGCAGCAACGACATGACCACCAGGAGCGGCACCGCCAGCGCCACCACGATCATCGGGCCGACCAGCGTGCGCAACTGGTTCGCGCCCACCGACTCCAGCCACTCCAGCATGGTGGCCGTCAGGGCCCATTGCTCGAGCGTACCGTGCACCCAGGCCACCGCCGGCTCCCAGTAGGCCCAGCCGAGCAGCGCCACCACGCCGCCGGCGACCAGCAGCGGCAGCAGCGACCACAGCAACATCCGCGGGTGCAGGCAGTAGGCGGCGGCGCGCCAGAAGGCATCGAGCATGGCTGTCACGCGCAAGCAGGTCCGGATCAGCGCAGGTTGCCGGTGTGACCCAGCGAATAGCGGCCCGGCTGCGGCCACACCGTCAGGCCATGCGGCTCGGCGCCGACCTTGACCTGCGCCACCTCGCCGCTGGTGGTGTCGAAGCGGTAGATGACGTCGTCGTAGCGGGCCGCCAGCCAGAGCCAGCGGCCATCGGCGCTGACGTTGCCCATGTCGGGGCTGCCGCCGCCGGGCACGGCCCACCGCGCCACCACCTTCTCGGTGGCGAAATCGATCACGGCCACGCCGCCGTTGCCCAGGCGCGAGCCGTGGATCTTGTGCGAACCGCGATTGGCCACGAAGAGTCGCTTGCCGTCGCGGCTCGGGTACAGCCCATGGGCGCCGAGGCCGGTGGCGATGAAGCCGGCTTGCGTGAAGGTGGCCCCATCGACGATGTGCACGCCGTCGGCGTGCATGTCCGCGATGTAGAAGCGCCGGCCGTCGGGTGAGCTGCGGATATCCTGCGGCATGCCCTTGGTGACGGTGCAGACCTCGGTCTCGCCCGGCTCCCAGACCTGGCCCGGTTTCGTGCGCGGCGCGCGCGGCACTTCCTTGAACCGCGTCGCCGGCATCTTCAACTGCAGGTAGCCCAGCACCTGGCGGCCGACGAGGTCGATCTTCACCAGCGTGCCCGAGAATTCGCAAGTGAAGATCGCATAGCGGCCGTCGATGGCGAAGTCGGCGTGGTTGATGCCGGGGCAGCCGGGGGTGTCGATCGAGTACTGCAACTGCATCGTCTTCGGGTCGCGGAAGTCCAGCCGCTTGCGAGCCTCGGCGACCACGATCGCCGACTTGCCGTCGGGCGTGAAGTACATGTTGTACGGGTCGTCGACGGGCACCGGCTTGCCGGGCTTGCCAGTGCGCGGGTCGATCGGCGTCAGGCTGCCGTCGGTGCGGCCTTCGGCATTGTTGGTGACCCACAGGGTGCGCAGGTCCCACGACGGCACGATGTGCTGCGGGCCGATGCCGACCTTGAAGCGATCGACGACCTTCATCGCCGCCGGATCGACGACGTAGACGTCGTTCGAGCGCAGGTTGGGCACGTAGATGCGCTCGGCGTCACCGGCCAGCGCTGCCGCGATCTTGCCGGCAGCGACTTCGCTGTAGAGGTTCTGCGGGTCGGGCACCGGCGGCATGCCCGGGACCGTGTTCACCGGCTGCGCCAGCGCGATGGCGGCCTGTGTCAGCGCTGCTGCCAGCAGCAGCAAGGTGAACGGAGCCCTGGGTGTATATGAGCGAGTCATCGAGAGCCTATCTTGGGGTCAGAAGGCGGCTGCGGATCGCAGCCACCGAGGAGTTGACGATGTGGTCGACGCCGAGGCGTCCGAGTTCGGCACTGGCCCGGCGCGGGTCGCCGACCACGCCGTCGGCGGCGTCGCGCGGCCGCGCGACGGCCACGTCCAGGCGCACCAGCGACGGGTCCAGCGCCAGCATCAGCGAAGTATCCGCCGCACCGCCATGGCTGCCGATCTCGGCCGCGTCGAGGCCGCGCGCCGCCAGCGCCTGGTTGTAAGGCTCCTGCGCCGCCCGGTAGTACTCGCCGAGCGCATGCACGCGGCAGCGCGCGCCGGCAGCGGACGCGCGTGACAGCCGCGCCGCGACCCGCTCCAGGCTGGCAGCGTAGCCGCCGTGGTCGCCGAGCAGGAAGACGTCGTGGAACCCGGCGCGACAGAGGCTGCGCGCGCCGGCTTCGAGCGTGGCTTCGAACACCGGCACCGGCACCGAGATCGTGCCGGGGTAGCGCATGTGCTGCGTCGGCGGCTCGATCGCGCCCTCCGGAACATAGGTGAGCACCGGGGCAACGACGGCGTTGCCCAAGCGCTCGGCGATGCGCACGGCGAGCAGCCGCACGCGCACGTTGTGCTTGCCCAGCGCCATATGCGGCCCGCTCTGCTCGGTGCCGCCGACCGGCAGCAATGCCGTCGTGGCACCAGCGGCAATGCGTGCCCGCAATTCGGTCCACGTCAGCTCGTCGAGCAGCACACTGGCCGCAGCGGCGGCGGGGCCGGCCACGGCCAGCAGGCCTGCCAACAGCCAGGGGGCAAAGCTGCGCATCTATTCGTCGTCGCCGCCGAGGATGCCGCCGAGCAGTCCGCCGCCGGCCACCAGGCCACCCAGCGCGGCCTCTTCGCGCCGCCCGCCACCGGTCTGCGGGGCCGCCGCGAACACGCGCGAGGCCAGGCGCGAGAAGGGCAGGCTCTGCATCCACACCGTGCCGGGGCCGGTGACCTTGGCAAAGAACAGGCCCTCGCCGCCGAACATCGCGGTCTTGATCTTGCCGACGTACTGGATCTCGAAATTGACGCCCGCCGTCAGCGCGACGACGCAGCCGGTGTCGATGAGCAGCGTCTGACCGGCCTGCAACTCGCGCCGCAGCACGGTGCCGCCGGCATGCACGAAGGCCAGGCCATCGCCTTCCAGCTTCTGCATGATGAAGCCCTCGCCGCCGAAGAAGCCCACCGACAGCTTCTGCTGGAAGTGGATGCCTAGCGACACGCCGCGCGCGGCGCACAGGAAGGCGTCCCGCTGGCAGATCAGCATGCCGCCGAACTGGCGCAGGTCCATCGGCAGGATCTTGCCCGGGTAGGGCGCGGCGAAGGCGACGCGCTGCTTCTGCCTCGCGTTGTTGGTGTAGACGGTGGTGAACAGCGATTCACCGGTGATCAGCCGCTTGCCGGCGCCGAGCAGCTTGCCGAACAGGCCGCTGCCCTGGCTCTCGCTGCCGTCGCCGAACACCGTGTCCATGCCGATGCCGGCGTCCATGAACATCATGCTGCCCGCCTCGCCCACCGCCGCCTCGCCGGGGTCGAGTTCGACCTCGACGAACTGCATCTCGGCGCCCTTGATCTCGTAGTCCACCACGTCCATCGCCATCATCCACCTCCATTGCCGCACCGGCCGGGCGCGATCGTACCCAAGTGCCGCCGGCGCCCGACGGCACTGGCGATAATCGGCCCGCCTGTTCCTCTCGCCGCCATCGCCATGCTCCTTGCCATTGTCGCCATCAGCCTGGGCGCCGCGATCGGTGCGCTGCTGCGTTGGGGCCTGGGTGTCGGACTCAACCACCTGTTCCCGGCGTTGCCGCCGGGCACGTTGGTGGCCAATCTGGTGGGCGGCTACCTGGTCGGCATCGCGATGAGCGTCTTCGCGCAGGCTGGAACGCTGCCCCCGGAGTGGCGGCTGTTCATCGTCACCGGGTTCCTGGGCGGCCTGACCACCTTCTCCAGCTTCTCGGCCGAGGTCGTGGGGCTCATGCAGCAGGGGCGCGCCGGGTGGGCCATGGCCACCGTGGCCACGCATGTGCTGGGCTCGCTGGCCTTGACGTTGGCCGGCGTCGCGACCGCGGAATTCCTGAGGGGCTAGGGTCCGGAGAGCCGTCGGGCTCCAGGTCGGTCCCGACATCGGCCTAGAAGCCCACGCGAAGCGTTACCCGGAATGTGCGGGGCTCGGCCGGGTGCACGTGGCGGTCCTGGACCGAGGCCGCCTCGCCTGGCACTCGCGACTCGTAGTGGTACTGAATGTCGTTGAGCTCGCGGTCGAACAGGTTGAACACGTCCAGCGTGAGCTCGCTGTCGCGGCCGAGTTTTCGGCTCACGCGCAGGTTCGTCGTGAGCGAGGACAGGGAACGAACGCTGTTGTCTTCGACCAGTGCACCGGTGCCAAGGTACCGCCACTGCACGCTGGCCGACCAGGGGCCGAAGTCGCGCGCAGTCACGGCCACCGAGGCCACTTCGTCCAACGCATTCGGGATGTGGTCGCCATTGGCGAAGCGCGCGCGCGACCACGCGAGATCGGCGTCCACCAGCAGCCAGGGCAGAGGCGTCCAGCGGTTGTTCCACTCGACGCCGTGACGCTTGCTGGGGTTGCTGGCCTCGGTGGCACCGGCGTCGCCAACGTAGACCAGTTCCGAGTCGAAGTCGAGTCTCCACAAGGCGATCGAGCTTTGCAGCCCCGGCAGCACCTCGGTGCGCAGGCCGAACTCCATGCCGCGGGAGGCGACGAGCGGCGGCACCTTGTCGACCGAATCGCCCGACTTGGGATCGACCGCGGCGGTGGTGCCGCGGGCGTCGTTGCTGTGAAAGCCACGCCCGGCGTTGAAGAAGACCTCGGTCTTCGCGAACGGCCCGGCGATCAGGCTGAGTTTGGGCGACCAGTGCGTGCCGCTCGCGCTGCCGGCGTTGGCCGCCAGCGTCAAGGCGTCGACCTGCGCGCGCAGATGGTCGGCACGCAGACCGGCCACGCCACGCAGCCAGGGCGCCAACTGTGCCGCCACCTGGCCATAGACACCGACCGCAGTCTCCTGAACCTGGTCTTCGCGTGTCGTCGCCAGTCGCTGCCGTTGCTGTGTGTCGAACAATCCGACATCGATGCGGTCGTATCGCACCTGGACGCCGAACTCGCTGCGCACGTCCAGGCCGAAGAGGGTGTGCTCGAAGGCGTGGCTCGCGTCCGCGCCGTAGACGCTGCGGCTGTCGCGCTGGTTGAACTGGTCGCCGGTGTCGGGACGTTCCAGCGCGTAGGTGAAGTTCGAGTACAGGTCGAGCCGGTAGCGCATCGCATAGGCCGAGACGAGCGTGGTGCCGGCTTCGTCGCGCCGGTGCCACTCACCCGACAGGCTGTAACGCGACGTCTTGCCGCCGGCGGTCGGGTCGAGCGTATCGAAGCGGCCGAACGTCTGGCCCTGGAACGTGCCGGCGTCGATCAGGCGCTGCGGGATCTGGTCGGTCGAGATCCAGGTTGCGTCGTAGCCCATCAGGCTCGCACTGAAGCCCTGGGCGGCGGTGCCGCCGCTCAACGTAAGCACACCGTTCGTCCGCTGCAGCGCCTCGGGCACCGTCCACGGGCCATCGTTGCGCATCGCTTCCACGGCGCCCAGCAATTTGAGGCCGGACGCGAACTCGGTCGACCCGCCGCCGACACCTCGCAGATAGCCGTTGCTGCCCAGCGTGACGCTGGCGAATGGCGCGTCCAGCCGTGTGCGGTAAACGATGTCGGCCGCGCCCGCAGAGGCGAAGTCGCCGCTGCCGGCGAAGTACGGGCCCTTGCGGTACTCGATGCGCTGCACCAACTCGGGCAGCAAGAAGTTCAGGTCGGTGTAGCCCTGGCCATGCGCATGGGTCGGCATATTCACCGGCATGCCGGCGATGCGGGTGGCGAAGTCGGTGCCGTGGTCGAGGTTGAAGCCGCGCAGGAAGTACTGATTCGCCTTGCCGTCGCCCGCGTGCTGAGTGACGATCATGCCCGGCACGAATTCGAGCACCTCGCCCGGGCGCAGCGCGGGCCGGCTCTTCAGCAGCCCGGAACCGATGACCCCTTGCGATGCGGCGTCGCTGGTGCCGATGGCGTTCAGGTAGTGGCCGGTGATCTCGACCTGCTCTGCGGCGGCCACCCGGGCCACATCCTGCGCAGCGGCCGACAGGCTGGCGGCCGCGGCCGCGCAAGCGGCCAGCCGGCAAACGCGAATCCTGCAGATCTCATCGCTTGTCATAACAGTGGGTACGGTCGTGCGCGAGCAGTTGACGCTGGAGGGATGTGCACCGCAGGCAGGGGCGGCTTCACCCCGGTGCGGCGGCTCAGGCGGCAGCCGCCGCCAGGCCGGGGCGGCGCCGCGCCAGCCGGCGTGCAAGCAGGTAGCTGCCGCCGATGACGGCCACGACGACGGTGCCGAAGACCAGCTCCTTGCCGTCGCTCCAGCCGTCGACGAGCGGTGACACCATCCGGGCCGCGCCGAGCGCCGCCACGAGCAGGCTGACGCTCGACACCGCCAGGCTCATCACGCGCGAGGCGATGACGGCGAGCTGGTCGGTGCGGGCGATCAGGCGCGAAATCCACAGGCCGTTGATGCCGTCGGTGACCAGCATCCCGAGCACGAACAGCGCGCCGAGGAAGAGCGAATGGCCGACCCCGCCGAACTGCGAGGCCGTCAACGCAAACAGCGCGGACTGGCTGACGGTGTCGAACGACAGCGCGAACAGCGCTCCCACCATCGCCACCGCGCCCGGGCGCTGCGCATGGCGCAGGCGGCCGAGGAAACGGCCTTTCAGCCCGATCGGCGCGACCACCTCACCGGGGGCCGCGGCGAGCACCGCGCGCAGGTTGACGACCCCCAGCGCCGTGAGGAAGACGATCGATATCCAGGCGCCGAGTGCGTCCAGCCACTCGGGCGGATCCCAACGTTCGCTCGCCAGGCCGATGGCCAGTGCAATCGCGATCACGATCGCGCCGTGACCCAGCGAGAACAAGGCGCCGCAATAGCGTGCAAACGGACGGCCGTGGCGCGCGTTGAAGCGGGTCAGGCCGTCGATCGTGGCCAGGTGGTCGGCATCGAAACCGTGCTTCAGACCGAGCAGGAAGACGATGGCGCACAGTGCGCTCCAGTCCGCAGGCAGGTCGTGCATGACGAATCCCTCGAATCGGCGGCGACTGCGTCGATCGGCGCCGGTCGCGCTCGCCCGTATGACAAGCGCTCAATTCTTCACACGCCGGCCCGAACCGTCTTGACGTGGATCAACGGGAACAGCCTCGATGCGCGACGTGCTTCGTCAGTGTCGCGGCTTTAGGTGCCGGTGCACCGTGCCGTCGGCATGCCGGTGCTCGTGCGCCGCTTCGGCGACGATCAGGTTCAGCGCACCATGGCGCACGCCGCGCTCGGCGATGACGCCGTCGGCGAAGCGCCGCACGGCCTGCGCCGGGCCGCGCAGGATCACGGTCTCGATGCAGTGGTCATGGTCCAGGTGGGCATGCATCGCCGAGACCGTGAGGTCGTGGTGTTCGTGCTGCAGCGACACCAGCCGCTCGGCGAGCTCGCGCTCGTGATGACTGTAGACGTAAGACAAGGTGGCCACGCAGGCCGTCTTCGGATGAACCAACTCGCGCTGTCGGTCGAGCTGCATGCGCAACAGGTCACGCACGGCCTCACTGCGGTTGCCGTAGCCGCGCTCGGCGATCAGGCGGTCGAATTCCTGAGCCAGCGTGTCGTCGAGCGAGATCGTGAAACGTTGCATGGTGGAGCCTCCTGCCGACACATTCTGCGGCAAGCCGGCACCCGCTGACCGGTTCGGCACTCATGACCGCCACAGCATCGGCGGGTTAGGAGCGCATGCCTAAGGGGCTTGCCGCGGCCACTCCTAGAATCTTTTGATCAACGGAGAGACCCGATGTCCCCAGAAGAGACCCTGGCCCAGCATGGCCCGCGCGAGTCCATGGCATACGACGTGGTGATCGTGGGCGCCGGCCCCGCCGGCTTGGCCACCGCGATCCGCCTCAAGCAGATCGATGCGAACCTGTCGGTGGTGGTGCTTGAGAAGGGCTCCGAGCCCGGCGCCCACATCATCAGCGGCGCCGTGATGGACCCGCGCGCGATCGACGAGTTGCTGCCCGACTGGAAGGCCCAGGGCGCGCCGCTGAACCAGCCGGTCACCGCCGATGAGGTGCTGTTCCTCGACGCCCGGGGTGCCAGGCGAGTGCCGCAGGGGTTCGTCCCCGACGCGCTCAACAACCACGGCAACTACGTCATCAGCCTGGGCGCGCTGGTGCGCTGGATGGCCACGCAGGCCGAGGCCCTGGGCGTGGAGATCTTTCCCGGCTTCGCCGCCGCCGAGGTGCTCTTCGACGAGCACGGCGCGGTGCGCGGCGTGGCCACGGGCAATCTCGGCATCGGCAAGGACGGCCAGCCGCACGATGGCTTCCAGCTCGGCATGGAACTCACGGGCAAATACACCGTCTTCGCCGAGGGCGCGCGCGGCCACCTGGGCAAGCAGGTCATCGCGAAATTCGAGCTCACCGCCGGGCGCGATCCGCAGACCTACGCGATCGGCATCAAGGAGTTGTGGGAGATCGAGCCCGCGAAGGCGCGGCCGGGCTTGGTCGTGCACACCGCCGGCTGGCCGATGGACGACCACAGCTACGGCGGCGGCTTCCTGTACCACCTGGAGGACAACCTGGCGACGCTCGGCCTGGTGACGGGCCTCGACTACCAGAACCCCTGGATCAGCCCCTTCGAGGAGATGCAGCGCTGGAAGACACACCCGTCGATCCGGGCCCACCTGGAGGGCGGCAAGCGCGTCGGCTACGGCGCGCGCGCGATCGCCGCCGGCGGCCTGAATGCGCTGCCCAAGCTGGTCTTTCCGGGCGGCGCGCTCGTCGGCTGCGACGCCGGCACGCTGAACGCGGCGCGCATCAAGGGCAGCCACGCGGCGATCAAGAGCGGCATGCTGGCCGGCGAGGCGATTGCGGCGGCGCTGAAGGCCGGTCGCGCGGGCGACGAGGTCACGGCCTACCCCG
>Ga0209254_10006119_pt1 | contig 11086 bp, 9 predicted proteins | sample FrelakmetDIP11DI_FD_187148 | JGI IMG/M metagenome (GOLD analysis project Ga0209254, IMG submission 187148) | Freshwater lake sediment microbial communities from the University of Notre Dame, USA, for methane emissions studies - DIP11 DI (SPAdes)... | ecosystem: Environmental > Aquatic >... | reverse complement strand
TATCTGCTGTCGTACCTGTTCCGGACCGTCAACGCGGTGGTCTCGCCAGAGCTGACGCGCGACTTCGAGCTCGGCCCGGGAACGCTCGGGCTCCTCACCAGCGCCTATTTCGTCACCTTCGCCGCCGTGCAGCTGCCGGCGGGCGTCCTGCTCGACCGCTACGGGCCGCGCCGCGTGGAGTCCGCGCTGCTGGTGCTGGGCGCGACGGGCGCGCTCCTCTTCGCGCTCGCGGAGTCCCCGATGGAACTTGTCGCGGCGCGCGCGCTGATCGGCGCCGGGGTCGCCGTCTGCCTGATGGCGCCGCTGAAGGCGATCGCTGCGTGGATGCCGCGGGAGCGGCAGGCGTCGCTCGCCGGCTGGATCATGACGGCCGGCAGCGCGGGCGCGCTCGCGGCGGCCACGCCGACCGAGCTCGCGCTGCGCTACGTGCACTGGCGCACGCTCTTCGCCGGGCTCGCGTTGCTGACCTTCGCCGCCGCGGTCTGGATCTGGCTGCGCGTGCCCGACAACGGGAAGCGAACCGAGAGCCAGAGCGTCGGGGCGCTGTGGGCAGGCGTGCGCAGCCTGTTCCTGCACCCGCGATTCTGGTGGATCGCGCCCCTCGCCGGCAGCTGCACCGGTTCGTTCTTCGCGATTCAGGGGCTGTGGTCGGTGCCCTGGCTGACGGAGGTCAACGGTTTCGATCGCGGCGTCGCGGCGGGGCATCTGTTCTGGCTCGGGATCGTCATGCTCGCGGGCTATCTCGCGCTGGGGCTGTTCTCGGCGCGCATCGCACGGTACGGCCTCGGCCCGCGGCACCTGTTCGCGCTGGGGTTCGCACTCAACATCATCGCGTTCGCGGCCATCATCGGGCAGTTCCCAGGCACGTATGTCTGGTGGGGGTTCTACGGGCTGGGCGCCGCCACCAACGTCCTCGCGTTCAGCGCCCTCAATGCCGGCTTTGCGGCCGAGTTCGCCGGCCGCGCGAACACCGCGCTCAACCTTATGATGTTCGGCGGCGGCTTCGTCGCGCAGTGGGGCATCGGCCTCGTCGTCGATGCGGCGCGGGCGGGCTTCGACCTCGATGCCGCCGGCGGGCTGCAGTTCGCGTTTGCGCTGGTGCTGACCCTGAACGTGCTGACGTACGCGTGGTTCGCGCTGGGCTGGCGGCGGCACGCCCCATACTTGTACGCCGCGGTCCCCGCGGCGTCATCGAAGCAGGCTTGAGCGGGCATACATGCACCTCCACATCCTCGGCATCTGCGGCACGTTCATGGGCGGCATCGCCGCGATCGCCCATCGCGCCGGCTATCACGTGACGGGCTGCGACGCCAACGTCTACCCACCGATGAGCACCCAGCTCGAGGGGCTCGGCATCGCGCTCACCGAAGGCTACGACGCTGGGCAGCTTTCCGGTGTGGCGCGCGGCGCCGACGTGTTCGTCGTCGGCAATGCGCTCTCGCGCGGGCTGCCGCTCATCGAGGCGATTCTCGACGCGGGCCTGCCGTACCAATCCGGGCCGCAGTGGCTTTTCGAGCACGTGCTCGTCGACAAGTGGGTGCTCGCGGTCGCCGGCACGCACGGCAAGACGACGACCGCGTCCATGCTCGCGTGGATCCTCGATCACGCCGGGCTCGATCCGGGGTTCCTGATCGGCGGCGTGCCGCTCAATTTCGGGGTTTCGGCACGCCTGACCGACAGCGCGTTCTTCGTGATCGAGGCCGACGAATACGACACGGCCTTCTTCGACAAGCGCTCGAAGTTCGTGCACTACCGGCCGCGCACCGCGATCCTCAACAACCTCGAATACGACCACGCCGACATCTTCGCGGACGTGGCCGCCATCGAGACGCAGTTCCACCACCTCGTCCGCACCGTGCCCCGGTCGGGGCGTCTCGTCGTGAACGCCGAGGCGCCGAGCCTCGATCGCGCACTGGCGCGCGGCGCTTGGTCCGAAGTGGAGCGTTTCGCCGGCGCCGAATTCGTCGCGACCGACGGCGCGGTGCCGCCCGATTGGCGGATCGACAGCGACGGCGCGGTGACGCTGGCCGGCGCGCCGCTGGGCATCGTCCGCTGGCCGCCCGATCTGCCGCAGCTCGGCCGGCACAACCGCCTGAACGCGCTGGCGGCACTCGCCGCTGCCCGGCACGCGGGCATTCCGGTCGCCGCGGGACTTGCGGCGCTCACCGAATTCGAAGGCATCAAGCGCCGCCTCGAAGTGCGCGGCACGGCGGGAGGGATCACGGTCTACGACGACTTCGCGCACCATCCGACCGCGTTCGCGACGACGGTCGACGGGCTCCGGCACGCGGTGGGCAGCGCGCGCATCCTCGCGGTGCTGGAGCCGCGCTCGAACACGATGAAGCTGGGCGCGATGAAGGACGCGCTGCCGGGAAGCCTGGCCGCCGCCGACCTGACGTTCTGCTACGCCGCGAAGCTCGGCTGGGATCCCGCCGTCGCGCTCGCGCCGCTCGGCGACAGGGCCGTCGTGCACGACGATCTCGATGCCCTGATCGCGGCCATCCTGGCCGAAGCGCGGGCGGGCGATCACGTGCTGGTGATGAGCAACGGCGGCTTCGGCGGCATCCACGACAAGCTGCTGCGGCGCCTCGGCGCGCGCCCATGAGTGTCGTGGGCAGGATGTGTCGTGGGCAGGATGTGTCGTGGGCGCGGGCTTGCCCGCGCTCGATGAGCGCAGGGTCGTAGGCGCGGCCTCGGCCGCGCTCGGCAATGGCGCATGCGTCTATGCCGATCGAGCGCGGGCAAGCCCGCGCCTACGAAAACAAAGGGCTACGGACCTGAATGCATGAGTGCGCCGACCGTGGTCTATCTGCACGGCTTCAACTCGTCGCCGCAGTCGGTGAAGGGGCAACTGCTGGCGCGCGCGGCGGCCGCGCTTGCAGATCCGCCACGCTTCCATCTGCCACAGCTCCACCACCGCCCGGCGCAGGCAATGCGCGACGTCTGTTCGTGGATCGACCGCGAGGCGCCGGAGGGGCGCGATCTAACGTTCATCGGCAGCTCGCTCGGCGGTTTCTACGCGACCTGGCTCGCCGAGAGGTACCGTGCGCGCGCCGTGCTGATCAACCCGGCGATCCGGCCGCACGAGGATCTGCAACCCGTTCTGGGTCGTCAGCGCAACCTGTACACGGGTGAGGAGTACGAGGTCACTCCCGCACATTTCGCCGAGCTCGCGGCGATCAAAGTGCCGCGGATCACACGACCCGAACGCTACTACCTGCTCGTGCGCACGGGCGACGAGATCCTCGACTGGCGCGAGGCCGTCACGTATTACGCCGGGGCGTTTCAGCATGTCGCCGGCGGCGGCGACCACGGCTGGACGGATTTCGGGGCCGAGGTGGCGTCGGTGCTGCGCTTCGCGGGATGCGGCGCGTGAGCATTCGGGATATTTCGCGGCGGCGCGACCCGCCGATCCTCGGTAACACCACGGTAACGCAATCCGGGCCGGAGTCTCAATGGGCACCAGGCCGACCTCCGGTGACCGCTCCGGCACGCCTTTTGCATCCCGACCACACGGCGTGGTACGGTTGAATTTTTGTCTGGCGGCAACAGGGGGGGCACGATGAACATCGGCAAAGCGCTGATCGTCGACGATTCCAAGGTGGTGCAGTTCAAGCTGAAGCGCATGCTGGAAGCCCGCGGCCTGGGCGTGGACACGGCAAGTTCGGGCCACGAGGCGCTCGATTTCCTGAAGAGCCACGCGCCCGACGTGATCTTCATGGACTTCATGATGCCCGACATGGACGGCTACGAGGTCACGGGCATCATCACGGCCAACCCCGAGACAGCCGCGATTCCGGTGATCATGTGCACCGGCCACGACACGCCGCAGGACCGCGAGCGCGCGCGCGAGAACGGCGCCAGCGGGTTCGTGACCAAGCCGGTCGACGACGCCGCGCTCGATTCGGTGCTGGCGCAGCTCAGGGAACGTGAACCGCCCGCGGTTCGCGTCGCGGCTCCGGGCGCCGTCGTCGCTCCGCCGCCGGTTGCGGCCGTGCCGCTGGTTGCGGCAGCGGCGCCGGTTCCGGTCGCGGGTGCCGCTCCGGCCCCCGCCTCGGCCGTTCCCGCGCCGGCCATGGCCGCGGACACTGCACGGATCGCCGAGCGCATCGCCCACGAAGTGGCCGAACGGTTCGTGCGCGAAGCAATGGCCACCCTTTCGGCCGCGTCCGAGCGGGCCGCGCGCGACGTGGCGCAGGAGGCGGCGACGCGCGCGACCCGCGAGGCGCTGGCCTCGTGGCGCGCCGAGGCGGCACAGGAACACGAGAGCGCGGGGCTTGCGGCCATCGCCGCTGCGACGAAGGCCGCGCGCGAGTCCGTGCAGCCGGCCATCGACGCGGCGGAAGCCGCGCGGCGGTCGGAAGCGATGGCCGCCGACGACAAGCTGCGCGAGGCGCTCGCGTCCGTTCACGCGACGGCCGAGCGCGTCGCCCGCCAGTCGATGGACTCGGCCAAGGCGACGATGGAGGACGCGTCGCGAAAGATCCTGGAGTCGGCACGCGCCGATATCGCCGACAGCGCCCGGACCGCCGCCGAAGCCGCGGCGAAGCCCGTGGCCGAGACGGCGGCGCGCGCCGTGGCCGAGCAGCTCGTGCGCGTGACGCTGGCCGGTGTCCACGAGGAAGAAGCGGCGTTGCGCACCGACGTCGAGCAGGCGGCCCTTGCCGTCGCCGAGCAGATCACCCGGGAGACGCTGCAGCCGGCGGTCGACGCGGCCGAAGCGGCGCGCCGGTCCGCGGAGGCGAACGCCGAAGCGCGGCTGCAGGAGGCGCTCTCCACCGTGCATGCAACCGCCGAGCGCGTCGCGCGTGAAACGCTGGATTCGGCCAGGTCGACGCTGGAGGACGCATCGCGGGAGATCCTGGAGTCGGCACGCGCCGATCTGCAGGAACGCACGCACGTCGCGGCCGAAGCGGCCGCCAGGCCCGCGGCAGAAACGGCGGCGCGCGCGGTGGCCGAGCAGCTCGTTCGCGTCACGCTGGCCGCCGTCACCGAGGATGCCGCGCAGTTGCGCGCCGATGTCGAGCAGACGTCCGTCACGATGGCCGAGCAGGTGGCGCGCGAGATGGTGCAGCAAGCAATCGAGGCCGCCGCGGCGGAGCGCCAGTCGGCGGCCTTGGCCACCGAAGAGAAATTGCAGCACGCGCTCGCCGGCGTTCCGGCGACGGCCGAGCGCGTCGCGCTCGAAGCGCTGGAGCTCGCCAAGGCGGTGATGGAAGACGCGTCGCGCGGAGTGCTCGATTCGGTGCGCGCCGAGTTGCAGGACAGCGTCCGCATGGTCGCCGAGGCCGCGGCGAAGCCCGCCGCCGAGGCTGCCGCGCGCGCGGTGGCCGAAGAGGTCGCGCACAGTGCGCTCGCCGCGGCGCACGAGGAGGAGGAGGCCTCTCGCCACCGGATCGAGGAGAGCGCGATCGCCGTCGCGGAGCAGGTCGGCCGCGACCTCGTCAAGCTGGCGTTCGAAGCCGCCCGGACCGGCCGGCCGGCTGCGACAAGCGAAGAACCCGTCGGGCAAACGTATGACGTGGCGCGCGCCGGTGTGGTCGAAGCGGTCCGCATCCCCCCACCGGCGCCGTCGGCGCCGGAGCCGCGCCCGCCGGCCTGGTCCTCGCGACCGGTGCTCCTGCCATGGCTCGTCGGCCTGACGGTGGCCGTGGTGTATCTTGTGTACAAGAGTTTGTCATAGCGGCGCGCGGCTCGATTAGCGGTGTGTCGTCCGTCTCTCGCCGCATCGGGTCGTGCCAACGGTCCGTGGCGTTTGCTGGCGGCGGGTACGTTCGGCCCGCGCGGCGCACTGGCGGCGAGTGGCTGAACCGGGAGGAAGGAATATGAAGATCGCAATTGTCGGATCCCGTTACTTCGGCGCACAGGTGTTCGAAGCCCTGCGCAAGGAGGAAGGGGTCGAGTATTCGAGCGTCGTCGCGCCGGCCGCGGACGACCGGCTGGCGCTCGCGGCGCAGGCGGCGGGAGTCCCCGTCCACGTGCTCGAGAATCCGAAGGTCGTGCCAGGAGAAGCCATCGCGGTGGGCACGGATCTTATCGTCGCCGCGCACACGCACGCGCGCGTCAGCAACGAGGCGCTGGCCCACTCGCGCCTGGGCGGGGTCGGCTATCACCCGTCGCTCTTGCCACGGCATCGCGGCATCGCGGCCGTGGAATGGACGATCCAGGAAGGCGACCCTATCGCGGGAGGCTCCGTCTATCACCTGGCCGATGGCTGGGACGCGGGCGCCATCGCCGCGCAGGAATGGTGCTTCGTGGCCAAGGGCGAGACGGCGCGCGAGCTGTGGGAGCGTGCGCTGGCGCCGATCGGCCTCGAGCTCCTGGCAAAGGTCGTGCGGCACGCCCGGCTGCACGGCGAACTGCCCGCCAAGCCGCAGGACCAGCGCTTCGCGACCAAGGCCCCGATGATCAAGAAGCCGGCTTAGCCGGGGCTATCGCGTGTCGAGCCACATCGTACTCACCTCCCATCCGCTGGGACGCACGGCGGGGCAATCGCCGCCCATCCGCTGGGGCGCCGCCACGGCGGCGGAGCGCGGGCCGGTGGTGGCGAGCCTCACGAATCCGGCGCAGCGCAATGCCATCGGCACGCATTCGGGGGCCTACGCGCTTTACCGTGCCCTCGCGGTGGCGTCGGGACGACTCGACCGCGACCATCGGCCGGACCTGACGGACACGTCGCCGGCGGAGTCGATCGGCCCGCATCCGCAGTGGGCGGATCCGGACCGGATCGTGTCGCTCGATCCGTGGGGACACATGGTCGCGGCGGCGTTCGCCGTTGAACTCGCCGCGGGTATCGATCTGCGACCGTCGATCGCAGTGACCAAGGCGCGGATCAACATGCCGGAGATGAAGGACGCCATCGCGGCCGGGCGGCTCGTCCCGGATGGAACGGTCCTGCACGACAACGGCGACGTGCGCGTCACGAAAGCGGCGATCGACCCGGTCTGGCATTTGCCGGGCATGGCGAGGCGCTTCAACGTCGCGGAAGGACAGCTGCGCCGCGTGCTGTTCGAGCAGACGGCGGGAATGTTTCCCGAGCTCGTCACGCGACCCGATCTGCACGTGTTCCTGCCGCCGATCGGCGGCATGACGCTCTACTTCTTCGGTGATGTCGCGAAGCTGGGCCGCTCCGACGCCAGGGTCGCCTGCCGCGTGCACGACGAGTGCAACGGCTCCGACGTGTTCGGTTCGGACATCTGCACGTGCCGGCCCTATCTCGCGCACGGCGTCGAGGTGTGCATCGAGATGGCACAGCAGGGCGGCGTGGGCCTGGTCGTCTACAACCGCAAGGAGGGCCGCGCGCTGGGCGAGGTGACCAAGTTCCTCGTCTACAACGCAAGGAAGCGGCAGGTCGGTGGCGACCGTGCCGCGACGTACTTCGAGCGCACCGAATGCGTCGCCGGAGTGCAGGACATGCGCTTCCAGGAGCTGATGCCTGACGTGTTCCACTGGCTCGGCATCGCGCGGATCGACCGCTGGGCGTCGATGAGCAACATGAAGCACGACGCGCTCTCCAGCCAGGGCATCGCGGTCGGCGAGCAGGTGCCGATCCCGGACGAGCTCATTCCCGCCGATGCCCGGGTGGAAATGGATGCCAAGAAGGCCGCGGGCTACTTCGCATCGCCAGCCGCGGAACCCCTGGGTGTCGAGCTCGCCAAGGGTCGCGCGCTCGACGATTGATGGACGACGGCCGCCCCCACGCTCACTGCGTTCGCTGCCCCCCGCGGGGGCAGTCAGTGCCCTTCGGGCGGCCGTGCGGGCAGATGAACGGCCCCCACGCTCACTGCGTTCGCTGCCCCCCGCGGGGGCAGTCAGTGCCCTTCGGGCGGCCGTGCGGGCACTGAGTGCCGGTGCGCGCTATCCGTAACGAGCCCGCTGCGGCGTGGCACACGCCGGTGCCGGACTCGCACCCCGCTGCAAGATTGCTGACGGCGGTCGCCGTGCGCGCGCGTTGCGGGGCGATCATGGCGGCGGCGGAGCGCGGCCAGACGCGGCATCTCGCCTGGCATCCCGAGCGGCTCCCCGCGACGGCTGCCTACGTGGCCGACACGATCCGCCAGCGCTACCCCGATCTCGACGTTCCCTACCATAGTCGCTGGCGCCATTTCGAGGCGGCGGGCGTCGATCGCTGGGCGGATATGACGGCGATGCTGCCCGCTGATCGCGCTGAGCGCGCGCGCACGCGGATCGATCTCGCGGTCATCAGCGTGCTGCTCGACGCCGGTGCGGGCCCTGCGTGGCGCTATGCCGATGCCGCGACCGGGACGACCCTCGCGCGCTCCGAAGGGCTCGGCGTGGCGAGCCTGCGCCTGTTCGCGGCGGGGGCGTTCTCGTCGTCGACCGACGCGCCGTGCAGGACCGATGCCCACGCACTGTCAGGGCTCGGCACGGCGACGCTCGTGCAAGGCTTCCAGGTCGCCGCGGACAATCCGCTCGTGGGCCTCGAAGGACGCGCCGCGCTGCTGCGCCGGTTGGGCACGGTGGCGGCGGCCACGCCGGTGGTGTTCGGCACGCCGGCGCGCCTTGGTCATCTTTACGATTACCTCGTCGCGCATGCGCGGGAGGGCGCGATCACCGCTGGATTCCTGCTGGCCACGCTGCTGCGCGCGCTGGGCCCCGTGTGGCCGCCGCGGCAGGTGCTGGACGGCGTGGCGCTCGGCGACTGCTGGCGGCATCCGGCGGCGCGCGCCGCGAATCCTGCCGATCGCACGGACGGTTACATCCCCTTCCACAAGCTCACGCAGTGGCTCGCGTATTCGCTGCTGGAGCCCCTCGAGGAGGCTGGACTGGCGGTGACCGGCCTCGATGAGCTGACCGGACTTCCCGAGTATCGCAACGGCGGCCTTTTGCTCGACCTCGGTATGCTCGTGCCACGGGACGCGGACTTCCTGCGGCGGACGCACACGGTCGACTCGGAGGCCGTTATCGAATGGCGCGCGCTGACGGTGATCGCGCTCGATCGCATCGCCGTGGCCGTGCGCGAAGCGCTCGGCGTCTCGGCGCAGGCGTTCCCGCTCGCCCGCGTGCTCGAAGGCGGCACCTGGGCCGCCGGCCGGCGCATCGCCGCGGAGCGTCGCGAAGGCGGCACGCCGCCGGTGTCCGTCGACAGCGACGGCACCGTTTTCTGATCTCCCCCCCAACGCAAGAACCGAGGCTCCCCATGTCGGACATGCTCACCGTAGTCGGCCACCCGCTGATCCTGCACAAGCTCACCCACATGCGCCGCAAGGACACGTCGACGGAGATGTTTCGCCGACGCTTGGGCGAGATCGCGCAATTGCTCGCGTACGAAGTGACGCGTGACCTGCCGCTCGAGCAGGTGGAGATCGAGACGCCGCTCGTGAAGATGAAGGCCCCGCAGATCAGCGGCAAGAAGCTGTGCCTCGTCTCGATCCTGCGGGCGGGCAACGGGATGCTCGACGGGATGCTGGAGATCCTGCCCGCTGCGCGCGTGGGCCACGTCGGCCTCTACCGCGATCCGGCGACGCTCGTCCCCGTCGAGTATTACTTCAAGGTGCCCGAGGACATCGCCGACCGGCTCGTCATCGTCGTCGACCCCATGCTCGCCACCGGCCACTCGGCGGCCGCCGCGCTGAACCGCCTCAAGGAGGCCGGCGCCGTGACAATCAAGTACGTGTGCCTGCTCGCGGCCCCCGAGGGCGTCGCAGCGCTCAAAGCAGCCCACCCCGACGTGCCGATCTTCACCGCTGCGGTGGACGACCACCTCAACGAGCACGGTTACATCATCCCCGGCCTGGGGGATGCCGGCGACCGCCTCTTCGGCACCAAGTAGGCGCCGTCGCTCCGGCGGCGGGTATGCAGGCGGCCGCCGACCCTGCTTTCCGGCTTTCCCTAGATTGCGATTACCGGTGGCGCAGTCGAGCCGTCACGGCCCGCTCGCCTCGCGAGAGTGACGTCGAACGTGGCAAAGCCATCGCAGCCGGCTGCCAGCGCGTGGTGAAGGGCGTCGGCGAAGTCCCAGCCTTGCCGCATTTTCGCTGCGGCGGAGACAACCGCGGCCTGCTCGCCTACGACGGCATTTTCCAGTATCGCGAGCTTTTCGATCGCGCCGGCAATCGCCTTGGGGGCGTAACCGTATCGCGAGCGCAGCACCCACTCCAACTCGAGGACCACCGTCACCGGAACATACACCGGCTGAGCGCCCAGAAAGGCCTGCGCTCGCTGTCCCTGTTCCGCATCGTCCTGCACCAGCGCGCGCACCAGGACGTTGGTATCAAGAGCGCGCACGCCGTCAGTCCTTGTAGCCCGTGACCCGCATGTCCTTTACCGCCACCCGCGGACCGGAGTACTTGAGGATGGCCTGGATCTCGGAAAGCTTTGCGGTATTCTTGACCGGCGCCGGAGTGATGCGCGCACCCTTGCCCTCGACACGGATGTCGACACGCATTCCGGGTTTCAACCCAAGCGCTTTCCGGACGGCAACAGGGAGGACGATCTGTCCTTTGGTCGACACAAGCACAGCGCTCATCGCCCGCTCCAGAAGTTTTACCAAGTGGGTATTCTACACCAGCCGGCCCGGAAGGGGGCGGCACCGCTCGCGCCAGATAGGCGGGCGCGGCGCCAAAACCCCGATAAAATGTCGAGGCCGCTGGATATCCCGCCTCCGGCGCAGAGACGTCGCCCGGGCGAATCGACATTTCCGCAGTTCCTCCCGAAAGGTAAGGCTCATGAACCTATTGCAAAGCAAGAGAAGAATGGCGCTGGGCGCCTGCGCGGCGCTGGTTTTCGGTGCGTCGCTGCTCCAGGCCGGCGCAGTGCTGGCGCAGCAGAAGATGAAGGTCGCCGCCATCTATACGGTCCCCGTCGAGCAGCAGTGGGTGTCGCGGATCCACAAGGCGCTGAACGCCGCCGTCGCGCGCGGCGAGATCGAGTACAAGTTCTCCGAGAACGTGACCAATGCCGACTACGAGCGCGTGATGCGCCAGTACGCCGAGCAGGGCAACGCGTTCATCATCGGCGAGTCGTTCGCCGTCGAGGCCGCCGCGCGCAAGGTCGCGAAGGACTATCCGAAGGTGTCGTTCCTGATGGGCTCGTCGGGCAAGCCGCAGGAGCCCAATTTCGCGGT
>Ga0209254_10006118_pt1 | contig 11090 bp, 15 predicted proteins | sample FrelakmetDIP11DI_FD_187148 | JGI IMG/M metagenome (GOLD analysis project Ga0209254, IMG submission 187148) | Freshwater lake sediment microbial communities from the University of Notre Dame, USA, for methane emissions studies - DIP11 DI (SPAdes)... | ecosystem: Environmental > Aquatic >... | reverse complement strand
TCCTGCATGGAGTGCGGCTCGATCATGGTCCGCAACGGCAGCTGCTACAAGTGCCTCAACTGCGGCTCCACGAGCGGCTGCAGCTGAGCGTCACCGGGCGTCACGGCGGCGCTCCAGCGCAAGGCGCTCGGCTAGGCGGCCTCGTGACCGCTGACCGTCTCATGCGGGCCCGCACGCTCCTCGTGGTCGCCGCGATCGGCGGCGCCGGCGTCCTCGCGTGGCGAGCGGCGCGGGGCCGGGGTGCCCGGGGCGGCCCCGCGACGAGCCCCGCCGGGCGAGCGGAGCCCGCCGGCGGCTGGGCCACGTGCTCGGCGCCCTCGGCCCGGGCGTACGAGCTGACGTTCGGGTTGCTCCTCGGCGGGATCTACCGGCGGATGGCCGACGACCTGGCGGCGGCGCTTGCGGGCGTCGAGGCACCCCGGGTCCTCGAGGTCGGGCCGGGCCCCGGCCACCTCGCCGTCGAGCTCGCGCGGCGCGTTCCCGACCTCCGGCTGGTCGGGATCGACGTCGACGCTGCGATGATCGAGCGGGCGCGGGCGCGGGCCGTCCGCGAGGGCCTCGACGGCCGACTGCGGTTCGAGCTCGGCGACGTGGAGGCGCTTTCCTTTCCGGACGGCTCGTTCGACCTGGTGACCAGCTCCTTCTCCGTCCACCACTGGCCGGACGCCGCGGCCGGCTTCGCGGAAGTCCGACGGGTCCTGCGGCCCGGCGGCCGGGCGATCATGTACGACCTGCCGGACGCCTGGGGACGTCTCGAGACCCGGGCTGCCGGCCTCGCCGCCGCGGCGGCGCGCGGGGGGTTCGCGGAGCCAACCGCGACGGCCTTCCGATGGCCGGGCCGCATGGCGCTCGTGCGGCGGCTGGCGGTCGCGGCGCCCGAGCGCGGGCGGTAGGCGGCCCGGCCGCGGCCGCGACGGATCAGGCGGAACGCCTCTGGCCAAGGGCGCCGCACGGGGCCACACTCGCCCCGTGCAGGTGATCCAGGTCGCCGGCGGCGTGGCGATCCACTCGTGGGCCCCGGAGCTGGAGCGGACGGCGCTCGAGCAGGCGGTGAACCTCGCCCACCTGCCGTTCGCGATCGACCACGTGGCCCTCATGCCCGACGCCCACGCCGGCTACGGGATGCCGATCGGCGGCGTCCTCTTCGCCGACGGCGCGGTCGTCCCGTACGCGATCGGGGTCGACATCGGCTGCGGGGTCGCCCTCGCCGAGACCGACCTCACCGTCGGCGCCCTGGGGCGGCGCGGCCTGCGCGACCTGCTGGAGACGATCGACGACGGCGTTCCGACCGGCACGAAGCGCCAGCGCCGGCCGGTCGACCCCCGGCGGGCCGAGGACGAGATCGGCCTCCCACGGCCGGCGTCGATCGAGCAGGCCTGGTGGGAGCGGGCGGTCGACCAGCTGGGCACCCTCGGGTCCGGCAACCACTTCCTGGAGCTGCAGCACGACGCCGACGGTCGCGTCTGCGTGATGCTCCACTCGGGCTCGCGGAGCCTCGGCAAGGCCATCTGCGACGCGTTCCAGCGGCGCGCGCTGGCTGCCAACCTGGCGCGGCACGACCCGCTTCCCCACCGCGAGCTGGCCTACCTCCGCGAGGGGACGGCCGACTTCGACGCCTACTGGGCGGCCATGACGTACGCCCTCCGCTGGGCCGAGGTCAACCGCTCGCGGATGCTCGACGTCGTCGAGCGCGCCTTCGAGGCCCACACCCGGATCCGGCGCTTCGAGCGGCTCGTGGACATCCAGCACAACTACGCCGCCCGCGAGACGCACCTCGTGGGGGGCCTGCGCGCCGGCCTCGTCCACCGCAAGGGCGCCGTGCGGGCCCGTGCCGGCGAGGCGGTGCTCGTGCCCGGGAGCATGGAGACGGCATCGTACGTGGGCGAGGGCCTCGGGAACCCGGCCGCCTTCGAGACCTGCCAGCACGGCGCCGGGCGGGCGATGAGCCGGACGGCCGCGCGCAAGGCCCGTGGCGCACCGGAGGTCTACGCGGCGATGCAGGCGGAGGGCGTGCTCCTCCTCGCCGGCGACCGGGGGGCCGTCGCCGAGGAGGCCGGCTTCGCCTACAAGGACATCGAGGCCGTGATGGCGGCATCGGCCGACCTGCTCCGGCCGGTCCGCCGCCTCGTGCCGCTCGGCGTCGTCAAGGGATAGGCCGTGGTCAGCCGGGCGCGGCGGCCCCGACCGCGCGGCGGCGCCGGACGACCGCCAGCAGGGCCACGACGGCGACGGCGAGCGCCGCGAGGAGCAGCGGGCTCGCCGGCGACACGGGCGCCGGGGCGGGGACCGGCGACGCGGCCGCCAGCGGATCCGGGCTGACGGCGATCGGCAGGTCGGAGCGGACGCCGCTCGCGGCGCCCCGGACGAACGCCTCGACCGCGGCGATCCCGCCGGCCGGCACGACGACGTCCGCGGCGTAGCGGCCGGTCACCGCGGTCTCGATCCCCATCGCCTCCGTCGCGGCCCCCGAGGAGCCGACGAGGCGGACCCCGACCGGCGTCCCGCCCCACGGGCGGAGGTCGCCGGCGGCGTCGGGGACGGCGAGGTCCCAGGTGAGGGTGACCGTCGTCCCCGGGGCCGCGCCGGCGGGGAACGGGCCGCGGAACGAGGCGACAGCGCCCTCCTTGGCGAGCGCGGGGCCGACGAGCGTGGCCGCCAGGAGCAGGGCGGTCGCGAGTGCGGAGATGCGCCGGACGTTCGTCATGGAACCCCCCTTCCGGTGCCAGCATACCGGCGATCGCCCCGCCGATCCACCGCCCGCGAGGCCCCGGCTCCACGCGCTGAGGAAGCCGGGTGCGGCAGCCCCGGGCGCGTCAGACGCCCGGCGAGTAGCCGGGGATCGCCAGCTCGATGAGCGGGCTCCAGGCGACCATCGCGTCGACGTCCGTGCGGCCCCAGCTGCGCGCCACGTGGACGAGGAGCTCGCGGCGCTCCGCCTCGTCGGTCACGATGCGGGCGGTGGCCGGGAGGTCCGCCACCGGGCCCTGCTTGAGGTGGATCGTCAGGCGGGGATCCGCCTCGAGGTTGCGGATCCAGGCTCGCGTCCGCTCTCGCATCGGCATCCCCGAGATCACCAGGCGCCCATCGACACTGTGGAGGGCGATCTCGATCCGGCGCGGATCGCCGCTGCGGCGCCCGATCGTCGTGATGTCGATGATGCCGCCGCGGTCGAGGGCGGCGCGGATCGTGGGGTCCATGGGACGTCTCCGGGTCGGCTCGGGATGGTAGTTGCGCGAGCAACTATATCCCATCCCGCGGCGCGGTGCAGGCGAGTAACCGGCCCGTACACTGCCGGCTGATGCTCCGGACTGTCGCCGCCACCCGCTACGTGACCCCCTTCCGGGAGGGAGGCTCGCTGCCTGGCCTCTGCGAGGCCGACGACGACGGCCTCTACGTCGTGAAGTTCCACGGCGCCGGCCAGGGGCCGAAGGCCCTCGTCGCCGAGGTGATCGTCGGCGAGCTGGCCCGTGCGCTCGGCCTACCGATCCCGGAGCTGGTCCTCGTGGAGCTCGACGCCCGGTTCGCCGCCGGGGAGCCGCACTGGGAGGTGAAGGAGCTGCTCGACCGCTCCCCCGGGATCAACATCGGCGTCGACTTCCTGCCCGGAGCCATCGGCTTCGCGCCGGCCGTCGGCCCGGCCCCAGATCCCGCCCTGGCGGCCGCCTTCGCCTGGCTCGACGCGCTCACCCTCAACGTCGACCGCACGCCGCGCAACCCGAACCTCCTGGTCTGGCACCGGCGGGTCTACGGGATCGACCACGGGGCCGCGCTCTACGTCCACCACCGCTGGACGGACGCGACCCGCGATCCCGGCCACGCCCGGCGCCCGTTCGCCCAGGTGCGCGACCACGTGCTGCTGCCCTTCGCCTCCTCGATCGAGGAGGCCGACGCCCGACTGGCCCCGCTGGTCACCGACGGGCTGCTGGCCGGCATCGTCGACCTCGTCCCCGAGGCGTGGCTGGCGGGCGAGCCGGCGTTCGCCTCGGTGGCGGACAATCGACGGGCGTACGTCGACTACCTGCGGGCGCGGCTGGCCGCCCCGCGGGCGTTCGTGGAGGAGGCCGAGCATGCCCGAACCGGCGCCTGAGCCCGCCCGCCACCCGTTCGCCTACGCGATCGTCCGCGTGGTCCCGCGGGTCGAGCGCGGCGAGTCGATGAACGCGGGGATCGTCCTCCTCTGCCGGCCCCGACGATTCCTCGGCGCACGCGTGGCGCTCGACGAGGCCCGCCTGCGGGCCCTCGACCCGGCCTGCGACGCCGAGGAGGTGCGGGGGCACCTCGAGGCGATCGAGCGGATCGCCGCCGGCGACCCTGCTGGCGGCCCGATCGCCGCCCTGTCCCAGGCGGAGCGCTACCACTGGCTTGTCGCGCCCTCCTCGACGATCATCCAGCCGTCCGAGGCCCACACCGGGATGACCGCCGACCCGGCGGCGACGCTTGAGCACCTGTTCGCGACGCTCGTCCTGGCACCAGCACCGCCGGAGACCTCCGGATGAGCCGCCCAGGCTCGCTGCTCATCGCGATCGTCGTGCTGGCCGTCGAGGGCAGCGGCGCCGTGCTGCTCGCACCCGTGACGCGGCGGGCGCTCGCCGTGTAGGTCGGTCACTCGCGTCCCGCAGAAAGGAGCTCACAATGACCTGGGAACGCGCGGAGGAAGTCGCGAAGCCCGTTCTCAAGTGCCCGCTTTGCGGCGGCACCGAGTTCGACCAGCAGCAGGGCCGGATGGACTCGCGGTGGGGCATCACCACGCATAAGCTCGTCCTCAAGATCTGCAAGAAGTGCGGGCTCGTCCTGCAGTTCTCGGCCGGGCGCGGCATCTTCGACTTCGACTGAGCGCCAGCACCGGCCGCCGGCGCCCGGGCCGTCATGGACGCGTCACGATCGGCGCGTACGATACGGGCACATCCGCAACGGAGCACGCGTCCCCATGGGCATCCTCGATTTCCTGTTCGCCGACCCGGCGAAGGCAACCCTCCCCTCCCCGGCCGACGCCCTTCCCGGCCGCCCGGAGCCGGTCGCCGTACCGGAGCGCCATGCCGTCCTCGGCACCCCGCTCGCCGGACCCGTGCCGGATGGGGCGCAGGTCGCCGTCTTCGGCCTCGGCTGCTTCTGGGGCGCCGAGAAGGCGTTCTGGCAGGTGCCCGGCGTCATCTCGACGTCGGTCGGCTACGCCGGCGGCCTCACGCCGAACCCGACCTATAAGGAGGTGTGCACCGGCCGGACCGGCCATGCCGAGGTCGTCCGGGCCGTCTTCGACCCCGCCCGCGTCACCTACGAGCAGCTCCTGCGGGTCTTCTGGGAGCATCACGATCCGACGCAGGGCATGCGCCAGGGCAACGACGCCGGCACGCAGTACCGCTCGGCGATCCACGTCCAGGACGCGGCGCAGCGCGCGGCCGCGGAGGCGTCACGGGACGCCTACCAGGCCGAGCTGACGAAGGCCGGCTTCCTGGCCATCACGACCGAGATCGTCGACTCGCCGCCGTTCTACTACGCCGAGGAGTACCACCAGCAGTACCTGGTCAAGGTCCCGGATGGCTACTGCCCAGATCACGGGACGGGTGTCGCGTGCCCCATCGGGCTCGGCGTGGAGGCGCCGCGCACCTAGGACCTGAGCCGACCGGCTCGTCGCCCGCATACATCACGAGCATCCAGACTGGCACGACCGCGACAAGCGCCCGTCCGGCGGATCTACGCCTGCCCGAAGTGCCCTGGTCACTCGACAGCCGTGAGCTGTCCCGGGCGACCGAGTCCTCGACAAGGTCGGGGCGATGTACCGGGCGTTCACCGATGGTCACACACGAGCTATCCCCGCGAGCGAGGCGCTGTGACGCCCGGTCAGCCGGCCGCCCGAAGCAGCTGCGCTCGGCTCCATGGCGCCCGCAGGCCGAGGTCGGCGACCCAGCGCCCGACGTAGACGAGGTCGAGGGAGTCGCCTCCGATGTCGAGCATCCCCGCGGCATCGCCGAGATGCAGATCCGAGCCGCTCGCCATGGCCCACTCGAGCTTGGCGATGATGGTGTCCTCGGGGCTGGCGAGCCAGGCGGTCGTGCCGAGCAGGTCCGCACGGATCCGGCGGGTGAACTCCTCGCGCGAGAAGGGCCGGTCCTTGCGGACCAGGAAGTCGACCTTCCAGCCGGTCGCCGCATCGATCGCGTTGAACTGCGTCCGGTCGCCGAGAGCGCGAAGAGCCGCTTCCGCGTCGACGTACAGTCCGGCCGCCGCGAGCTCCCCCACGAGCCGGTCGATCCCCCCTCGATCCGGGTCGATCACGATGTCGAGGTCCCGCGTGGCCCGTGGCTCTCCGTGATACGAGCTCGCGACCGATCCGGTGATCATGTAGGGCACGCCGGCACGCTCCAACCGGGCGATCGTGCCGGAGAGGAGCGCGGCGAGGCTCACGGGCCGGGCGTCACCCGCCGGGCACGGCGGCGGGCGGCTTCCTCGCGGCCCAGGACGATCGCCGCCAGCCCAGCCCGAACCTCGTCGTCGGCATAGGCCGGATGACGGTGTCTGATCCCGGCCTCGGTGACGGCGCGGATCTCGTCGCTCATCTCGGCGGCCATGGCCACTCGCTGCCCGGACGTCATCCGCCGAAAGGCCTCCCGCTGGCGGGCATGGGCTGTCGTCGACGTGTCGCGCGAGGGCATCGTGCCGCAACTGTAGCCTGACATCGTGCCGTCGAGAACCCGCGCCAGCGCGGCCGGCGACCAGAGTGGATACGTCGCGTGCTCGTGACATTTGCCACTACCCGTCGTCGGCGTCCGGATGCACGCTGCCGTCGGTGCGCGAAAGCCCTGACGGGCGGACACGGCCCCGGTCCTTGACCGAGAGGGAATGCGCGGCAGAGCCGATTCGCGCCGCAGGCGGGGAGGTGCTCGATGCCCGCGATCCTGGAAGCGGACCACCTGGTCAAGACCTACGGCAACCACGTGGCGGTCGACGGGGTCAGCTTCGCCGTCGAGGAGGGCGAGGTGTTCGGCCTGCTGGGGCCGAACGGCGCGGGCAAGACGACCACCATCTCGATGCTGACCGGGGTGCTCGAGCCGACGTCCGGCACGGCCCGGATCGGCGGCCACGACATCCTGGCCGAGGCGACCGAGGTCAAGCGGATCAACGGCCTGGTGCCGCAGGACCTGGCCCTGTACCCGACGTTGAGCGCCCGGGCCAACCTGCAGTTCTTCGGGCGGATCTACGGCCTGCGCGGCAAGGCCCTTCGAGAGCGGGTCGACGACGTGCTCGAGATCGTGGCCCTTGCCGACCGGGCCGACGAGGCGATCGAGAAGTACTCGGGCGGCATGAAGCGGCGGGTCAACATCGCCGCCGGCCTGGTCCATCAGCCGCGGCTGCTCTTCCTCGACGAGCCCACGGTGGGCGTCGACCCGCAGAGCCGCAATCACATCTTCGAGAGCGTCCAGCGGCTCAACCGCGACCGGCGCATGAGCATCATCTACACCAGCCATTACATGGAGGAGGTGGAGCTGCTCTGCAACCGGGTCGCGATCGTCGACCAGGGCCGGATCATCGCGCTCGACACGATCCGCAACCTGATCGCCATCCTGGGCGGCGGCGTGATCCAGATCGGCCTCGGGCAGTGCGGCGACGAGATGCTGGCGGCCATCCGGGCGCTGCCCGCCGTCGTCAACGCCGGGCTCGTGGCGTCACAGGCCCCGGCCGCCAGGCCCGACGACGAGGCGCCGGCCGAGCACCCCGCCGCGGGGGCCGCGGCGCCGGCCGCGTCGACCGAGCCGCCGCCGGCCGGGCCGGTCCTGGTCAAGATCGAGACCAGGCGGAGCCAGGACGCGCTGGTCCAGGTCATCGGCTACCTGAACGAGCGGGACGTCGCCTTCACGTCGATCGAGATCTTCGAGCCTAACCTGGAGAGCGTCTTCCTACACCTCACCGGCAAGAAGCTGCGGGAGTAACGGGAAGGCGGTGACATTCCCATGCTCAGCATCGCCTGGAAAGACTTGCTGATCCTGGCCAAGGACCGCAACGCCCTGGTCGGAGCCTTCCTGCTGCCGATCGTGTTCATCGTCGTGTACCTCGGCGTTGCCGGTGCGGCCACCGGAGGAGGCAGCGGAGGTGGAGGCGGCGGCGAGGCGGAGCGGGTGCCGCTGCCGGTCGTGAACCTGGACCCGGACGGCACCACCGCCACGACGCTCATCGACGGCCTCAGCACGCAGGGCGGCCTGGACGCGTCCGTCTACGCGGCCGCCGACGGCAGGCCCTACTCGGAAGCCGAGGCCATGGCGAAGCTGGAGGCGAAGGAGATCCAGCGCCTGCTGATCATCCCGGCCGGCTTCACGGCCGATCTCGAGGCCGGCGAACCGGTGTCCATTCGCATCGTCAACACGTCGCTCGACCCGGGCCAGAGCGGCGCGGTGATGATGGCGATCGAGGGTGTCACCCGGGACATGTCCCTGGAACGGCAGATCGTGGCCAGCCTCGAGCGGCTGGCCGAGATGCAGCAGGCGAACGCGTCGTTCGATCCGGCAACCTCCGCGGAGCTGGCGATCCCGATTGCCCGGCGCCAGTTCGAGGAGTCGCGCGGACGTCCCCTCGTGACCGTCGTGCAGGGGCAGCCATCGGCTCCCGAACAGGGGGACCAGCCCCAGGTCACCGGGGTGCAGATCGGCGTGCCCGGGTTCGCCGTGCTGTTCATCTTCCTGACTGCCCAGATCACGGCGCGGTCGATCTACGACGAGAAGAAGATGGGCACGTTCCGGCGGCTGCTGGCGTCGCCCCTGGGCAAGTGGCCGATGCTGGTGGGCAAGCTGATCCCCAACTTCGTGATCGTCCTGCTGCAGGTCGTGATCCTGTTCGCGGCGGGCATGTTCCTGCTGCCGCTGATGGGCCTGCCGGCGCTCAGCCTGGGCTCCGACATCCCGGCCCTGGTGCTCCTGGTGCTGGCCGTGGCCCTCTGCTGCACCACCCTGGGCATCCTGATCGCCGCCGTCGCCAGGACCGAGGCCCAGATCGGGGGGATCAGCGCGCTGGTGCTGTGGGTGCTGGCCTTCCTGGGAGGCAGCTTCATCCCCCTGTTCCTGATCAACGAGAGCATGGCCACCATCGGCCAGGTCACCCCCCACTACTGGGCCGTGACGGGCTTCTACGACCTGCTGACCCGGGGCCAGGGCCTGACGGCGATCCTGGACTCGATCCTGGTCCTGGTGGGCTTCTCGGTCGTCTTCTTCCTCATCGGCGCCTGGCGCTTCGAGTTCGAGTAGGGGGGCGCCGACCATGACCGTCGTCCGGACCACCCTCGCCATCACCTGGAAGGAGCTCCAGGTCACGTTCAAGGACCGTGGCCTGCTCGCGATCCTGTTCCTGCTGCCCCTGGTCTTCGCCTCGCTGTTCAGCCTGTCCCAGCAGGGTGCCGCGGACCTTGCGACCGGGGCGACGGCCCTCACGGTAGAGGTGTTCCTGGTCAACGAGGACGACGGCCCGTACGGCGCCCAGGTCGCCGAGACGCTCAAGCAGATGACCATCCTCCGCGTCGAGGAGCTCGGATCGGCCGCCGAGGCCGACGAGCGGGTCGGCAAGGGCGAGCGGGCGGCGGCGATCATCGTCCCGGCCGGCTTCTCCGCCGGGATCGACGCCTACCAGCCCACGCGCCTGGACGTCGTGGTGGACCCGGTCCAGCAGGCCCTCGCCGGCATCGTTGTGGGCCTCGCGAACTTCGCCGCCACGCCGGTCTCCACCCAGGGGGAGCTGCTCGAGGGAACCCGGACGTTCATCGAGGAGGCCGGCGTCCTCGACAGCGCGCCGCCGGAGGCGAAGGCGGCGGTCGAGGCCCAGACGGTCGGGGCGATCATGGCCCAGCTGCAGCAGATGCAGACGGACCCGCCGATCACGGTCATCAGCGAGGGCCCGACCGAGGCCGGCGAGTCGGTCAACCTGATGGACTCGTTCATGCCCGCGTTCGCGGTGATGTTCGCGTTCTTCCTCGTCGGCCACGTTGGCCAGACGTTCCACAAGGAGCGCGATGAAGGCACGTTCCGGCGGCTGCTGGCGTCGCCGCTGAGCCACGCGTCGATGATCGCGGGGCCGATGGTCGCCTACTCGATCGTCGTGGTGCTCCAGATCGTGTTTCTGTTCGGGGTCGGGGCCGTGCTGTTCAAGCTCGAGCTCGGCGATTCGCTGCTCGGCCTGCTGGCCGTGTCGGTCGCGCTGGGCCTGACGGTCGCGACCATGGGCCTGCTGATAGGCGTCTTCACCCGCACCGGCCGGCAGGCCGACACGATGGGCACCCTGGTGGCGTTCGTGCTGCCGTTCATCAGCGGGATCTTCCCGATGGGCGGCTTCGAGCCCACCTACATGGCGGGCGGCGTCATCGGCACGATCGGGATGTTCATCCCCCACATGCACGCCGCCGAGGGGTACCGGCTTGTCATGACCGGCGAGGGGACGCCGGAGACGGTGCTGGTCCAGACCGTTGTGCTGCTGGGCTTCGCGGCGGTCTTCTTCCTGGTCGCGGCCAGGCGGCTGCGGTTCAACTGACCGGGTCGCCCACGGTGGCGGCCACCGGGTCGGCGAGCGCCTCCGGCGATGTGGCGCCCGAGAGCTCGACATCGCACTCGATCGACGACGACGTCAGCCTCGGCAGCGGGGGTATGCTCACCCTCGGGAGTCTCCTGCTCCGGAAAGGGTGCTCCCGAGCCCTCATCGGACGGTTCTCCCGTCCTGCGAGAAAGTGAGCAACGCGATCGTGGATCGCAGCGATGAGCCCTGAGCTGGGGTTCCTCCTCTTCCTGGCGCTCCTCTGGGGACCGACCGCCCTCTGGCTGGTCTTCCGCACGATCCGCGGGAACCGGGGGCGGCTCCCAAGGCCCTTCGACCGTTCGCAACTCGCACCCGAGGAGCTCGATGCCGCGGTCGGCTCGGATGGGTTCTGGGCCTGCGGAACCTGCCGCTCGCTCAACCGTCGCGGGGCGAGCCGCTGCTATCGCTGTCGAATGGCGAAAGGCTCCGCGGGTCGACAGGCGCCGGGCGAGCTGCCGGGCGGCCCCGGGGTCCCGGTCATGGCCGAGGTGATCGCCCGGCCCTCCGGCGAGCTGCCGGGCGGCCCCGGGGTCCCGGTCATGGCC
>Ga0209254_10006117_pt1 | contig 11091 bp, 8 predicted proteins | sample FrelakmetDIP11DI_FD_187148 | JGI IMG/M metagenome (GOLD analysis project Ga0209254, IMG submission 187148) | Freshwater lake sediment microbial communities from the University of Notre Dame, USA, for methane emissions studies - DIP11 DI (SPAdes)... | ecosystem: Environmental > Aquatic >... | reverse complement strand
TAAACATACCTTCATTCTTTGCTATGCATTTATTGCTACATCGTCCTTCTTGGACAATATAGCTTCCTCAAAGGTATCAGCGGCTCCGCTTTCTTCAGCTTCGAGGATTTTCTGAAGGGAGCTGACTGCAACTTCTATCTGCATGTCGTCCGGCTCCTTTGTCGTTATCTTTTGAAGCAGGAGCCCGGGATAAAACAGTATATTTACTATTCTATATCTGCTGAACTTTCCTGCAAGCCTGATAAGCTCATATGAGATCCCGGCAATTACAGGAAGGAGCACTATCCTGGATAAAATCCTTATGTAGAACGGGGGTTTACCGAGAAAGGCAAATACAACCAGCGCTACAACCATGACTATCAGCAGGAAGCTGGTGCCGCAACGTAAATGAAGCCTGGAGTATTTTTTTATATTCTCTATTGTGAGCTCTACACCATTCTCATATGCCTGAATCGTCTTATGTTCTGCTCCGTGATACTGGAAAAGTCTCCTTATGTCTTTAATGAAAGAGACAATGACAATGTAACCGATAAGGAATGCTATCCTTATAAGACCCTCCAGCAGATTATATAAAAAGGGATTCTGGATGAGGTTATAAAAAGAACGGCCGATAAGAGTCGGGAGTAAAAAAAATACGCCTACGGTAAAAGCAACTGCAATCAAGACAGAAATCGACATCTGTTTTTTTGAAATATTTATTTCCTCTCCGGTTGATTCATTGACTGAGTAGCTGAGCGCTTTAAAACCCAGCGCAAGGTTTTCAACAAGTGCAACCATGCCCCTTATAAAGGGCCATCCGAGCACTTTTTTCCTGTTCATCACGGAAATCTCTTTAAAAACACCGGTCGCAATAGTCTGGTCGGGCCTTCTTACTGCCACAGCCCAGAACCTCCTGCTTCGCATCATCACTCCTTCCATAACTGCCTGCCCGCCTACATTCAGCTTTGAAAGGTTTTTACATGAATTATCATGGTTGCATGGGGCATTAGCTGATTCATCTAAGGAAGCCTTTTTACCGGTTTCAGTGGAATTTAAATCCTGCTTTACGATATTGCTTTTATCAGGCATCAAAATCACTTGCCTTTGGCGGACTGTCACATGAAAACTTGCCCTCCGGGCAGGGCCCTCTCAGACAATTTGGTCCGGATTTTTCGAATATGACGGGGCATACTGTTTTTACAAGCCTGAGCATTTGAACCGCAAGTTCCCTTATCTCCCACTGTGCCCTGTTACAGCACCTGATTGCAAAAAAATGAAGCAGTTCCCTGCCATTCATTGATACTATTATCTTCGTTTCAGATGCATTTGGCAGGATATATCGCGCATCTTCCGCTTCTACCCCTGAATCAAGAAGTTCTTCATAAAAAGAATGTATATTTTTTATGAAATCATCAAATTTTTCTGCAACCCTTGGGTTATTTTTGACTGTGGGTGGAACGATATACTCATAATTGCCCCTGAACTTTACATATCTTTGAGACTGCTGATTATAGGATGCAAGCCGGTGCCGGACAAGCTGGTGTGTCAGCGCCCTTGATACGCCTTCAACTGCAAAAGTAAAATATATGTGCTCCGTAGTGCTGAGATGTCCGCTTTTTATTACAAACCTTACAAGTTTGTTTGCTTCTTCAGTGTCCAGATCTTCAAACAGTTGCTCGCCTCCGACAGGTGAATAACAAAGCCTGGCTGCAACCGCAACCATTCTTTCAGGTTCAGGGGTATATTTTACTAACTTTACTTTCATTATTTTTTATTGGGTGAGATAACCGGTGAAAAGCTGGCTACTCTTTTTTTACAGCTTCAGGAGGATTATTTTTTTACCTTTTTTAATCTTCTCTGGAATCTATCCACTCTTCCGCCTGCATCAACGAGCTTTTGCTTGCCTGTGTAAAAAGGATGGCAGCTTGAGCATATTTCAATATGCATTTCTTTTTTAGTTGAGCTGGTCTGGAAAATATTACCGCAGGAGCAGGTAACGGTACACTCGTAATATGCCGGATGTATTTCTTTTTTCATATTATATAACCTCACAATAAATGTAAATTTCAAAGACGATATATTACCACATGGGATTTATTAAGTAAATAAAAACCGGTCAGGCTCGCTGATTCAACGAAGCTTTATTATTTTGAAGGCTTGCTTTTATTATATTCAGGAAATCCTTGTTCGTCTTTGTTTTACGGATATAGTCTATCAGCTGTTCTATAGCTGCTTCGGGTTCTTTTTCATGTATTATTCTTCTTAGTTTCCATACGCTTCCGGCCTCATCGTCATCCATCAGGAGCTCTTCCTTACGGGTGCCGGAACGGGTTATATCTATTGCAGGAAATATCCTCTTATCTGCAAGCTTCCTGTCAAGATTTATTTCCATATTTCCTGTACCCTTGAATTCTTCAAAGATGACTTCGTCCATACGGCTTCCTGTGTCTATCAATGCAGTTGCAAGGATTGTCAGGCTGCCTCCGAATTCAATATTTCTTGCAGCGCCAAAGAACCTTTTTGGAGGGAAAAGAGCAGTGGAATCAACCCCGCCCGATAGTACCCTTCCACTTGCAGGAGTTGCAAGGTTATAAGCCCTTGCAAGACGTGTTATGCTGTCCAGGAGGATAAGCACATCTTTTCCATGCTCTACAAGCCTTTTGGCCCTTTGCAGGACCAGTTCAGAAACCTGGATATGGTTTTCTGAAGGCTGGTCGAAAGTTGAACTTATTACTTCACCTTTTACTGATCTTTCCATATCAGTGACCTCCTCCGGTCTTTCATCAACAAGCAGGACCATTATATAAACCTCGGGATTATTTGTGGCAATACTGTTGGCAATATCTTTTAAAATTGTTGTCTTGCCTGCCTTGGGAGGAGAGACTATAAGGCCCCTCTGGCCTTTTCCAATAGGTGCAATAAGGTCGATTATCCTGGCCGTAATATTGGGATGAGATGTTTCAAGTTTTAACCTGTCCAATGGATAAATAGGCGTAAGGGCTTCAAACGGCTTTCTTTTCCTTATAAATTCAGGGTCGACATCATTTACTTTTTCAATCCTTAGCAGTGCATTATATTTCTCGTTGTCTTTGGGAGGGCGCACCACCCCAAAAATTTCATCGCCCTGCCTTAAGTGAAACCTTCTAATCTGCGACTGGGACACGTATATGTCATTTGAACCCTGCAGGTATCCATTTGTCCGCAGAAAACCATATCCTTCAGAAAGTATATCCAGTATACCCTTCATTTTTTCTTCATATACTTCAAGCTCGCCTTCAAATCTTTTTTCCAGTTCGGCTTCAGGTTTTTCAATTTCTATTTTTTTTACCGCTTCCTCTGCTTCCTCCAGCTCTTCTTCTATATCCTTTAATATCACATCAGTTGCACCCGGGCCCGATACGGGTGTTTCAGCGACCGCCGTTTTACCAGCAACAGCGCCTGCCTTCCTTCCATGTTTTATATGGGCAGTTGTTGTTTCAGTTTTATTACCGCTTAAACGAGCTACGACCTCGAGTATTTTGTCAATCAGGCCTTCCTTCTTTAAATTGGTCGTACTGCCAACTTTCAGTTCCTTTGCAATGTTCCTAAGTTCCGGAACCATTTTCCCTTCAAGGTTTTCCCTTGTCAGGGCTTTTAATTCTTCTAACAATTTATACTTCTCCTTTCAATAATCCCTTATACTGTATCATGTGGGGATTAGATGTTTACTTAAAAAGCAATTAAGATTGTTTGTAAAAAAGAAAATCCAAAATAATTAAAATTGATATTTTCTGGAGTTAAATAGAATCTTTATTATCTATATCGTCAAATTTTTAGAATAACTGAATAAAAACGAAGATTACTTTATCCTCTCTGCTGCAAAATTGCAACCGCAAACAACCATGTAGAAAGATATTATATATTTATTTTAAAAAAAGCAAGTAAAATTTAACCTTTGAAGCATGCATGGTTTTTAAAGTATTTCTTCCGAAACCACTATTACACTATCCTTTTCAGCAAAAACAACACTTATAGATTTTGGCGGGTTTAAATAGATACCAAAATTCTTGCTTTCAATTGCTTCTTCATCTGCTATCTTGTAGCCTATTGCAACTTCATCTTTAAGGCTTGCTGCCCTGACAAGTGTGTTGAAATTCACAGGACTGCCTGTCTTTATATATCCGGTTATTTTCTTCAGGTATATTTCAGAGCCTGAATCGCTTAAAAGATCTTCAAAAACTGGATTTAGCTTTTCATTTTCTGAAAGCTGCGATAAAAACAAGCTTGACAATCGCTCGCTTACTATAAAATCATTGACCTTTGCAACTTTTGCAAGCTCCCTGTTTGAAATATCCAGAATCTCGCTTGTAATTGAAAATACAAGATTGTTTTTTTCTGCGATATCCCTTAAGTGCACAAGAACCATTAGTGTTATGCTGTCTGCTTCCTGCATTTCAAGCGTATTATAAGAAAGGACTACAACATGATCAAAACCGCCGTTTACAACCATGTCTTTAAGCATATCATAATCAGTTATATCGCTCTTTATAAAATCCAGTCTTGCATTTTTTACTTCAATATCAATGACACTGGAACTGGTGCAGCTTTTATCTGAATCAATGATTTTTTCTATAAGCTCAGGTTTTGCCGCAATTGTTATTCTTGTACCTTCAGCTATATAGTTATCAAGCTCATTTATTATGATCTTTCCGCTATCATTCCACCCCAATATAAGGATGTCTTCATGTTCGTGTTCATGACGGCCATTCGGTGCAGTTATTGCACTTTCATCAAAACTGTTTTTATAATCTGCAGATATTGAAATAGCGCTTTCGCTGGCGCTTATTGCAATAATGCGGTCATTTTCTGAAAGTAAAGTATCCATCGGCGGATTCAGTTTTACTATCCCGCCGGACTCTATTCCAATGACTGAACAATTTTCAAACACAAAGAGTATGTCCCTGAAAGTCCTCCCTGCAAGTTCACCAATGCACTTCATGTTTATCTCGTCACCTTCGAAGCTTAGCAGGTCATTATAAACAACAGATAGGCCAGGCTGATGGCAGGTGTGGGCAATAAGCTCAGCAATGAATTTTTTATTCAAAATAAATTTTGCGCGGTCCCTGCCTGCTGCAATTTTTGCCGTATTTAAATTCCTGAATTTTTTCATTGCTGCTACTATATTTAACTGTCCACCCTGGATGTCTTTTACGCTATTGTTTATGGCAAGAAGGGTTTTGACTACCCTGAAATCAGAATCCTCTATAATGATTATTGATTTTGAATCGGAAAGGTTTACGATTTTAAGGTCATTGACTGAAACAGGGTCACCTTGCCTGCAGACTATACTTACATTGCGTGGCAGAATGAGCTTTTCCCTTATCTCATCCTCCATTTTTACTTTTTCCCTGTTTCCCATTATTACTATAATATTTTTCTTCCCGCTTTTTCCTGCCTGAACAAGATTTGCAATTATTGCAAATATCATTTCGGACCAGCCAAGTATTATAGTGTGTCCTTTTTCGATGACCCGGGAACGTCCTTTCTGCAAAGTCCTTATCCTTTGGTCTATTCCAGATACAAGGACGCCTATAAGGATGCTTGTTATTAAAATGCTCACAAGCGCACTTATCAGCGAAAGTATAAAATAGAGGGTGCCTATCCTGCCATCACCCATCATGCCGGTATTCAAAGTCCTGAAAAGGCTTAACCAGAAAAGCTCAAAAAAATTCATATCAGGAAATATCCTTGTGAGCCAGAGGACAAGCGCAAAAATAAGTATAAAAATAACAGTTATTACTGCAAGGAACCCTATCAGGGAAAGAGTACCCCTGGACATGATATTATCGAATCTGTACCTGAGGCGATTACCTGGCGATTTTTTTAATGATGTGTCTTTTTTTTCATTCATAAAAATTATCAAAAAGTTTTATTGCCGTATGTCTTGCCGTAACTATATCCAAAAGATTCAAATAGTGTAAATAATAAATCCAAATTATACTATCACATTTTTAAGAAAGAACGGTTGGCGAAGGCCAGCCCCAGCCGTTCTTTCTTAATACTTAGTGGTTCAGGACCATAATCTGGCACATAATAATCAAGCACAGTATCGCCTGCTGAATGGTTGCTTTTGGGGTTTATCAATCCTATGTGAATTTAGGCAATCGGGATAGTGACTCCTTTACCTTCTCCGTAGGATACCTGAAATCCTTAAGTTTACCATCAAGATAGTCCTCGTATGCCCCCAGATCAAGATGTCCATGTCCGCTTAAATTAAATGCTATTATTTTCTTTTCGCCTGTTTCTTTGCATTTTAAAGCTTCATCTATTGCAGTTTTTATTGCATGGGTGCTTTCAGGAGCAGGGATTATGCCTTCTGTTTTTGCAAAAATAGAGCCTGCATCAAAAGCGCCGGTCTGTGAAATAGAGACAGCTTCAACAAGATTCTCGTGCTTCAGCAGGCTTACCTGCGGCGCCATACCATGATAACGGAGCCCTCCTGCATGGATACCTGCAGGAACAAAATCATGCCCCAGGGTATACATTTTCGCAATCGGCGCCATTTTTGCAGTATCGCCATAATCATAGACAAACTCACCCTTTGTAAGCGATGGACATGCATCAGGTTCTACTGCAATAAGCCTGATGTTTCTGCCCTTTAACTTATCAGGTACAAACGGGAATGCAAATCCTCCAAAATTGCTTCCTCCTCCGACGCATCCGATTAAAATATCGGGATATTCGCCGATCTTTTCAAACTGCTTTTTAGTCTCAAGCCCTATTACAGTCTGGTGGAGGATAACATGGTTTAGCACACTTCCAAGTGAATACTTGCCACCGCTTTTTACAGCATCTTCTACAGCTTCACTTATTGCTATACCAAGGGAACCGGGAGAGTGAGGGTCATGGGCAAGTATGGACCTTCCTGCATCTGTACGCTCCGAAGGCGATGGAAAGACCTCTGCTCCCCATAACTTTATCATCGTCCTCCTGTAGGGCTTCTGGTTATAGCTTACCCTTACCATATAGACAGTCACATCAATGCCAAAAAGATTCCCTGCATAGGACAGGGCGCTTCCCCACTGGCCTGCCCCGGTCTCCGTGCATATCCTTTTTGTCCCCGCTTTCTTGTTATAATAGGCCTGTGCAACTGCAGTGTTCGGCTTGTGGCTTCCCGCAGGGCTTACACTTTCATTCTTGAAATAAATTTTTGCAGGAGTGCCCAGGTATTTTTCAAGCCTGTCTGCGCGCACCAGCGGTGTTGGCCTCCATATCTTATAGATATCAAGTAACTCTTTTGGTATGTCTATAAAGCGGTCCATTGACACTTCCTGCATTATAAGCTCCATAGGAAACAGTACCGACAGGTCATCCGGCCCAAGGGGTTTTCCATTCTGCGGATTAAGTGGCGGATCAAGCGGTTTTGGAAGGTCCGGATTGATATTGTACCATTGTTTCGGGATATCGTTTTCTGAAAGCAATATCTTTTTTTCTTTTTCATCTAAAGCCATTTTATATCTTCTCCTTTTTTATTATTCTTTTAAAATCTTATAAGATCTTCTCTTAATAAATTTTTTTCATCCCTGCCTAAAGCAAACAAAAAGCTGTTTTAAAGGCTGGTCCATAATAACTGCCTTTGTCGTAAAACCGCCGGCATTTCTTTCACCTTACCTTTCAAATCCCGGTTTTTCATTATAATGAATTTAAATATAAAAAACTTCCCACCAATAAAAATCCTGAAACTTTCTCTGAAAATAAAAAAACCTCTACTATCCCTACAAATTGTAGAGACGAGAGGTTTGCTTCCCGCGGTGCCACCCTACTTCACAGCAATGCTGTGCGCTCGATACAGGGTACAGATAATACCCTTTCCCATGGTTACGGGGGAATCCGTCCTGGCATACTCTCCGCAGCCGGATTTGTGCCAGACACCTAACAGGCCCATTCAGACACCAGTACTGCAGACGCCATCTCACCGGCAGCGACTCTCTGTATGCTACTTAATGCCCTACTATTCCTGATCACAGGTTTTTCAGCGATATTATTTTTTCAATAATACAATAAAATAAAAGCAACGATATTGGAAATTACTGCTACTATCTTAAAGTAGGTATTATTTAAACAGAAATTGAAAAAATTGCAAGCTTTTCGATAAACTTCTATAAATTTATATTAAGAAATATTGCTTAAGTGTCAGTTAAAAACAGGGTAATCCTCAATATTTATGTAGCCCCGTATAATTTTTGCTGCCTGGTTGAAAGAATAATTCATGAAAATATCCATAAGGTTTAGCTGCTGCCCGCTTATTATATTCGGTTCACCCTTGATGCCGCCGAGCTCTGCTGCTATTTTTTCTGCATCCCTGTAGGTCCCTATTGTATCAATAAGGCCCAGTTCAAGCGCTTCCGTGCCCAGGTATACCCAGCCTGTTGCAATCTCTTTTACTTTATTGACTTCCAAATTCCTGCTTGCTGCTACATCATTGATAAACTGTTCATATATCTTAAAGGTCTGCTCTTCCAAAAGTGTTTCCTCTTCAGGAGTCAGGGGCCTGTCTGAACTTCCAACATCCTTATACTTGCCCTGCTTTATTGTCGTATATTCTATGCCGAGTTTTTTGTAGAGTTCCTCCAGGTTGGGTATCTGCATTATCACCCCGATGCTGCCTATGGAAGAAGACCTGTTGGCGACTATTTCATCTGCAGCGCACGAGATGTAATATGCCCCTGATGCGCAGACATCGCCGACAGAAACGACAATCGGTTTTGTTATTTTCTTCATTTCTTCAAATATCTCCTGTGAGGCTGCTGCACTTCCGCCGCCACTGTTCACCCGCAAAAGTACCGCTTTTACTGAAGGGTTTTTTTCAGCTTCCTGAAGCTGCCCAACCATCAATTCTGGTGTTATCGCTGTCCCTCCAAGCAATCCTGTCGACTGCGTTCCTGATATGACCCCCTCCATCCTTATCAGGTAGATAGAGTCCATGCCGGTAGGTATGCCTCCGCCTGCAAAGCTTGCTCCAAAACTTCCTGCGGCGATTCCAGCAAAGAAGCAACCTCCGCCAAGTATAAAAAGTATAAACAGGCCCAGAAATACAAATCCTGTTATTTTTCCTGCACTCATGCTTTTGTTTTTTTCATTCATTTTATCTTTCCTGTAAAATAATCCATTAGAAGAAACCCGTCTTTTATAAATATCCCTGTTTTTGCAGGGTATGTCTCGTCAAACACAATCGCAGCATTTACTTTACTGTTTTCATTATTTGAATAGATCAGGAAAGGTACGGCATCTGATGTGTGTGTTTTTTTAATAAGCGGGGTCGGGTGATCCGGCAGTATCATTATGCTGTACCTTACTTTCATGCAGTCAAGACCTTCTTTGATTGTCTTTACCACCATGCTGTCTATGAGTTCTATCGACCTTATTTTTTCTGCAAGATTTCCCTGGTGGCTGCACTCATCCGGCGCTTCAATATGTATAAATACAAAATCCTGGCTGCCCTCCAGCTCACTGAGCGCTGCTTTGGCTTTGCCATAAAAATTAGTATGTATGTTCCCAGTTGCCCCTTCAACACTTACAGGTTTTAAGCCTGCGCTTATTCCTATTCCCTTGACCAGGTCCACTGCTGAAATGACTGAACCGGTCAGGCCATACTTATCAAAAAATGAATCAAGGTGGGGTTTTTTTGCTTTTGCCCATATCCAGATTGAATTTGCAGGTTTTTTACCGTCCCGGGCCCTTTTCAGATTCAAAGGATGATTCTTTAAAACCAGGCTGCTTTTCTTCATCAGGTCAAGAAAAATGTGCCCATGTTGTCCTGCCGGCAGATAATCTTTTATTACTTTTCCTGATATGTCATGCGGAGGTATAAGCCTGTAAGCTTCGCTGCCACCTTCAGGCCCGTTTTTCCATACTATGACATGCCTGTATGAGACACCCGGATAAAACTTTATTTTTTCTGACCCCAGTTTTTTATCTATATCTGTGACCAGTATCCGGGCTTCTTCTGTTGTTATCTCTCCTGCAGAATAATCAACCATCGACCTCATTCCGTAGTCTTCTTCGTCCGAGAGGGTGACCAGATTACACCTGAAGGTAATGTCATCTTCAGAAAGTTCTATGCCGATGCTGATTGCTTCAAGAGATGACCTGCCAGTTGCATACCTTGCCGGGTCATACCCGAGTATTGACAAATTTGCAGTATCGCTGCCGGGCGACATGCCGTCAGGTATTGTTTTGACCATTCCTACCTGGCCTGACTTTGCAAGCATGTCGATAAAAGGTTTTTTTGCTACCTGCAGGGGGGTCCTGCCTCCAAGCGCTTCAACCGGGTAATCAGACGCTCCGTCTATCAGTATGAGAGCATATTTTTTTCCGTCGTTTTTCATATCATGGAATCCCAAGGATTTTTGAAATAAAGCCCTTCATTTGGCCTTTTTTACAAAAATTATTATGGAGTATTTTCCTGCTGCCAATATCTCTTAGCGGTGCAGGTATCGATTGCCCTGTTTCTGTAGAAAGTTTGGTAAGCAAGGCAAATTCATCCAGCCCGCTGTATCCTGAAGGATCGCTGCTGATAGCCCTGATAACACTTCCTGGAAACTTAAACGGGCTTGCTGTAGAAGCTATGATTGTTTTTGTCCTGTCGCTTGTGCTTTCCACATATTCCCTGTAAACAAAATAAGCAACTGCCGTGTGAGTGTCCATGAGATAATTGTGCTGATAATAAACCTCTTTTATGGATTCCAGTGTCTGCTGTTCAGTAGCATAACCTCCCCAGAAACCACTGAGTTTTTCCTTCATTTCCTCATCGATTTCAAAAACCCCCCGCTCCGCCAGTTCCTCAAAAAGACCTGCCAGCCTTTTTGTATCCCTGTCACAGAGTTCATAAACCAGCCTTTCAAGGTTGCTTGAGATAAGTATGTCCATGGATGGCGACATTGTCAATTTTAATTCCCTTACCCTGTTATATACACCGGTATTTATGAATTCATAGAGGACGTTATTTTCATTTGATGCACATATCAGTTTGTTTACAGGCAACCCCATACTCTTTGCGTAATATGCTGCCAGTATATTACCGAAATTCCCTGTAGGAACTACTATGTTTATTTCATCGCCTTCTTTTATCTC
>Ga0209254_10006116_pt1 | contig 11091 bp, 11 predicted proteins | sample FrelakmetDIP11DI_FD_187148 | JGI IMG/M metagenome (GOLD analysis project Ga0209254, IMG submission 187148) | Freshwater lake sediment microbial communities from the University of Notre Dame, USA, for methane emissions studies - DIP11 DI (SPAdes)... | ecosystem: Environmental > Aquatic >... | reverse complement strand
CAGGATACCTTGCAACAGGAACACCTTGAAAAAGCTGCGCCACCACCAGGCTGCCCCGGCTTCTTTGCGCCAGACCTGGTAGCGAAAATCTTCACCCTTGCCCCAGTTACGGGTCAGGATGTGCAACGTGAGACGCAAGCCCCAGATGGTCGTTAGGATCACCAGCAGCCATTTGCGCCCTGCAAAACCATCCGGCGTCAGGGCGAAAGCCGTCCAGGCGCTGATTACAAAGCCTGCGCCCCAGAAAATATCGACAATGCTTGAGTTCTTGAGCGCCAGGCTGACCAGCCACAGCGCAGCCATCAAGACCAGAATGACGAGACCAATAATGAGATAAGCGGACAGGAAGCCCATCTTATGGTTTCTTTTCTGTAATCACCGCAAACCCGGCCGCGCCGGGACCGATGTGCGCACCGATCACCGGCGTGATGTCCATCGACAGGATCTCCCCGGCAGGGAGAAGGTGCGCAGCCTGCTGGCGCAGCTCCTCTACATATATGGGAGCATGGGTGTGAACAATCGCCACTCGCTCCAGCGGACCTTTCTCGCGCAACAGGTCGACTACCCGCTGCATGGCGCGTTTTCGGGTACGCACCCGTTCGGCATCTGGCTTGCCAGCATACATCTTCATGATCGGCTTGAGCTGTAAGAGGCTGCCCAACCCTGATGCTATTCCATTCAACCGCCCACTGCGCCTCAAAAACTTGAGCGTATCGAGGGCGGCAAAGACATACGAGCGCCCGATCTGATCGTTCAATGCCGATAGGATTTCGCTCATCGAGTGACCCGCCTGGGCGAGTCTGGCAGCCGTCTCGACCAGAAAGCCCGTACCCAGGCTCAACTGCTGGGAATCGAATACCGTCACCGGGATCGATTTGAACTCCTGGGCTGCCAGCCTGGCCGTATCCACCACCGCGCTGAGCGCTTGGGAGATGTGGATCGAAAGGATTTCTGTCGCCCCTTGTCCCGCCAGGGTTTCGTACACTGCCTGGTATTTTTCGGGCGGCGGGGCAGCGGTGGTCGGTTGCACTTTGTAGGTTGGCAGGTTGTTATAAAACTCTACCCGCGTGATCTCAACCCCGTCCAGGTAACCCCGGTCGCCGAGGTTGATGTATAACGGCACGACACGGATGCCGTAACGGTCGATCACCTCGGCAGGCAAATCGCACGTGCTGTCTGTGACAATCCGGATCGACATTTTGGCACCCTTAGATCACCAGGATCACACCGAAGACGATCTCGATCACCAGGCTGATGATATTCGATTGGTCGTAGGATTTATCGACCACAATCGAGATCGCCCGGGCGAGCGCAATCGCCAGGTATGCAATCCCAAGAAAACGATATTGGTTGAAGACGATCGGCATGACGCCCAGGGCGATCAACAAGCCGCCAAAGATGGCCCGGATTTCTGAGACGCCGCGTGGACCCGGGGCGGTCAGCCCGGTAAAGCCATAGACTGCATCGGGCTTGAAGAAGGCCAGCAAGCCTGTCGCCGCGGTTGCCAGCGAAATTATGATTTTCAATACAAGTAGCACACTCATTTTTTTCTCCTCTACACTGAACATAAACTGATCAACGTTTCCGCCACCCATGCAAAAGCATGTCGATGACTTCTTCGCCGATGCGTTGCCGCCTTGCCCCGGTCATGACATCCGAGTCAGGGAGAGCCTTGGCGCCTTGGGCCAGGTTCACCAGCGACGTTATTTTTCTAATCATTAGAAATCCGCCGGCACTCCATATAAAAGCGTTTCTCCCGCGCCTCGCCCATCGAGAAGGTCTTGCGTGGCAGCGCGCCGTCCAGGATGACGGTCTTGAACAGGTCGCTCTTTTCTATACTGGGCAGCAGCAGACCCAGGTTGCCAGGATCGTTGGCCAGCTGGCAGACGGTGTCCTCACCGTGCACGTAATCCACGCTCCTGGCCTGGCCTTGCTTGACCATTTCATCCACGAATGGCTGCAGGGTGCCGACTGCCAGGTTGGAAGATGGTTGGAGGAATTCCAGCACCCAAAAGCGCTGATCGAAAGCGAGGCCTGCCGATTGCGGGCCTTCCCGCCCTTCGATGCGCTCGCGCACCTTCTGACAGTCCTCGAGCGATGTAAAGCGGACGCTCTCGCCAAAGAAATCATGCAGCGCGGCGAACGGGTCGCCCTTCAGCCCGAAGAGCAGGCGGTGGATCGGCTCAAACTGCAGCCCTTCGTCGTGCACGTTTTCGATCTCCACCAGTGCATAGCGGGCCGGGTGGTCCATCCCGACCAGTGGCTTAAGCTCTTCCCAGACCGCTTTGGCCGTCGCCAGGGAGTGGTTGCCGTCGCCCATTGCAAACAGCAGCACCTCGCCGGTGGCCTGCACACCGTACTTGTGGGCAAAGACCTGTGGGTCGGCCAGTTTTTCGAGCGCGGCAATCACCTGCGCTTCCAGAGCCGGGTCTTTTATGCAGTAGCCGGAGAGGTGCCCGCTGCCAAGCATCAGCTCGAAGTCATAACAGGGCGCCAGTCGCCGCGAGTCATTCTTACTGGCTGCCAGCGGCTCGATCACGCTGCGCTCGGGATCGTCGATCAGCACCAGGATATGGGGCAGCTCCAGCGCTGCCGCGCGGCGGATCTTCATGCGCGGCGGCAGCCGGTCCAGGATGGTACCCTCCGTGGCGCGGATCAGGCTCTGTGAGCCAGCGTGGTAGTCATAGCGTTCCAGGTCCAGGCACAGCATCAGCCCGCGCCGGCGCTTGCCCTGCACCTGCCGTTCTACGTAGACCATCCCCTCTTGCGGCTCCAGCACACCCTGGTGCAGGTATTCGCTCATCCTGGCCTGCGCCTGGGCAATGCGCTCGGCCTCGCCAGGCTTGCCCAGGTAGATTTCGGGCAGGGTCAGACGCAACGTGGAAGGGGCGCCGCCCACCAGCGCTTCCACCTGCTCCCAGTAGTCGGGCTGCGAGGTAAACTGGTCGCAGGCGATCACCGCCCAACGCCCCAGGTCTACACCCGGCCGGGGCAGGTAGACAGTCGGCGTCTGGATGCCTACTTGTGGATAGGAGCGCGGTCCGGCAATCGAGGCGGGGGGTTTGGTTGCCATGCTAGGAGCCATTCTTTTTGTAGAACTCGATCAGTTTCTCGGCCACTTCAGCGCCAACCCGCGCCTGGGCTTCTTTGGTAGCGGCGCCGATGTGCGGCGAGCCGATCACATTCTCGAGTGAGAACAGTCGGTGCCCCTCGCTTGGTTCAACCGCAAATACGTCCAGAGCCGCCCCGGCCACTTTGCCGCTCACCAATGCATCATAGAGCGCATCTTCATCCACGATCCCGCCGCGGGCGCAATTGATCAACCTTACGCCGGTCTTCATCTTGGCGAACTGGGCGCTGCCGATCATATTGGCCGACTCTTTCGTCTTGGGCAGGTGCAGGCTGATGTAATCCGCGCGCGACAGCAGGTCATCCAGCCCGGTCAGATCCGCGCCCTCACAATCGTCCACATAGGGGTCGCAAGCCAGCACGGTCATGCCCAGGGCGGCGGCGCGTTTGGCCACTTCCTTACCGATGTTGCCGACCCCGATGATGCCCAGGGTCTTCCCAGCGATCTCATCGCCTTCGAATTTCTTCTTTTCCCACTTGCCAGCCTTCATCGAGGCCGTTGTGGCATAGAGCGAGCGCGCCAGGGCAAACATAAAGCCGATCGCCAGCTCGGCCACCGAAGCGCTGCTGGCCTTGGGCGTGTTCATTACGGTCACGCCTTTGGAGCGGGCATACTCGGCGTCGATCGTGTCGAGCCCTACACCGCCGCGCACGATCACCTTGAGATTGGGGGCTGCGTCGATCAATGGCTGGCGTACCTTGGTGCGCGAGCGCACCACCATCCCATCATAGGCAGGCAGCACGGTCACCAGCTCTTCTGGGGTAATATCGTCGCGCACATCTACCTGCAGGCCGGCAGCCCGCATGCGCTCGATGGCTTCCGCTTCGGTTTTATCACAGACCAGGATTCTCATTTTCTGCTCCCTTTACGCCTCGAACCCCAGGATCTCGTTCAACTGGACGATCAGCCAGCGCATATCCTCCATGTTAAGGTCGCCCATGTGCGCGATGCGGAAACATTTCTCTTTCAGATCGCCATAGCCGTTGGAGATCATCGCCCCGCGCTTGCCCAGCTCCTTGTTCAGATCGCCCACGACGATATTGCGCGTGTTCTCGACATTGGTAACCGTCTTTGACAGGAAGCGCTCGTCACCGTAGAGCCTGAAATGTTTGCGCGCCCAGTCCTGGGTGAACCTGGCCATCTGGGCGTGGCGCGCCCAACGGTTCTCCAGCCCTTCTGCCAGCATGCTGTCCATCTGCACGTTGAGCGCCTGGATCAGGCTGATGGCGGGTGTAGCCGGCGTCTTCCACTTTTCATAGTGCTTGTCCATCATGCGGTAGGCGAAGTAGTGACCGGCGTTGGGGACCTGCAGGGCGCGCTGGCGAGCCCGGTCGGAGACTGCGCACACCGTCAGCCCGGGCGGCAGGGCGAAGCATTTCTGCGTCCCGGCGAAGCACACATCCAGGCCCCAGGCGTCGAATTCGATCTTGACGCCGGCCATGCAGCTGACCGCATCCACCAGGATCAGCACCTGCGGGTATTTGGCATGGATCATGGCGGCAATCTCTTTCACAGGGTTCATGATGCCGGTGGCGGTTTCGTTCATGGTCAGCGTGATGGCGTCGTAGTCACCTCTGGCCAGCGCCTGGTCGACCAGCTCGAGCGTGGTCGCCTGCCCGGGAGCCACTTCCAGCTTATCGCACGGCACCCCGTTATCCTGGACGATCTCATACCAGCGCTTGGAGAATGCGCCGCACACCGTAACCAGCATGCGCTTGAGCGAAGCCTGCCGGATCGCTCCTTCCATGACACCTGTGGACGAGGCGGCGAACAGGTAGACGCGCTGCTGGGTATACAGCAGCTGCTGCAGCTTAGGGGTGACTTCCATCTGCAGGTCGGAATACTCTTTGGCGCGGTGCCCGATCATCGGGACGGCCTGCGCCTGCAAGATTTCCTCCCGCACGTGGGTGGGACCGGGGATGAATAGCTTTTTGTACATAGAATTCTTCTCCTTCGGGTTTGGCTTTCTCAATCGATAGATATCTTTCGATATAGCTCTTTTATCGGATAACAAAAAGATACGCTGCGGTTAATTCTAACAGCGTATTCCTGTCTCTGGACCTGAGAGATTGGTTCACCGTTGTTGTCTAGCCGGGATAGCTTCTCCCAGTGCGACTTTCCGGGGGTTGTTCAGCACAGAGGCCTGTTTACCTGAGAGTTTGGCGAGCAGCAGGTAACCTGACCTCGCTTGCCCCTTTGGTGCTCTCTCGCCAATGGTGAGAGAGAATCCCTCCCCTACGCCGCGTGGTTATGTTATTGTCTAATATATTTGATTATAGTGAACTCCCGATTGACTGTCAACCGAACAAATGGATTTGGGTAAGGTGACATTTTTTAGAATATGGCGAAACTCTATCTTTCTACAATTCTATCCTCATATCCTCTCGCCCGATCTGCTTCAAAACAAAATTCAGCACTGTCACATCATCCTTAAACCCCACCAGCGAGGTGAAATCTGGCTGGATATCCTGGCTGCGGATGAAATAGCGCGCCGCGCCTACTACCAACAGTCTGTGCTCTTCAGGGAGGCTGGGAATCTCTCCCAATAAACCTACCAGCCGGCGCGCGATTGCCTCGGCAGTGACCCTGTCCAGCGCTTTGTTCACCACCGACGCCTGGCGCAAGACCTCCAGGTGCGCCCTCACCCGCTCAGCCAGCTCAACTAGCTGCTCATCCGAAAGCTCCAGGCACAGTGGCTTGAAAGTGATCTCCAGCTCAGGATCGAGCCCATCCGGAAAAAAAGAAAAGAATTGCGGCATATTTACACTCCATTATTGTCTCACGAGAACCGGTGCTTCAGCAGGCGCAACGAATTCAATACCACCAGGATGGTGCTGCCCTCGTGGAAGATGACCGCGATCCCAATCCCGACCCGGCCGGTGACGGAGGCCACCACCAAAACGGCGATCACACCCAGGGCGATGACCAGGTTTTGGGCAATCACTGCCCGGGCAGCCCGCCCCAGCCCAACGGCTGAGGGCAGCTTGGAGAGATCGTCGCCCATCAACGCTACATCGGCTGTTTCCAGGGCCACATCGGTGCCAGCACCGCCCATAGCGATGCCGACAGTGGCATTCGCCAGTGCGGGGGCGTCGTTTACACCGTCGCCGACCATGGCCACGATGCCGTATTGTTGGACGAGGGAGCGGATGACGGATAATTTGTCTTCGGGCATCAGGCCGGCGCGGGTGTCGCTGAGGCCGACTTGGGCGGCGATGTGTGCGGCGACGCGGCTGTTATCGCCGGTGAGCATGACGGTCTTGTCTATGCCGAGGGCTTTCAGGCGGGCGAGGCTGGGCCGGGCGCTGGGGCGCAGGATATCGGCTACGGCGATCAGGCCAACGGGGGCGCCATCCAGGGTGACGAGCATGACGGTCTTGCCCTGGTCCTCCAGGGTCTCGGCCTGGCGGAGGGCAGCCTCGGAGAGGGAGGCTGCACCGCCTTCGAACAGGCGAGCGTTGCCAGCATCGAACAGGCGGGCGTTGCCGACCTTGACCAGCTGCCCGGCGACCTGGGCCTGGATGCCGCGCCCGGTGGCGGCTGAGACATCGCCGGCAAGCGGGATATCAAGATGTTGGGTCTGGGCAGCACGGACCACGGCTTGCGCCAGCGGGTGGGCGGAGCGGCTCTCGACGGCGGCGGCGAGAGCCAGCACACGCCCGGCGCTGAGGCTGCCCAGGGGGATCAGGTCGGTCATTTCGGGCTGACCCTGGGTGATGGTGCCGGTCTTGTCGAAGGCGATGGCTTTGAGGCGACCGAGGTTTTCCAGGTGGGCGCCGCCTTTGATCAGCACGCCGTTGCGGGCGGCCTGGGCGATGCCGGCCAGGATGGCGGAGGGGGTGCCCAAGGCCAGCGCACAGGGGGAGGCGGCTACCAGCAGGGTCATGGCGCGCAGGAATGATTCGCTAAAGGGCACGCCGAACAGGGGCGGGACGACGATTAACAGGATATCGGCTACCAGCACGGCGGGGACGAATACGCGCTCGAATTTCTCGGCCAGCTGCTGGGTGGGCGATTTCTGGGTTTGGGCTTCTTCGACCATTTTCATGACGCGCGCCAGGGTGCTGTCTTTTGCCAGGCGGGTGACGCATACTTCCAGCGCGCCTTCGCCGTTGATGGTGCCGGCAAAGACCTGGCTGCCGGGGGCCTTATCGACGGGCAGCGATTCGCCGGTCACGGGTGACTGGTCGACCGCAGATTGCCCGGACAGGACGCGACCATCGACCGGCAGACGCACACCGGGGCGGATGGTGACGATATCTTCGAGGGTTACCTGCTCGACCGGCAGCTCGACTTCGCCAGCATCGCGCTTGACCAGGGCGGTCTTGGGGGTCAGGTCGGCCAGGGCGCGGACGGCGGAACGAGCATGTTCGAGGGCGCGCTCTTCCAGGGCGTGCCCCAGGCTGAACAGGAAGAGCAGCAGGGCGCCTTCGGCCCAGGCTCCCAGGAAGGCGGCGCCCAGGGCGGCGGCTGCCATCAGCAAATCGGTATCAAAATGGCGCTCGCGCAAGGCATGCCAGGCGTGGTGGGAGATCTCCCACCCGCCAAAGAAATAGGCGGCAATAAAGAGAGCGGTGGCTACGAAAGGGTTGAGTCCAAAGAAGGTTTGCCCGAGCCAGCCTAGCAAGACGAGCGTACCGGCCAGCAGGCTGTAGATAAGCTCCTGGTTGTCTTTGAACCAGCTGCGCACGCCATCGACCGGGACTTCGTAGCCCAGGGAGCGGATGCGCTTTTCAATCGCCGGGCGGTCTACCTTATGCCGGTCGAATTCGACGCGCACCGTCTGGGCGACATAGCTGACGCTGACCGCTAAGACACCGTCCATGCGTCCCAGGCTGTGCTCGATGACGGTGACGCAGTCGGAGCAGTCCATGCCTTCGATCGGGATCAGCACATGGTGGTAAGTGTTGACGATTTGGGCGCCAGCCCGGCCGGCCAGGCGCCGCACATCTTCGATCGTGAGCTGGTTGGGGTTGTAATGCAGGCACAGGTTGAGGGGGATTTTTTCGCGTTCCAGGTGGGCGCGCGAGATGCCCTTTTGGTTCTGGAGCGCGGTTTCCAGGCGCAGCAGGCAACCGTCGTTATGGTCTTCGACGCCTGGCAGGAGGGCGGTTATTTGCAGCTCAATGGTTTGTTCGTTGTTCATTGGTGCTGGATGTGGTCTATGCCTTGTTGGAACAAGCGGGCGATGTGGTCGTCGTCGACGGCGTAGTAGACCTGGCGACCAGCTTTGCGCGCTCGGACGATGCGCATCTGGCGCAGGCCGCGCAGTTGATGCGAGATGGCCGATTCGCTCATCCCCAGGCAGGCTGCCAGCGCACCGACATTCAGCTCGGCATGCTCCAGGAGGGCGGCGATGATCCGCAAGCGGTTTGGATCGCTGAGTGTGGCGAACAATTCGGCGGTCTGGGCAGCGGTTTTTTCGTCTATGGGCATGCAAGTCCTCCAAACCAAAATAATCATGAATACTTGTTCAAGTATTCATGATTATATTATTACCCGTCAGGTCTGTCAAGGCTTTTAAAGACGGTGCGCAGAGGGGCAGAGGCAGGGCAGACTGTCAGTATGCCTCCTGAGCTTTGAGAGCTGTTTGTGCTTCTTCTGCTAAAGTCCTGAACGGTCCAGCGGGCGATTCGCCGAGACCGGCAAGGATCGATTCGAGCGCCATGGTGTAGGCTACCCGGAAGGCCTGATCTTGGGGGACTGAAACGTCTGGGGCGACCCCGCAACTCTCCCAATTCGTTCCGGTAAGCGGGTTGATGGCGCGTCCGTTGGGGATAAAACCCTCAAAATGCGCATGGATTCGATAAGGGGAACCGGGATTAGCGCCCCCACCGGTGGTCTCACCAACCAGTATGGCACGCTGGCGGGTCTTCAGATTGTAGGCAAATTCCTCCCCGCCTGAAAAAGTGTCCCGGCTGGTCAGCAGGTAAACCGGTTTGTCACCAAAACGCTTGCCAGGAACATAAGGCAGAGTCCAATATTGTTCGGTGACATCCTGCTCGCGCCAGTAAAGGCTGTTCAGATGGAGGCGTTCTTCGACAAAAATATAACTGCTGATCAGGGCGACCATGTCCGGATCACCGCCCCGGCATTGGCGAAGGTCAACCATTAAAATGTTGGTATTGGCCAAAAAATTCAGGGCGGCTACGGCGGTATCGCCGCCCCAGGATGGATTATAGAATTCACGGATATCTAAAAAGCCAACATTTCCGGGCAGTCTTTCCACTTTGTGCAGGCCGTAATTGTCGAGCTCAGCTAATTGGCGCCAATTGTCCAGCCAGGCTTGATCGTGGGACAATGGACCTGCGTGATCTGGCAATGGCTCGGGAACCCAGCGAACGCGCAAGTGTTTGTCCTGATTTACTTCCTGGAGATGCGCGGTCAGGGCTGAGGCGAGCTGCTCGCCGTCTGTGTTGGCGGTGTAATCTCCAGCCTGGAGGTGTTTTTGGAGGCGGAGGCAGATCTGTTCGGCGATCTCGGGGAAAACGTAGTAAGCCTTCAATTTCTCGGAGAGGATTCGAACGATTTCGGCCTGAGCGGTGGTATCGATGACAACTGGTTTGGTATCCATAGGGACCTTTGAGGGATGTTTGGACGAAATAATCAACCTTCCATATTCTATCCCCATTCAAACGTTTTTATATTAATGACCCTTGATGGTCAAATATAACCCGGCAGGGTTCGGACCGTTCCCCAGACGGATACTGTATAATTGTGGCATGGCTTTGGCAAGATCACCTGGTCATGCTACCGGGTATCCCAAAACGGACAGGTTCTACCCCAGCCGTTCGTCAATCACCTGGGTACTGCGTACCCGGGTACTTCCCATCACGCTTCTTCTCGTGGTCTTGAGCCTGCTTCCTCCAGGGAGAGTTTTCGCAGGTCCTTTCGATCAAGCGGATACCCCCACCGCTGCGCAGGTTATCAAGGCAGTCAATAAGCTGCGATTAGATCAGGGCTTGTCTCCACTCAACGTTCATCCGGTGCTCATGCAAGTGGCGCAGATCGAGGTAAATGGGATCGCCAATGGCATGCCCGGGCATTGGCGACCGGGTGGCTTGACTCTGGGCCAGTGGCTGATTTCACTGGGGTATCCGCTGGCAGGAGATTTATCCCAGGATGGGTTTCGTTCTGAGAATTGGCTGATGGCGCGCAGTGCAGATGAGGCGATCCAGGCCTGGAAAGGCGACGGAGAGCACTCCAACACGATGCTTTCCCCGGATCGAAGCGATATTGGGGTGGGGATTGCTGTCGGCAAGAATGCCGCCGGCATTCTTGCCGCTGGCGATCAAGTTTTTATTGTCCTGGTAACCGCCCTTCAAACCAGCAGCGGCAAGATGCAATCGGCGGCGGATCCCCTGTTAACCCAGGTGGCTTATTCTAAAAGCGGCGCAGCGGAAGGATCTCTGATGTCACAATACATGAAACCCGTTGCGCTGAGCACTGCCCGCCCCGATGGAGATGTGATTCATAAGATCCAATATGGTCAATCCTTGTGGAGCATTGCCATCGCCTATCAAACGACGATCGACCAGATCCGGGCCTGGAATAATCTTGGGCAGGACACAACCATTTATGAAGGGCAGGTATTACTTGTCCAAAAAAGCGCCACGCAGCCGCCTGCGGCGACTCTTACTCCTCTGGCATTCTCAACACCGCTCAGCACAGCTAATGAGCGGCGAGCAACCTCATCTTCAACGGCGACGGTTCTTTCCTCTTCAATGAGTCCAGGCGAAGATATTCCATCACAGAGCCCCGCCATTGAAATTCGAGCCGGGCTGATCCTGGTGCTGGTTGCCGCGGGGGGGCTGATTGCGGTATTGCTGATGCAAAGAAGGAATTGAGGTACTACCCAGAACTTGCTAGTGGGCCCGGCAGGGTTCGAACCTGCGATCAAGCGGTTATGAGCCGCGCGCTCTGCCACTGAGCTACGGGCCCCCTTAATTTTGTTGTAATTA
>Ga0209254_10006115_pt1 | contig 11092 bp, 10 predicted proteins | sample FrelakmetDIP11DI_FD_187148 | JGI IMG/M metagenome (GOLD analysis project Ga0209254, IMG submission 187148) | Freshwater lake sediment microbial communities from the University of Notre Dame, USA, for methane emissions studies - DIP11 DI (SPAdes)... | ecosystem: Environmental > Aquatic >... | reverse complement strand
GGCACCGAGGAGATCATCGTATTGACCGAGGTGGGCATGGGATATCCATTAGGGAAGAGGTTCCCCGACAAGAAGCTGTTCTTCCCGGTGGAGGAGCCGCTTTGCCCGGACATGAAGCTCATCACCCTGGAGAAGGTGGAGAGATCCCTGCGCGACCTGGAACCGAGGGTCACGGTGCCGGAGGAGATCCGCCTGAACGCCTTGCTGGCCGTAGAGAGGATGCTGGAGATAGGGTAGAGCTCCCGTAACCCGAGAGAGGGGTAGAGTGATCCCGCGCTATCTGGTGAATTTCGACCTGGAGGACCTGCCGGGCGTCGCATTCGACCTCATCGTGGTTGGGAGCGGTGTAGCCGGACTTTCCACCGCCCTACGCGCGGCGCGGCATTTCCGGGTCGCCCTGCTTACCAAGACCACCCTTACCGTTACCGCGACCAGGATCGCCCAGGGCGGGATCGCCTCCGCCTTGGGCGCCGATGACAGCCCCGAACTACATTTTCAGGACACCATTACGGCGGGGAAGGGACTATGCGAGGAGGAAGCGGTCTGGGCCCTGGTGCGCGAGGGGCCCATGCGCATAACCGAGCTCATCGAGGAGGTCGGCGCCCACTTCGACTGCGTCGAAGGCCACCTCGACCTCACCATCGAGGGGGGACATTCAAGGAGGCGGGTAGCCCACGCCCAGGGAGACGCCACGGGCAGCGAGCTGGAGGCGAGCCTTACCCGCCGGCTGCTGTACAACAAGCGATTGGATATCTTCGAGAACTACTACGCCATCGACATCCTCACCTCAGGCGGCTGCTGCGCAGGCATCCTGGGCATGGATGCAGAGGAGGGGACCATCAATTACTTCCGTGCTCCCGCGGTGGTGCTGGCTATGGGAGGCATGGGCCAGCTGTATCCCGTTACCACCAACCCGGAGATCTGCACCGGCGATGGGGTCTCCATGGCTCTGCGTGCGGGAGCGGAGGTCTCCGACCTGGAATTCCTGCAGTTCCACCCCACAGCACTGCACCTTCCGGAAACGCCGCGCTGGCTGATCAGCGAGGCGCTGCGGGGGGAGGGAGCGATCATCGTGGACCATGCCGGTAAGAGGGTGATGGAGGGTGTCCATCCCCTTAAAGACCTGGCACCCCGGGATACGGTGGTCAACGAGATGGTGCGTGTCATGAAAGAGCAGGATAGAGATCATCTCTTTCTGGATGCTACACATATGCCGGCGGAAAAGCTCAAGGAAAGGTTCCCCACCATCTACAGGCATTGCCTGGAGGTGGGCATCGATATCACCCAGGTGCCCATACCGGTCTCTCCCGCCGCGCACTATATGAGCGGGGGCGTGGTTACCGACCCCTACGGCAGGACGAGTATCAGGGGCCTTTTCGCCTGCGGTGAGGTCGCCTGCACCGGCGTGCACGGGGCGAACCGCCTGGCATCGAACTCCCTTCTGGAAGGCCTGGTGTTCAGTTGGCGCATCATGCAGGAGCTGCCGGGGGTGATCGAGGATAGCGCCGCCGGTGCCGGCACTCTCACCGGCCTCCGGCATAAGGTCAAGAGAAGCCTCTTGCCGGTCGAGATAGGCCGGTTGCGCCGCTTTCTGCAGCAGGTGATGATGGACTGCGTGGGATTTCGCAGAAGCGAGGAGGGCCTGAATGAGGCAGGCGATTTCCTTACCAACAACCTCGAGGTACTGCAGGTGGAATACCTCAATCCCCAGGGTTTTGAGCTCCAGAACATGATCGTCCTGGCCACCCTCATGCAGCTGGCCTCGTTGATGCGCGAGGAGAGCCGCGGCTGTCATTACCGCGTCGATTTCCCGGGACAGGCGGAATACTGGCGCAGGCACATAGTGTTCAGCATGGACAGCGACAAGATATTACACGAACTCCGGCCGGTCGGGGCGCTGATGGGCTCCGGCTATGATTGGTCGGCCTCTACTCCCCGGGAGCCGTGAGCAATGGACGAGGGATTCCGGCGCATCTGCATGGAGGCGGTTCAGAGGGCCCTGGATGAGGACCTTCAGAGCTCCGGCGACATCACCTCCCGCGCCCTCATCCCGCCCGAGGCCAAGGGAAAAGGGCACATCGTCATGCGCGAGGAGGGTGTGGTAGCCGGCCTTCCACTCGCCTCCATGACCTTCAGGCTCCTCGACACCAAGATCGGCTTCCAGCCACTGGTAAGCGATGGAGAACGCGTGCCTGCCGCGAGCGAGATCGCCGTGGTGGACGGGCAGGTCTTGACCATACTTGAAGGCGAGCGGACCGCGCTGAATTTTCTGCAGAGACTTTCAGGGATCGCGACTCTCACCTCCCTCTTCGTGGCCGCGGCGGCACCCTTCAGCGCGGTCATACTGGATACGCGCAAGACCACCCCCGGATTGCGCGGCCTGGAGAAGTACGCCGTACGGGCCGGGGGAGGAAAGAACCACCGCTTCGGTCTCTACGACGCCATCCTGATCAAGGACAACCACATAGCGGCCGTGGGGGGGACGGGAAAAGCGGTGGAACTGGCCCGCGAAGCCGCTGGAAGCGATGTGGCCATTGAGGTTGAGGTACAGCGCCTGCGGGACCTCGAGGAGGCCATCCAGGCCGGGGCGGACGTGGTCATGCTGGACAATATGACCGTGGAGGAGGTTAGGGAAGCCGTGTTGAGTGCGCGGGGCAGGGTGAAGCTGGAAGCCTCCGGCGGTATAGGAGTGGATAACGTGACCGCCTACGCTGAAACCGGCGTAGATTTCATTTCCGTGGGGGCCCTCACCCATAGCGCCAGGGCTTTGGATATCGCACTGGACCTGACCCTGGCGGGAACCGCCGAGGTCTAGGATAATAAGTTTGGCATCGTGACCGGGATGAAGCCGTCTTGACGAACAAGGAGAGTCCATCATGCTGCTGGCTATTGACGTAGGAAACACCCAGACGGTGATCGGGGCTTACCGCGAAAACGAACTGGCTGGAAACTGGAGGATCTCCACCGACTCCAACAAGACAAGCGATGAGCTGGCCCTGTATTACCAGGGCTTCCTGATGCTCAAGGGCCTTTCCTTCGCCAGCTTTGACGCGGTGATCATATCGTCAGTGGTCCCGCCGGCCACCATGGCCTTGGAGCAGATGACCAGGGAGTACTGGGACTTCGAGCCGCTTATCGTCGGCACGAATATCGACACGGGGATCAGGGTGCTAATAGATAATCCCAAGGAGTTGGGCCCCGATCGCCTGGTGAACGCGGTGGCGGCTTTCGAGAGGTATGGCGGCCCGGGGATCGTGGTCGATTTCGGTACCGCCACCACGTTCGATGCCATTTCCGGCCGCGGTGAATACCTGGGCGGGGTGATAGCACCTGGTATCGAGATATCCTCCCAGGCTCTGTTCAGAGCGGCCGCCCGGCTCACGCGCGTGGACATGCACCGCCCCCCCTCCATAATCGGAAAGAACACGGTCTGGAGCCTGCAGTCAGGGATAATCTTCGGTTTCGCGGGCCAGGTGGATCGCGTGGTCGAGCTCATGATGCAGGAGTTGGGTGAGGAGACCATCGTCATAGCGACGGGAGGGCTTGCTGAGGTGGTGGTGGAGGAATGCCGCACCATACAACACCACGATCCCCTGCTCACCCTCCATGGTTTACGGTTGATATATGAACGGGAGAGGGATAAGCGATAAACGTAGGTCTTACGTAATGGGAAGCGGTTAGCCCTATGTAAGGGGAAATGGGGTCAGGTCTCGGAGTTGCCCGGGATCCCCACAAGAAGCAGCAGCATAGGACAGGCAACTCGAGACCTTACCCCATCCTATGGGGAACAGACCGGGGCGTGGACGAGAAGGTACGCGGGCAACAGAGATCGAGGCGTGAAGAGCAGAGAAAAGAGTGGTTACTGACCGGGAAACCAATTAACACCTCGGGTTTATTGACATGTATTAACCCTGCATATATTATGTTACGGGATTCAGAGAACACCAGTTGTGAAACGGAAAACTGATTCAGGAAAGAGTGCAATAAGGCCGGCCAGAATCGAAGCAAGAGGTCGAAACAGCATGGCAGGATCAAAGAAAAAGGTGGAGAAAGAGAAAGTCAAAAAAGACAAGAACAAAGGCAAAGAAGAGAAACATATATCCGACCAGCTGGAAGAGAAATTCGTAGGCGCAAGGACCGAGGTTTTCAGCCGCATTTCCGCAAAAGAAGTTGAGATCCGCACCAAGACGAGCAACGAGAGGACGAAAGCGGACCGGCTCATCGAGGATGCCAAGGGGCAAGCCGCGGCCATCAAGCGCAAAGCCACCCTAGAGGAAATCGGCAAGGACGTTCACGCCAAGATAGTCGCCGCCGCCCACGAAGAGGTCGGCGAGGTCGAGAATACCACCGCCAAGGAGATCGCCGAGGTCGAGAGGACCGGCGAGAAAAACCTGGATAAGGCGGTGGATTTTATTGTCAAGGCTGTGGCCTCAAGCGGCCCGAAGGAATAGGACTCGACGCAAAGAGTTCGCGATGTGACCCGTGTGGGAGTCTTGGGCAGGTCGTAGCGAGGTCTCAAACGGCGGAAGAAAGATCATCGATGACATGATCGGCACACGAGAAGAATGACGGGGGTGAGCAGATGTTATTGACGATGTCAAAAGTGGAGATAGTGGGGGTGAAGACCCAATTCTTCCAGGTGCTCGAGACCCTTCAAGACCTGGGCACACTCCATCTAGAGGACATCACCAAGAAGAAGGGCCCGCGTTACGCTGACCTCATCCCGATGGAGATGGACCCGGCGCTGGAGGAGGAGAGGAACCTGCTGCAGAACCTGGCCATGCGCAACAACGCCATCCTTGCGGAACTGGCGCCTCCGAAGGAGAGAGTGAGCAAAGCCGTGCTGGAGGAGAAATACCGCTCCTTCCAGGGCAAGACCCTCGGCGATATATCGGCAATGGTGGAGGAGGAGGAGAGCGCCACCAGGGAACTCATATCCTACAAGAACGAGCTGGAAGTGGAGATGTCGCGGCTCTCTAAGTACGAGCCCATCATCAAGAAGGTATTTCCATTAGCCAGTAAGGTGACTACCACCGAACAGTATACCTCAGTAGCCCTGCTCATCGAGGAACGCTACAAGCAGGTCCTCGACTATATCGAGCACGAACTGGAGAGGATTACCGGCGGGCAGTGCGATGTCTTTTCCGCTCGCGTGGACGAAAACACCCAAGCCGCCATCCTGGTGTTTCACAAGCGCTTCTCGGAGCAGGTGCATAACTTCCTGGCCGCGGAGAACGTCAACCAGGTGCGCCTGCCGACGGAACTCGCAGACAAGCCCTACGACGAGGCCCTCAAGGAGATCGAGACCCGCTACCAGGAGATCCCGCCCAAGCTGAAGAAGGTCAAGGAAGACCTGGTGGACATATCCAACAAATGGTACGCGACCCTGGTGGCTCTCAAGAGCTACCTGGCCGACCGCATCGAGTCCCTCAACGCCATCCCCAAGTTCGGGCAGAGCGGGCATGCCTTCGTGATCACGGGCTGGATGCCCTCCGACCAGGTCGAGGCGACGCGCAAGCTGCTGGAGGATAAATTCGAGGGCAAGGTGGAGGTTACCGAGGAGACGCCGACCCACGCGGACATGGAGGAGGCGCCCTCGGCGATGCATAACCCGGCGGTGGTAAAGCCGTTCGAGTTCATCTACCTCCTCATCAAGCCGCCCAAGTACGGGCACCTTGATCCAACCTTCCTGGTGGCCATCTTCTTCCCCCTGCTCTTCGGTTTCATGCTGGGGGACATGGGGTATGCCCTGGTCATTTTCTTAGGCGTGTGGTTGATGAAGCGCTACATTAAGAAGCAAGAAACGCCGAGTGTCTTCATGGGCCTGTTCGCCAACGTGCTGTTGATATCGGGCATATCATCTTTCCTCTTCGGTATACTCTATTTCGAGTTCTTCGGCGACCTGCTCATACGCGCCTTCGGTTGGCTGGATGAAGCGGGCAATGCCGAGGTGCAGTGGGTGTGGGGATATACCTCGAACGGCGAGCCCTGGGGATGGCCCCTGGAGCGTATCGCCCAGGCCAACGAGCAACTGTTCGGCCTGCTGCTCATCCTCGTCATCTGCATCGGAGCCCTGCACATGGGATCGGCGCTGACTATCGGGCTCATCGACGGCATACGCCACCACGACCGCAAACACACCTTCGAGAAGGCCGGGTTCCTTATGTTCATCCTCGGGCTGGTCATGATCGGCCTCGGCCTCTGGGCATTTCCAGGCGCCAAGAGCGTGATCATGCCCCTGGGTGCGATCATGTCGGTGGTGGGCATCGGTTTCGCCGCATATGGCGGTGGCTTCGGGGGTGGGCTGGAGGCGGCACTCACCTTCGGCAACCTCCTCTCCTACGCCCGACTCTACGGCATAGGACTGGCCTCGGTCATCCTGGCCGAGGTCGCGAACGAACTGGGAGCGGAATTCGGCGGTGGGTTCATGATCATCCTGGGGGTGATCGTGGCCGGTGCGCTGCACACCTTAAACATTGCCCTGGGTATACTCAGCCCGTCCATTCAGTCCCTCCGTCTCAACTTGGTGGAGAGCTTTACCAAGTTTTACCAGGAAACAGACGTAGTCTATAAGCCGTTCAAACGATCAGGAGGTGAATAGTTTGGAAGTTGGACTCATCGCCATTGGAGCTGCCCTCGCCATAGGCCTGGCCGCTCTTGCGACCGGGTGGTCGCAGTCCAAGATCGGGGCCGCCATGGCGGGTGCGCTGGCCGAGAAGCCGGAACTCGTAGGTAACGCCATCATCATGATCGCCATCCCCGAGACCATGGTGGTGCTGGGATTCGTTATATCCTTCTTGATCATCGGTCTAAAACCCGGTGGCGAATGAACCCTGAGGACGATACCCGGCATATCCCGCTTTATTACCAACAGGAAGTGAAGGCATGTCTATAGAGGACATCCTGCAGGCGCTTGACGACCAGTGCCGCCAGGAGTGCCAGGAGATCTTCAGCCGGGCGGAAGCGGAGGCGAAGCAGATCCTGGGCAAGGCGCAGGTCGATGCCGAGGCTATCCGGCAGGCGAGATTGGACAAGGTCAAGGCGGAGGCGCAGAGCGAAACGACCTCCATGCTCTATACCGCCCGCCTGAAATCCAAGAACACGGTCATCTCCGCCAAGGAGCAGATCGCGGAGAAGGCTCTGGCGTCTGCGGAGGAGGACTTGCGCGGCATGAGGTCGCGCCAGGATTATCCGTCCATCCTCGAGGAAATGATCAAGGAGGGTCTGACGCGCATCAGCGGTAAGGCCCTGGTGCATGTTGACCCGGCCGACAAAAAGGTGGCGGAAACGGTGACGAAGAAGCTCGCAGCAGATTGCGAGGTGCTCACGGACATCCAGACTGCCGGCGGAGCGACGGTTTCCGACGCGGATGGCAGGGTGAGGATCGTCAACACCGTGGAGGAGAGGTTGAACCGCGCGCGCGAGAAGTTGCGCATGTACGTGTCGGGGATCCTCTTCGAGGAGGAGGTCGGAGCCGCGGTTGGAGGGGGTTAAGCCCCCTCTTTCGATGTCAGCGGCGAAAGGCGAGATAATGGTTCAAGTCCCACTGAAAGATTACGTTTACGCCAATGCCAGGGTGCGGGCGATGAACGCCCGCCTCCTCGACCAGGACGTATTCAAGAACATGCTCGACGCCCCGGATTACAACCGGGCCATCGCCGTACTGGAGGAGACCGAGTATGGGGAAGACATAGAGCATTTCATGATGGAGGGCGCACGCCCCACCACCATGGACCGCGCCTTCAACCGTAACTTCGTACGCAGCTTCTCCCATATAAAAGACTTTTTCATGGGTAAGCCCGAGGAGATGGTCGGCGCTCTGCTCTCTCGCTGGGACCTCTACAACCTGAAGACGGTACTGCGCGGGATGCGCGCTCTCGTCCCCAAATCGGAGATCATGCGCAACCTGATCCCCATAGGCTCTCTGGACCAGGTAACCCTGGAGGAGATCGCGAACCAGCCGGACCTGCGCGCCTCGCTGGACGTCATCGTCATGTTCAGTCTCCAGTGGGACATACCTTACGGGCAGGCCATCTCCGCGAACCTCAATGAATTCCTGCGCGAACACGACCTTTCCATCCTGGAACTGGCGCTCGACAAGTTCCATTACGAGAAGGTAATGGGGATGCTCAAGGGAGGGGACGCCAACACGCGGCTGGTGCGCGAGGTTGTGACCATGGAGGTGGACGCCATCAACATCGGGACCCTCATGCGCATCTGCGGCCTGGAGCTCACGGACACGAAGGCGGAGGATTATTTCGTACCGGGCGGGACCATCGCCACCGCGAAGGAGTTCGCGAGGATCTTGGAGCTGAAACAACCGGAGCAGGTCTATGAAGCCCTGTGCAGGAAGACCCCATACCGCAAGGCTCTGGAAGCGGCCTGGAGGAACTTCGACGAGCGGGGAGAGAGCGCCTTCGAGGACGAGATGGAGAAGCATATCATCGAGACCTGCCTCAAGATGTCCAAGGACCCCCTGGGTATCGGGGTTATCATAGAATATATGTGGAAGAAATATCTTGAGATAACCAACCTGCGTATCATCCTGCGCGGCAAGAGCATCGGGCTCATCGAGTCCCAGATCCGCAAGGAGCTCTTCGTGTGGGATGCGTAGGGGCGGGAGAAGTAACAGCCTGGAGGAGTGAGCGCATTTGTACAAGGCCATAGTGGTGACCGACCCGGAGACGGCCGACGGTTTCCGCCTGGCGGGCGTGAGCGTGGTCGAGGCCGAGAACTCCGATGAGGCGCAGGAGAAGATCAAGCTCCTGTTGGACGACCCCAACGCCGGCATCCTGGCCGTGAACGAGCACTTCTACGACAACATCGACGAGAAGACCCAGGAGAAGATAGACAGCATCTACCGGCCCATAGTCATCCCCCTCCCCATCAAGGAGTCGGTGGAGATGGCGGGAGAGCGGAGAGCATACCTTGCCCGCCTCATCCACCGCGCCATCGGCTTCGATATAACCCTGCGGGGGAGCGGGGGAGAATAGGCCGGTAATGTAATGCTAGAGGATATCTGAAGACGGGATGGATTCAGAGACGGGAGAGTGTCGGTATGATCGAGGGAACGATTGTTAAGGTATCCGGGCCCGTGGTGAACGCGGGGGGCATGTCCGGCGCCAAGATGTACGATATCACCAAGGTGGGAGACCTCGGGTTGATCGGAGAAGTAGTGCGCCTGGACGGAGACGTTGCCATCGTGCAGGTTTACGAGGACACATCGGGTCTGCACGTAGGCGAGAAAGTGGAATGCACCGAGGAACCCCTGCTCATCGAGTTGGGGCCGGGGTTGCTTTCCTCCATCTACGACGGCATCCAGAGGAGGCTCGTCGATATCGCCGATGATTTCGGCGACTTCATCGTGCGCGGCGTGACCACCGTGGCCCTTCCCCGGGATCGCACCTGGACCTTCCAGCCCATGGTTGAAGAGGGCGACGAGGTCGGAGAGGGCGATATCGTGGGAGAGGTGCAGGAGACCGCCCACATCGCCCACCGCATCATGGTCCCGCCGGGCATGTCCGGCAAGGTAGTCCAGGTGAAGGAGGGCGATTTTAACATCGACGAAACGGTGGTCGTCCTCGACGGCGGCGGTGAGATCAAACTTCACCAGACCTGGCCCGCACGCGTTGCCCGGCCGGTGACCAAGAAAGAGAATCCCACCGTGCCCTTCATCACCGGCACGCGTATACTGGACACTTTCTTCCCCATCGCCCAGGGCGGATACAGCATCATCCCTGGCGGCTTTGGGACCGGTAAGACGGTGACCGAGACCACGCTGGCCAAGTGGGCCGACGCTGATATCGTCATCTATGTCGGCTGCGGGGAGAGGGGCAACGAGATAACCGAGGTGCTGGCGGAGTTCCCCAGCCTCATCGACCCCAAGACGGGGGTTCCCCTTATGCAGCGCACTATCCTGGTGGCCAACACCTCCAACATGCCCGTGGCCGCCCGCGAGGCCTCCATCTATACCGGTATCACCCTAGCCGAGTATTACCGGGACATGGGCTATAACGTGGCACTCATGGCTGATTCCACCTCGCGTTGGGGAGAAGCTTTGCGCGAGGTATCCGGTCGTCTGGAGGAGATGCCCGGCGAGGAAGGCTACCCCGCGTATCTGGCCACGCGCCTGGCCGACTTCTACGAGCGCTGCGGCCGCTCGGTTTGCCTGGGCAGCGATGAGCGCATGGGCTCCATCACCGCCATCGGGGCGGTCTCGCCGCCCGGCGGCGACTTCTCCGAGCCCATGACCCAGAATTCCCTGCGTATAACCGGGGCCTTCTGGGCTCTCGATACCTCGCTGGCCTACCGCCGCCACTTCCCGGCCATCAGCTGGATCAAGAGCTACACCCTCTACCTGGACCAGATCCAGGAATGGTATTTAAAGAACGTGGACGAGGAGTGGAGGGCTTTGCGCGACAAGGCCATGAGCCTGCTGCAGAAAGAAGTCGAACTACAGGAGATCGTGCAGCTGGTCGGCCCCGACGCGCTGCCTGACTTCGCCAAGGCGGTGCTGGAGACCACGCGTATGCTACGCGAGGACTTTCTGCAGCAGTTCGCCTTCTCCGACACCGACGCCTTCTGCTCGCTACGCAAAGGGTACCTCATGCTCAAGGTCATCCTCACCTACTACGATTGCCTGGAGGAAGTGCTGGTGCAGGGGGTGCCGCTGCGGCAGGCAACGGAGCACCCCATCAAGAACGAGATAGCGCGCATGAAGGAAATACCGTCCGAGGAGGCGGAGGAAAAGATATCCGAACTGGTGGAAAGGGTCCAACAGGAGCTCAGGTCGCTGAGCGAATGGTAAGGAATAGGAAGCGGGAGATCTAAGATGTCGAACGGAAATGTTTTCCTAGCCACGACGGAGTACCGCACGGTGGGAGAGGTGGCCGGACCTCTACTCTTCGTGAGCAAGGTGAAGGGCGCCTCCTACAACGAGATGGTGGAGATCCATTCCGCCGACGGTTCGACCAAGTACGGCCAGGTCATAGAGCTCTCGGGCGAACTGGCCGTGGTGCAGGTCTTCGGCCCCACGGCGGGGCTGGACGTGGACAAGACCAACGTGCGTTTCCGGGGAGAGGTAGCCAAGATG
>Ga0209254_10006114_pt1 | contig 11093 bp, 7 predicted proteins | sample FrelakmetDIP11DI_FD_187148 | JGI IMG/M metagenome (GOLD analysis project Ga0209254, IMG submission 187148) | Freshwater lake sediment microbial communities from the University of Notre Dame, USA, for methane emissions studies - DIP11 DI (SPAdes)... | ecosystem: Environmental > Aquatic >... | reverse complement strand
CGGGAGGATCGTTCCTACTGACGAACCCGTCGCAGCCGGCCCCCAATGACTCGCCGCGCGCCTCCGGTCTGCCGCTCATCGCGATCATCCGGCAGCCTGGCGCTCTCTGCTTCGACTCCCTGACGAACTCCGCGGTGCTCCCACCAGCGTAGTCCCCCTTGGGAAGCTCCCAGTCGAGCAAGATCACGTCGACGCCCGCGCGCTCAAGGGCCGCGCGGGCCTGGCCCAGGTCGCCCGCCTCGAGGACGTCCCCCTCGCCCAGTTCTTCGAGGAGCAGGCGAAGAGCCGCTCGGATCTCGCCGTTGTCATCTGCAAGAAGAGTCCTCATGGGTCAACTGTGCCTCAGAGCGGCCCTGGCGCCCAGCGGCAATCGGCCGGTTTGAAGCCTGGCCGGCTGGCCAGTTATGGGGCGGCTCGGGCCGGTCCCAAAGCTGCCCCGGGGCCAGTTCGGCTACGTCGGCGGCACGGACGACCAGGTGACTTCGACCTTTGTCCCTTCCCCCGGGGCGGAACAGATGAGCAGATTGGCTCTGACCGACTCGGCCCGCTCCTTCATGATCCCCAGCCCAAGCTGGCCTCCGCCCGCCGCCGGGTCAAAACCGGCTCCATCGTCTTCCACGGCGAGGCGGGCGTCGTCCGGGTGCCCGACTAGGGGCGCCAGCGAGACCTTGACCTTGCGGGCGCGGGAGTGCTTCACAACATTGTTGAGAGCTTCCTGGGCGATGCGGTAGAAGGCGAGCCGCACGTCGGTGGGCAGCTCTCCGGAGCCCTCGGTGACCACCTCGACCGGTATGCGGGCGCGGCCCGTGACCGCTTCGCCGAGCTGCTTGAGCAGGTCTGGCAGCTTCGCTTCGGCCAGAGCGGCGGGCCGAAGCTCGAGGAGCAGCGTGCGCATCTCGGCCAGCGCGCCCCGGCTCAGTTGGCGCAATTCGTCCAGGCGTTGGGCCCCCTGGACCGGATCTCTCTCGTAGATCCGGGGCAGGACCTCGGCGATCAGGCTCACGGAGAAGAGGGTCTGACTGACGGCGTCATGTAGGTCCCGGGCCAAGCGGTTCCTCTCCGCAGCAGCCGCGGACTCCTCCGCGTGCTCATACAGGCGCGCATTGTCGACGGCCATTCCGATCTGATTACCGAGGGCGGCGAGCGAGGACAGTTGTTCGGGAGAAGAATCCGGTTCCCGGCGGGTGAGGAGCATCAGAGCTCCAAAGACCGTCCCCTTCGCGTTCACCGGGATCTGGATCATAGAGCGCCAGCCGGCCGGCTCCAACAGACCGCGGAGTTCCTCGGAAACGGAGCCCATCGGGAGGGGCGCCGGCTGCCCCTCGAGCGCTGTCAGCCGCTGCTCCAGGTACTCAGGGGGAAGGGTGCGGATGCTGGCGAGCACGTCGGCGGGCAGATTTCGCGACGCGATCAGACGGACCTCGCCCCCCTGTCCCTCTCTCTCGGGGAGCATGAAGGCCACTCCCGCCTCGAAGCCCAGGTCGGCCATTATCTCGCCGAGCGCATCGTCGAGGATCCGTTCCAGATCGAGGGACTGGCTGACGACCGCGGCGACAGCGTTGAGCGTCGCGAGTTCCTGGGTTCGGGCGGCCACCCGCTTGTCCAGCTCGGCGTACGAGTCCCGAAGTTGCTGGGACATGATGTTGAATTGCTCCGCGAGCTCCTGCAGCTCATCATGCGTGGTGATGCTCACTGAATGCTCGAAGTCGCCTGCCGCCACCTTTCGGGCGGCTCCGGTGAGCACCTGCACCGGGCGCGTCACCCGGCGGACGCCGAACCACACCACCAGCGATGGGATCAACAGCCCGAGAACAAGTAGCACAATGAGAAAGGTGCGGTATCCCTGGAAAGGGCGAATGATGGTGGCCCAATCTTCTATCGCGATGAGGCCCCAGTTGGTACCGGGGACGGGGGCATAGGCGGCGACGACGTCCCTCTGGCTGAGATCGCGAGTGCGCTGAGCGCCCGTCTGGCCGGATACGACGTCCTGGACGATCTTCTGAGACATCAAGTCCATGCCTACCAGAGCCGCATCTGGGTGCTGGATCACCCGGCCGTTCCCATCGACGACGTATACGTCTCCACTCACGCCCAGCCGGAGTTTGGCGATATCACCGTAGAGCGCGCTCACCGAGGTCGCTCCCACGCGGAACATGCCCGCTAGGACGCCGTTGAACTCTCCCCCGGGTCCGGTGATAGGCACAGCGACAGTCACCACGGGCGCGCCCTCCACTCCGTCGAGGCCGATGTCCGAGTAAACCGGTCGTGACGAGCGCAGAAGCTGGGCGAAGTAGGGACGGGACGACCAGCCCTGACCGACATCTCCGGGCCGGGAGGGCCAGGCGGCGGCGAATGTGCCACGGGGATCGAGGATGATCGTCCCGGCATCGAAGATAGAGAGCTTGTTCGAGGCCGCGGCCAGCGCCTTCTCCTGTTGGGCCGGTTGGTTGCCCGCGATATCCGCTTGCCGGGTCAGGCTGCCAAGATCCAGGGCGAACTGGTTGATCTCGGCGGCCAGGTTCGCGGCCGACAAGCGAGCGAGTTCCTGATTGCGCTGTATGGCCTGCTGCTCTGTCACGCGGCCATACGCGTACACTGCGACCAGCGCCACGGCAAAGAGGATGACCGCGGTCGGCACAAAAGACCAGGCGAGAATCCTTCTCCGCAAAGGGCTGCGCGTGAAAAGAGCGCTCATGCGGCGACTTGAACCGGCGCCTTAGTTCCCGGCGTTCGTCTGAGCTGCTTCGATCTGTCGGCTCACGTCGTTCAAGATGTCGACCGGAGCTTGACCGAGGGTGAAGATCTTTGTAAAGGCGTCGCTGAGCAGGCGAGTGGCTTCGTCCATGTTGCTGGGGAAGACCTCCTGGACGACCGAGTAGCCTTCGCGGTGCGCGGCGGCGAACACGTCGAGATCGATGTCCCCGGCCTTCTCCGGGTACTGCTCCTTCACGAATCGCTGCCAGTCTGCCACAAGCGACAGCCGGGCCGGCTGCAGCAGGTTAGCCTCCGCCATGGCCAGCCCGTACTCCTTGCTCACGAGGAACTTAACCAACTCCCAGGCCTCCTGCGGATGCCGCGTTCCGGAGTAGATTCCGAAGCCGTCGGTCGTGCTCAGTGTCACCCGCTGCGCCGGCCCCGCCGGGATGGGCGCCACGCCGATACGGAAGTCGGCGTTTTCCAGGATGTTCTTGAGCCCCCAGGAGCCATCTTCGACCATCGCCAGCTTGCCCCCGTAGAAAGCCGCCTGGGTCCCCACGTTGTTCACGTCCGTGAACGTAGCCATCACCTTGTCGTCCCACATGCGCGCCCGCACCCACTCGAGAGCTGTCAGCGCCTCAGGGCTATTGATGACGCATTTGGACGGATCGCTGGGATCTACGATGTGGGCGCCCCAAGCATTGATGTGGACCTGCAGCCGGTCCCACCCGATATCGATCATGCTGCCCCAGATGTCGGTCTTGCCGTCGCTGCTGGTATCGCGAGTCAGCTTCTTCATAGCCGCGAGGTAGTCGTCGTGGGTCCAGGAGGCATCGGGATACGTCACGCCATACTTGTCGAAGATGTCCTTGTTGTAGTAGAGGACGAGGGTGCCCTGGTACTTCGGCACGCCGAACTGGCGTCCGCTCGCGTCGAAGAAGGCCTTGTACTGGGCCGGATCCCAGTCGGCGACGATGGCCGGGTCCAGGTCGGTCTCCACGTACTTACTCAGGTCGAGCACGTAGCCTTTCTCATTCCATGCCGGGAAGAACTCGCAGCACCCCTGGAAGACGTCGGCTGCGTTACCCGCCTGCATGTCGAGGGGCATCTGGTCGGCGAGGTTCTCCGGGTCCGGCGTGTAAAAGACGTTGAGGCTCGGGTGCTCCGTCTGGAAGATCGTCAGCTCTTTCTGAGCCATAGGAGGAAACCACTCGGTCCTCCAGTCCTGGTACACGAGTTGCACCCTCTGCTCCGTCGAGGATGACGTGGAAGGGCTGCTACCGCACCCCGCCACGACGAGGCCTGTCGTCGCCAGCGCGCAGACAAGCACGGCTGCCCCCGCCAACAGGCTGCTGAATAATGACGCCGCGCCGTCAGGGCGCGATGGCCGCGCGCGAGAGAAGAACGCAGGAAGTGCGAATAGCAGCGCTATTCGTGCGACCGAGGACGTGCTATCGCGCCGGCCAGTGCGTTCTGGGGGCCGTGGCGTCATTGTTCGGTGGCCTCCCAAGGCAGGACGGCGCGCGAGCCATCGCACCGTGCGTCTGCGGGACCCGGCCGACCTCATTTGACCAACCGCCCGTGGATGGCCATCGAAGCGGCCTCGGTGCGGCTGGCGGCCCCGAGCTTCATCAAGATGTTGCTGACATGGAACTTCACCGTCGACCGGCTTACGAACAGCTTCTTGGCTATCTCGGGGTTACTCAGGCCGTCCACCATCAACTGGAGTATCTCGAGCTCGCGCTCGGTGAGGCCCGGGTCGGGCTCGGCGGGATGGGTTGTAGCCCGTATCAGTACCTCGGCCGCCTCGGGCGCCAGCGTCGGCCGGCCGGCGTGCGCAGCCCTGATGGCGTTGGCCAGCTCGTCCGCCGAGACGTTCTTCAGCAGGTAGCCGATGGCTCCGGCTTTGAGCGCCCCCTGCACCAGCTCCTCTTCCTTGTAGCTGGTGAGTGCGATGACCTGCACGTGCGGACAGGTCTGGCGGATCAGCCGGGTGGCCTCGGAACCATCCACCTCCGGCATCACCAGGTCCATCAGGACCACGTCGGGCCGGAGGTCCGGGCACTTGCGCACCGCTTCCAGACCACCGCTGGCGTCACCCACGAACTCCAGGTCGTCGTATGCCATCAAGAACGTCGATAACCCGCTCCGCACCACCGCGTGGTCGTCAACGATCATCACTCGTACCGCTCCCGCTTCCATGCGACTCCTCCCCCGGATCGCCCGGTCGCGAATCGCTCGCGCTCCCCGAGCAACGTTCAGCCCTAAGGGTAGCGCGCCGGACGCGGTTATTTAACCCCATCGGCAGAAACCCCTCCATCCGGCCAGGTACAAGACCGGCCAGGCAGACGTCCGAAGACTCTCCTCCCGCCTGATTCGGCCGGCCGCGCAAACGACGAACATGGAGACAGCACATAACGCAAGACCGGAGGCGGAGCGATGAGGATCTTCAGGAACGTGTTTCGCAGGAAGATGAGGGCCTTCTTGACCATATTCGGCATCACCATCGGGGTGTTCGCCCTGGTCGTGATGGGCAGCATGGCCGAGAAGATCAACCTGATGGTGTCCGGCGGCACCCGCTACTACAGCGACAAGGTGGTCATCACCGACGCCTCCACCCCCACCGGCGGCTACAGCACCACGCCTATCGCCGTGAACCGCATCCAGGAGATCGAGGACGTTCCCGGCGTGGCTCGGGCAAGCGCCAGCATCTACATCCTGCTGGACGAAGAGAGCGGCATGTCGATGAACGGCATCGTCGGCAGCGACATGCGGAACCAGGGCTATGAGACGTTCGAGCTCCGGATGGCCGAAGGCCGCGATCTGACCGCTGCCGACCGCGGCAAAGCGGTCGTGGGTTGCGATATCGCCAAAGCGCTGGACGCGGAAGTGGGAGGGACCATCGACCTGAGGGGCGAGCCCTTCGAGGTGGTGGGCATCTACGACAAGACCCTCACTGCCCCCGACAACACGGCGGTCGTAAGCCTCCACGACGTCCAGCAGCTCCTCTACGTACAACTGCCTGCCATAGTGCAGGCGCAGGTGGACCCGGACGAACTGGCCACCTCGATCACGGCCTATCCGGATCCCGGTGTCGACCCCGACCAGCTCGCCTCGACGATCGAAGGCACAGTGTCCAACGTCACCGCTTCCGGTCCCCAGGCCTTCATCGACCAGTTCAAGAGCGCGACCAAGATCTTCAACAGCATCATCTTCGGTGTGGCGCTCATCTCCCTGCTGGTCGGCGGCCTGTCGGTGGTGAATACCATGACCATGTCGGTGCTCGAGCGGACCCGGGAGATCGGCATCCGCAAGGCGATCGGCGCCTCCCACCGGCAGATCGTGGGCCAGTTCCTGACCGAGTCCGCGTTCATCGGCTTCCTCGGCGGAGCCACCGGCCTCCTCCTGGGCTGGATCGCCGCGACCGTGGTGAACGCCCTGATGGAGCAGAGCGGCACCGTTCTCTTCCTGGTGACCCCGCGGCTGGCGATCGGCGCCGTGGCCTTCGCGATCGTCCTCGGTGTGGCCAGCGGCTTCTACCCGTCCTTCCACGCAGCGCGGCTCAAACCGGTCCTCGCCCTCAGGTGCGAGTGAGGGCGGCAGGATCGTGAGCCAGACCGACTCGAACAACAGCGTAATGACCGCCGTCAGCAGCGACACCGACATGACTACCAAGAACATAGAAGGGACGAAGACAATGAAGACCATGGTGAGCGTACGCGGACTCGAGAAGCGCTATCAACTGGGCAAAGACAACTACGTCGACGCTCTGCGCGGCGCCTCGGTAGACGTCGGCGCCGGCGAGATGGTGGCCATCATGGGACCGTCGGGATGCGGGAAATCGACGATGCTCCACATGATGGGCTGCCTCGACGCGCCCGATTCCGGCGAGGTGTGGCTGAACGGCCGCCGGGTCGACGACCTGAGCACCCGGGCGACGACCAAGCTGCTTCGCGAGGAGATCGGCTTCATCTTCCAGGGCTTCAACCTGGTATCTTCGATGACGGCCCTCGACAACGTCGCCCTTGCCTCACAGTATGCGGGTAAGTCGCGGCGCGAGGCACAGAAGTTGGCGCGCGAAGCCCTCGAGGCCGTAGGCCTGGGCGACCGCGCCGGCCACCGGCCGTCGGAGCTCTCCGGGGGGCAGCAGCAGCGGGCGGCGATCGCCCGGGCGCTGGTCAACCGGCCCGCGGTCATCATGGGCGACGAGCCCACCGGCAACCTGGACAGCACCAGCTCGGCGGAAGTCATCGACATGATGCGCGAGATCAACCTGCTCACGGGCACCACGTTCATCCTGGTGACTCACGATCCCGATGTGGCCTCGGGCTGCGACCGGGTGATCCACATGCGCGACGGCGTGGTCTCCGACGAGACCGCCTGCTGCATGGCGCTCGCCCGCGCGCCCGAAGGCGCCGACCGCGAGCTCGCGGCAGTAGCCTGACCGGAGCCGGCAATAAAATGAGGAGTGCTCATGAAAGCGATAGTCTACACACAGTACGGCCCGCCAGAAGTCCTGCGTCTGGCCGAAGTGGAGAAGCCGGTCCCCCGGGACGATGAAGTGCTCATACGAGTGCACGCGAGCACCGTGACGGCTGCGGACTTCCGCTGCAGGAGTTTCACGGTACCCCTGTCGTTCTGGATCCCCGCCCGTCTGTTCCTTGGCATCGTGAGACCCAAACGGCCGATTCTCGGCGCCGAGCTCTCCGGGGAGATCGTAGAGACAGGCAAAGACGTGACCAGGTTCAAGACGGGCGACCAGATCTTCTCCGCGACCATCGGTAGATTCGGCGGCTACGCCGAGTACACGTGCCTCCCCGAGACCGGTGTGATCGCCCCGAAGCCGGCCAACATGACCTACGAAGAGGCCGCGGCTGTGCCGATAGGAGCCCGCGCGGCGCTCCACTTTCTCAAGAAGGCGAACATCAAGAGCGGCCAAAAGGTGCTTGTCTACGGGGCCTCGGGCAGCGTCGGTACCTTCGCCGTGCAGCTCGCCAAGTACTACGGAGCGGAAGTCACCGCCGTATGTAGCGGCTCGAATCTCGAACTCGTGAGGTCGCTTGGCGCCGACAAGGCTATCGACTACACCGCGGAGGACTTCACTGCCCAGGGAGAGATCTACGACGTCATCTTTGTGGCGGTGGACAAGGGCTCGTTCACCGACTGCATGAAGGCGCTGAAGCCGAAAGGCATCTACCTGAACGCCACCACGCCGGTACGCTCCCCTCGCATGCGGTGGACGGCCCTGACCAGCGACAAGACGATCGTCACCGGAGAACACCCAAGCGAAGAACCCGACGACCTCGTCTTTCTAAAAGGCCTGATCGAAAAGGAAGTACTGCGTTCGGCTATAGACCGGTGCTACCCGCTTGAACAAATCGTCGAAGCTCACCGCTACGTGGACCAGGGACACAAAAAGGGAAACGTAGTCATAACGATTGAGTGAAAGATGAACGGCGAAGCCGCCGGTCTGCGTCGCCGCTCCCGCCCTGCCGCCCCTGTCCTACTGGCCAGGGAAAATCCCGTCCTTCGGCGTAGTCCCGATTCCCGACTGGTGCCCGGTCCGCGCGAGCTCTACGCACCCTACCCTTATGACATGTAGAAAGCCGGTGACGCGATCCGGCCGCGCGGCGGGAACGACTGCTAAGAGAGTGGGGTGCCTGATGAAGAAGTTCAGTCTTGAGTCCATCGCCCGGGCGTGCGCCCGTCATCCCTGGAGGACGCTGAGCGCTTGGGCCGTGTTGCTTGTCTGTGCCGCGGCGGTCACCGTCCTCTACCTGGGCGGCGCGCTCAGCAACCAGCAGCACTTCACCAACGACCCCGAGTCCTCGCGGGCTACCGCCCTCATCAATGACAAGTTTCCCGGCAACGACCAGTCGCGAGAGCTGGTCATCGTCCGGTCGCCCGGGTTCAGCGTCGACCAGCCCCAGTTCCGCGAGCAGGTGCAGGCGGTGACATCCCGGGTCCTGGCCCTCGGTCCCAACGTGGTGCAGTCCGGCGTCGACTACACCACCGATCCATCCCCGGTACTCATCTCCTCCGACCGGCACGCCGCCCTCCTGGTCTTCAGCATGGCTCAGTCGGTCGGCGCCGCGACGGACGACGCCGTAGCGCTCGAAACCGCCGCCCGCGACACGGCGTCCTCGGACTTTGAGGTGCTCGTCACCGGCGAGGCAAGCATCAACAGCGACTTCGGCGCTACCGCTGAGAGCGACCTCCGCAAAGGCGAGATGTTCGGCGTGGGGATAGCGCTCGTCATCCTGGTCCTGGTCTTCGGGGCCATCGTCACCGCTGCCATCCCTCTGATCATGGCACTCGCCTCAATCCTCCTCGCCATGGGTATCACCGCCATGATCGGCCAGGTGACCGATCTATCGTTCTTTATCACCAATATGATCACCATGATCGGCCTCGCGATGGGAATCGACTACTCGCTGTTCGTGGTCTCCCGGTACAGGGAGGAGAGGGCCACCGGACGGGACAAGGTCGATGCGATCGGCCGGTCGGCCTCCACGGCCACCCGCTCGGTGCTGTTCAGCGCCCTGGCCGTTATCCTGGCCCTAGGCGGCCTGTTCCTGGTCCCGTCGACCCTCTTCCAAAGCATGGCCCTGGGCGCCATCGTCGCCGTCTTCACCGCCCTACTGGCTGCGCTCACCCTGCTCCCGGCTCTTCTGGGTGCAATGGGCGACCGGGCGAACGCTCTCCGGGTGCCCTTCCTGCACAAGACCGGGGCCACCGGCCGTCCGGGTGGCTTCTGGGATCGCGTTAGCAATGGCGTCATGCGCCGGCCGGTGATGAGCCTCATCGTCGCGGGCGGGATGCTCGCGCTGCTGGCCTCGCTGTACTTCTCCATCGATCTGGGCTCGGCCGGGGTTGAGACCTTGCCCGCCTCCATGGCGTCCCGCCAAGGCTTCGAAGTCCTGCAGAACGGATTCCCCGGCGCCTCGATCCAGCCGGTCGAAGTGACCATCGCTGCCGGCCCCGAGTCTCCGGCCGTCACCAAAGGCATGGAGAACCTGCGCGCCGCGCTGGCCGGCGACCCGGCGTTCGTAGGCCCCGGCATGACGCGGACGAGCCCCGACGGCCAACTTACCGTGCTCTCCCTGGTCGTCACGGGCGAGCCGAACGGCGGGGGGGCGCAGGCGGCCGTCAGGACCCTGCGCTCCGAGTACCTGCCCGCAGCCTTCGCCGGCACCGGGCTGGTCGCTGGGACTGACGTCCTCACCACCGGCCAGAGCTCCCTCACCATCGACTACCTCGACACCATCAACGGAGCCACCGGCTGGGTCTTCCTGTTCATCCTCGGCCTGTCGTTCGTGCTCCTACTGGTCGTGTTCCGCTCGATCTTGGTGCCGCTCAAAGCCATCCTCATGAACTTGCTCTCCGTGGGGGCCGCCTACGGCCTCATGGTGGCGGTGTTCCAGAAGGGATGGGGAGCGGACCTTCTTGGACTCCAAAGGGTGGATTTCGTCGAAGCCTGGGTGCCCCTCTTTCTGTTCGCGATACTGTTCGGCACCTCCATGGACTACCACGTGTTCCTGCTTAGCCGGATCCGCGAGCGCTTCGACCAGACCGGCGACAACCGGGAGGCGGTGGCGTTCGGCCTGCGGCGGACGGGCGGGATCATCACCGGGGCGGCTCTCATCATGGTGGCGGTGTTCGGCGGGTTCGCAGCCGGCGACTTGGTGATGTTCCAGCAACTGGGCTTCGGACTGGCGGTTGCCGTGTTTCTCGATGCCACCGTCGTCCGCTGCGTGCTGGTGCCGGCTGCCATGCGCCTGCTGGGGACCGCCAACTGGTGGTTCCCGCGTTGGCTGAGCTGGCTGCCCGACCTGCGGGTGGAGGCGGGCGAGCCGGCAGGCCGGGGCACGTCGACCGGTGCCGGCCAAGGCGCGGGTGCCGGCGAGGGAGCGGGCGCGGGCAGAACCGTCGCCCCCCGGCCGGCAACTGCTCCAGCGCTGATGGCAGCTACCGCCCCGGCCGCCCTGGCGCTGATCCCGGCGACCGATACCGAGTAGGCGACCGGCCACATTGCAGCAAGCGTGACGGGCCTCCTCGAAGAAGGGGGCCCGTTTTTCGTGGGGAAGATTGTCGTGCTGCTGGATCGGCCGCTGGACTCCCGTGCCGTCTCGGATCCGACGCCCAAGCGCGCGGGTGCTCCCCGGCACACCTCTTAAGCGCGCGGCGACTGGACGGAGATGGCTACTCCCTGGTGTGAGCGCATCAGGTACGTCTCTCCTCCCCTCTGCGCCAGCCTTACCTCTCCTGCCCCCGGTTCCGGCTTCGGCACCTGCCGGATCTGAAGGACATCCGGCGATCCGTAGCGTGTGTTGACGGCCGCTTTCACGGGCTCTATCCCAGAGAGGCTTTGGTACGGTCATTTCCAGGCCAGCTCA
>Ga0209254_10006113_pt1 | contig 11093 bp, 11 predicted proteins | sample FrelakmetDIP11DI_FD_187148 | JGI IMG/M metagenome (GOLD analysis project Ga0209254, IMG submission 187148) | Freshwater lake sediment microbial communities from the University of Notre Dame, USA, for methane emissions studies - DIP11 DI (SPAdes)... | ecosystem: Environmental > Aquatic >... | reverse complement strand
CGCGGCCCGTGGCGGCCGCCGCGCCGCTGCACCCGCTTCGCCGTCATCGGCCACCTGCGCGAGGAAAAGGATCCCCTGCGTGCCGCGCTGGCGCTGGGCGAACTCACCGACCTGCCGACGCTACGCGTGGTAATGGCTGGCGCGGCACTGACCCCGCACTGGCGCACCGAGGCGGCAACCCTGATGCGTGCCGAACCGCGTTTCCGCTGGCTGGGGGAACTGCCGCACTGGCGGGCGCTCAAGCTGCTGCGCGAAAGCCAGGCACTGGTCGTGAGCTCGCGCATGGAAGGCGGCGCCCACGTGGTATCGGAAGCCATCGTCCATGGCGTGCCGGTGCTGGCCAGCCGCATTCCCGGCAACACGGGACTGCTCGGCGCAGACTACCCCGGCTATTTTCCGGTCGGCGACACGGCAGCCCTGGCTCGGCTCATGCGCCGCGCGCAGGGGGAACCGGAATTTCTCGCAACCCTGCATGACGCCGTGGTTGCCCGCCAGCCGCTGTTCGCGCCGGAGCACGAGATCGCGGCGTGGCGTGCCGCCATCGCCGACTTTTCCGGTACCGGCTATTGAATCAATGGCATTCAGCCGCGCCAGAAATAGGCGCCCAGCGTGGCGATGGCGATGGTGACGATGCCAAGGTGCAGGTTGAAGGCCACCAGCTTGCGGATGCGATCCATCGCCGCACCGGCTGCAGGCCAGTCCGCGGCTGCGACTCCCGCTGTCAGCCGCGGATAGAGCGCGCCGTAGATATAGCCGAAGATGCCGGCCATGACCAGGCCCGTGCCCATCATGATGTGCCAGTGGAACAGCGCATTCTTGAAGCCCACCACCACCATCATCGCGAAACCCGAGCCAAGGATGACCCCGACCGCGACCGCTACGAACGCGAAGAATCGCCCGAGAATCCCGGCCAGCAGCGGCAACCGCTGCGGCGGCGTCAGTTGCGCCGCAGCAACCGGCCGCAGGCAGTAGTGGGCGAAGAACATGCCGCCGACCCAGACGATGACGCCGGCGAGGTGGAGGAAGATCAAGACGGGCATCATGTCACAGGGCTCCTGCAAGGATGGCGCGTACGGGCGCGAAGCTGCGGCGATGGAACGGCGCCGCGCCGTGGGCGGCCAGCGCCGCCAGGTGCGCGGCGGTGCCGTAGCCCTTGTGGCGGTCGAGGCCGTATTGGGGAAAACGCAGGTGCAGCAGACGCATCTCGGCGTCGCGCGCGGTCTTGGCGAGGATGGAGGCCGCCGAGATTTCCGCCACGGTCGCGTCGCCGCCGACGATGGCGCGGGCGGGAATCTGCAGCCGCGGGCAGCGGTTGCCGTCGATCAGGGCCTCTGTCGGGCACACGGCCAGGCTTTCGACGGCGCGCTGCATGGCCAATAGCGTGGCCTGCAGGATGTTGAGGCTGTCGATCTCCTCGACCGAGGCATAGGCAATGGACCAGGCCAGTGCCTTCTGCCTGATCTCGATTTCGAGCTGTTCGCGCCTGCGCTCGCTGAGCTTCTTCGAATCGTCGAGGCCGGCAATCGGCCTTGCCGGATCGAGTATCACCGCCGCCGCATAGACCGGCCCGGCCAGCGGCCCCCTGCCTGCTTCGTCGACGCCGCAGGGCCGCCCCAAGGCGGCGCGCGCCCCTCCGTGGGGGGCAGCAAGCGAAGCGAGCGTGGGGGGCTCTTCGATGACGCCGCAGATCACGCGCCGGCCTTTCCGAGATAAGGCAGTATCGCCGCCGCCGCCTTCTCCGCGGTGCCCTGACGCAAGGTGCGGTGGATTACGGCGAATACGTCAACCAGCTTTGCCCTCACCTGGCGGTCCGCGTAAAGATTGCCCAGTGCCTGCGCCAGGTTGTCGGCGGTAGCGTCGTCCTGCAGGAACTCCGGCACGACGAAGCGGCCGGCGAGAATGTTGGGCAGCCCAACCCATGGCTGGTAGCCCATGTGCCGCAGTAGTCGCCAGGACCACGGCGACATGCGATAGGCGATGACCAGCGGTGTCTTGATCAGCGCCGTTTCCAGCGTCGCCGTGCCGCTCGCGACCAGCGCCACGTCGGCGGCGGCCAGCGCCTCCTGGGCATGGCCGAACATCAAAGTGATCGGCATTTCCTGCGCGCCGCGCCGCCACAGGGCCTCCTCGAACTGGTTGCGCGTTTCGCGCGTCGTCAGCGGCACGAGAAAGCGGGCATCGGGGAAGCGCGCCGCGAGCTGCTGCGCCGTTTCGATGAACAGATCGCCCATGTACTGCAGTTCCGACTGGCGACTGCCAGGGAGCAGGGCGAAGATCGGCCCGGCCCCTTCGAGTCCGAGCTGCTCGCGCGCCGCGACCTTGTCCGTCTCCAGCGGGATCACGTCTGCCAGCGGATGGCCGACGTAAGTCACCGGCACCGCCTGCTCCCGGTAAAGGGCCGGCTCGAAGGGAAACAGGGCCAGCATGTGCGTGACCGCACGGGCGATTTTCCTGATCCGTCCGCTGCGCCAGGCCCAGACCGATGGACTGACGTAGTGGATCACCGGGATGCCGCGCGCCTTGAGGCGCCGCTCCAGCCAGAGGTTGAAATCGGGGGCATCGACGCCGATGAAAACATCGGGCTTTTCCGCCAGCAGCCGCGACAGCAGCTTGCGGCGAATGGCGGAGATCTCGCGGTAGTGGCGAAGCACTTCGGCATAGCCGCGCACCGCCAGCTTCTCCGCCGGCCACCATGCATCGAAGCCCTGGATCTCCATCTTGGTACCGCCGATGCCGCCGAAGCTGGCATCGGGCAGATGCTTTTTCAGCGCGGCGATCAGGTAGGCGCCCAGCAGGTCACCTGAGGCCTCGCCGGCCACCATGGCGATGCGCAGCGTCATCTAGCGAACGATGCCGCGCCCGGGCGTGGCCAGAAACTCGGCAAGCACCTTCAGTTCGGCCACGCTGCCGGCCTCCGCGGCGATGGCCTCGCGGGCCTCGGCCAGCGGTAATCCGGACTTGTAGAGCGTCTTGTAGGCACGCTTGATCGAGGTGATGGCTTCGGCCGAAAAACCGCGACGCTTGAGCCCCTCGCTGTTGATGCCGTGCGGCGAAGGCGGGTTGCCACCGACAGTGACGTAGGGCGGCAGATCCTGCAGCAGCATCGTGCCCACGGCTGTCATGCTGTGGGCACCAACACGCACGAACTGGTGGATGCCAGTGAACCCGGCGAGGATGACCCAGTCGCCGACATGAACGTGGCCGGCGAGCTGGGCGTTGTTGGCGAAGATGACGTTGTTGCCGATCTGGCAGTCGTGAGCCAGATGGACGTAGGCCATGATCCAGTTGTCGTTGCCGAGGCGGGTCACGCCGGCATCCTGCGCCGTACCGCAGTTGAGGGTGCAGAACTCGCGGATGGTGTTGCGGTCACCGATTTCCAGCCGCGTCGGCTCGCCGGCGTACTTCTTGTCCTGCGGGATCTCGCCGATCGAACAAAACTGGAAGATGCGGTTGTCGCGGCCGATCCGGGTATGGCCGGTGACCACGACATGTGGACCGATCGTGGTGTTGTCGCCGATCTCGACATGCTCGCCGACGACGCTGTAGGCGCCGATGTCCACACCGGCGCCGATGCGCGCCCCGGGATGGACGATGGCGGTCGGGTGGATGCTCATTCGACGGTGCGCAGGGTGCACATCAGCTCGGCCTCGGCGGCGAGCTTGCCGTCCACCGTGGCCTTGGCCGAGTACTTCCAGATGCCGCGCTTGATGAGGACGATCGACACATCGAGGATCAACTGGTCGCCCGGGCTCACCGGCTTCTTGAAGCGGGCGCCGTCGATGCCGGCGAAGTAGTAGACGGTGGTGGCGTCGGGCTTGCCGCCCATGGTCTTGAAGGAGAGCACCGCCGCCGCCTGCGCCATGGCCTCGACGATCAGCACCCCCGGCATCACCGGGTGGTGGGGGTAGTGGCCTGGAAAGAAGGGTTCGTTGATGCTGACGTTCTTCAGCGCCTTGATGCGCTCCCCCGGCACCAGCTCGAGGACGCGATCGATGAGCAGGATGGGGTAGCGATGCGGCAGGTGTTCGAGGATCTCGTGGATGTCCATCGAATTCATAGTTATTTCTCCAGTTCGGCCAGGCGCTTTTCGAGGGCGCGTATTTTATCGGCCATCGCGTCAAGATGGCGCAGGCGTGAGAAGTTCTTCAGCCATTCAGCATGCGCCATGAAGGGCACGTTACCGGTATAGACGCCGGGTTGCATGATCGATTTGGTGACCAGGGTTCCTGCCGACACCTGGACACCGTCAGTGATTTCGAGGTGGCCGATGACGCCGGTGCTTCCGCCCAGGGCGCACCCCGCACCGATTCGCGTGCTGCCGGCGATGCCGGTGCAGCCGGCGATGGCCGTGCGCGCCCCGATATGTACGTTGTGCGCTATTTGGATCTGATTGTCCAGCTTGACGCCGTCACCTATCACCGTGTCTTCGAGCGCACCGCGATCGATGGTGGTATTGGCGCCGATTTCGACATCGTCGCCGACAACGACCCGGCCGATTTGCGGGATCTTCACCCATGTGCCATCGCTGTCGCGGGCGAAGCCGAAGCCGTCCGATCCGATCACCGCCCCCGAATGGATGATGGCGCGCGCACCGATGCGGCAACCGGCTGCGATGGTGACGTTGGGGTGGAGCAGCGAGTCGGCACCAACCTCGGTAGCTGCGCCTATGGCGCAGCCGGCGCCGATGATCACGTTCTCGCCGATGCGCGCTTGCGGGCCGATCCAGGCACCGGGCCCGACACTGGCGCTGGGCGGCAAGGCAGTCTCGACCACGGCAGACGCATGGATGCCGGCCATCGGGCGCGGCGGCGGATTGAGCCACTGCGCAACGCGGGCGTAATACAGATAGGGCTGCGGCGTGATGATGGCCGCAACCGGACAGGCATTGCTCGCCTCCGGGGCCAGAATCACCGCTGCCGCGCGCGTGGCGGTTAGCTGGCGCTGATATTTTGGATTGGAAAGGAAGCTGATCTGGTCGGCCTCGGCGGCTTCGAGCGTGGCAATGCCGCGCACGCAGATGCCACCGTCGCCGACGAGATCTCCGCCGAAGCGGGCCACGATCTCGTCAAGACGGACCACGAGCTACACGCCGGTAAGGCTGGGTTACTTGGAGCTGTCGCCCAAGGCCTTGATGACCTTGTCGGTAATGTCGAGTTTGGGGCTGACGTAGACGCCCTCTTGCAGGATGAGGTCGTATTTTTCGGCCTCGGCCACCTGCTTGATGATCTTGTTGACACGCTCGTAGATGCCAGCCATCTCTTCGTTCTGGCGCAGATTGAGATCTTCGCGGAACTCACGCTGCTTGCGCTGGAAGTCGCGATTCAAGTCATTGAATTCACGCTCCTTGTTGCGCCGATCGGTCTCCGACAAGGTCACCGCATTCTTTTCGAGGGTCTCCTGCGCGCTTTGCAACTGCTTGGCCAGCTTCTGCAGATCCTGATCGCGCTTCTCGAATTCCTTCTCGAGCTTCTTCTTCGCCTTGGCAGCCTGGGGCGACTCGTTGATCACCTTCTGGCCATTCACGAAACCAATCCTGGTCTCGGCCAGCGCCGGTGCAGCGGCAGCCGCCAAGGTCAGTGCCACGATGGAAATCAGTACGTTTTTCAAGCTGTTTCTCCTGCAAAAATCAGAACGTGGTGCCCATGGTGAACTGGAAACTTTCAGTCCGGTCACCTTCTTTCTTGTTGAGCGGCGCGCCATAGCTGAACTTCAGCGGCCCCACCGGCGAAGACCACGCCGCCGAAAGACCCGCGCTGTAGCGCGCGCCACCGTCGTTGTCGGGGTTGGGCACGGTCAGATTGCTGCTGCTGCCCCAGACCCGGCCGCCATCGACGAAGGCGCCGAGGCGAACCGAGCGATCCTTGCCCATGCCAGGCATCGGGAAGAGGAATTCCATGTTGCCGACGACGCGATGAGTGCCACCCAGACGATCGCCGGTCACCGGGTCGTAGGGACCGAGGGAGCCCGCACTGTAGCCACGGACCGAACCGATGCCACCCGCCCAGAGGTTCTTGAAGAAAGGCAATGGCTTGTCACTGTAGCCGTCGGCCGAACCGAGTTCGGCGTTGAGCTTGAGCGCGTAGTCGCGGCCGACAGGGATGAAATGGGTGTGCCCAAGGTTCGCCTTCCAGTACTTGACGTTGCCCGCCGGCAGCGAAACCTCGCCGCCGATGCGGCTGACGAAACCCGTCATCGGCCAGATGCGGCTATCCACAGTGTCCCGCCCCCAGCTAGCCGTCGTCAGAATCGTATTACTGTATTCGCCGAAGTCCCGCACGTAATTCTGATACTGGATCGGGCTGTACTCGTTCACTTTCAGCTTGGTCCGGTCGCCCGACAGGCCGAGGTTGATGAAATTCTCCTCGGAAATGGGCAGGCCCAGGCGCAGACCGCCGCCCGTAGCGCGGCTGCCGAAGGCGCCCACATCCGTCGAACTTGTATCGAGATCGCGATGATAGACATCCCAGCCAAACGCCGTCCCATCGACCGTCCAGTAGGGATTGGTGTAGGACATCGAGTACAGCGTGTTGACCTTGCTGGTATTGATGGCGAAGGCAAGGTGCCGGCCGCTGCCGAACAGGTTGTCTTGCTGGATCGATGTCGAGAAGGTAAGGCCCTCGGTGCTGGAGAAGCCGGCGCCGAGACTGATGTTGCCGGTCGGCTTTTCCTTGACATTGATATTGACGTCGACCTGGTCGGTGGTGCCGGCCACCGGCGGTGTCTCAACGGTCACTTCCTCGAAATAGCCCAGCCGGTCGACCCGCTTCTTCGACTTGTTGATTTTATCACCATCGTACCATGAGGCCTCGAGCTGGCGCATCTCGCGGCGGATCACCTCGTCGCGGGTCTTGTTGTTGCCGGTGACGCCGATGCGGCGAACATAGACGCGACGGCCCGGATCGATGTAGATGGTGAAGGCCGCAGTGCGCTTGGCCTTGTCCAGTTCCGGTGCGGCGTTGACGTTGGCGAAGGCGTAGCCCTCGTTGCCCAGCCGCTCGCTGATGGCCTTGGTGGTGTCGGCCATTTTCTCGCGCGAGAAGACCTCGCCCGGCTTGACCTGCACCAGCTTGGTCAGTTCCGCCTCGGGCAACATCAGGTTGCCGGCCAGCTTGACCGAGGACACGGTGTATTTCTCGCCCTCGGTGAGGTTGATGGTGATGTAGATGTCCTGCTTGGAGGAGGAAATCGCGACCTGGGTGGACTCGACGTTGAACTCCATGTAGCCGCGGTCGAGGTAGTGGGAGCGCAACGTCTCGATGTCGGCCGACAGTTTCTGCTTCGAATACTGGTCGTTCTTGGTGTACCAGGTGAGGAGGCCGGGCGAACGCAGCACGAAGAGGTCGAGCAGTTCGCTCTCTTTGAAGGCCTTGGCTCCGACGAGGTTGATCTGCTTGATCTTGGCGATGTCGCCTTCTTCCACATTGACGCTGATGCCGACGCGGTTGCGTTCGAGCGGCGTCACCGTCGTGGTCAGGGACACGGCGTAGTAGCCCTGGCCCAGGTACTGGCGCTTGAGCTCCTGCTCGGCCCGTTCGATCAGCGCGCGGTCGAAAATGCGCGATTCGGCCAGACCCACTTCCTTGAGGCCCTTGAGCAGGTCCTCCTTCTTGAAAGCCTTGAGTCCGTTGAAATCGATGGAAGCGATGGCGGGACGCTCCTCGACGATGACGACGATGACGTCCTTGTCGATTTCGATGCGGACATCCTTGAAGAAGCCGGTGCCGAACAAGGCCTTGATGGCCTGGCTCGCCTTGTCGTCGGTCATGGTGTCGCCGACTTTCACCGGCAAATAGCTGAACACCGTGCCGGCCTCCGTGCGCTGGATGCCCTCGACGCGGATGTCCTTGACCTGGAAGGGATCGAATGCGAAAGCCGGCGACATGCCTGACGCAAACGCAAGCGCCACCGTCAGGGCGGACATGGAAGACTTCATGCCCGCAATCAGTTTGTTTTTCATTGTGTCAGCCGGAAACCAAGCGATTGATATCGTTATACAAGGCAAAAGCCATCAGGAGAAACAGCAAGGAGAGGCCGATTTGCTGGCCAATTTCCATGGCTCGCTCGGACAGCGGGCCACCCTTCACCAATTCCGCGAAATGATACAACAAATGCCCCCCATCCAGCACCGGCACCGGCAGCAGATTGAGCACGCCGAGACTGATGCTGATCAGCGCCAGGAAGCGCAGGAAGTGGTCGGCACCGAGCCGCGCCGACTGTCCGGCATAGTCGGCGATGGTCACCGGCCCCGAAATGTTCTTCCATGAAAGATCGCCGGTGAGCATGCGCCCCATCATGCGCAGCGTCAGCGCGGAGGTTTCCCACGTCAGGCGCAAGGAGCGAACCGCCGACTCGAGCGGGCCGTAGGCGACCGTGATACGCATGGCCTCGAAGGCGGCGGGGTCCTCACGCACGCCGATGCCGATGCGGCCGAAGCGGCGTCCCTGCTCCTCCGCCACCATCGGGATGACGGCAACCTTCATGCGCTTGCCGTCACGCAGCAGTTCGATCTCCAGCGCTCGCTCGGTGACCTGGCGGATCCGCCGTGCCACCTCGGACCAGTCCTTCAGCGGCTGGCCATCGATGGCGGCAATCTCGTCGCCGGCGCGGATGCCGGCGCGCGCGGCGGGCGCATCGGCAACGACGCTGCCGATGACCGGTTTCAGCTGCGGCCGGAACAGCGTGAGGCCGAGCGGGCGCAGCACGTCGCCCTCGAGGTCCGCCGGCTCGAGCGACGCGGTGGCAATGTGGCGGAAGGCGATCTCGCCGCGCGGATTGATGACTTCCAGTTCCAGCGGCAGGCGGTCGAGCGCCAGATGCATGGCCTCCCAGCGCACCTCTGCCCAGGTCGCCACCGGCTTGCCGGACACCACGCGGATCACTTCGCCCTCGGCCACGGCCGCCTGCGCCGCCGCGGTGCTGGCCGCCGGCGCAGCCAGCACGGGACGCAGTTCCGTCACGCCCTGCATGAACAGCACCCAGTACAGCACGATGGCGAGCAGGAAGTTGGCGGCCGGGCCGGCCGCGACGATCAGCGAGCGCCGCCCCAGCGACTGGCGGTTGAAGGAGAGGTGGGCTTCCGCCGCCGGCACCTCGCCCTCGCGCTCGTCGAGCATCTTGACGTAGCCGCCGAACGGGAACGCCGCCAGCACCCATTCGGTCTGGTCCGGCCCGCTGCGCCAGGTCCACAGCGGACGGCCGAAACCGACCGAGAAGCGCAGCACCTTGACGCCGCACCAGCGCGCCACGAGGTAATGGCCGAACTCATGCACGACGATGAGCACCGCCAGTGCGACGGCAAAGGCGCCAAGGGTCGACAGCAGGTTATCGGTCATAGCGGCAGCAAGGCCCTGGCCGCCTCGCGCGCGGCCGCGTCGGCGGCGAGAACCGCTGCGATATCGTCGGCCGGCGCCAGCGGCACCGCATCGAGCGTGGCGGCGATCACCGCGGCGATGCTCGGGAACGGCAAGCGCCCGTCAAGAAAGGCCTCGACCGCGATCTCGTTGGCGGCGTTGAGCACGGCAGGCTGATTGCCGCCGGCGCGCAGCGCGCGATAGGCCAGTTCCAGGCAGGGAAAGCGCTCGAGGTCAGGGCGCTCGAAGTTGAGCTGGGCGACGGCGAACAGATCGAGCGGCGCCACGCCGGCTTCGATGCGTTCCGGGTAGGCCAGGGCATGGGCAATGGGCGTGCGCATGTCCGGATTGCCCAGCTGGGCGAGGACCGAGCCATCGACGTACTGCACCAGCGAATGGATCACGCTCTGCGGATGGATCACCACGTCGATCTGGTCGGGCATGGCATCGAACAGCCAGCGCGCCTCGATCACCTCGAGGCCCTTGTTCATCATGGTGGCCGAATCGACGGAGATCTTGCGTCCCATCGACCAGTTGGGATGGGCGCAGGCCTGTTCCGGCGTGACATTGGCCAACTCCGCCGCCGGTGTTTGCCGGAATGGCCCGCCCGAGGCGGTGAGCAGGATGCGGCGCACGCCATGGCGCGCGAGGTCGCCCGAAAAATCGGCCGGCAGCGACTGGAACACGGCGTTGTGCTCGGAATCGATGGGCAGCAGCGTCGCCCCCGCCGTCTTCACCGCGTTCATGAAGACGCTGCCGGCCATCACCAGCGCCTCCTTGTTGGCGAGCAGCACGCGCTTGCCGGCGTTGGCTGCCGCCAGCGCCGGCGGCAGGCCGGCCGCACCTACGATGGCGGCCATGACCGCATCGACCTCGGGCAGCGACGCGACGCGGCACAGGGCCTCCGGGCCGGCCAGCACCTCGGTGCCGATTCCGGCGAGCATGGCGACAAGCCGGTCGGCATCCTCGATCGAGCCGACCACGGCATAGCGCGGCTTGAAGCGTCGACATTGTTCCGCCAGCACGTCGAGGCGGCGATGGCCGGTCAGTGCGACGACCTCGAAGCGGTCCGGATGCCGGGCAACGACATCAAGGGTGCTGACACCGATCGAGCCGGTGGCGCCGAGTATGGAGAGACGTTGCACTTTCATTTGGGCATTCCGAGGGTAACCAGCGCCACCAGCGGCAGCGTGGCGGTGAGGCTGTCGATGCGGTCGAGCACGCCACCATGGCCCGGCAGCAGCTGGCTGCTGTCCTTGACCTCGGCCTGGCGCTTGATCAGCGACTCGAACAGGTCGCCGACGATGCTGACTGCTGTCAGCAGGACCAGGGCCAAGGCTGCCGGCAGCAGCAGCATGGCTGCCGGCAGCCGCCCGCCGGCAGCGTCACCGGGCACGTCCAGACTGAACCTTCCGCTTGATCGGGGAAGAGGCCCAACGCACCCCAGCGATCGCGGGGCAACGTTGCTAACCCAACCTCAGCATAGTACAAATCCTGGTAGAACTGGCCCTCGATGGATTTATCGATGGCGATGCTGGGGTTGATATAGGGCGCGTTGCGCCAACGGCCGTGGTAGATGCGCGTCTCGTCCCCCACGTTCAGGATGCCGTTGCACTGCTCCAGGATGGTTGGGTAATCGAAACCGGGCGCGGGTGTGGCCGGGTTTTCCTTCTCGCTGATGTAGATGTGCCCCTTCACCGGCTCCCGGAAGTGGAAGCCGTCGTTCGACACAAGCAGACCAAG
>Ga0209254_10006112_pt1 | contig 11094 bp, 15 predicted proteins | sample FrelakmetDIP11DI_FD_187148 | JGI IMG/M metagenome (GOLD analysis project Ga0209254, IMG submission 187148) | Freshwater lake sediment microbial communities from the University of Notre Dame, USA, for methane emissions studies - DIP11 DI (SPAdes)... | ecosystem: Environmental > Aquatic >... | reverse complement strand
CTCCCCGTTGAGCACGGCGGTGGTGTTGCCTGTCTCAAAATCGGTGCGGTGGTCTTTCACCATCTGGTACGGATGTAAAACATAGGAACGGATCTGGCTTCCCCATTCCACCTTCTTGAACTCGCCGCGCAGGGCGGTAAGCTGGTCTTCCTGCTCTTGCTGTTTCATCTCCAGAAGGCGGGCGCGTAACACGCGCATGGCGTTCTCGCGATTTTGCGTCTGCGAGCGCTCGTTCTGGCAGGTCACTACCAATCCAGATGGGATGTGGGTGATGCGGATGGCGGTTGCATTCTTCTGCACGTTCTGACCACCGGCGCTCGAAGAGCGGTAAACGTCGATGCGCAGGTCGTCGGGATTGATCTGCACTTCGGAATCGTCCTCCACCTGCGGCAGTACCTCCACCAGGGCGAAGGAAGTATGCCGGCGGTGGGCTGCATCGAAGGGCGAAAGTCGCACCAGGCGGTGCACGCCTTTCTCCGGGTGCAGGTATCCGTAAGCATAAGGACCATCTACCGCAATGGTTACGCTCTTGATCCCGGCTTCTTCGCCCTCGCTGAAATCCAGCACCTCGGTCGTGAAGCCGTGATTCTCCGCCCAGCGCAGGTACATGCGTTGCAGCATCTCGGCCCAATCCTGCGAATCGGTGCCGCCAGCCCCAGCGTGGACTGCCAGCAGAGCGTTACCATGGTCGAAGCGTCCGGAGAACTTGGCGTAAAACTCACGCTGCTCAATATCCTGCTCGAGCGCCTGGGTTTCAGCCTCCAGGTCGGGGCGCAGGCTTTCATCCTCCATGCCTGCCAGCTCAAGAGCGTCATGCAGGCGTTGCTGAAGAACAAGCCAGCTTTCCACCTCATCGCGCACCACCTTCAAGCGCTTCATCAGGCGCTGGGCGCTCTCCGAGTCCTGCCACAGGTCTGGATTTTCTGATTTAATCTTTAGCTTTTCGAATTCAGCTTCTTGCGCGGGGAAGTCAAAGACGCACCAGTAGGTTCTGGAGTTTCTCGGTGCACAGGGTTAAACGGTCGACAATGTCTTGCATGGGCTTCCTCTGAGATAGAATGTGAGATTATTTTACTTCAGTTGGCAGGTTTATTCCAGCATTGCGATGGCAGATCCCTTAATCTTTTGAGAAGCTGAGCTGGCGGATGCGGCCTGCGACCTGCTGCGCAAGGGTTGGCAATCTTTCCAGGATATGCTCGCTCCGACCATGCAAACCTGCCTGGTGGATCGATCTAAATCGATAACCTGATGGTAGCTAACTCATTCAGCCAGCTGTTCTATGTTCATGGGTTTGCCGCTCGAAAATCCTCGATCAACGATTGGATGGCTGCGCCTGTCTGCGAGGCTTGTTCCTGGTCTGTGAGCAGACCTACGTGGCTGGCGCCTTCCACCACGCGCCACTCGCTTTGGGATGAGAGCCTGGACATCTCCTCTTGTAAAGCCATCCATTCGCCTGTAGTATCCTGGCTCAAGACGATCAAGGGCAATGCCCCGAGCGTGTCTATTGTCGCAACCTGGCGGTCCGTTTGCGGGCGTGCTCGATCCTCTGCCAGCATGGCTCGGTAAGGGCGAGCGGTTACAAAAAAGGCTCGCATCGCCTCGCTTGCCTGTGCTGGCAAATCTGGATTAGGACCGCCATCTCCCCAGTAGAGGCGCATCAGACCGAAAGGCGCAGCGACTGCTCCTGCTCGGGTAAGCAGTCTCCCCTGAGCGCTCTCCTTTTGAATCTCTGGCATACGGGTCATCTGCTCTGGGTGGGATGAATCGATCAATACCAGCCCCATAACTTGATCAGGGTGTTCGTCGGCGTACAGGCGCATCAACTCTCCGCCGAGAGAATGGGCGGCGAGGAGGTAGGGAGGCTGGACCCCGGCATTCTGTAATAACAAGTACAGTTCGTTCACAATTTGCTGCGCGTCACGCGGTTGCGGACCGTCGTCGCTCCAGCCGAAGCCGGTGCGGTCATAAGCGCATACCCGCGTGATGGCAGCAAGCCGGGGTTGGATCCAGCCCCACATTGGCGAAGCTTCACCGGCGCCGCTTTCGAGGATGACAGTGGGGCTGCCCTCTCCCAGGCATTGGATGTGTAACCGGTAGCCGCCCACATCTACCAATTGCCCCGGTGGCGGGTAAGCGCGGCGATCTGACTGGGCAGCAGCCGCCTCAACGCCAGCGCTCACGAGGACGACTCCTAACAATATGATGACCGCTATCAACAGCCCGCGACCGAGCCAGAAGAGGCAGCCCCTCCTGCTTACGGGCTTATCTTGCTCAGACTTATGATTATTCTCAACTGCCAGGTCGCTCACCGGATATTCCTCCTCCCTGAATTGATCTTGAGAGGTCACCCGAACTGATTTATTTATACTATTAATGTCCGATTTGTATCTGTAGATAATTAACATCAATATGGGATAACGAAAATATGAGAACTCAGGAAGTGATCCCAACCGTTCAATAACGTCTCGATGGCGTCAAGGGGGTAGCAATGCGGCAAGGCTGAAAAACCAGCGCCGGTTGGTGTAAAAGTACTCTTAGTTACACTTTTTGGCTTGCAGGGCGGCTCGCCAGCCAGAATGCAGCTGCCAGCACGACGATGAGCCCACCCAGGGTGATGTAAAAGATCTGCAGGTTGCGGGAAATTCCTGCCGGTGATCCAATCACCATCACTTCCACGATCTCGAAGATGATGATGATGCCGCCCGCGGCTGCAGATGCCAGGGCTGCCATTGGATGGCGGCGGATCATCATAATCGTAGCAACCAACGCAACCCCACCTACAAGGATGAACAGGGCAAGACCAGGAACTGTATAGGATTTAAACGGTGACCCGGCCAGCATCTCTACCGGGGGGGCATTCAGACCAGCCAGCAGACCGATCCCGCCAGCGAAGGCGGTTAATGCCAGGAAACCATCCAGCAGGATCAACAGGATGCGCAGTAGTTTTTTCATCCAGTGTACCTCTATGAATGTCGATCAAGGTAAGTTCAGCCGGCCTCCATCGTCGAACTCGAAGAATGGATTCCAGGCCACTTCCCACGGGTGCCCGTCTGGATCAGCGAAATAACCGCTGTAGCCACCCCAAAATACATCCTGTGCCGGTTTGACAATCCTCGCGCCCAGCCCAGCTGCCGTGCGCAACACCTCATCCACTTCCTCTCGGCTACGCGTGTTGTATGCCAGGGTGATCCCCTCGAATCCATCTCCGTGCTCTTCAACGGTTGCATCTTCAGCCAGCTTGTCGCGCGGGTAAATCGAAAGCACTATTCCCCCCAGCGAGAAGAAAACAACATCCCCGCCACTGGCCTGGGCGCGCTTCCAGCCAAGCCCTTGCTCATAGAATTCCAGGGCGCGGTTGAGATCTCTCACGCCTAGCGTGATCAGGTGTAGTTGTTGCAGCATGCCTTCCTCCTTTACCGGCCTGCTCAGCTAATCGATCCTATAAATCCCAGGTGTTTATCGTGAGTCATCAAGCCAAATTACTTTCGCCATTGGTTGGCGCGGATATTTTCGGCGGCTAGCCTGGCAGTTTCCTCAACCCTTTTCGCTCGCGTCTCTGGCTTTTTGGCGCTGGCAATCCATTCCAGGATGCCGCGTTTCACAGAGCGCGGAAAAGCTGTGAAGTTTTTCTGTGCTTTTTCGTTTGCTGCCAGAGCCTGCTCCAGATCTGGTGGCATCTCCAGGGCTTCGATCTGATCCAGCGCCGACCAAGAGCCATCCCGTTTTGCGGCCTCAACCTTAGCCAGACCAGCAGGAGACATGCGCCCATCTCGGATCAATTTCTCTACTCGACTCTTATTCGGCCCCGACCAACCCGTGCTGGGTTTGCGCGGTGCGAACCACAGCATGGTACGCTCCTCATCGAGCTTATTGGGCTTGCTGTCGATCCAGCCAAAACAAAGCGCTTCTTCCACCGCTTCGTCATACTCAAAGCGCGGCTTGCCAGTGGCTTTCTTATAGCTGATCAACCAGACACCCTCAGCCCGGGTGTGATTATTCTCCAACCACAGGCGCCATTCGGCGCGTGTGATCGGGTGGATGGAATTCGGAGGTGCATCCGTCATGGTGAAAGCACGACCATCGGGATCTCCCTCGATGTTTTTTTACGGTAACCGTCGAAGAATGGCGCCTGCTCGATTAATACCGGCCAAAGCCGTTCCTTTTCGGCGGTTGTAGCGAACGTGGCGGTGACTTGAAGGCGCTTGCTAGGCAGGGCAATTTCCGCCTGCGGGGATGCCTTCAAATTATAGAACCAGGCGGGATGCTTATTGCGACCATTATTGGATGCTGTGATAACGTAGCTCTCGCCATCCCGGATATACATGAGCGGTGTCGTACGGGCTTGCCCGGTTTTGCGACCAACGGTGGTCAGCAGCAAAACCGGCATGCCGCGCATGGAAGCCATGTATTTGCCATCCGTCCCGCGATAGACAGCTACCTGTAATTTCGATACAAGTTTAAATAACCAATCGAATGCCATTAAATCTCCTCTGCTTTACTCACCGGTAAGATTATTTTGTTTAGCCAGTTTTTTGAGCGTTATCAGCCAGTTGTTCGAACAGCCGGTGCGTCGCTGCCGACACTTCATCAACTGCCTGTTCGAATGCGGTTGTATTTTTGCGCGATGGCTGGCGGTAGCCGCTCACTTTGCGCACGAACTGAAGGGCTGCAAGGTGAATTTCCTCGTCCGTTGGGATGCGCTCAGCCTGGCGCAGGACTTTGATGTTCCGGCACATGCTTGATCCCCTACTTCATCCAGACGATCACGATCTCTTCTTTGCTTCCCAGTGCTCCGCGCAGCATCTTGATCAGCTCCGCGTCGCCGCCGACCTCCTCGAAATAATCAAGGGTCATGCTCGTGATGGCGTAATCCTTATCTTCCAGTGATTCCTCTTCGAGCTGGTCAACCAGGAATTTTAGCTGAGCCTCATTCAGCGGGCCGATCGGCTCGCCCGTGCGTTTGTTAAATAACTGGATCATCTTAGCCTCCAAAGCAAATAAATCACCACCAGGACCGCTTGCACAAGGATCACGAACCAAAACTTGACCTTGAAGCTTTCCTTGGAAGTTTTGTGATGGAACAAGCGCATTCCCAGCAGCGCTGCCGGCGATCCGCCTGCCAGCGCCAGCAGGAGCAACGCTCTCTCCGGAACGCGCATGCGCCCTGAGCCTGCAATACTTTTATCGTAACCGTAGGTCAAGAAAGTAACCAGGTTCACCGCCAGCAGCCAGGCGAGAAGCGGATCCAACCGGAGCCAAAGCCAGCCCAAAACCGCCAGCGCCAGCGATACCCCAAACGTCAGCAGTGCAAAAAAAGTTAAGGGGCGCAAGATTCCTCCGGGCTACAATCCGAATATTATATCTTAGGAGTTATCTACTTGAAGCCAGACAAGCTCGAAAATAAAGAATATCTCGGCGTGTGCAGCACGCCTTTTATTGATTGATCAACGCTCTTCTCTGGAACGTTACAAGAAGAAGGGTGGCGCTGTCATCAGGTAGTTCTCGAACCGCCCGAATGGCTCATTGCACAGGAAGATGGCAATAAAAGGGGAGAGACGGAATCCCCGGCCCAGCAGATAATCTACTGCCTGGCGGTTGATCATCGGAGTCTCAACGCCAAAGTCCGTATAACCCGCCTGGGCTGCCTGTGTCTCGGCGTGCGCCAGCACAGCGGGATAGTCGCCTGGCTCCATTAAGGCGAAGGGTCCGTTGCGGTAGCCAACGTACCCATACCCGACGGGCTTCCCCGAACGGTAATAAAGGTATCCCTGCCGGTCGCTCAATAACCAGGCATGATCTTCGTCGCGACGGTAGCCGAGCACAACTTGATCGATCGATGCCAGGATAGCCAGGGTTTCATCCCCTGAGTTAAGCGATTGGATCTGGAGATCCGTTGGGACCTCCACCACCTTCGGTGAGCGCTCAAAATTGATAACCGGGAAGCGGGGGTACACCTTTGCTCTTAAATAGAGAGAGAGCGCCCGGCTGTCGGTGGTAGCGATGATCGTGCGATGCAGGTTGTCATTCTCCGCCGGGAAAGTGCGCTTGAGCAGTTCGCTCCCCACACCGTGAGACTGTTCACCGGGCAAAACGAAGAACTCGGTCAGCTCCAGGTGCTGTGGAACTCCAGAGGCAAGCCCTTGATCTGGGCGCAGGATGGAGCGGGCATAGCCAATGACTTTACCCTCATTTTCAGCCACCCAGAAATGCTCGGCGCTGCGCGTCAGGTGTTCCATGAGCGGGCGCCGCCGCTCCCATAGCTCAGCCAGCACTCCGGGATCATCCCCGCCGGTGAGTGCCATCACACCCTGGCGCTGGCTCAGATCAAGGATCGATTGCATAAAGACCTGGAAAGTGGCGTATGTGTCATCTAATGTTCCAGGACGGTACGTGACGCTCATCCGCTTATCCCTTCTCACCGACCACTGAGAAAATTCGATCTTCGTCCCTGGCTGGATCCGTTGTGAATCCGCTCAACAAGCGGATTTCAGCAAAGCCGGCGAGGCGATAGAGCTGCACGGCTTGTGATTGTGTGTAATCTCGCGTTGCTGGGGAGCGCCGGTGGTGTTCAGAAGCCAGCACGACACCGTCCAGGCTGACCTCGTATCTGTCTTCGGTATGCTCAAGCTGTGCTTGTGGGTCGTAGCGCCAGCGGGACCATTTGCGTACCACAGCTCCGTCTTCCGGTCGTACCTTTTCGCTCATTAGCTCCCAGTCTGACTCCAGGGGATCGCCTTCCTGCCAGAGGCGCATGAACGGCATCAGCAGCGCCCCTTCTGGCTGCAAGTGGGCATGCAGGCGAAGCATTGCCTGCGCTGCCTGGTCTGGATCGAGAATGAGCTGAAATGAGCTGGAGGGCGCCAGGATGGTGCGGTAGCGCCGTGGTAGCTCCAGGCTCTGCATGGATTGCTGGTACAACGCCGGGTAAAGCCCCAACTTGCTGGCTTTATCAGTACATAGCGTCAGCATTTCTGGCGAGATGTCCACCCCGTCGATATCGATCCCGTTCTGCAGGTAATCGAGCAGGAGCCTGCCGGTGGCGCATCCCACGTCCAATACCGGCTGTCCGAATTGCTCGATCATCTCGATGTAGAAAAACCGGTCTTCCCAGCGTGAGGTATCGCCGCGCAACAGATCCCAGGTCGATGCCATCAGACCGCGGTATTCGAAGTCATTCCCTTGCACGCTTTACATCCGCCCGGATTGCAGCATCTCCCGCACCACATCTGCCAGGAGCCTGCCGCTCTCTACCCCCAGACTGGAGCGTATACTGCTCTCGAAACGCTCCACGCGCTCGCGTTCACGCAGGTAATTCGTCAGCTCGGGCAAAACCGTTTTTGCCTCCAGGCAGATTCCCTGGACGCGCAACAGTGCCTCGGCAGAATCAACGCCGCTGGCTTGCAGGGCTTCTAGCTCGCGCGCCAGCCGGTCGACCTTGGTCTTCCAGGCGGGAAAATCGGATTCCATTTGTAAGTAGGTGCGCGCTACACCTATGATGAGCAGCTCTAATGTGTTCTGCTCTTCAGCAGTGAGAACGCGGCCTTTTTCCAGCTTCTCGACCAGACTCTGGTAATCGCCGCGCAACTTGTCTTGCATTACTTCGCGCGCGATCACTTCCAGGCGGCGAAAAAGTGAATCCAGCGCTTCATAGCTTTCGCTGTTCTCGTTGACGAGGCATTGTCGCGCCCTGACTGTGGTTTCCTGGATGGCGGATGCTACGGGGGCTTCCATGTGATTACTCCTGTTTTGGTGATTTTTGTTCGATGACTGTAACCTACAACGAGTTGTAGGTGATTATTGGGTGGGTATTTATCTTACCAACCGGGGGATTATCCGCCCGGTCTTTTCTATGTAATCCAGGTATTCCTGTCCAAATTGGTCTTGCAGCATCTTCTCTTCACGCGGCATGCGCACCAGATACAGGATCAAGAAGCACAGGGGGAAAGCAAAACCGGCGATCCAGTTGTGCAACAGAAGGGGCTGCGCCACGGCCCACAGCCACAAACCAGCGTAAATGGGGTGGCGAATCTTTCCATAGATCCCCTGGGTCACGAGTACCTGCCCTTCAACTATGTCGATCTTGGGCGACCAGTTATGTCCCAGGTCGTGATATGCCCTCCACAGGAGCACCAGCGCGCCGGCGAAGATGACGACACCGATCCAACCTGCCCAAGCCGGCAAGGAATAATCGACGAAATCCAGCCAGGTGGAGAAAATGTAGATCCACGGCAGCACATGCCATGCCAGGAAGACCAGCATGTCCAGCGCAATATCAAGCGGGCGCGATTGCGAACGCGCTGCCCGTCCCTTGCGGAAATGCCTGGCGCTTGGCTCATAGACACCGAACAAATAAACTAGGTCACCAATTATGAAAAGCAGTTGAAAGGGATTGGAGAGCATGGGTTATTCATCGAGTCTGACTGTGCACCGGCGCACCCAATCCGCATCCATGTGTATCAGCCGGTTTTTCTTCAGATTTTGCTTCATCACCCAACGCACGTCTTTATCCTCGCTATTGAGCCAACTCTCCATTGCCGGTTTTCCCTCATTTGGAAAAGCTGCCACCGCCACACTCCAGCCGTATCCCAGGGCTTTGCGCAATGCCTGGAAGCTATCTTCGCGCCGATCACCGGCGCTTGCCAAGCCAGCGGTGATGCTGTTGAGAAGGTTTAATACGCGTCTGGCGATGGCAGGATCGGTTAGCAGGCGCGGTTCGCACACCGCAGCCATTGCAGCGCGTTGCTCGAAATAATTGCCTTGGATCCAGCGCTCCATTTCTTCCAGAAACGCAGACAGGTTCTGATTGCGAGAGCTGGATAAAGGTGGATCTGCCCAGTTCTGCAATGCCATGGCAACACCCTCGCGCGTGCGCCAGCGTGGATCGCTGGCGCAGCGCTGCAATTGTTCCAGGTATTCCCGCTTCCCTTCTGCAACCATCCGGCCTAATCCAAGCACCCCACAAAAATACAAGAACTCCTGCGGTGAATTAACGGGCGCTACTTGCGGCGTGAACTCTGCCAGATATCCTGCGAACATGGCTTCGTTGCCTTCCAGGGCTACGGTTTGAGCCAGCTCCAGATTGCCGCGCGGGCCTGGCAGTCCGCTGTGCTCGGTCAGGTAATCTCGCCAGGCTTTCTGCCCCACTTCACTCGAAGGCGATGGCAGTGATCGTAAAGTATCTCGATACGCCTGGATATTCATATTCATAACCGGTGATTTTATTCGGTTTAGCCATGCACCTGGCTCTCCTCCCCCAGGATGCCGGCGACGAAGGAATCTGGGTCGAAGGGTTCCAGATCCTCGGGTTTCTCTCCCAACCCGGCAAACAGGATCGGGAGATCCAGCTCACGCTGGATGGCGAAAGCCATCCCGCCGCGAGCAGATGAATCCAGCTTGGCAAGGATTACGCCGTTCACATGGACGGCGTCTTTAAAAGCCCGAGCCTGCTGCAGGGCATTTTGGCCGGTGGTGGCGTCCATCACCAACCACACCGCGTGAGGCGCTCCCGGCATGGCTTTACCGACCACGCGGTGCACCTTTTTTAACTCTTCCATCAGGTTGTAGCGTGTGTGCAGCCGCCCGGCGGTGTCGATGATGGCAACGTCGAACTTGCGAGCGATGGCAGCCTGCACAGTATCATAAGCCACTGCTGCCGAGTCACCACCCGTCTGCCCGATAATGATTTCTAGCTTCAGGCGCTCTGCCCAAATTTGGAGCTGGTCTACTGCCGCAGCCCGGTAGGTGTCTGCTGCGCCAAGCAGCACCTGCTTGCCCTGATCACGCAAACGCCTACCCAGCTTGGCGATGGTGGTGGTTTTCCCCGAGCCATTTACCCCAACGATCAGGATTACAGTTGGCTGTGTTGAGAAATCCAATGGTGGGGGGTCCGAAAGGCGCTTGCGCAGCTCCTCACCGAAGACCTGTCGCAGTTCGTGCGTTTTGGTCAATCCCTCCTTGCGCTCTCGCTCCCATAAGGCTGACAGAATCTCCTCACTTGTTTCCACACCCAGGTCGGCCTGGATCATCAGCGCTTCTAACTCTTCGAATGTGTCGTCAGTGATCTCGCTAGCCCCGATCAAAGCCGCGATCTGGCCGAATTTTGCCTTGCTGGTCTTCGCCAGCCCCTCTTTCCATTTATTAAAAATATTCGCCATGGCTGTGGATTATAACATGCGGAGAAAATCAGCCCAGATCGAAGACAGCAGCGCCAGGGAGAGAGGGCTCCCGCCTCAATCGGATTTTTCGTAGCCAAACAACCGCTCGAAGCCATCATAAGGTATCAGCGGGATGACCTCGAATTCGATCAACCCGGCCTGAACCAGTGGCAGTTGAGCCAGGATTAGCCTGGCTGCCTGCATATCCTGGCATTCAAGCACAAGGATAGCTGTATGTTCCTCAGCATTGAAAAATAGCTCGCGAACCACGCCCTGCTGGTATAGCTCCCAGGCTTTAGCAGCCTCAGCCTTTAGAAGAGCTCCGAAAGCAGTCGCGGGTGTGCCTGGGATCTCTTTCTCCAGCGCCAGGATCTTCATGGTCCGAAATGTTCCAGATCCATTTCTTCTGGCAGACCCAGGACATATTGCCGGACAACCCGCCTTATATGGGATAATGCCGCGTGACTTTGGGGCATACGATCACCGTACGCCTGGAAACCATGGTTCATGTTCTCCCATACCTGTAGAACCACATCAGCCCCCTGTTTCTTTGCGTTTTCCGCAAAGAGACGGATCATATCAAATAAGATCTCAGTCTCGCCAGCCTGGATGAAAATATGGGGAAGACCGTGCAGATCTGCATTAATTGGCGAGAGTAGTGGATTGCTGGGATCACTCCCATTGCACAGCCATTTAGCCCATTGGGATGGCATGCGCTTGTGCGGCCAATCGTAGAGATGGTTGCTTTCCATGCTCTCACCGCTATTCCCTATGTCTGTCCACGGCGAGAGGCAGACTGCCAGGGCTGGCAATGGTGTTTTTGCTTCTCGAAGCGCAAGCAGTAGCGCCAGAGCCAGGTTACCTCCAGCGGAATCGCCTGCTACTACCAGTCTCTCAGGGGGTACGCCATTCATAAGCAGCCAATGGTAGGCTGCCAGTG
>Ga0209254_10006111_pt1 | contig 11094 bp, 8 predicted proteins | sample FrelakmetDIP11DI_FD_187148 | JGI IMG/M metagenome (GOLD analysis project Ga0209254, IMG submission 187148) | Freshwater lake sediment microbial communities from the University of Notre Dame, USA, for methane emissions studies - DIP11 DI (SPAdes)... | ecosystem: Environmental > Aquatic >... | reverse complement strand
CAGTGCCCGCCAATATCACGGTTACCTCACACGGTGAAGGGAATCCGCTTATTAAAACAGCTGATAATGTTTCGGAACCAAGAAACCGAAGAGTAGAAGTAGTAATACGATAGTTTCACTATCGGCACAGCACGAATATACATGAAAACTGAATCGATAAAATTTCCCTCTCAGAATTTCAATAGTTGTATCGTAACCAACAAGACGGAAAGCCGTATTATTCTGCTCTGTGGCATTCTGTCCACCCTGTTTTTTGTCGGTCTTTTTGCCCTTAAGCCAACTTTGCTGCAACCATTGGATTTTAAAAACTATGACCTGCTTCTCAGAAATTTTCCAAACAATTTTGCCAGAAACAGACCGGTAATTATTGCCATTGACGAAAAAAGCCTGAGACGCTATGGGCAGTGGCCCTGGCCCCGCTACCAGGTCGCTGAGCTGTTTGAAAAGATCGCGGCTCTCAAGCCGGCTGTCGTCGGACTCGACATGATTTTTGCTGAACCCGACCGAACCTCTGTGGAGCGGTTGCTGAAAAATCTCGGAAATTTTTATCATGAAGACCTCTCCTATAACCGGCTTCCCGTCAAATTGCGCGATAACGATTGCATCCTTGCTGAAACACTGAGCAAGGGGCCCTTTGTCCTGGGCAATAAATTCCACTTCAACAAACTTGAAAAAAGTTCCAAAGAATGTGTTCTTCACCCCGTCAGGGTTTCTTTGATACAGAAAAAATCCCAACAGAATAATAGCACGGGTATCCCCGAATCCACTGGGGTTCTTTGCAATTTAAAGATACTCTCCCAAAAGGTCAGCGCTTCAGGTTTTTTAAATTTCAGCTCTGATCAGGACGGCGTGCTAAGGCGACTGCCACTGCTCATTCAACTCAACGGGGAGTTTTATCCTTGCTTGGCCCTTGCTACTGTTCTGAAATTAAAGTCAATTTACCATCTCCTTCTCAAAAAGGACGGCGAGGTTCTGCAAACACTTAATTACAAAGGAACTTCAGTACCTGTTGACAGGCATGGCCAGATGCTGATCAAGTTCCGGGGTGAGCCCAGGCACTATGACCATATATCCGCGGCGGATATCATGGATGGCAGTGTTTCATCAAAACGCCTGCAAGAACGAATAGCTTTTGTCGGTGCATCGGCGACCGGACTGCAAGACTTACTGACCACACCATTTGATCCAATCTTGCCAGGAGTAGACGTACATGCCACGGTTGTTGACAATCTTCTCACTGGTGATTTCATCGCTGTGCCGAGCTGGTCCAACGGCCTGGTTTTATTTTTTGTTCTCGTTTTTGGTGTGTCATTGAGTCTCGTTATTGCTTTTAACAGTGCACCCTTCGGCTTCTTTATCATGCTGATCTTTATTGTCGGAATGTGGGTGGCAACACAACAAGCTTTTTTTCGCATGGGTTTTTTTATAGGGACGGCATATCCGATAGCATCTACTCTCTGTAGTTACATGATTTTGAACGTTTTCAAATACCGATTGGATGAAAAAAAAATACTCTCTGCCCTGCGGGAACTACTCCTCACCCAGGATGTAACCATCGAGCTCTTGGCCAACCTTACCGAATCGCGTGATCAGGAAACCGGCGGGCATATCAAGCGTACCCGAAGGTATATCAGATTGCTTGCCGAGCATATCAGGTCACACGACAAATACAAGAACGCCCTCAGTGATGAATACATTGACATGCTCTACAAATCCGCCCCGCTGCACGATATCGGCAAGGTCGGCATCCCCGATAATATCCTGCTCAAGCCCTACCCATTGACCGAGAAAGAATTTGAAGTCATAAAGTCTCACACGTTTTTAGGCAGTGGCGTGATCGAATCATCGGCCCGGAAACTCGGCAAAAAATCTTTTTTGACCTTTGCCGCAGAAATAGCCTATTCGCACCACGAAAAATGGGATGGTTCAGGGTATCCGCTGGGCCTCAAAGGAGATGAAATTCCTATCAGCGGCAGACTGATGGCGCTGGCGGATGTGTATGATGCCATTATCAGTAAACGCGTCTATAAGCTACCGTCTCTGCATGCCAACGCGGTAAACATCATCAAAAAAGGTAGCGGCACTCACTTCGATCCGGACATGGTGAATGCGTTTCTTGAAATCCATGAACAATTCAAAAATATTGCCTGGGAATTTTCCGATGACCAGGAGGGGCGAAACCCACAGGAGCAAAATACACCGCCCGGGGATGCAACCCGGAATACCTAAACCCTACTCTTACGGTATGGAACAATTGCAACCGTTCGGAGTTAGTAAATAAGAAATCATTCAGATTAGCTGACTGATACCCGCATGTTTTTATTTAATAAATTGAGACGCGCGGTTATACCCTCCTGCCTAAAAAATATCACACAAATAAATCTGTTCCGGATTTTTTACGGGGAACACCGTCCAATTCCGCGTAATTCTCATTTGAAACTAGCCCGGTTACCATTTATAATAAACCTATGAGGAAAAAATTTCGGTTTATTGATCATACGGCTGATATTGGTGTCGTTGTTTTTGGAGAAAGCCTTCCTGAGCTTTTTCAGCATGCCGCCCAAAGTTTTTTCTCTGTTTTGACCAACCTTAAAAATATTCATGAAAAAGAATCACACAGCTTCTCGCTTGATGCGCCGGGATTGGAAGAGCTTCTGGTCTCGTGGCTTAATGAGTTCCTTTACCTTTTCGAAACGCAAGGATTACTTTTCAGCCGTTTTGAAATAAAAAATCTCAACCAAGAGCATCTTGAAGCTATTGCCTGGGGAGAAAAGTACACGGCAGAGAAGCACCCTATCAAAAGAATAATCAAGGCAGTTACTTTTCATCAACTCTTCATACAAAAACAAAAGGGAATGTGGAAGACGCAAATCATTTTTGACCTATAATTGCATTAGAGGACAATGAATGGTGTTACCTGAAATTCTTTGGTAACGCACTACTTCACAGACGGAGAGTTCGTTAACTTTTTTCGATATAAAAGAGGTGAAATCCATGGGTGAAAAAATCCCGGTAAAAGTTCAAAAAATTGATGAGTGGCGATGGCTGATTCCGAGGGAAGGCAGCATGAAAACTGACGGTTTGGTCTACGCAGATGAGAAGATGATCAAAGATATTCAGAAAGACCAAAGTCTCCTTCAGGTTGCCAATGTGGCCACCCTTCCGGGGATTCTCGGAAAATCAATGGCCATGCCCGATATCCATTGGGGATATGGATTCCCCATTGGTGGCGTGGCAGCCTTTGATATGGCCACGGGCGTTGTTTCACCAGGTGGGGTTGGCTACGACATAAACTGCGGGGTTCGGCTGATGCGCTCAGGTTTGAGTCGCAAGGATATCCAAAATAAGATTCACCAACTCGTCGATACCTTGTTCAGGAATATACCCTCAGGCGTTGGCTCCCATCGGAAAGATCTGAAACTCAGTTACCAGGAACTTGACCGAGTCTTAGAAGAAGGCGCCCAATGGGCGATTAAGCGCGGGTACGGTTCCGCGGACGATAGAGAACACTTGGAAGCTTGCGGCTGCATTGACGGAGCCGATCCAAAAATGGTTAGTGACCGTGCCAAAGAAAGAGGCCGGCCTCAATTAGGAACTCTCGGCTCCGGCAACCACTTTGTAGAGGTCGGTTATGTTGATGAGATTTATGATGCAAAAGCCGCCGAAAAGTTAGGACTAGAAAAAGATGGGGTTACCGTTTTAGTGCACACCGGCTCCCGGGGATTAGGCCATCAGGTGTGCGATGATTTTATCAGGGTGATGCTTGAAGCTTCCCGCCGCTACGGCATTGAACTTCCCGATAAGCAACTCTGCTGCGCTCCCCTTGATTCTCCGGAGGGGAAAAAATATTTGGCGGCTATGGCGGGTGCCGCTAACTTTGCTTTTGCGAATCGCCAGCTTATTTCCCACTGGACCCGGGAGTCATTCGAGCAGGTGCTTAAAATGGGACCCAAATTCCTTCAACTCGAAGTGGTTTACGATGTCTGCCATAATATTGCTAAAATCGAGACCCATGATGTGCAAGGAAAAAAAAAGAAGGTCTGTGTTCACCGCAAGGGAGCTACCCGGGCTTTTCCTCCCGGCCATCCCGAGCTCCCTCTTGACTACCGTGAACTGGGACAACCCGTGCTCATTCCGGGTGACATGGGCCGGTATTCTTACGTACTGCTGGGTACGGAAAAAGCGTATCAAGAAACCTTTGGGTCAACCTGCCATGGCGCTGGTCGGGTCATGAGCAGGCACGAGGCCAAAAGAGTGGCGCAAGGGAAATCAGTTACCAAGGAACTTGAAAGTAAAGGAATAATCGTCCGCGGCGCCAGCCGTGAAACCCTGGTTGAGGAAATTCCCGAAGCTTACAAAGATGTCAGCGATGTAGTGAAGGTCGTGCATGAGGCTGGGATCAGTAAAAAAGTAGTAAGGTTAAAACCCCTTGGAGTAATTAAGGGATAGGGAAAGACGCGATTCAAACGTTTTCGGTCAAACTTGACTATTTAAAAAAAATGGTTAAGTTGATAAATAGTTGAAATAATTTTTCCCTTAAGCCTTGCACTCGTATTCCTCCAATCTTCTCTCCTCCTTTCACGAGTGTGAGGCTTTTTTTTGCAGATCATCATGCCTGCTAACCTAAAACGATAAAGAAGCCTGAGTATAAGTAACAATCTTTAAATCTTTGCTCATCAAAGAGGATATTTGTTTCTCAGAAAAAGAAGATATGCATTTATTTATTGTAACTTATCAGTCTCATTGATAATTTCAGTCAATTCTTTAAGAAATGCATTGAGCCCTCCTTCGGGTACAATGATAAAACTCTTTTTATCACCAGATTTTTCCGTAATCTTCAGGTACCGACCGTTGGGGTTCTCTTTAAAATCCAAGAAAAAAAGCTTACTTTCAATTTCAAACCTTCGGCTTATTAATTCATTATCCATCAAACATTCCCTCCAATCGTAACATTTGAACACCGCAAAATTTAAAAAATACTGATCCTTACCAGCAATTCTACATTTAAAACTTGATTAATATATCATAATACTTTTAAACTTAAAAGTATTTTTAAAACTAAACCATTCCCAGAAACTCAACCCATCATTTTTTTGAAAGCACACCGCTAAACAGTTCCTAATCTTTTCACGTAGACCATAAGGATCGAAAGGGCTGCCGGGGTAATGCCCGAAATGCGGGAAGCTTGTCCCAAAGAAACCGGCCGGATAGCGGTTAGTTTTTCCTGGACTTCCCGCGATAACCCAGGGATTTTTTGGTAATCAAAATCAAAGGGCAGCTTTATATTTTCAATCTTTTTAAACTTTTCGACTTGTTCCTCCTGGCGGTTAATGTAACCAGCGTATTTTATCTGGATTTCTACTTGTTCAATAACTACTGATGCTATTTCTTCCTGGGGGGAGTATCCGAGGGCAGAAAGCGTTTTATACGATACCTCCGGGCGACGCAAAATTTCCTCTAACGTAGCCGGGTTCTTAATGGGAGCGGTCCCCAGACGTACTAAAGTTTCATTCGTTTGCGCGTCAGCCCGGACCTGGATAGAACGAAGCCGCACAAGCTCATCCTCGATCGCTTTTTTCTTTTTCCGGAAATGCTCATATTCCTTTTGAGGAAGCAACCCAACCTGGTAACCTTTTTCCCGAAGTCTCAGGTCAGCATTGTCTTCCCGCAGGATAAGCCGGTATTCAGCCCGAGAAGTAAACATCCGGTAAGGCTCTTTAGTCCCTTTGGTAACTAAATCGTCAATCAAAACCCCAATATATCCCTCTGAACGGTCAATAATAATAGGTTCGCGTTCTTGCGTGGTTAAAGCGGCATTAATGCCTGCAATAAGTCCTTGTCCCGCAGCCTCTTCATATCCAGTGGTACCGTTAATTTGGCCCGCAAGAAAAAGGTTGCGTATAAGCTTGGTTTCCAAGGTAGGCTTCAGTTGTAAGGGATTAACATAATCATGTTCAATCGCATAGCCTGGTCGCCTGATTTCAACCTTTTCCAGCCCCTCGATGCTCCGAAGCATTTCAATCTGGATATCGTAAGGCAGGCTGGTTGAGACACCATTAGGATAATATTCATTGGTGTGAATCCCATCGGGTTCTATAAATATCTGGTGTCGTTCTTTATCAGAGAAACGGACTATCTTATCCTCAATCGAGGGACAATATCTCACCCCGGTCCCCACAATGATCCCGGTATAGAGAGGAGACCGATCAAATCCGGTCTGAATTATTTTGTGGGTTTTACCATTGGTATAGGTAATATAGCAAACTGCCTGATTATTTAGTTGATTGATGGTTGAAAAGGAGAAAGGAACAGGTTTATTATCTCCCGCTTGAGTGATAAGTCTTGAAAATTCAATGGTTTTTCCATCAAGACGCGGAGTGGTACCTGTTTTGAGCCGTCCAATTTCAAACCCAAGTTCTCTAAGCTGTTGAGGAAGCGCAATCGAGGGAAAATCCCCCATCCGACCAGCTGGAAAGTTTACCAAACCGATATGAATAAGACCATTAAAGAATGTTCCGGGTGTTATTACCACAGCCTTTCCCACGAACCCTTCTTCAGTGTGGGTCTTTACCCCATAGACCGTGTTATTCTTTATGAGTAAATGGTCAACCGTGGCTTGCTTAAGGTCTAAATTTGGTTGTCTTTCTAAAATCATTTTCATATAGAGTCGATAGTCCTGCCGGTCTATTTGGGCTCGGGAAGAACGGACCGCTGGACCTTTTTTAGTGTTTAAGCGGCGAAATTGAATTCCCGTATGGTCAGCCGCTTTTCCCATTTCTCCGCCTAAGGCATCTATTTCTTTGACGATTTGTCCTTTTGCGAGACCGCCGATAGCAGGATTACACGACATGAGACCAACAGTGTCTATATTCATGGTGACCAGCAGAGTAGAACATCCTATCCGGGCAGAGGCTAATGCAGCTTCACACCCCGCATGCCCCCCGCCAATAACAATAACATCATATTCTTTTGGGTAAAAAAGCATCCTGACTTATCCTTGACAAAAGGTTTTTAATCACCTAAATTAATTTCAATATATTCAATAATATCAAAGAAATTAAAAAAAACCAATGTTAAATTAGTGTTGACAATTTAATAAATAACAACTAAATTAATTAGTTTAAATAAATCAAATTAATCTACTCTATTTTTCCAAGCATCCACTTTCCTTCTTAATTTTCTCAAAAAAATCTTGAAAATCAAAAACAAGGGGGGTGGTAATTATTAATAATTTTTCACCAACTGACCCCAAAGATGACAAAGCGAGACTACTATGAAGTTCTGGGGGTGCCGAGGGACGCAGGCGAACCAGATATAAAAAAAGCTTACCGGCAATTAGCCCTCCAGTACCATCCGGACCGAAATCCAGGCGACAATGAGGCAGAAGAAAAATTTAAAGAAGCTGCTGAGGCTTACGAGGTTCTTCGTGATTCAGAAAAAAGGTCCCTCTATGACCGCTTTGGCCATGAAGGCTTGCGGGGAACTGGCTTTACCGGCTTTACCGGCTTTGAAGATATTTTTTCCAGCTTTGGTTCTATTTTTGAAGAATTTTTTGGTTTTGGAACCCGGACGCGAAGCCGTACCGCTAGCCACGCAGGCGCTGATTTACGTTATGACCTGAGGCTTTCTTTTTTAGAAGCAGCATTTGGCGTAGAAAAAGAAGTCGAAATAGAAAAAAGGCAACTTTGTGATTCCTGTAAAGGAACGGGTTCTGCTCCCGGCGCTCGACCAGAAACATGCCCTACGTGCAGAGGGCGAGGACAGGTTATGCATTCCCAAGGATTTTTTAGCATTAGCACCACCTGCCCCCAATGTCACGGAGAAGCGACTATTATTAAAAATCCTTGTTCTCACTGTCGGGGCGCAGGCAAGGTAAGAAAAAATAAAAAGGTACTGGTTAAAGTCCCTGCGGGAGTTGAAACCGGGAGTCGGCTTCGATTGTCTGGCGAAGGGGAAGATGGTGTTCGCGGCGGTTCTCCCGGAGACCTTTATGTGGTTATTTTTGTCCAAGAACATGATTTTTTTGAACGCAAGGGCTATGATATTTCTTGTCAGATACCCATCTCTTTTCCCCAGGCTGCGCTTGGAGCAGAGATTGAAGTGCCGACATTAGAAGGATCAACCAAAATTTCTCTTCCCCAGGGTGCTCAATCAGGAGAAGTTTTTAGGTTGAAAGATTTGGGAATACCCTTTGTGCGGGGGGGAGGACGAGGAGATCAGTATGTTCAGATCATTGTTAAAACTCCGACCAACTTATCTGAACAACAAGAAGGGTTGTTACGCGAGTTTGCAAAAATAAGCGGAGAGAATGTTTCTCCAGAAAAGAAAAAATTCTGGAAACTGACAAATAAGAAATAAAAAGCAGGGATAACATCTTTATAAAAAGATAGGGTAAAGGTATTCATTTTTCTTCTCTGGGATTTCTGCCCACGTAAAATCTCCTGATCTACTGGAAGTCTTCACGTAAGCCACGTAAAATTTCTCATTTTTAGCCAAAATGATTAAACAAGGTTTTCGGTAAGGCCATCCAAGGATGGATACTATTTTTTAAAGTAGATTATCCCCATGAAGAGAACTCTGTTGATATCAAGGAGTGATGTGATGCGGTATTTGTTTCTGATAATCCTTTTGATTACGACTTTTGCTTGTTCCAATAACGAGAGTAAAGTTTCCTTGTCCAATCCTGAGGAACCAACCCGGGAAAAACTGCGCAACGCTATGCGCTTTCATGGCATCTTGGTTGCGAAACAAGATGAAAACCACGAATGGTATTTTATGCGCGAGGGAAAGCGTTGCCCACTCTTTGCTTATTTAAAAAAATAACAGCACAATAAACAAAGCAACGCATCTGGAAATAACTCTTAACTTTTTTTGGATTCCGCTCTCACTTCGGAAAGTTTTAGAATTCAGATGATAGGTCATGAGGAAAGTGAGACTGAAGCTTTTTTTATCGAGCCGATCACAGAGAGAAAGTTGTTTTTAGTGGCTTTCCAGCTCAAAGGTGTGGTCTAAAACTTGAACGCTTACTTTTTCTCCAGCCTTAATCTCCTTCTTATCCTCAGTTACCACCATTAATCCATTGGCCTGAATCATGGATTTAAGAATACCTGAACCTTGATCACCAGTGGTGGTAGCGCAGAGGACTCCCTCCCGAAAGCCTAAACGCACCCTGATAAAAAAACGGAGGTCCTTTTTCGTTTTGACATCATCAACCAAAACTGCTTCAATCTGAGGTCGGAACAGGTGCGTGTGCCCCATTTTTTTAAGCAGCGCGGGTCGAACAAACTGTTCAAAACAAACCATGCAAGAAACCGGGTTGCCGGGCAATCCAAAAATTAGTTTACCAGCAATAAGACCGAAAGCTGTGGGTTTTCCGGGTCTCATCGCTACGTTCCAGAATTTTATTTCGCCACCCATCTCCTCCAAAACATCTTTTACAAAATCATATTCTCCAACGGAAACGCCGCCGGTAGTAAGAATAACATCAGCAGAAAGCCCCTGCGTGATTTTTGCCAAAATTTCCCTTTTATCATCCCTTGCAATCCCCAGCATGAGGGGTAAAGCTCCGCATTCTTTAACCTGGGCAGCGAGAGAATAGGTATTGCTGTTTATAATTTTCGACGAGTCTCCTTCTTCATCTATATCGATTACCTCATCTCCGGTAGAGAGAATCGCTACCGTGGGAACCTGATAGACCGAAATAAAACTTTTCGCAAAAGAAGCAAGCATACCAACATGAGGTGGCCGGATAACTGTTCTCGCTTGAATAACCTTGTCCCCTCGCATGACATTCTCGCCTGCGAGTCTGATATTTTCTCCTTTGTTCGGAGGTGCCAAAATGTGAACGTTATCTTCTGAAGACGAGGTATCTTCCTTTCTCACTACCGTGTCCGCTCCTTGGGGGATCGGAGCACCAGTCATAATATGGGTAGCTTGCATAGGTCCAACCTGATTTTTGGGTAAAAACCCGGCCGGGAGTTCCTCAATGACTTTTAATTTTGCTGGTTTATCAAAAGAAGCATTTTTTATATCTTCAAACCGTACCGCATACCCATCCATCGCTGAGTTGTCCCATGGGGGGATGTTAAACGGGGCAATAATTTCTTCCCCGATCACTCTTCCGAGAGATGTGAGCAGATCAACCTTCTCAAGACCCATAGGGTGGGTATGACTCAAAACAATAGTTCGGGCTTCATCAACGCTGATCATGGCTACACCAAAGTTCCTTATTGCTGGCGATAAACTTATTTACGGAATTCTTAGTATCTTCTTTTTTTCTTTCCCTTAAACTTTTCTTCCCACAATATTACCACGGGACTGGCAATATAAAGCGTAGAATACGTTCCGGAAATACATCCCACCAACATGGCAAAAGCAAAATTATGGATAACCCCGCCGCCAAATAAAAGCAATGCTATAACAGCCAATAAAACTGTTCCGGTTGTGATAATGGTGCGGCTGAGGGTTTCATTGATGCTCTGGTTAATGACCTCCGGTAACGAAGCACTCGGGGCTTTACGGCGATTCTCTCGAACCCGATCATAAATCACAATCGTATCATTAATCGAAAAACCAACAATGGTCAGTAACGCAGCAACGATGGTAAGGTCTATCTCCCGATTAGTAAGTGAAAAGGCCCCCACGGTTACCAGTACATCATGTGCCAGGGCAACGATTCCACCCAGGCCAAAGCTAAAATGTTTAAAGCGAAAAGCCACATAAATAAGCATCATCCCCCAGGAAATGATCACCGCCCAGAGTCCTTTTTTTCGAAGGTCTTTACCCACTTTGGGGCCTACGGTCTCAACTTTTCGAATCTCAAAGCGACCTTCTCCAAATTTTTTTGATAACGCTTGACGGAGTGACGCCTGAATATTTTCAATATCAAGGTTTTCTTTGCCTGATTGAATCTGGAACTCATGCTGACCTTTTTCAATAAACTCTTGTACAGTACAATTAGATAAATTTAGGGTTTGGATTCCGCTCTTGATTTCGGCAGCAGTTACCGGTTGAGAAAATTTTACCCTGACTGAGATACCCCCGGAAAAGTCTACCCCATAGCGGGGGCCCTTATGAATGGTTAAGGAAATGATA
>Ga0209254_10006110_pt1 | contig 11095 bp, 7 predicted proteins | sample FrelakmetDIP11DI_FD_187148 | JGI IMG/M metagenome (GOLD analysis project Ga0209254, IMG submission 187148) | Freshwater lake sediment microbial communities from the University of Notre Dame, USA, for methane emissions studies - DIP11 DI (SPAdes)... | ecosystem: Environmental > Aquatic >... | reverse complement strand
TCCGCAGGCCGGGTCGGTGTCCCTAGTATTCCACTCCCCGCACGGGTTCGCGGGGGAGGAATGCCATGAGCGCGAACATTGCGACGACCCTGCCCCTGGGTCCGCTCGACCCCGAGCGGACCGAGCTGCTGCTGCGCGTCGTCGACGGGCTCGATCCCCCCACGCTGCAGTGGCTCTCCGGCTTTGCTGCCGGCGTGGCCCACGAGAGGGCGCTGGCACGTCCAGCCGGCCTCGCGGCTGCCGTTCCCGCAGGGGGTCCCGCCACCGCGCCGGTGGCGCGCGCGGAAGCCACTGCCCGGCTGACCATCGTCTACGGCTCGCAGACAGGCAACAGCAAGCGCATCGCTGAACGACTCGGCCGCGCCGCCGAAGCGGCGGGTCTCGCGGCGCGCGTTTACGCCTCCGGCAACTATCCACTCAAGGACCTCGCCAGGGAGCGGTTGCTGGTCGTCGTCGTCAGCACGCAGGGCGACGGCGACCCGCCGGACGATGCGCGGGGCTTCATGGAATACATCGCTTCGCGGCGCGCGCCGCGGCTCGAGCAGCTGTCCTTCTCGGTGCTCGCGCTCGGTGATTCGAGCTACCCGAAGTACTGCGAGACCGGCCGCCAGGTCGATGAACGCCTGGCAGCGCTCGGCGCGAAGCGCCTGGTCGATCGTGTCGATTGTGACGTCGACTACGAGACGCTGGCCGCGCCATGGCTCGAACGTGTCGTCAATGGTGCGCGCGAAGAGATCGGCGGCCAGGTGATTGCCACCGTGACGCGCCTGCGCCCCGCGTCGCCCGAGCCGCAGTACTCGCGCGAACAGCCGTTCGCTGCGGAAGTGATCGCCAACCAGGCGATCACCGGGCGCGGCGCGACCAGGGCAGTCCGCCACCTCGAGATCAGCCTCGCCGGTTCCGGGCTGACCTATGCGCCGGGCGACGCGCTCGGCGTATGGCACGAGAACCCGCCGGCCGTGGTGCACGAGGTGCTGCAGGCGCTGCGACTCGACGCCGAGCAGTCGGTCGAGATCGATGGCGCCGTGAAGCCAGTGCGCGACTGGCTCGCGACCAGCCGTGAACTCACGCGCCTGACGCGCCCGTTCCTGGCGTTGCAGGCCGGGCGTTCGCAGGACGCGGCACTGGCCGCGGTCCTGCAGCCGGGCCAGGAGGCTGCCTTGCGGCACACGCTCAAGGACCTGCAGGTCGTCGACGTGCTGCAGCGGTATCCCGCTGAATGGGACGCCAAGGCTTTCGTGCAGGCCTTGCGCCCGCTGGCGCCGCGCCTGTACTCGATCGCATCGAGCATGGCAGCGGTCGGTGAGGAGGCGCACCTGGCGGTCGCCTTGATCGATTACGAACTGGAGCGCAAGCGCCGCGTCGGCGCGGCGTCCGCGCACCTGGCCAGCCTCACGGGAGAGCAGGCGCAGGTGCGCGTGTTCGTGGAGCCGAACGAGCGCTTCCGCCTGCCTGCCGACCCGTCGCGCGACGTGATCATGATCGGCCCGGGCACGGGCGTCGCGCCGTTCCGTGGCTTCCTGCAGCACCGTGCAGCCCTTGGCGCCACGGGTCGCAACTGGCTGTTCTTCGGCGCCCGGCATTTCCAGAGTGAGTTCCTCTACCAGGCGGAATGGCAGGACGCCGTGAAAAAAGGCGTGCTCAGCCGGCTGGACCTTGCCTTCTCGCGCGACCGCAGTATCGCGCGCGAGTACGTGCAGGACCGCCTGCGCCGCGTCGGCAGGGACCTCTACGCGTGGCTCGAGGGCGGCGCGTCCCTGTACGTCTGCGGCGATGCCGAGAAGATGGCGCCGGACGTCAATGCGGCGCTGGTCGATGTCATCGCGGAGCACGGCGGCAAGAGCCGCGAGGATGCGGATGCGTACTTGCGCGGGCTGGCCGACGACCGCCGTTACCTGCGCGACATCTACTGAGCTGGAATGAAATGACCGAGCAATCCCCAGTCGAACGCATCAAGCGCGAGAGCCGCCACCTGCGCGGGACCCTGGCCGAGAGCCTGGCCGATCCGCTGACCGGCGCGATCCGCGAGGACGACACCGTCCTGATCAAGTTCCATGGCAGCTACCAGCAGGACGATCGCGACATCCGCGACGAACGGCGCAAGCAGAAGCTCGAGCCGGCGTACAGCTTCATGATCCGTACGCGCCTGCCGGGCGGCGTCTGCACTCCCGCGCAGTGGCTGCAGCTCGACGAGATCGCGCGCCGTTACGGCAACGGCACGCTGCGGATCACGACGCGCCAGGCGTTTCAGTTCCACGGCGTGATCAAGACCGAGCTCAAGGCGACGATGCAGGCGATCAACGCCTCGCTGATCGACACGATTGCGGCCTGCGGCGACGTCAACCGCAACGTGCTGGCGAGCGCCAACCCCGTGGCCACGCGCATGCACCCGGTCGTGCACGACTGGGCGAAGCGCCTGTCCGAGCACCTGCTGCCGAAGACGCGCGCTTACCACGAGATCTGGCTCGACGGCGTGAAAGTGTCGAGCACGGAGGAAGCCGAGCCGCTCTACGGGCCGACCTACCTGCCGCGCAAGTTCAAGGCCGCGATCGTGGTGCCGCCGCTCAACGACGTGGACGTGTTCGCGCACGACCTGGGGTTCATCGCCATCATCGAGCAAGGTGAACTGCAGGGGTTCAACCTGACCGTCGGTGGCGGCATGGGCGCGACGCACGGCGATGCCGAGACGCACCCGCGCCTGGCGGACGTCGCGGGCTTCCTCAAGCCCGATCAGTTGCTGGCCGTGGCCGAAGCCGTGCTCACGACGCAACGCGACTTCGGCAATCGTGCCGTGCGCAAGCGCGCGCGCCTCAAGTACACGATCGAAGACCGTGGCCTCGACTGGTTCGTGGCCGAGATCACTCGCCGGCAGGGCTTTGCGCTCGAGCCGGCGCGGCCGTTCGAATTCACGGCGACAGGCGATCGCTTCGGCTGGACCGAAGGGTTCGACGGCCGCTGGCACCTGACGCTGCGCATCGACGCGGGCCGGGTCGCCGACACGGCCAGGGGCCCCTGGCTCACGGGACTGCGCGAGATCGCCAAGGTGCACCGCGGCGATTTCCGGCTGACGCCGAACCAGAACCTGACGATTGCCAACGTCGACGCGTCGTCGCGTTCATTCATCGACGGGCTCGTCGTGCGTTACGGCCTCGACCGGCACGCGCGTGCAACGCCCGTCGCGCTGGATGCGCTCGCGTGCGTGGCGCTGCCGACGTGCGCACTCGCGATGGCCGAAGCCGAGCGCTACCTGCCGCGCCTCACCCAGCTCGTGGACGAGCGCCTCGCCGCGAATGGCCTGGCCGAGGCGCCGCTGGTGCTGCGCATCACGGGCTGTCCGAACGGTTGTGCCCGCCCGTACCTGGCGGAAGTCGCGCTGGTCGGCAAGGCGCCCGGCCGCTACAACCTGTTCCTGGGCGGCGACGGCCGCGGGCAGCGCCTCAACGTGCTGTACCTCGAGAACGCCGACGAACCGACGATCGTCGGCGCGCTGGACGCCGCGTTCAGCCGCTATGCCCGGGAGCGCGCCGAGGGTGAGCGCTTCGGCGATTTCGCGTGGCGCGCGGGCCTGGTCGGGGCCAGGGCGGCATGAGCCGTGGAGGCGTGGCACGCATGAGGGCACTGGCCTGGGACCCGGCACTGGCGCTGCACGAGCCCGCGATCCCGGAAGAGGTGAACGGCGACCTCGAGCGCATGAGCGCAGAGGACCGGGTGTGCTGGGCGGTCGCGAACCTGCCCGGCGAGCATGCGTTGTCGTCGAGTTTCGGCGCACAGGCCGCGGTCTCGCTGCACCTGGTCACGCGTCACCTGCCGTCGCTGCCGGTCGTCCTGGTCGACACGGGTTACCTGTTTCCGGAGACGTACCGCTTCATCGACGACCTCGTCGAGAAGCTGGACCTGAACCTCAAGGTGTACCAGCCAGGCATGTCCCCGGCCTGGCTCGAGGCCCGGCATGGCCGGCTCTGGGAGCAGGGCATCGACGGCATTGATCGCTACAACGAACTGCGCAAGACCGAGCCGATGCAGCGCGCGCTGCGCGAACTGGGCGTGAACACCTGGTTCGCGGGCCTGCGTCGTGACCAGGCGCAGACGCGCCGCCGCATCCGCCCGCTCGAATGGCGCGACGGACGCTGGAAGGTGCACCCGATCTTCGACTGGAGCGACCGCCAGATCTTCGATTACCTGCGCAGGCACGAGCTGCCGTACCACCCGCTCTGGCACGAAGGTTACGTCTCGATCGGCGACTGGCACACGACGCGCACGCTCGCCGAGGCCGGCGATGCCGAGGCGACCCGGTTCTTCGGCCTGAAACGCGAGTGCGGCCTGCACGGGCTCGGCGGCTGACATGCGCTATTTCCCGCTCTTCGCCGACCTGCACGGCCGACGCGTCCTCGTCGTCGGCGGGGGTGCCGTCGCCGAGCGCAAGGTGCGTCTGTTGCTCGAGGCCGGCGCGCAGGTGCTGCTGGTCGCCCCGGAGGTGACCGACTGGCTGCAGTCGAATTCCGCAATCGAGATCCGCCGCGACAGGTTCAGTGCGGAGCATTTCGCCGGCGCCGTGCTGGCGATCGCGGCCACGGACGACCCCAGCGTCAATGCGGCAGTGGCCGCCACCGGGCGCGAGCGCAACGTGCTCGTGAACGTGGTCGACGTGTCCGAGCTCTCGAGCTTCATCGTGCCGGCGATCGTCGACCGCTCGCCGCTGGTGATCGCGATTTCCACGGGCGGCGTTGCGCCGGTGCTCGCGCGGCTGGTGCGCGAACGGCTGGAATCCCTGGTCGACGGATCGTTCGGCCAGCTGGCGAGGCTGCTCGAGCGCTGGCGCTCACGCATCAAGGGCAGCCTGCCTGACGTCAATGCGCGCCGTCGCTTCTACGAAACCGTCCTGCGCGGACAAGTCGCCACGCTGGTCCGCAATCAGGACCTGCAAGGGGCGGAGCGTGAACTCGAACGCACGCTCGCCGGAGCGAACGCGCCGCGCCGCGGCAGCGTGGTCCTCGTCGGCGCGGGTCCGGGCGATGCGGGGCTGCTCACCCTGAACGCGCTGCGTGCCTTGCAGGAGGCGGACGTCATCCTGCACGACCGGCTGGTCTCGGACGAAGTGCTGAACCTCGCGCGCCGCGACGCCGATCGCATCTGCGTCGGCAAGTCTGCCCGCGGCCACTCGGTCCCGCAGCATCGCATCCACGAGTTGCTGCTCGAGCATGCGCGGCAAGGCCGCCGCGTCGTCCGTCTCAAGGGTGGCGATCCGTTCATCTTCGGTCGCGGCGGCGAGGAACTCGAACACCTCCGGCAGCACGGCATCCCGTTCGAGGTCGTGCCGGGCATCACCGCTGCCGTGGCCTGCGGCGCCTATGCCGGAATTCCGCTCACGCATCGCGAGCACGCGCAGTCGGTCCGGTTCGTGACCGCGCACTGCGGCGAATCGATCGACACACTCGACTGGCCGGCGCTCGCGCAGGAGCGGCAGACCGTGGCGCTGTACATGGGCGTCGCGGGCCTCGCCACGATCCGTGACCGTCTCGTCCAGTACGGCCGTGCGCCGTCCACCCCGGTTGCGATCGTCGAGAACGGTTCAAGCGCCGCGCAGCGGGTCGTGCTCGCGACGCTGGCAGAGATCGAAGACGCAGGGCTCGCAGCGGCCGTGACGTCACCGGCGCTCGTCATCGTCGGCGAGGTTGCGGCTCTCGCCGAGCAACTGCACTGGTTCGGTTCGGCGCCCGTGGCCTGGCGCCGGTTGCGCGCAGCGGCCTGACGGCGCGAATCGAGCCCGATCGGCCGGCTCTGCAGGGAATCGCTTCTGGGAAAACCGTCGCGAGCCAGGGATGGCGAGTGCGAGCCTACAGGGACGTACTTGCGGCGTGTTTTCCCAGAAGCGATTCCCTGCAGAGCCGGCGGATCGCCTCACCGCGCCTGCCAGGTCAACTCCGCGAACACGGAGCGCGGCCGTCCCGGAAAATAGCGGTACGTGCCGAAAGCGAAGTCCGCGCGGTCCGCGTAGGCACGATCGAGCGCGTTGTTGAGCCGCACGGCCAGCGCCCAGCGCGGCACGAATTCCCAGCGCGCACGGAGGTTCAGCAGTTCATGTCCCGGGTAACGGTTGGCGTTCGACGCATTGACGAAATAGTCGCCGACCACCAGCCACTCGGCCTCCGCGGCGAGCGAGGGCAATGGCTGGAACTCGAGTGTGGCGCGCAGCAGTTCGCGCGGCGCGGTGTCCACGTCGTTGCCCGAGACGATCGACTCGCCGCCCTCCACGGCGCGCGTGAAGTCGTATCGGTGCCGCGCGTAGGTGCCAGAGACGTTCGCGGCGAGCCAGTCGAGCGCCTGCCAGGCAAGCGTGTACTCGAGGCCTTCGTGCGACGTGCGGCCGTTGCTCACGTAATACCCGTTGGACTCGCGCAGGATCACGTTCTTCTTGCGCATGTCGAAAGCGGCAAGTTCGCCCTGCCAGTCGCCACGCGCCGCTTTGAAGCCGATTTCGTACCCGTCGATCTGCTCGGAGTCGAGTTCGGCCACGGGCTGGTTGCGCTGTAACCGGTACAGCTCGGTCATCTCCGGCGGCCGGAAGCCGCGCGATGCGTTGGCGTACAGCATCAGGCCGTCCGCCGCGTCCCAGCGCAAGCTGAGCTTTGGCGCCGTGTTGGTGAAGGAGTCCTCGCGGTCCGCGGGCCGGCTGTACAGGCAGCCCACGGGCAAGCACGGCACGCCGTTCTCGTCCGTATTGCCGTCCAGCATACGGTTGTCATAGTCGTACCCGACGTATTCGACACGCACGCCAGCACCCGCGTGCAGGCTCTCCGTCATTGCGTACTCGAACTGGGCGTAGCCGGCCGCGACGTTGGAGGTGACCGTGTAGTCGTAGTGCAAACCCACGGGTCGGATGGCATTGGCAGCAGGGCTGCCGCCCGTCGTCGGCTGCGCCTGGTCTTCGATCAGGAAGGAGTCGGCCCATTCGAGGTCGATCCCCGTGATCAGCGCAACACGTTCGCCAAGGTTCCAGTTCATGCTCGTCATGAGCCCCGCGCTCTCCTGGCCATTGCGCTCGAGGGGCTGCCCGAGCAGGAAATGCTGCAGGAATTCCATGCGTGAAGTGCGCAGGTACGGGCGCAGTTCGAGTGTGCCGGGCAGCGAGGTCTGCGGCTGCAGCAATCCGGTGAGCCGTGCAGCGTGCGCGTCGCGGAACGCCTCCGGATTCGGGTTGGTCTTGCTCAGGTCCGGGTCGCGGTACGCGTTCTTGCCCGTGATGAAGCCGGCGGTTTCCTGGTCGAGCCTGGTTGCGGCAAGGTCGAAACGTGACGGCATGCGGCCGCCGGCACCGGTCGTCAGAGTGGCGTTGAGCTTGCCCTCGTCGAAGCCTGATTCGTCCCGCCAGCCGCCATCGTGAGTGTAGAGCGCCTTGATCGAGGCTCCCGTGGACTCGCCGGTGTACGCCGAGACGAGGCTTGCGCGCGTGTAGCTCGATGGGCCGACGCCCAGCCCGAGCTGCCAGCCTGGCAGTACTGCCGGCGCGTCCTGCAGCACATTGATCGTGCCGTGCACCGAGTTTGAACCGTAGAGCGCGGTGCCCGTGCCGCGCAGGACCTCGATCGCGTCCGCCTGCTCGGTGTTGATCTCGAGCATTTCGTTGACGTTGCAGAAGCCGACGGGGCGGATCGGGATGCCGTTCTCCAGGAACAGGAATGCGCCGCATGAACCCGCACCCGTCAGGACCGGCGAGCGGATGGCCGTGAGGCTTTCCTGCCCGCTGCCTCGCTGCACCATCACGCCGGGAATGCGGTTCAGCACCTCGGAGCTGTGAGTGGCGCCGAGCAACTCTATCGTGTCGCTGCCGACACGGCCGATGCTGAGCGGCGTCGCCAGCGCGGCGACCTCCTGCCGCTGCGCCGTGACGACGATTTCCTCGAGCTCAGACGGCACGGACGCTGGAACCGGCGAGGCGAGGCCTGTGCCGATGCCTGCCAGCACGATTCGGAAGAGCGTCGCAACGTTGAACTTCATGCGTCGACTGGTGATGACGGCGAGTGCGGGGAGCTGGCGGGACTGCAGGGCATTATCTCTGACTGGGCGCGGCAGCGGCGGCTTGCGTGCCGGCGTTTGCTACCATCGCGGCCATCTTCTGGAGCAGGCAATGCGAATCCCATTCGTTTCCGGCCGCTTGCGCGAATCTCGATCCGGCCGCACGTCGCGTGCCATCGTCTGGCTGGCGCTGCTGGCAGGCGCTGGCAGCGTGACCGTTGCCCGTGCGGAACCAACCCTGGGCGCGGCCGACCAGACTGCCGTTCAAGGCGTCGTGACGACACCCTCCGCCGCGCCGGAACGCCCGCGCATCGGGCTGGTCCTGAGCGGTGGCGGCGCGCGCGGCGCGGCCCACGTCGGCGTCATTCGCATGTTGGAGGAGATGCGGATTCCGATTGACGCGATTGCAGGCACGAGCATGGGTGCGGTTGTCGGCGGGCTGTACGCGGCGGGACTCAGCGGGGCCGAAATCGAGCAGGTGTTCCTCGATCTCAACTGGCAGGAGGCGATACGAGACCGGGCGCCGCGCCGGGACCTGGCCTACCGGCGCAAGCAGGACGACCGCAACATCCTGGCGAAGGGTGCGCTGGGCGTGGACGGGGCCGAGGGCATCGTGCTGCCGCTCGGCCTGGTGCAGGGACACAAGATCATGCAGGTGCTCCGCACCGCGACCGCTCGCGTGGCGGATGTACAGGACTTCGACCGCCTGCCGACACGGTTTCGCGCGCTTGCGACCGACCTCGAGACGGGCGAGCCCGTGGTACTGGGGCAGGGCGATCTCGTCACGGTGCTGCGCGCCAGCATGTCGGCGCCCGGCGTGCTGACGCCGGTCGAAGTGAACGGCCGTCTGCTCGTCGACGGCGGCCTCGTCGACAACCTGCCCGTCGAACTCGCGCAGAGCATGGGCGTGGACCGGCTCATCGTCGTCGACGTGAGCTTTCCGCTCGCGAAGCGCCAGGATTTCGGCTCGGCGTTCGACGTCACCAACCAGATGATCGGCATCATGGTCCGGCGCGGCACGCTGCAATCGAAGGAGCACATGCAGCCGGGCGACGTGCTGATCGAGCCCGACCTCGGCGCGATGACGGCATTGGAATTCGGGCGCGTGCCGCAGGTCATGGAGCAGGGCCGCACAGCAGCCCGCAGCCAGGCTGCACAGCTGGCGTCACTGTCGCTGCCTGTCGCCGAGTACAGCCGGTACGTGGCGCGGCGCACGCGCTCTGTCGAGCCGGAGGTGCAGGTGGCGTTCGTGCGCCCAAGCGAGCGGTCGCAGGGAGAGTCCGGGCGCGTCGCGGCCGTCTTCGGCGACCTGGCCGGCAAGCCTCTCGACACGGACGAGCTGCAGCAGCGGCTTGCCTCGCAGTACCGGCTCGACGATTTCGAATCGGTCGACTACCGCGTCGTCCGCGACGAGAGTGCGCGAGGCCTCGAGATCGACCTGCGCCGCAAGTCCTGGGGCCCTGCGTTCCTGCGGCTTGGCGTCGGCGTCGAAAACGACTATGAAGGCGGCGCCACTGCCAATGCTGCAGCACAACTGCGCCTGACCCACCTCAACGCGCTCGATGCGGAGTGGATCATCGACGCGCAGATCGGCGAAGAGCCGAAGCTGGTCACGGAGTTCTACCAGCCATTGTCGCTGCGCCGGCCCTACTTCGTTGCGCCGGGGTTCCGCTACGAGCAGAAGACGCTGCAGGTCGTCAGTGACGAAGGGCAACGCATCGCCCGCTACCGCGTCCGCGACAGCGACGTCTCGTTCGCGGTCGGCGCCGAGCTGTCGAACTGGGGTGAGGTCCGGGTCGGGATGCGACGCGGCAACGGCAGCAGCCGGGTGATGGTCGGCGACCCGCGGCTGCCCAGCGGCGATTTCGACATCGGCGGCGCGTTCATGAGTTTCGGCTACGACCGCCTCGACAGCGCCTACTTCCCGAAGCAAGGGCAGGCGTTCCGCGCCGGCTGGATCGCCGACCGTGAATCGTTCGGCGCCACGCGCGATGCCGACATCGTGCGAGCGTCGTGGCAGCTGGCCCGCAGCCGTGGGCACTACAGCGTCGTCTGGTCGATGGACGGCGGCTCGGCGCTGGACGACGAGTTCGTCTCGCCCCAGGAGTTGTTCACGCTCGGCGGACTGTTCGACATCTCGGGCCTGCCTCCCGACGCCAGGGTCGGCACGCAGTACGGCATTGCGCGCGCGATCGTCTACCGCCGCATCAGCCGCGGCGGCACGGGATTCTTCGAGTTTCCCGCGTACCTCGGGTTTTCGGTCGAAGCGGGCAACGTATGGGACACGAGGGACGACGTGGACTTCGGCGACCTGGAGGCGGGTGGCAGCCTGTTCCTCGGCGCGGAAAGTCCGTTCGGACCGGTGTACCTGGCGGCGGGACTCGCCAGTGGCGGCGACCGCGCGTTCTACCTCTACCTCGGCAAGACGTTCTGAGGGCGGCAGGCAATGCCGGCAGGGAAGGGCTAAAATGCGGGCGCCCCCGGAGGATTTAATGGCCATCGCCAACGAACAGAACCTGCGGCAGCCGCTGCCGGCGTCCCGTCCCTACGGCCTGCGCGTCCGCCCTCGTAGCAACGACCCGTTTCGTCACCTCGTCGGCGATGACTGGCAGAAGGAGCACTGGTACGCGACGCGCGCCGAGCGCGACGCCGCGTTGTCCCAGATGAGCGGCCGCTACGTGTATTTCCGCCCGGGCGACGCGCCCACGCTCGATTTCGAGAAAGTCGATCCCTGAATGCCGCGCGGCTTCAATGGTCGCGATCACCAGCGCCCTCGCGATCCGACCAGCCCAGCAGGCTGCGCGTCACCCACAGGTACGCCGGCTTGCCGGTGCGCATCCAGATGGCAGCGGGCAGTGAGCGGCGCGCAAGGATCGATCGCTGCCGCGCCGTCAGCGACTGCGGACAATACGAGCGCTTGTGCTTGAGCAGGTGGCGCAGGTCGTCGTAGGCGAGGGCGCGAAAGCGCCAGCCGCGATACCGCGGGCGCATGGCGAGCTGGAAATCGACAACGGCCGGTGAGCCGTCCGGGGCAACGAGCCAGTTCGGCTCCTTCGCCAGGTCGTTGTGGACGATGCCTGCG
>Ga0209254_10006109_pt1 | contig 11096 bp, 13 predicted proteins | sample FrelakmetDIP11DI_FD_187148 | JGI IMG/M metagenome (GOLD analysis project Ga0209254, IMG submission 187148) | Freshwater lake sediment microbial communities from the University of Notre Dame, USA, for methane emissions studies - DIP11 DI (SPAdes)... | ecosystem: Environmental > Aquatic >... | reverse complement strand
GTTGATTTATAATTTATACCACCAGTGTTGCTTCTCTCCTCTACTGGTCGGCATGACCGGAATTAGTGGACGATTTCAGCGGAATACGCATTAAAAAGGTTTGATAGTAAAATATCTCCACCCCCTACCGGGTTTTAATTACAGATCCCATGCTTTCATAGAAAGGAGTATCTTGTATGCATATCGTTCATGTTCATGCCCAGGTAAAGCCTGAATATGTTGAAGCTTTTAAGGAAGCCACTCTTCGGAACGCTCGAAACAGCATTCAAGAACCGGGCATTACCCGATTTGACGTGATCCAACAAGTCGACGACCCTACATGTTTCGTACTGGTTGAAGTTTATCGGACACCTGAAGATCCTGCCCTTCACAAACAGACTACACACTATGCCAGGTGGCGTGATACTGTAGAGAAAATGTTTATTCAACCGCGCAGCAGGATAATCTATACAAATATTTTCCCCGATGAAAAAGGGTGGTGAATTGGATTTCGAATTTTCCACCACCGACCGTATCATCTTTGGACCCGGGAAGCTAAATCAAGTTGGCTCCTTAGCGACTAACCTGGGGGAAAGGGCTATGGTTGTGGTGGGAAGCCGAACGGATAGTGCTGCATCTTTGTTTGGATTTCTATCAGATGCTAGGATTCATATCACACTGTTTAAAGTCTACAGCGAACCCTCTGTCGAGGTTGTTAGAGAAGGATTACAACTGGCTCGTCAACAAACTTGTGACATGGTGATCGGTTTTGGTGGGGGAAGCGTACTGGACACTGCCAAAACCATTGCCATTATGATGACCAATCCTGGAGAAATCACTGACTATTTGGAAGTTATCGGTCGCGGTCAGGCATTCACCAGGCCTTCGGTGCCCACCATCGCTATTCCTACCACAGCGGGTACTGGGACGGAAGTCACACGTAACGCAGTATTGGTTGATCCGTCGCACCGTATTAAAGTCAGCCTTCGAAGCCAATGGATCCTTCCCAAGGTGGCGCTGATAGACCCTGAGTTGACTTATAATTTACCAAAAGAGATCACTGCTAGTTCAGGTTTAGATGCTCTGACACAATTAATTGAGCCATATGTATCGAATAAAGCTAATCCTTTGACTGATGTGTTATGCAGGGAGGGAATTCAGCGAGTCGCTCGATCGCTATATCGAGCATATAAAGATGGTAAAGATATCTCTGCTCGATTGGATATGTCGGTTGCCAGCCTCTTTGGAGGGATGGCGCTGGCAAATGCAAAGTTGGGCTTAGTTCATGGTTTCGCTGGGGTATTGGGAGGAATGTACCATGCTCCTCATGGGGCTGTGTGTGCCCGTCTACTACCCTTTGTGGTTGAAAAAAACACAGATGCTTTACAGGAACGCGCACCAAAAAACGACGCACTGAATCGTTACCAGGAAATCGCTTCTATACTAACTGGTGAACCCAATGCTAGTGTAAAGCAAGGAATCAATTGGATAGACGATTTATGTGCAATGTTGAATGTGCCTCCTTTGGGAATTTACGGTTTGCAGCCAGGTGATTTCTCCGATATTGTAGAGAAAACTGCCCTTGCTAGCAGCACTCAAGGCAATCCCATTACTCTTGCCTCGATTGAGTTGACCGAGATTCTTTCGAGGGCAATTTGATTAGAGATATTGCACCGCGCATCATGGAACAGTATCGTTTTGCTCTTTTCAAGAAGCATTGACGAATTTGCCTAAGTACAATAAAATTCTCGTATAGTGCCCCGGAGTGGCGGGGTATTTTTTTGCTAGACCTTTTTGGAATTTGAACTTTAGCTGAATAAGCCAAGGCATATTCCCGAGATTTTATTAAAAATAGTATCAGTTAACGATTGTCCAGGTTAGATCAATTAGACTGGAGAAGGGTATAGAATGGAAGAGAAGAAATTATCAACAGAGAATTCAGAAGTAGAGGGAATTGAGCAAAAGAGAGAGGAATTATCCGCTGAAGCGGTTAATTTATCACAAGTAACCCTGGAAGAGCTTTCTGCCGATTTGGTGAGAATGAGTGAAAGTGGTGTTGGGCGGATAACTGCCTCAGAAGTTGAAATCCGCCAGGGAGGTGTTCTTCAGGTAAAATCGGAAAATTTCTCAACACAGCAGGGTTTTGTTGGAATAGCACAAGCCGGAGAGTATAATTCCACATCCGGCGGAATTGGTCTGGTCCTGGCCGATCATGCAGTAATTAACGAAAGTCAGGCTGGAGTTATCTACGCACAAACCTTGGTGTCAAACGAATCGAAAGCTGGTATAGTTGTTGCCCAGCAGCTTCAGGCTGATACTCTTCGTACTACAGTTTTGCTGGCAGGCCGGGTAAATGGCTCTGTGGAAACCATGATCGACACTCCCCGAGCAATGTTAGCAGGTTTATCAGCAGGGATCGCCGTAGGATTGGTGCTTCTTCTTATGCACCTGATCACCGGTAGAAGAAGTAAAAACTGAAAGCAATTCAAATTGAAATGAGTATATAACCGGTTACCTATGATCTCAATAAGAGGAATCGGAATTTAACCAAAGGAATGAAGGTAATCCATAAACTTCCAAATATTTGTGAAATTACTATAGTGACAGGCTGTCATGTTGAATTTGGTCACAGAGCAACGGAAGTAATGGGTGAGAGGCGTTCCGAGGAAGGATATTATGGACGAAATTGTTTTACAAGCAAACCCCCGGACTATTCTTGGAAAGCAAGTCAAAGTATTGCGAAGAGAAGGAAGGTTACCTGCCATCATCTATGGGCATCATATTAATCCAATTCCTATATCTTTAGATTATCGGGAAACTACCCATCTGTTGCAGGGAGTTTCATATTCGCAGTTAATCTCAGTCGAAGTGGATGGTGAGCGATACAACACCTTGTTGCGAGACAAGCAGCACCATCCTGTCACCAGCGCCCTCCTGCACTTGGATTTCCAGGCTGTCTCATTAACTGAAAGGTTGCGCACCATGGTTCGTATCAGATTAATTGGATCCGCTCCTGCAGTTGAATATTTCAACGGTATCGTAGTTTCTGGGCAGGAGGAGCTTGAGGTAGAATGTCTGCCTGGTGATCTTCCTAGTCATTTTGAGGTGGATCTATCGGTTCTTGAAAAAATCGGAGACGCTATCTACGTACGTGATATTGTCGTTCCTCCGAATGTTGAGTTGTTGTCTGACAAAAACGAACTGGTAGTTGTGATCACTGCCCAGGAGGCTCTACCAGAAGAAGAAGTAGTAGTAGTTGAGGAGGCTGGAGCAGAACCCGAGGTTATTGAAAAGGGTAAGAAAGAAGAAGAAGTAGAGGAATAATCAAAGGGGCAAAGAAATAAGCAGACATTATGAGCGAAGCGATGAATTTACGGACAATCCGTTTAGATATCGCTTCGCTCAGTCTGGCAATTTGTTGCTTCAGGGACTACATTTGATTATTTGCTTGCTTATTGGCTTAAGATATTTACTAAAGCAAGTGTAATTCGGGCACTGGCACCCCATAATACTTCTCCATCGTAGGCGTGAAAATAGACTACAGGTAAAGGATCGAAAGGTGTGGGGAGGGCATGCTGGCGAATTTCATAATTGTTAGGATTTGCCAACCATTCTAAGGGGATGGTGAAGACCCGGCTTACTTCTCTTGGATCAAGCTTAATATCATAGGGCCAGGGTATAACACCGACAATGGGTGATACGCGGTAGCTCGTTACGGTTATAAAATCTCCGAGTCGTCCTAAAATCTGAACGTCCCTTGGATATAATCCAATTTCTTCAAAAGCTTCCCGAAGAGCAGTATTTTCAGGACTTCCATCGTCAGGATCAGTACGTCCACCTGGAAAAGCTACCTGGTTGCTATGCTCGTGCTGGTCAATCGTGCGCCTAATAAAGAGCAAATTCCACTGGTTATTCTCTCTTAAAAAAGGGATCAATACTGCTGCAAGTGTGATTGGATTGTTAAAGAACTTGTGAGTTTCTGGAGATTCTGGGGGAATAGTTCCTTCTTCCTTACTAAACGCTTCTTTCAGACGCCCAGATATCTCAGCTTCGGAGAGTTCGATCACAATTTACCCTTCTGCTTTGATTGAGCTTCCACAATAAAGGCATTCAATAGTCGATTCATCAATCCATTCCAAAAAAATTGGATTGAATTGAAGCACCACAGAAAGGGCATTTTTCCGGGACTCTGGAAGATGTTTTTATGATCGATAGATCTGAATGTGTGTGTATTGCTTCAATATGATCCTTTAGGACCTGTTCCAGCCAAATCTGCAATTTATTGGATGCTTCCAAAAGACGTAATCTCTCTAATTCTTCCACCCAGGAGTTCCCATGTTGATTTATCACTTGCCACCGACTCGCTTTTTCGAGCAGGTGGAAACCTTGCCACATAAGGTCAATTCCCGGTTTGATCTGTTTAGCGAGCAGTCGACAATGAGCAGCCTCTAAGTAAAGGTGAGGCGCTTGATTGAGCATGCCTCGGTCTTGGGCGCCTTTCCCTAGGCGTTCGTATATATCTGCGGCGTTTAAATAATTGCCAGAATCCTTGAACTGGTTGGCTCTTATCAACATCTGTCGTGGACCAGTTCCTATAGCAGAACCTTGACGGATAAGGCGTCTGCGAATAAAAGGTCTTCTTCGGAGCATATCTACTCAACCTCCTGATTTATAGTTTTCAACCTTCATGTTCAGTGTCGAAGTCTTGATCCTCAGGTATATCAGCCTCGTTCAGAGTCTCTTGAACTGTTCTTAAGATTGGTCGGGCAAAGATCAAATAACCTGTATGCGCAATCATGCGGTCAGTGGGGCGTAATCGTTCAGCAACTGGTTTATAGAAGCGCAAGATGATTTCACAAACTTCTACAAAAGCAAAATCGTATCTGTGAAAAGAAACCAGGAGGTGTGATATTTGGTTGGTTGTAGGTAAGATACATCCATAATAACCTCCTGGTTTGAGCGCTTTTCTAATTTGAGGAAGGTAATCGAAAGGATTTGGGACATCCATAAAAAGGGCGTCGACTGCTTCTTCATCGAATCCGTTAGCGATATCTCTGAGTTTTAATGTAACTCGATCTGCTAATCCTACTCGATCCAGGTTCTTCAATGCAAGTTTTTGCATCTCCGGTCGAATTTCATAAGAGATAACGTGTCCTTGAGGACCAACTGCCCAGGCTAAGGCGGTCGTCATTGCACCAGAACCTGTGCCAGCTTCGATGACTTGTGAGCCAGGACCAATCCCCATGGTTACCAACACATAGCCAATATCCTTTGGATACATTATTTGGGTGTTGCGATGCGTTTCTCGGAGAAGGTCGCTTAACGATGGAGGGAGCATGAAATAAGTCTTGCCAGTGTGGGTAAAAACTTCTCTCCCCCATGGTTGTCCAATCAGTTCATCGAAGCTAAGGATCCCACGGTGTGTGTGTAATTGTCCACCTGGAATTAAGCGAACAATGTAGATCTTATTGGTAGGGCTGACCAGCTGTACTAGATCCCCTTCTTTCGTGATCATTTTATCTGCATGATTCATGGCTTGAGGTACTTCTTAAAGAAGTTGGTGATTCCATTATATACAGTGGTACGGTTTTCGAATTTTAGAACGTCGTGACCTTCATTTTCAAGCATCAAATATTCAACATTTTTACCTATAGATCGAAGTTTCTCGACCAAATCCAATGATTCCTGCTCGATCACGCGAGGATCGTTCTTTCCTTGGACAACCATAAGTGGACAGGAGATTTTTTCTATATAAGTCTTGGGGGAGCGTTCGACTAAGAAGGGTCTATCTTTCACAGGATCCCCAATCGATAGGGTGAAATAGGGTTTCCATGATTCTGGAATTCGTTCTCCAAACGTAAGCAAATCATATGGGCCAAACATATCTATGGCAGCAGCCCATAAATCAGGATGTCGGCTAGCAAGAGTGAGGGTCATGTAACCACCATAAGATCTTCCCATGACTCCCGTGCGGGTTACATCCAATCGTTTATCTTTAGGAAGTATCTGCTGCATGGCATGAATGTGGTCTAACCTGTCCTTACCACCCCAATCTCGATCAACTTCTTTAGTATATTCTAAACCATAGCCTGTGCTTCCACGAACATTGGGAACAAAAACTGCAAAACCATTCAAGCAAAGGAATTGAATTAATGGCATTGAAAACCATGAAAAATCTGGGCGTTCTTGCCCTTGAGGACCACCATGAATGTAATAGATGATTGGACGGATGCCTGAGTATTCTAATTCTGGTGATGGAAGATATAGTCTAGCAGAAACACCTGTTCCATCAAAAGAGGCATAGGATGCATCCTCTCCCTTTGATAGACACTTTTCTGGAATTCCTAGAATTCGTTCGTTGGTGTGGCGAACTATCTTCTTTTGATCTGCTCCTTCAAAGGTAAAGATTTGTGTGGGTGAAGTAGCAGTAGAAAAAGCCGCAATAAATGTGTTGTTGGTTTTATTATATGATATGGCTTCCAAGACGCCATCAGATAAGCCTTGCTTCTCCCCGATTATGGTTTGATCGATCGCCATAAGGAGGTCCTTTTCATTGAATGTGGCCTGATAAACCCATGAACAACCATCGATGTTATATATCAATAAGTAAGCATCTCCGGTTAGATGTCTAACTTCGTTAAGCTCTCCATTTCCCAGATGCTTTACTCCTGATATTTCAATCGGTTTAATTTCATGAAGATCGTTGAGGTCAAGGTATCCCAATCCATAAGTGTCACGAAACAGGGAGGTGATAAATAACAACCCAGTGTTATCTTTGGTGAAATGGGTATATGAAATTGAGTTTAGGGGAACACTATCGTTGGGCTTGCGATCTTCCAAAGGAATTCCGTAGATTAATTGTCTTTCGTGATGATCCATCGACCATAAGTAAATAACATTATCACCAATCGTGTATGAATCGATTAGAATCACCTTGTCGTTAGAAAAATTCACTGAATCCACATAACATCCCCACATACTTTCACCTAATTTAATCACATCTCCAGTTTGTAAGTTTGCCTGGAAAGAGCTTGTGAGTTGTTTGTGTTGTGATTCGGCGGTCAAATAAGCAAATTGATGAATCGGATCGCAATGACTACAAAAAACCCGAAATCCATCAAAGAATCCACCAAGGGCAGGCTCTGGAAATCCCCCCTCTATAGGAATGATCATGGGTTGATAATTCTCATCCCCATCATTATCGATCATTACAAGAATCTTTGATAATTCTGGAAAAACAGAAAAGGCTTCTCCTTCAAGAAGGTGAGGATTTTGCAACGCAATATGGGGTGGCAGTAGTAACTCGGGTATGCTTCCATTTTTTTTCATCCGATACAAACTGATATGACCACTTAAGTTGGAAAGAAAGTAAATCCAATCGTTAACAAGTTGTGGTTTGAGAAGAAGATGGGAAGATAATAAGGATTCTATTCGAAACATGATGACTCTCTTTATTTTAGTATGCAGAAATTGAAAAGACCACTTTACTTGATTATATTATATGGATAGCCGTGAAGTTGCCAGGTTTATTAGAAATATGAAGATCGTAACCAAAAGCCAATGTCAAACCTTGACGAAAGATGAGTGGGCTGGTAAACTTCCGCTCGTAAGTGGCACGTGTGTTCTTGCTGGAAAATTGACTACCGGTCTGAAACAAGAACATGTTCGGATCGGTCGTCTGTGTTAAACAGATGGAGTCAAATCTTACCACAGCTGAAGGACTGCATGAGCCAAAAATAATCATCAATATGAGTAAGGAGAAGAAAGGTAATGGAAAACCGCGTCATCGGTACTATAAAATGGTTCAATGCAAGCAAGGGTTATGGTTTCATTGAACGTCAGGATGGATCAGATGTATTTGTGCATTACACTGCGATCCAATCAGAAGGTTATCGCACTCTGCAAGAAGGACAACAGGTCGAGTTCGCTATTGAGCAAGGCCCCAAAGGACTCCAGGCTGCGCAAGTAATTGTATTATAAGACTTCACCCTCTTAGTAAAACCCCCTCGTTTTTACGAGGGGGTTTTTAATTTGCCCTTTTAGTGTGGTGAACTCGTGTACTTCATATCTATTTCTTTTCTGGCTCAACTAAACTCAACCAGTGTCCAAAGAATAGACACATGAGGCTCCCCATAGATGCCAGGCCTATATGGAGTGGACCTATACTGGCGAAATTCCAGTTTAATTGTTCAGCTATATAATGTCCGATCCCAAATCCGATCCAGGACATTAATAAGTAGAGAAGTAAGCGACCAGCACCTCCACCTTTCCAGATATGGAATCCCAGTCCTAATAAAGTTGAAATTATAAAACCTAAAAGAAGGGAAGGAATGGTCACCTTTGTTCCTCAACCTGAATTATACCTCCTCCCAGGCAGACTTCGTCATTATAAAAAACAGCGGATTGTCCCGGAGAAATACCTGGTTGTGAGATATCGAGGTGCACAGCAACGCACTGTTTCTCAATAAGTTTTATGGTAGCCCAGGTCTCTTGTGCTTTGTAGCGAATCTTAACCTGTGCACGGAATGGGTTTCCTGGAGGTTCACCTGCAATCCAATTTACAGCTCCGACGATCAGCTGGTCTTTGCTTAACTCTTCTCCCCTACAAACGACAAGGCTGTTTTGTGTAATATCTCTTGAAAATACGTATAAAGGCACTGGGGAATGGACATTTATCCCTTTGCGTTGACCAATGGTGTAAAATGCTAGACCACGATGTTCACCTATCTGTTTGCCTTCAAGATTAAGTATTGGTCCAGGTTTTAGAACCTGTGGAGCATAACGAATTAAAAATCTATTGTAACCACTTTCTCCTAAGAAACACAAATCCTGACTATCTGTCCGATTCGCCGTAGGTAAACTGAGATCTCTGGCAATTTGTCGAACGTGTAACTTGGTGTATTCGCCTATGGGAAACAGGGAATGGGAAAGTTGTCCTTGAGTCAAAATATGCAGCACATATGATTGATCTTTGGAAAGGTCTACCCCTCGGAGCAATTGGATTTTATTATTATCTGTTCGACACAGACGTGCATAATGCCCGGTCGCGAGGAACTCTGCCCCCAATTCTAGGGCTTTTTCCAATAGGAATCCCCAGCGAATGTACTGGTTGCATAGAATGCAGGGATTCGGCGTAATCCCTTTTGAATAACCATCAATAAATTCTTGGACGACGCGGTTATAGAAAACCTGTCTTGCATCAATCGTATAGAAAGGTATATTTAAGATTTCTGAAACATTTCGTGCCATTGAGATTGCTTCTGGATTACACCCACGATTTTCGTATTCTTTTTCGTCTTCGCTCCAAAGTTGCATCATAACGCCGATTACATGGTAACCTGCTTGAATCAGAAGGGATGCCGCGACCGAGCTATCCACGCCACCGCTCATGCCTACCACTACTTTTTGGGAAGGATCAGTGGATGGTTTTGATAGTCTCATTTGGACACCGTCCTTAGGGCGGAGTAGATGAGCTGGTATAGATAATAATACATGTATTTACCTGGCAGGAATATTATGTCAGGCTCGATGGTGTTCCAGAAAATGATGAAGTTGCACATTTATACGACAAGATGGGATTAAATGCAACTTTTCATAAATCGATTTTCCATAGAAAAACGGTTTTCTATTGTTTTCTATGCCCATCGTGAAGAATGTATTCAATATTTTCTTAATATTTCTGTTGACATATTCAGCATTTACTGATAATATTAGTTAAGTAGGATGCAAGTAAAGTTACCGTTGGACGAAAGGAAGACAATGACCCACGATGCAGCTCCTGGGTCTTTTTTGTTGACTGCTCCGATGGAAAACCGCACGCATCACTAGAAACATTTCATAAAAGGAGTAATACAATGTCTGAACGAATCGTCGGCACAGTCAAATGGTTCAACGGTGGTAAGGGATACGGTTTCATCTCCCGAGAGGACGGACCGGATGTGTTTGTCCACTATTCCGCCATCACGATGGATGGTTACCGTAGCCTCCAGGAAGGGCAACAAGTTGAATTCACTGTAGAGGATGGTCCTAAGGGTTTACAGGCTGCTAATGTAACACCCGTGAACTAATTTCTACCAGAAATCCATTGAATCACCCCGAACCTCGCTCGGGGTGATTTCTTTTATTTCTATTTATAATTTCTTAGCTCGACGATTGCAGAAGTCTGGTTGGGGATTTTCGAAAGCTCAGGGGAGGGGAAAATCACGTCGGATCAAGTCATCCAGCGTTTCACGGCGTTGAATCTGTGTCGCGATACCTTTCTCCAGCCACAGGACCGCAGGTTTGCGCGCCCCATTATAGTTGCTGCCCATGCTGAGATGATAAGCTCCACTGACTGGGATGGCGATCAGCTCACCAGTCGTAACTTCCGGCATAGGTAACTCGTGGATCAGGACATCGCCGCTTTCGCAGTAGGGACCAGCCAGCCAGGTTAGCTCAATCGATGTGCGTTCCAAACCCTCCACAGGTAAGGCTGAATAACGTGTCCCGTAAAGTGCCGGTCGGGGATTATCAGCCATGCCACCATCCAGTAGCAACCAACGCCGATTAGCGGATTGTTTGATCGAATTAACTCGGTACACGGCAACCCCCGCCTGAGCTATCAAGCTTCGACCGGGTTCAAGTTGTAGCCTGGGAAGTGATAGGCTGCGCTGTTTGCAGCCAGTCGTCAGGCGTTCCACAATAAATTGCACGTAAGTATTGACAGGTGGGTGGGGCAGATCGTCTTCATGGTATGCCACGCCCCAGCCTCCACCAGGGCATAAGACTTGGGGAAACCAATTTTCGGAACATTGGATTTCCTGGATCAAGTCCAGAACGGTCTCCAGTGCTGAGCCGATGGGTGAAGGATCAATGAACTGCGAGCCTAGGTGAAAATGCAAGCCAGTGAGAGGTAATTGAGTCTGCTGACAAATGCGTACCGCCTGGATAAGTTCGGCCGGGTTGAGGCCGAATTTGCTGTCTTCTTGACCGGTTTGTGTGTAGCTGTGAGCCTGTACAGCCAACCCTGGGCGCAAACGTAGCCACATGGTTGGCAACCTACCTGGTCTGCTTTCAACCATCTGGATAATCCGATGTAGCTCACCCAGGTTATCAATCACCAAGATTCCTGCCTGGGA